>Ga0214182_1000173_pt1 | contig 30809 bp, 25 predicted proteins | sample TroBogEpilimnion_8_FD_153020 | JGI IMG/M metagenome (GOLD analysis project Ga0214182, IMG submission 153020) | Freshwater microbial communities from Trout Bog Lake, WI - 14NOV2007 epilimnion | ecosystem: Environmental > Aquatic > Freshwater > Lake > Epilimnion/Euphotic zone | place: Trout Bog... | reverse complement strand
TAGATATACATGTTGCTAAATTGGCAGGTGCAGGAAGTTATGAAGTGCAACTTGCTGAAACAGATCCAAATATCGAAAGCAACTGGCGCCATGTACTTTCATCAATCAATGGCACTCATATTTCATTAGAGGGCTTAACCGTTGGTCTAATCTATTGGGTACGAATAAGGGGCATTAATATCTCAGGTTCAGGCGCATGGACTGCGGCAATTAAAATAGTTGTTAATTAAGGCCAGTACATCGCGCAAATCCGAATTAATATAACAAATTAGACGTGGGTTGCGATAAACGCAACCCACTTAATAAATTAGGCACATTTTTTAGTTTGCTTACTTTTAGTGCGCTTAACTTTATTTTTAGGTGTATTGACTCGCATAATATTATCTGGAATTGCTAGTTTAAAAACCCATTCTTCTAAAGAGTAAATTGCAGCCAAGGCTTTTTCATGTGAGGGATGAAGCCTGTCATTAGCTGGGTGTAATGGATTTTCATGAACCTCATCAATAATTCTCTGAGCATATCGAAGTTCATATTGGGTAGTTGTAGAAGCTTCTATCTGATTCATAGCGGACCTTCCTATAAAATAATTATTCAATTGTGTAGCTAGCCTTGTTAACGCCATTAGTCTTTCAGAGTTTACATTAACGATACAGCACCACAACAAAAGCTAAGCAAATAATAGACCACCTCAATAAATACCAGCTTATTCAGTATTTATCAGTCTAATTACATTTATTTTTGGTGGAGAAACACCTAATGAATACCCATCTTGGTGCATATCACTATTAATTGCCTGTCGTTAATCAGATTATATTTAATAAATTCTAAGTAATCCTTGCTTCTAAGCACTCAAATTTACTTCAAAACTCCAACGCCCAGCCGTTATATGCTAGTCTATTGTTTTTTTTATGGAGAGAATTTATGCAGGCAACGGTTAAATGGGTAGATGGTGTTATGTTTGTGGGCGAAACGGGTAGCGGTCACGCGGTGGTCATGGACGGCCCACCCGATCATGGCGGACGAAATATAGGCATGCGCCCTATGGAAATGCTTTTATTAGGCTTAGGCGGATGCTCATCTTTTGATGTGGTTCAGATTTTACAAAAAGGTCGCAATGATTTAGCCTCCTGCCAAGTACAAATCACTGCTGAACGCGTTGATGCCGTACCGAGTGTTTTTAGCAAAATACATTTACACTTTATTGTTAGTGGCAAAGACTTAAAAGCGTCAGCTGTTGAACGAGCTGTCAACTTATCCGCTGAAAAATATTGCTCGGCTTCGATAATGTTAGGAAAAGCTGGAGTTGAAATAACTCATGATTTTGAAATGCTAGCTTCCTAGAATGACTCAGATTTGATGGACTTACCTTGTCCTACCCATCTTATGATTGTTTCTGGGCGAATCTGCGCCCATACAAGATCATGATCCACTAATCAAGGCCTACGGGTCTACCTCCTCACCCTTAAATATAAGCAATTGTAGGCCGGAATAAGGCTTTACGAGCGCAAGCGAGCAAAGCGTTTCCGGCATAGGCAGCAACCCTGTGCCGGAAACGCCATCATGCGCTACGCTCAGATGGTCTTATTCCGGCCTACAGGATCACCTCTTCACCCTTAAATATAAGCAATTGTAGGCCGGAATAAGGCTTTACAAGCGCAAGCGAGCAAAGCGTTTTCGGCATAGGCAGCAACCCTGTGCCGGAAACGCCATCATGCGCTACGCTTAGATGGTCTTATTCAGGCCTACAGGATCACCTCTTCGCCTTAAATATAAGCAATTGTAGGCCGGAATAAGGCTTTACGAGCGCAAGCGAGCAAAGCGTTTCCGGCATAGGCAGCAACCCTGTGCCGGAAACGCCATCATGCGCTACGCTTAGATGGTCTTATTCCGGCCTACGGGATCACCTCTCGCCCTTAAATATAAGCAATTGTAGGCCGGAATAAGGCTTTACGAGCGTAAGCGAGCAAAGCGTTTCCGGCATAGGCAGCAATCCTGTGCCGGAAACGCCATCATGCGCTACGCTTAGATGGTCTTATTCCGGCCTACAGGACCACCTCTTCACCCTTAAATATAAGCAATTGTAGGCCGGAATAAGGCTTTACGAGCGTAAGCGAGCAAAGCGTTTCCGGCATAGGCAGCAACCCTGTGCCGGAAACGCCATCATGCGCTACGCTTAGATGGTCTTATTCCAGCCCACAGGGCCACCTCTTCGCCCTTAAATATAAGCAATTGTAGGCCGGAATAAGGCTTTACGAGCGCAAGCGAGCAAAGCGTTTCCGGCATAGGCAGCAACCCTGTGCCGGAAACGCCATCATGCGCTACGCTTAGATGGTCTTATTCCGGCCTACAGGACCACCTCTTCACCCTTAAATATAAGCAATTGTAGGCCGGAATAAGGCTTTACGAGCGTAAGCGAGCAAAGCGTTTCCGGCATAGGCAGGCTAAGAAACTATATTTGTGCGCCTTAAAGTTTATTAGCGCGACACGAACGTATCAATTTTTTTGATTCCTCAACGGCTTGATGGGGCATTTGAGGAATTAGTAATTCTACTAACATAGCCGCTTCTGCATTTCCATTCATAGCAGACATAGTCGCCCATTTATGAGCATAAATATAGTCTTTTTCTAATCCGCCATGGCCATTTGCATACATTAAAGCCAATGTAAACTGCGCCTGACTATCGCCTAATTCTGCCACATTCATATACTGCTGAGCTGATTCAATACTATTCATTTATTCTACTTCTAATATTTTAAGACAATTTCTTTTTGCAATTTATATGCCTAAATTTATGCGTAACTTTACTCTTACAACACACAAAGATCGCTGAGATTAATCTTACAGATAACAGACATTGACTACATTAATCATCAATCAAACCACCTCTACTTTTCTTGAAGAATGCTGCAGTAAAAAGGTGCAAAACCAATTAAACAACGCACTCATTAAGTGCATGCAATAAGCTCAGGGCGAAAGAAAACTGCATTTAAGTTACTAGAACCTCAACTTAATATACTCAAGCTGTATATTAAACAAATAACAAATAATCCATTAATAGGCAATATTAGCGTAGCTTTATACCTACAGACACTCTCCTTCAAAAACAAAGATTCTATCACTTAAAAGATTACAATCTTGTGACAAAACAATAGACTAAAGCATTAGATCAATTTCTTAGCGATATTATTTACATCAAAAACGTTTGATTATTTTGAAGTAGCCTGTGAGGCCATTGTGGAGGAGTACCGATATCAATTTTAGAAACGCAAGCTCAAGCTTGGTGTAAACATAGAGCCCCACTGCATAACAGCAAAGGGTGTGTAGGGGCAAATTATCGCCCCTACATAAATAACTGATTGTTAGGTATTAAGCCAACTTACCATGACAATGCTTGTACTTCTTGCCTGAACCACAAGGGCAATTATCATTGCGACCCACTTTCTCAGTGACTCGAACAAAAGGTTGCTCAGCAGAATTATCATCCACCAGGGCTTTTGGTAATTCTTCAACTACGTCTAAAGCTGATGCTTCTGCATGTTCAAAATGCATTTCTCTTGGAGCTTGTCTTTGCTCATCGAGCGCTTGCACATCTTCTTCTTGGCGAACTTGAACTTTAAATAAAATACCAATAACTTCATATTTAATATGATCAAGTAAGCTGCTAAACATTTCAAAAGCTTCACGCTTATATTCTTGCTTAGGATCTTTTTGCGCATAGCCTCTAAAGTGAATGCCTTGACGTAAATTATCCATCGCAGCCAAATGTTCTTTCCAGCTTGTATCTAATACTTGAAGCATCACTGACTTTTCGAAATGCTGTAACACCTCTTTAGTAATCTGCTGCTCTTTGTCTTTATGGTTTTGTTCAAGAATCTCAATAATACGCAATCTTAGCGATGCTTCTTGCATCTTAAGATCATTATCTAGCATTTGTTGCACAGGAATGTGAAAATTAAATTCATGCTGCAAATGCTCTTCTAAACCCGGTATATCCCATTGCTCAACCATTGTTTTTGCTGGAATGTACTGGGTAATAACATTATTAACAACATCTTCACGTATAGCGGTAATGATGTCTGAAATATCACTAGCCGCCATCAATTCATTACGTTGACTATAAACGACCTTACGTTGATCATTAGCAACGTCGTCATACGCTAAAATTTCTTTGCGTATATCAAAGTTACGAGCCTCAACTTTACGTTGCGCATTTTCGATAGAACGAGTAACCCAAGGATGCTCGATGGCTTCACCATCACCCATACCTAATTTTTTCATTAACCCTGCGACGCGCTCTGAAGCGAAAATACGCATCAAGTCGTCTTGCAAAGATAAGTAAAAACGTGTGGAACCTGGATCGCCTTGACGCCCTGAACGACCTCTTAATTGATTATCGATACGACGTGATTCATGACGCTCTGAACCTATAACATGCAAGCCACCATTATTGAGGACTTGCTGATGTCTTTCTTGCCAAGCCGCCCGCACTTGTTGTTTTTGAGCCTCACTCGCCTCTTCTCCAAGCGCCTTTAACTCAGCATCCAAATTACCGCCCAGTACAATATCAGTTCCACGACCCGCCATATTGGTGGCAATGGTCACAGAACCTGGCATACCTGCTTGCTCAACTATATGTGCTTCACGCTCATGTTGTTTGGCGTTTAATACTTCGTGTTTAACACCTTGTTTGTTAAGCAGAACAGATAAGCGCTCAGAGTTTTCAATTGAAGTCGTGCCGACTAAGACAGGTTGACCACGAGTCACACATTCTTTGATGTCATTTGCAACAGCGACATACTTTTCATCAGTAGTTAAGAAAATTACATCCCCTAGGTCTCTTCTAATCAAAGGACGATGAGTCGGTATGATGACAACTTCAAGACCATAGATATTATTTAACTCAAACGCTTCAGTATCAGCGGTACCGGTCATACCCGACAATTTATCGTATAAACGAAAATAATTTTGGAAGGTAATAGACGCTAATGTTTGATTTTCATTATTGATGGCAACATGCTCTTTAGCTTCAATCGCCTGATGTAAGCCTTCAGACCAACGCCTACCTGGCATTATTCTGCCAGTAAATTCATCTACAATAATGACTTCGTTATTAGCAACGATATAATCTACATCTTTTTTGAATAAAGCATGACCACGCAAAGAAGCATTTAGATAATGCATGAGTCGGATATTAACCGCATCGTAAAGGCTGGTGCCTTCAGGCATTAGGCCTAATTCAAGCATCATAAGCTCTACACGCTCATAACCCGACTCAGTTAGATAAACCTGACGTATTTTTTCATCTACTGTGTAATCACCCGGCTGACCTTCAGGTTCTTCACGAGTTAAATAAGGAATGATTTCATTGGCTTTAATATAAATTTCGGTGCTTTCATCCGTAGGCCCAGAAATAATCAGCGGCGTTCTGGCCTCATCAATCAAAATAGAATCGACTTCATCGACGATAGCAAAATATAAATCACGCTGAACTTTCTGCTCGATGCTGAAAGCCATGTTGTCACGTAAATAATCAAAACCAAATTCGTTATTAGTACCATAGGTAATATCAGCGGCATAAGCTATACGACGCTCTTCATGCTCCATTTGACTGACAATAACGCCGGTAGTCATACCTAGAAAACCATACAGCCTACCCATCCATTCCGAATCACGTTTAGCGAGATAATCATTAACCGTTACAACATGAACACCACGTCCAGGTAAGGCATTCAAATAAGCTGCTAAGGTCGCCATTAAGGTTTTACCCTCACCGGTTTTCATTTCGGCAATTTTACCGTCATGAAGAATCATGCCGCCTATTAACTGGACATCAAAATGACGCATACCAAAAACACGCGAAGAGGCTTCTCTAACCGCAGCAAAGGCTTCTGGAATAAGTTTATCCAGACTTTCGCCTAGCTCAAGACGATCACGAAACTCTTTTGTTTTTGCTTTAATTGCCTCATCAGACAGTTTTTCGTATTCCGAAGCTAATGCGTTGACACTCTTGACCAACTTTCTTTTCTTCTTAATCAGCCTGTCGTTACGGCTACCTACAACTAATCTAACTAGCTTATCCAGCATGTTTTCTTTCCAGTTTAAATTATCTAAATGATTGAATAAATTGCTCGATTATATACCGTCTGAATCTTTAGTTACAGTAAATCACGAGTAGTTTTTAAATTTCACGCCTCTATCAAAGAGTACGCGAGGCCATATTAATAGCTGACATAGCCTTAATGCTTTTGTAATTACACAAAGATTAAAGCTGTTTTTATTTTAATTTTTTATGCCTATGCCTTTATAAAGTAAAAACAAACTAAGCAACGTTAAAACTAAAATAAAGACTATAGTCATAATAAAAGCCAGTTGAATGTCGACATCAGTTACCCCTATCAAGCCATATCTAAAGGCATTGATCATATACAAAATGGGATTGCCTAACGAAATACTTTGCCATATATCTGGCAACATTTTGACGGAATAAAACACCCCACCTAAATAACTTAAGGGCGTTAAAATAAAATTAGGGATGATAGATATATCATCAAAACTTTCTGCTAACACGGCATTAATAAAGCCGGCTAAAGAAAATAATGTCGCTGTTAATATCATAATTGATAAAGCGACATAGGGATTTTTGACCTCAATATCTGAAAATAATAAAGAAATTGAGGCGACCACTGTCCCGACTAATAGACCGCGAATGATGCCTCCACTGACATAACCGCTTAAAATAACCCAATTAGGCACAGGTGCCACAAGCAACTCTTCAATATTGCGTTGAAATTTAGTTGAATAAAAAGACGAAACTACATTGGCATAAGAATGACTAATGACCGACATTAAAATAATACCCGGTACAATATAATCCATATAAGTTGCGCCATTAATTTCACCGATACGGCCACCAATGAGCTTACCAAAAATCAAAAAATATAAGGCGGTGGTAATGGCAGGAGGTAATAAAGTTTGCGGCCAAATACGAACAAAACGAAAAATCTCTTTAGTCACTATCGTTCTAAAGGCAATAGAATAATTCATCACTTATTACCTGCTGACTTAGTATCAATTAAACTCATAAATAGTTGTTCTAAGCGATTACTCTTATTTTTAAGACTCACTACCTTAATGTTTTTTTCGCTTAATTGATTAAACAAGTAATTAAGGCCAATTTCTTTAGGTACCGCTACATCGAGGACTTTATCGGCTATGCGTTCAATTTGATAGCCAGCAATAACAGGTGCTTGAGCCAAAGGTTCAGCCAAGTCTAGGACAAAATGATCGACATGTAATCTTGCTAAGAGACTCGCCATGTCGGTATTTTCAACGATACGTCCTTGATCGATAATGGCAATATTACGACAAAGACTTTCGGCTTCTTCTAAATAATGCGTAGTTAAAATGATAGTGGTACCTTGCTGATTAACCTCCTCCATCATCTTCCACATCGAGCGCCTGATTTCTATATCAACACCCGCAGTTGGCTCGTCAAGAATCAATAACCTAGGTGCATGAACCATCGCACGGGCAATCATTACACGGCGTTTCATACCACCCGATAAACGCCTAGATATGGTGTCGCGTTTATCCCATAAATCCATTTGTTTAAGGCAATGCTCGGTTCTTTGTAGGGCAAGTTTACGTGGCGTACCGTAATAACCCGCTTGATTAAAAACGATGCTTTTAACCGTGTCAAATTGATTAAAGTTAACTTCTTGAGGCACTAAACCTAAGCAACTTTTTGCAAGAGATCGTTCGGTTTTTAGATCATGTCCAAAAATACTAACTGAGCCACTCGATTGATTAACCAATGAACTGATAATACCAATAGTTGTTGATTTACCTGCACCGTTAGGCCCCAATAAAGCAAAAAAATCGCCAGGCTTGACTTCAAGGTCTATACCTTTTAAAGCCTCAAAACCATTGTTATATGTTTTTTTTAGATTGCTAATAGATAATGCATTCATACTGAAACTAACACTTAACGAAAACCTTTAAATAAGTTAAATTACACACATGAGCCCATTACAAACAATAAAAACTCACCAATTGTGGGACAATAACTAATACCACCCTATCAAGACACATTGAATTTTAAATAAAATCACACTAATGGATACTAAAAGCCGTGTAATATTATCAGATATTAACACGCTCCGCAGACAAATTGGATACCCCGTGCAGAATACTCCCCCTGAATTCGTAGCCGCTGTAGATTTAGGCTCTAATAGCTTCCATATGATTGTTTGTAGCCTAAAAAATGGTAAGTTACAAACCATAGACCGACTTAAAGAAATGGTCAGACTGGCATCAGGCTTAGATGCTGAGCAGATGTTGGATGAAAAAACTCAATTAAAAGCGCTCGCTTGCCTAGAGCGATTTGGCCAACGCATTCACAATTTTCCAGAAGGCAGTGTCCGTATTGTGGGCACTAACACCTTACGCATGGCCAAAAATGCAAGTCAATTTCTAATCAAAGCCGAACAAGCACTAGGCCACCCTATCCACATCATTTCTGGAATAGAAGAAGCACGTTTGATCTATGCAGGCGTCGCACATAGCTTAAGTAGCAATGCTAATTTGCGCTTAGTTATGGATATAGGTGGGGGTAGCACAGAATATATTATCGGCACTAATGATACGCCCCAAGCTAAAGAAAGTTTACACATGGGCTGTGTATCTATGAGCAATATCTTTTTTAAAGATGGCTTTCTATCTAAAACAGCGTTTGATAATGCAACTTTATACGCCGAACAAAAATTAGAACCTTTCCAAAATACATTTAATCGCAAGAACTGGGATGAAGCCATCGGCTCATCGGGCAGCTTGCGCTCAATTGCAAAAGTATTACAAGCGACTAACTGGAGTAATAACGGCATAACTAAACAAGGGCTTGAAATACTGGTGGCTCACCTTAACCAATACCATCATATCGATGAATTAAATTTACCCGGATTAGACGCCGATCGTCTACCGGTTTTTGCGGGCGGCTTAGCGATTGTTTATGCCACCTTCAAAACGCTTAATATTGAACAAATGACTATCTCTGACGGCGCCTTAAGAGAAGGTTTGATACAAGATTTATTAGGTCGAATTTATAATCAAGATATGCGTTCAGAGACGGTGCAAGCAGTCTGCAAACGCTATCATATTGATACAGATCACTCCAAACGAATCAAGAAATGTATCCACATCATGTTAAGCCAATTGAGTGCTAACTATGCGTGGGCTAATGATGAAAACTGCGTGCAATATTTAAATTGGGCAGCGGATTTACACGAAATAGGTATTGATATCGCCCATAGCCAATACCATAAACATAGCGCTTACATTATAGGCAACGCTGATTTGGCAGGATTTTCTCAGCAAGATCAACTATTACTGGCAGCTATACTTAGATCACATCGACGTAAATTATCCAAAACTATTTTTAACGAATTACCCTCGCCATGGAATATTCAAGCACCTTATCTCACTTTAATTTTGAGATTAGCAGTCGTATTGCACCGAAACCGTATCAAACAAGAATTACCACTCTTTGAAATACAATTAATCAATTCAAAAATCACACTTAAGTTTCCAGAGACTTGGTTAGATAGCTTTCCTCTAACCCGTGCTGACTTGAATTTAGAAGCCGATTACATCAAAGCAGCAGGATTTAAGCTAGAATTCTCTTAAGCATCGTGTTTATAAAAATCATTTCACGTCTTTTTTTAATACTAATAAGTACAGTTGTCATTTTCTGTGCGCTACTGATTTTATTTGGAATTAGTGACACACCCACAGTTGCTGCTGACTGGACACTGACACATGACGACATTATTAGAGCAAAAAAAATATTGTACGAAGGCTCTAAAACCAAACCTGATGAAATAGGCACCATTGAATTAACTCAACCTGACATTAATTTAGCAGCCAATTATTTGTTTAATCGTTATCGCAAAAGTGCCGTCAAAATTGAATTAAAAGACAATATCGTTCGATTTATAGTCACAATGACACTGCCAAAAAACTATCTAGGTCAATATTTAAATATTAGCTTTCGCTTTGGCAACGAAGCGAGTGATGAACTACCTAGTTTGAAAAAATTTAAAGCCGGCGAATTATTATTACCTGCTAAACTTGCGGCTTATATAATCGACAATATCATCCATCACACCTCGCTTAATGAATACTTCATCTTAGCGACCCGCCCCATTAAAAGCATTATTATCGATCAACAAAAAGTCACCATCAGCTATCACTCCAGCTTAGAGAGTCTTATACAAGCACAAAATGTTTTAGCTGATGGCGGCAACAATACCCATCTCGACATCTACCAACAGAAATTAACTGAAGTTGTAGAGCTACATAATTCACAATGGCGCTTATCGCTGGCAGAACTACTAAAACCATTATTTACCTTGGCTTACCAACGTTCTAATTTAGAGACTGCTATTGAAGAAAATAAAATGGCTATTATCACGATTAATAACTATGTAAATCGTAAAGAAACCAAAAAGTTTTTATCAATACCCTTAGCAACATTAAACACACAAAAACGTTATCCTACTTTTTTATATAAGCGCATTGATTTAGCGCAGCACTTTATAGCTTCGGCAGCCATTACTGCCTCTATGAACAACCAGGTTTCAATTGCAGTAGGTGAAGAAAAAGAATTAAGTGACGCACAAGGAGGCAGCGGCTTCAGCTTTGTTGATTTAGCGGCAGATAAAGCCGGCACACGCTTCGCTGAAATGGCGACCTCATCACCAGAAAGCGCCCGCAAACTTCAAAAGAAATTATCAGAAATCAAAGACTACACTGACTTTATGCCTGACCCATCAGACCTGCCTGAACATATGGATGATGCCGAATTTAAGCAACGTTTTGAGTCTGTTGATAGCGAGGCTTATCAAGAACTATCCAGACAAATTGATCAACGAATTGGAGCTACAGCTCTTTATAGTAATCCTTAGCTAGAAAATCTCTTGAACTCAACTTTGCATCTTTTTAATAGTTCATGTGGCATGATGATGCATAAAATACGCAGATTCTCTATTATATGTCTACACTAGCTTCCTATCGGCGTGGAAACGATAAAAAACACCGCAGGGGCGATATTGCATACGCCCAACATCGAAAGTTTAATGATATAAGACCTTTTTTATAAGGGCGTATGCAATAAGCCCCTACGACCATCACCACAATATTATCGTTCTTGCGTGTGAATGATAATATTTACTTTTGTAGATAAGGGCGGAATAAATGCTCCTAAAAACAAAACCCAGCAGGGCTTTTGGAGCAACAACATCCCAACCACAAACTACGCTTTGATACGGAACCGAACCATGAACCTAATTAATTTTTCTAATCGCTTGATCTTAGCTGTTTTAGCGACACTACCCTTAACAACGAAAGCTGATAACGTCTGGAGTTATCATCAGGAAGTTGATAATTTAAGCAATCAATCTTTTAGCTATGCGCAATCACCACTCCCCCTACCCGGCTTGTATGATTACCTTAGATTAGAGCTTGTTTGTAAAGGTAATAGTTTACAAGCCACTATTGAAGCCAATGACTTGATTACCTCTCAAAGCAAACGCTTTAATGTTGATTATCAAATTGACAAAATGCCTGCCATTTCTATCTCGATGAAAACGCTGCCTGATTCTAAACGTAAAGGCTATACCGAAGAGTATGCAAAAAAATTGGCAGAAGATTTATTAACGGGGCAAACGCTATTTATTCATGTCAACACCATCATACGCACGGTACTATCAAGTTCCCTACCCTTAACTAATGCTGATCTAGCAGTTAAGCAAGTGCTCTCTGATTGTAAACTCAGCGCTAGCAATGAAAGTAAAGCTACTTACAGCCTAGCTGAATTCGAACAACAATTTAGTCAATTATCCTTAGATAAACAACAGCGTGTTTTAGCTGAACTAAAAAAGATAATGGCGGACATTAAATGATGAAGAAGCTATTAACTTAAGGAGGGACTGTGTGGCTAATATAGCGTTCCCAAGCTCTGCGTCACTGCCTACAGTTAAGCTTTTGTAGGCCGGAATAAGGCTTTGATAGCGTAAGCGATTAAAGCGTTTCCGGCCTACAATAAGTTCAAATATTCCTGCAGAGCGTGGGAACGATAAATTTACAAGCAATTAATGATGACAACCTGCACCATGAATATGACCATGATGAGTTTCTTCTTCAGTTGCCGCTCTTACTTCTAAAACTTCTACATCAAATGTTAAAGCAACTCCCGCTAAAGGATGATTGCCATCGACAGTCACGTCTTTTTCATCAAGACTAATCACAGTAACAATACCCGTACCATGACTGACTTCGGCATGAAATTGCATACCGACTTCAATTTCATCGATACCTTCAAACATTTCACGTGGAATAACCTGAATCATATCATCAGATAGCTCACCATAAGCATGCTCAGGTTCTATACGAACCTTAAACTTATCGCCTGCGACTTTGCCAACCAAAGACTGCTCTAATCCAGAAATAATATTTCCAGCTCCATGTAAATAAACCAGCGCTTCTTGATCTATAGAACTATCTAAAACTTCACCTTCATCATTAGTGAGTGTGTAATGTATTGAAACAGCCGTATTGTCAGCTACTTGCATGATAAAACCTTTTGGTGTTTAAAAAACGCATCATAATATAGATTTATTAAGCGTTTGTCTGAAAAAATGATGCTAATGACCTACTTGAGTTTATTTAATTATGAAAATAAAGCACATTCAAGCTATGAGTTTAATGACTGGGATAACAAGAGGCTAATAAAGTCTGCATTTTGGCCAGACCCAATTGACGTGTTAAATTTATATTTCGCTCTGGTATTTTGTCAGTATTTGGATAACTACTAACAGCTCGATCGATAGAGGTTTCACGTAACAAATGCAACATAGGATAGGGTGAGCGATTAGTATAATTGGCAGGCTCGTCAGCATCAGAATCTTGAAAATAATAATCAGGATGAAAACTGGCTAATTGATAAATACCTTCGTATCCAGCATCAATCAGCACATCTTCAGCCATAGTCAAAAAATCTAAATAATCATCAAATAAATGAAAGGCACCCGCAAAAATCAGCAAGCTAGTTTCAATACTAAGATCCATCTTTAAACGCTCACACTCTTGCAGTAGCTGTTGTAGACAGGTCTTGATTTTACGCTCATGGCTTACAAGATAAAAAATACTACCCCGCTCCATCTCTCTTTTTGCAAAAGGACAAATACTGTATTCAATAACAATGGTTTTTAACCAAGCTTGGGTGGCATCTATCCAATGTTGATCTTGATGATTCATGTTTTCCTCTAAAGATTTACAGCCGGATTTTAAGGTTATCACTAAAGGCGGGACGGTTTGAATAATGTTATTAAGTGTAGGTAGGGTTAGCGATAGTAATGGTCGGGTTACGGCTAGCGTCTAACCCGACCTACGCAAGCGCTTTGTCCCTTATCTTGATAAGGCATAAAGTGCCTACGGAAAATACTGCCTAGGATTGCTGGCAATTTCTCGTGCAGCCAAAAACTGGGCATAATAATTACGAGAAGCAAAACCGAATGCAGGCCCAGTATAAGTATCAACGATTTGCACAAAATCTCGACCTACTTGATTTTGTGCTCGCTTCATACCCCCAATTCCATGATTATACGAAGTAATCGCTGCCGGCCAGTCACCTAGCTTTTTATAGGCATGCTTTAAATAGTTGGCAGCACCCACAGCAGAAGCTACAGGATCTAAGCGAAGATCAACTTTATTGTTATCTGGCATGAAGGTTTGTGCACCAGACTTTGTAAACTGCCACATACCGACTGCACCGGCTGAAGATTTTGCAGAAAACTGAAATGAAGATTCTACATGAGGCAAAAAGGCTAAATCTTCAGGCAAGCCTGCTTCTTTGAATATCTTTCTAAATTGTCGATCATAACGCTGACTAATATCTAAGCCCTGCTTAAAACGTTCGCGAGTACCCCGTTGCGAACGTATACGCTCTGAAGCACCAGCAACCACATGATTAATTTGCCGTCCATTATGGGTCAATTTAGCGATAATTTGTCTTTCGTTACCATTCAAAGACTCGTTATTGCGAACTTTAGCTTCCAATACCGAAAGTTGAGCTTTCCAAAACTCTCTACGTTGACTCACTATATTCTTTTGTTCGCTGGTTAAGCTTTCAGCCACATCACCCGGCAATACAAAGACTTCATAAATAACATCCATATAGCGATCATCATGAACGGCCACTTCAGAGCGATGCCATAGACTATACGTTTTACGCCAAAAATCGACCGCAGGCTCTAACTCACCCGGTTTAATAAAAGTCCCATATTGAGTCGGTACTTTATAATTATTTTGAGAAGCGGAATCTTGGGATTGCAACAAACTTGCGTCACTGGCATTTTTATCTCGAAGATCCTTAACTGAATTATTACTACAAGCATTTAAGCCTAAAACGAAGACTATAAAAAACCAAGTTCTCAACCAGGTGCGATTCATGTAATTGATACCTTATTGGCGTATGAAGTGTGTGGAATAGTTATAATTTAAACACATCTAAGTAAGTCGTGAAAGCCACCTGTTCGAAATTGTTTTTAAAGACCTACTCTTTAACTTTGCTTAAGTTTATAACTGCATGCCCCTCCCCATGACATGCACAAGTATCTATACAAGCTTGTAATGGGTGTGAAAACGATAAAAACACCGCAGGGGCCAATGTCATTAAGTTAAAGAATTTTAGGGGCGTATTGCATACGCCCTTATGAAATAAGCCCTATAACATTGAACTTTAATTAAATAGGCTTATGCAATAAGCCTCTACGATCTCCACCACAATGTTATCGTCTTGAGCGGGAATGACAACATTCACTTATATTGATACCCATCAATCGCCTTGAAGAGTCGCTACAAAACGCCTACCACCTGCTAGATTACGATGCTCACATAAGTATATGCCCTGCCAAATACCTAAATTAAGACTTCCACGAGTAATTGGAATACTTACACTACTCCCTAATAGACAATTTTTAATATGGGCAGGCATATCATCGTCACCTTCATAGTCATGTCGATAATATGCAGCTTTTTCAGGCACAAAGATATTAAAGTGACTTTCCAAATCTTGACGCACCGTCGGATCTGCATTCTCATTAATCGTTAATGAGGCCGAAGTATGCTGAATAAATAAGTGTAGTAACCCACAATCAATACGCTTTAATTCTGGAATCGCTTTGATGATTTCATCAGTAATGAGATAAAAGCCTCTATTTTTTGCTGACAGAGTAAATTCTTTTTGTATCCACATAAATTAATTATTGATTCCTGATTTATTTGAGTTAACTGATGTTACGCAGTGACATGGTTTTGCCCTCGCTAACAGCGACTAACATTATTGCATTTAAGGAATATTTGAACTTATTGTAGGGCCGTAATAAGACCACCCTAGCGCAGCGCGGGGTGGCGTTTCCGGCAAAGGAGCAGTGCCTATGCCGGAAACGCTTTACTCGCTGACGCTCGTAAAGCCTTATTCCGGCCTACAAAAGTTTAACTGTGCGCAGCAGCGTGGGAACTTTATACGATGTTTTGCTATCGCAAGCCGCCTCTACCACCATTACATTTATCGAAACAATTATTTCAACAATGACTTACAACCAAATTGCTTCCTGCTCCAAAGTCTTACCATGATGCTGTGTCAAATATCCCAACTTAATAAAATCATCGTTCAAAGCATTCATTGCTTCAAGTTTTTGCAGGGCGTTTTCAAATAAAACCCGAGTTTCCTGCCAAATCTTAGTGCTACCAAATGTTATCAATTTATTTTCCCAATCTGGTAACCAATAAAAATATAAATAGCTATCTGGGTGTAACGCGTTTTTTAATCGAAGGAAATTAGATAAGCCTACCCCGTCATAATCTGGAAATAAAGTGACCGCATCGCTACGTTTTTGTTGTGCAAGCCATTGCAATAATAGCTCCGATAATTGCCCTGCATAATAAACTAAACAACCATTAAAGTTTTCTGGTAACCAATCACAACGATCAAACAAGGCCTGATTTTCCACTAACAACAATGGACTATTAGTTCGCCAGCGCTGACCTAAACTCACCTGTAATGTAGCAGCACCAAAGTCTTCAGTAAGCTCCGCAACGCGCATCGTACTTTTTTCATTTTCCCAAAAGACTTCAGAATCCCAAGCTTTCATTAACAAATAACTACAATCATGACTGCTTCTGCCCGCTTTACTATTGCGTTCTGTGCCAATATTACGACTACGACCTGGCAGATCAGCCGCTAATAAATCATTATCTAATGGATGAATTTGTCGCAGATAATAAATCAAACTTTGTCTGTTAATGATCTGATAAACGGTACTTCGGCCTTTTTTGAGAACTTCAATTTGCCGAGTACTCAAAGCAAACTGTTCCAATTCTTTTCTTTGGCTAGCAGTAAAAGTTGAGGCCGTTAGTAACTGATCGCTAGCAAGTAAGCGCTTCAAAGCGCCTGACAAGATACTCATGATTACTTATCTTTATCAGCAAGGCTTTCCAGAATCTGCCAACTCAATCGGCTGATGTGATTTTTGCCTTTCGTGGTAGCGATGGGCACACAATAGCGAGCGGTGATTTGGGGTTCTGGAGAAGCAAAAATGAGGGTAAAACCAAACTCTTCTGCTATTTCAATTAAATTACGTTGATTACGTTGATCCAGCGAAGCCGCTTCATCCAAATAACAGGCTGTTTTAATAGCTTTGCGTGAATCTTGCATTTGATTAAGCATAGCTAGACCGGTAATAAGTTTGGCCATCAATACCGTACCATTAGAGGCTGCGCTATCAATATCTTCAAATTCTGCTGGCGTTTGATTTTCTTTAGCAATACTAAAAACCAATCTAAATAAATGCTCAACTCTTAAGCCACCACGCGCCTCGCCTTCTTTGATCAAAATATCTTTGGCTTTGTTAAGTTCCTTATCATCTAACATAGTGTTCTGGTCGAACAAATCAAACGAACGTCCCGACTCAACCTGTTCCGAAGTTGAAATTAACGCTTGTATAGCCCGCACTAAAATATCTTCTTCTCTAGGTTCTATTTTAAAAACTTTAAGATCTGAAAGCTGGCGACGATTAATTTTGTTATTAAATTCACGCATTCGCCTTTTGAAAGTTTCTAGACTATCACGCAAATCTCGCAATATAGCCGCCACCTGCACCACGGCCGAACGCGCCTTACGTTCAATCGCTTCTTTTTCCTGACTCAGTTGCGCAGTGTAATTAAACAAGGCATTTAATTGTTGCTCGGCAGTATCCTGAGCTTGAAATTTATTCAGGCCATCTCTATGTAATTGACTGAGATGTCCATTTAATTGCTCTTCGATTTGTTTTAGCTTTTGGCAATCGCGATTATAGGTTTCGATGCAATCAGCCAAAGTCGGCATTGCCAACTCGGTTGATTCCATGCAAGGCAAATGAGGCAATTGTTCTAAAGACGTAAACGGAAACTGTTGATCAAGTCGTTGCTGCCTAGCTATGTTAATGCGCTGAAATTGGCTTTGCAGTTCTTTTTGATCGGATTTATGTTTTTCCTGTGCCAGTAAGATAGATTTTTTCTGCTCAGCTAATCCAGATTCTTCTTGCTCAAGCAGAACTAGTTTTTGCTGCAAAGCCTCAATTCCTTGCAGCCTTTCTAAAGCACTTAGCTTTAATAACAGTAATTCCTCAAAGTTTTTCTCATCGACTAACAATTCTGAAATTTGCTGTTCTAGTTTTTGTTGATGCTGCTTTTGTTGGCTTAAAGTTTCAACGGTTTTCAATAAACTAGTTAGCTCAGTTAACTGACGCTCACAGTCATTAATCTCTGTCTCTAATTCTTGAGCCGTTTTAATAAAAAGATTCGGCTCCAACTCAGACAGATCGAGTAGCAAGCCAGGCAGTTGCAAACAATTAGCTGACAACCGCGATGCTAATAGTGCTGCAAATGATTGAAAAGCCGTTTCATCGTTCAACTCTAAGGCACTACCTTGCGCAACCGGTAAACTTAAAACTGACTTAGACAATAATCGAGTTACAAGCTCAAAGCTTTCAGCCGGCAATATTTTTTGTAGTTGCAAATATAAGTTATTATTGACATTCTGCAACTGCCGATTCAAATCGACTTTCTCTTTACTGATTTTTGCAATGTTTCTGGTAATAGCTTCTTGAGATTGCTGTTGTTCTGCATTACCTATGCTACGCACCAACTCATCACGTTGTTTTTGCAATAGTAGTCGCTGATTTTGTAATTGAGCTAAATCACTGACAAACTGAAATTGCATAATCAGCTCTTGATAATAAGCTTCTATTTTTTGTTGAGCTTTTAAGGTTGTTTTGGCCTCAGCACGGTCTTGATAAATCATTTCGTGGCGTTTTTCCAAAGCCACCGCTTCGTCTTCTAGTGTTTGTAGTCTTAAGCGAAGTTTTTCGCTGGTACTGGTGTTATAGTCTTCCCAATCATTCAAGGCTTTTTCTATTAAAGGTCGCCATAAAATAAGCTTGCCGCGTAATTCTAATCGTGTTTGCTGACTATCTTCCATGTCTGAAATAAGTGACTGGTTCCGAAAAACCGCGTCATACTGGGACTTATCATAGTTAACATCAGCAAAAGACTTGTCCCACTCACTCTTAAAATCGACATTGCGATCTTGCAAATCATTTTTAAAGATTTCCAGTAAATAATACTTCACTTCCCTGCTATCCAATTTATCCAGACGTAAAGTTCGGGTTAGGATTCGCTGATAAGTTGCAGCCTGCGAAGTAAATTCCAGAGGGAATATTGTTAAATCAGGGTCATCAGCACGCTGCTTTTGACGATTACCATACAATAAGGCTCGTAAATCAGCTTGAGGATAAATTTTAGCGAGCTTTCCGCATTCAAATAAACGCGCGATTAATTTAGGTTGAGCGACCAGCTTGCCATCAGCCAAGCGGTAATCATCAAGATCAAGACTCCCTTGATAAGCAAAGTATTCATAATCATGGCTCAAACCTTTACCGACACACCCTATCACTGCCATACCCGAAGGCAATAATACTTCCAACAAAATATAAGCACTGTTGTCTGGAAAATAAAACCGCTTAGAGTTTTCGACACTGTGTGCGCCAAAATCCATGTGCTGTTTGTTAAGGATAAGCAGAAACTGCAACGCATTGATCAAGCTTGTTTTGCCAGTATTATTAGGTGCAATAATGGACACAGAATCATCTAGCGGCAATTCAGCGCGACTGTAACCCGCACTGTTTAGTAATACTAATTTTTGAAAGCCATATTGTGCAAGACTCAAAGCATATCCTCCTTGATATCTTCTTTAATTTGATCAGGCCGTTCAGCGTTACCCAGTTCTACAAACAAATCTAAGTAACGATGTATTGATGGCAATAGTCGATAAGCATTGTCTTCAGAGATTAAGAAGCCGACTCGCGTAGCGCTATCTAAAATCTCCGATAATGTTTTTGGACTATTTATTTCTTCAGCCTCGAATAGAGCGAAATACTGCTGCCAGAGTTGATCTAATAAAATAGAATCAAGCCGCCATTGCTGAAATTGAAATAAATGCAAGCCTTGATCAGCCTGATATTCAAACAACAACATAATGACTAAGGCAAGACGACGAGTGAGCTTGCCTGTGTAAGCACTAGCTAACTCGGTTTTAAAATAGGCAAACCCTCGTCCATCAACTATCAGAACAAAACCCAGCGCAGCAAATAATGACTCATAGTCACTTTGATAAAGCTCCAACTGCACCCAAAGCTCAGTATCTTTTAGGCGATTTAAATGTGCACCAGAACTTAACTGTTTAAAGAGGGGTTGTAACTGGGTCAGAGCAGTAAAATCAATCGTCATAAGGATTCAAGCGCATGGCTGTGGTGTTTAATCGCAACCTGTTTAAGGGTAATGCGCGTTTCGTGCAAATCTGGGGTAGCAGAAATATCAGGTAAACGAATAAAGCTATGATAAAGCCGTAACAAGGTAATGTCTTGATACTCGTTATAATGATCAGCAAGCCAGCCCATCAAATCGGGTAGAGGTAGGCTCTGATAAAAGTTCTGACGAATAGCCTCTTCATCAATCAACTCAAGCTGAATCTGAGTATCGTCTGTTATCATCTCAGGGAACTCAACGGCTTTAGATTGATAATGCCGCACTTGCTCCATTAATGTCAATAATTCGGGGCCTATAGCAACTGAAATCAAACGCTCTTTGCGCCAAATAGGTAAGCTCTGTTGCAGAAATGTTTTACGCATGCCTTTTTTACGGACATCACCCAACAATTGACCAATTGCAGCACTTAGATGATTATGACGACGCAGCTCTTCTCTTAGCGGCATCAAAGTGTTAGTACATTGCTTCAATGCGACTAACCCAGCTTGTCGTAACTCTTTAACCCTGAAGCCTATTTGCCGCAATAAGCGCTGATGGCTATATAAACCACCTTGGGTCATCAGTTGCTGAGCTAAGGTAGCCAAAACTCTTTCAGCTTCCTCAAGCAAGGGATAAAAACTTCCACCCGCACCGGTATCCATCAATTCAGTCATTGGCAATACATAACGATCATAAGCGTCTAGCACTTCCCTATAGCGACTTGACAACTGCATGCGCTCATCAGCGCCTTTAGCACGCTCGGCAATATCCTGAATAGCATGCGTATCCTGATCCAGTTGTTGTAAAATTTGTCGAAGCTGAGTATCTATACGCACAGCACCTTGTTGCAAAGCAGCCATATCGCGATTCTGCATAGCTTGATGCAATTGATCCAGACCGACTTTAATGTCAATAATTCGGGCTTTTAAAATATCCGACAAACCTAATTCATGCTCATGCAACAAACTTCCGACAAATTGGCGAACGCTTTCATTGAGTTGTAAGGTATTGCTATGCGACATTTGTATCAATAATTCTGAATTAACCATCTGTTGCAAGCGCTCGACACATTGCTCGGCTGATTCATGCAAATAGATTTTTCTCAATAGCACCAACACATCATCTCTTTCATAGGCAATATGGTCCCTGCCCAAATGTACGATGCGCTCTATCACGTCCCAGTGTTTTTCTAAAGCTCTAACTAAACTACGAGGATTGATCATGCGATATTTAGAATAATAAATTTAGATTTTGCAGGTTATTTTCGGCTATCACTAAAGACGGGGCAGTGTGAATAATGTTATTAGGTGTAGGTCAGGTTAGCGATAGCGTAACCCGACATAATCGTGATATATCGGGTTACGGCTAGCGCCTAATCCGACCTAGGCAAGCATTTTGTTCCCTGTTAAGCTGATAACCAAAATGAGAAGCATGAATATATTCACTGAAAACAATTTTTGGCTAATTCAACATAAAAGAGGAAGTTAGCGAAAGATATTAAATATTCCTTTATCTTTTTGCGCCTGAATTATTGGCATTGTTTACGGGTGTTTTTTTGAAATGCGCTCTGAGTGGATCATGAGAATATTTACACAATAAAAAAGGCTTGAATTTTACTATAAGCCTTTAAATTATTTGGTGCCCCAAAGTGGATTCGAACCACCGACCTGTCCCTTAGGAGGGGACCGCTCTATCCAGCTGAGCTATCAGGGCAAAAGCGTGATTTTATCATAAAGAAGAGCTTTTTATCTCTGCAATTTAGGATTGTTTATTTTTCAACCTGGAGGCCAGTGCATTTGCCTTCCGCCTAATAGATGCAGATGCAAATGAAAAACCTCTTGCCCACCATGTGAGTTACAGTTGAATACTGCGCGATAACCGTGTTCTGACAAACCTTCTTGTTTAGCTAATTTAATAGCGGTTTGTAATAATTGTCCAGCAAGCAAGCTATCATCTAAATCATTTAAGGTAGCAATATGTGCCTTAGGCACAATTAATATATGCACAGGAGCTTGAGGATTGATGTCTCTAAAGGCTAAGACGTTATCGTCTTCAAAAACTATATCCGGTTTAATTTCACCAGCAACCATTTTACAAAATAAACATGACATCATGACATTTCTCTTGATTGATTAAATAACTAGTTATACAAAATAATATTTAATATTCTTAGTCGCAATAGCTATTGCCATTAAAACCACAATTCACAACACCCAGAATTATGCTGTAGCAATAAATCCATATGCCTCAAAGTTAAATAATTAACTACTCTTTATAGGCGAAGCTTATCAAGTAAATTGTCTTCGTCCATTAAAAGCATGTGACAAAGTACTACTATCAATAAACTCTAATTCGCCACCCATAGGGACTCCATGGGCAATTCTTGTGGCTGGAACATGATTTTTTTTGGATATTTCACCGATAAAATAAGCCGTTGCCTCACCTTCTACGGTTGAATTAGTCGCTAAGATTAATTCTTTAATTTCACCAGAAGCTAAGCGCTGTTCTAATAAATCAAGACCGAGTTGATCAGGACCTATACCATCTAAGGGGGATAATCGGCCATGCAGCACAAAATAATGTCCCTTAAATACTGTAGCCAAATCAATTACCCAAGAATCGGCCGGGCTTTCCACTATACATATAACCGAACTATCTCTGCTATTATCGGCACAAATCTCACACAGAGTATGCTCTGTAAATGTTCGACATTGCTGACAATGGCCTATATTTTCAATGGCATTTAATAAAGATTCAGCCAGTATCTTTGCACCATTACGATTGCGCTGAAGCAAATAAAATGCCATACGCTGAGCGGTTTTAGGACCTACACCAGGAAGTATGCATAGGTTTTGTATTAACTGCCCCAATAAACCATTTTTTTGCATATCAGAAAGGCAACTGAAACCCTGGAGGCAAAGGAAGTCCGGCAGTAATATCGGACATTTTTTCTTTTTTCATTTTAGCGACTTTATTGACAGCATCATTAATAGCCGATGCCACTAAATCCTCAAGCATATCTTTATCATCAGTTAACAATGATGAATCAATGGTCACTTTTCTTGCTTCTCGCTTTCCGGTCATTAGAATGGTGACCAAGCCACCACCCGACTCTCCAAGCACCTGCATTTGTGATAACTCTTCCTGAGCTTTCTTCAAATCTTCCTGCATTTTTTGAGCTTGCTGCATGATATTGCCTAAGGCATTTTTCATTTTCTATCCTCTAATGTTATTCCAGTGTTATATCGGCTCTATGGTGCCAGGCAAAATGCGTGCATCAAAATTTTCTTTTAAAGCCTGAATATTAAGATCCGCATTAATCGCATCAATAGCAGCTTGCTGCTTATTTTCGCGCTCTTTAGTTAAAAGTATCGCTGGTGTCGCTAAGGTGTTTTTTTTTTCTTTAAAAACTAATTTAACAGAGTTACCGCAATAGACTTGCAATGCTTTCTGGAGTGCTTCTTCAGCCCTTGCGCGACGAATATGACTTGGATCTATAATTAACGTACACACATTATCATCAATGGATTCTAATGCACAATTATTAGCAAACTCACGGAGCGGGCCAGCTAGCTTCATACCTACTATCATAGAAAGCCAATCATTAGCTTCACTAGCGTTTATCTCAACCTTAGAATCTTCCTGATTTACCACGGCAACGGCAACTGTAACCGGAACTTGTTCATTGACCTCAATTGAGGGCATTACTTTTTGGGAAATGGCTTGAACTTTTATGGGCTTATCGGAAACTTTTAGCTGTGCTTCTGGCTTGAATAATAGCATACGCAACATAACCATCTCAAAACCACTTCTAGGGTCGGGGGCTAAATCTAAATCTCTTTGTCCGACCAAGCCTATCTGATAAAAAAGCTGAACATCTTCTGGGCTAAATTTAACTGATAAGGCAATAAGCTCATCGCTATCAAACTCGTGATCTATAGCGGTAGGTATTTGCTGTAACAAGGCAATACGATGCAAAGCAATCAATATTTCTTGCAATAAGCCACTATAATCTGGCGATAAATTAGTAATATCATTGATTTTATTTAGAATAGCTACCGCATCACTCTCGGCGAGAGCATCTAACAATTCTGTAACGGGTTGCAAGGCTATAGTTCCAAGCATTGCGCTAACATCTGCCGTCGTCACTTTACCATTACCGTAAACAATAGCTTGATCTAGCAAACTTAAGCCATCACGCATACTGCCATCAGCTGCACGGGATAATAATTTTAATGAAGCAATTTCAAACTCAATAGCCTCTTGCTCAAGTATAAAAGCCATTTGACTATAAATTTGCGTTGGCAACAATTGTTTGAGATTAAGTTGCAAACAACGTGATAACACCGTTACTGGAATTTTATGTGGATCAGTTGTGGCTAGTAGGAATTTTACGTGCGGAGGTGGTTCTTCAAGCGTTTTTAACAAGGCATTAAAACTGTGCCCAGATAACATATGAACTTCATCGATTAGATAAACTTTATAACGACCATGATTCGGAGCATATTGAGCATTATCAAGCAAATCACGAGTATCTTCTACTTTAGTGCGAGAAGCACCGTCCACTTCAATTAAGTCTAAGAAACTTCCTTCGTTAACAGCTTTGCAAACGCTACAGAGTCCACAAGGATTAAAATCTTGCAGATTTTCACAATTCATGGCTTTTGCTAAGATTCTAGCAATGGTGGTTTTGCCTACACCTCGAGTTCCGGTAAACAAATAGGCATGATGAAGTCGATTATGTTGCAAAGCGTTCATTAACGATTTGACGACATGATCTTGTCCGACAACTTCAGTGAAATTTGAGGGCCGCCATTTTCTGGCGAGAACCTGATAAGTCATTGCAGGCTCGTTATAATATTTGATTTGGGCGGTAATCGCACCAGCCACATCCCGGCACACGAAACGACTGCTACCGTTGCTTCCTTCCGGACCTGGCGGGGTTTACAGAGTACCGTTGCGAGAGGACCAATACGATCACCATTATGATTTAGCCATCTGGCTAAAAGACGGCTATTATGTCTGAATTAACTCAACAACACAACAGCCATCTCAAATTTTTTATTTTAAGCCTATGCCGTTTAAATTAAAAAGCATAGAAAATATTGCCAGCACTACTCTTCTACTGCTTTAGGAGTTGATTCAATAACTGATTTTTGAGGCTCTGAAGCCTTAGGTTCTGTAGCTTCAGTTTTTTCTATTCTTTCAGAAAACTCACTATTATAGGATCGAGACTGTGAGCCACGATCTTCACTACGACTATCTACCGCTGCCAATGAGGTATCACCAACTACCGACTCACCCTCACCCTCTGTTTTTTTATAATTCGGATTACGCGGCCTTCTACGATTAGGTCCTCTGCGGTTGTTATTCTTTCTAGCCGCAGGCTTCGCTTGCTCATCACCCTCAGAAAAAGCCTCTTGATTTAACACTGGAGCCTCAGGCATTAGTGCGTCATCAGCAGCAGGCAATTGATTTTTAACGGCATCAATATTTTCGTCTGTTGCAACATTAACAGGCGCAAGATTACGCCTCACATTACGACCTGGCCCCCTCATATTTCTAGACCGAGGTTCTTTATTTTGCTCTGGCTTAGCTTCTTGCTCTTGCGATAAATTCTCTGAACGAGGCTCTTGTAAAGCCCGCTCTGGACGAGGCTCTCTTGGCCCACGATCTTGACGCGGCTCTTGTGGCGACCGAGGAGGACGTGAATCTTGGTTTCTTTGACCTTGATTTCTTCCTCCACGACGATTATTACGATTACGATTAGGTTGACTCTCTTCAGTTGAATAAGGTTTTTCTAAAGCCGATGTAGACGACGCCTTAACGCCCTCTACAGCATCTACTACTGCCGCAGTCTCTGAACCTACTAATTTATTCCAAAAGCGCTTAATTAAACTAGCAGCTTCACTTTTAGCTTGGACTGGCGCAGGCGAATCATGCATAAACTCTTTAATAACTGCTTTTTCAATCTTTGGTTTGACTTGCTGAGCAAATTCAGGAACCGCAATATCTTCAGCCTTTATTTGCAAATAACTCGGACGCTCATCACCAAACTCTTTTTCCTTAATACGATCAATATCATAAGCAGGAGTCTCAAGATGCTTGCTAGGTAAAATAACAATACCTACTTTCAACCTCTGCTCAATTTGCTCAATGGCATGACGCTTTTCATTCAACAAAAAGGTTGCGCATTCGATAGGCAAATGAGCAATAACCTTTTCAGTACCCTTCTTCATTGCCTCTTCTTCAAGTATTCTCAATACCGAAAGCGCAACTGACTCCACATTTCGTATAGTACCCTGCCCCTTACAACGCGGACATGGCAATTGTGTAGAATCACCCAATGATGGACGCATTCTTTGCCTAGACATTTCTAACAACCCAAAGCGTGAAATACGACCCGTTTGAATACGAGCCCTATCTATCTTAAGAGCGTCACGTAAATGGTTCTCAACAGTACGCTGATTCTTGTTGGACATCATATCGATAAAATCGATAACAAATAGACCACCTAAATCGCGTAATCTAAGTTGGCGAGCAATTTCATCGGCAGCTTCTAAATTTGTATTAAGAGCTGTTTCTTCAATATCACTACCTTTAGTAGCACGAGCAGAGTTGATATCAACCGATGTTAAAGCTTCAGTATGATCGATAACCAATGATCCACCTGAAGGCAAAGACACTTCGCGACAATAGGCTACTTCAATTTGAGATTCAATCTGATAGCGACTGAATAAAGGCACGGCATCTTGATATAATTTCGCTTTAGGCAAGAAATGCGGCATCACTTGTTTTAGAAAATCTTGAACTAAGGAAAATGATTCAGCATTATCAATCAAAATCTCATCAATATTGCCACGTAAGTGATCACGCAAAGCGCGAATAATGACATTACTTTCTTGAAAGACTAAAAAGGGGGCTTTTTGCTCATTCGATGAACGATCAATAGCTTCCCACAATTGCAATAGATAATTTAAATCCCACTGCAATTCTTCAGCATTTTTACCACAACCGGCTGTTCTGACGATCAGACCCATCGTTTCAGGTATTTCCAATGAAGCCATGACTTCACGCAAATCACTGCGAGTTTCGCCTTCAATACGCCGTGATATGCCACCTGCTTTAGGATTATTAGGCATCAACACCAAATAGGTACCTGCCAAACTAATATAGGTCGTTAACGCTGCTCCCTTATTGCCACGCTCTTCTTTTTCAATTTGAACAAGAATTTCCTGACCTTCTTTGATCAGATCTTTGATAGCAGGTCTACGTCCATCAGTCTCAGCGCCTTCTTGGAGCTGACGATACAGTGGAGATATTTCCTTAAAAGGCAAAAAGCCGTGTTTATCAGCACCGTAGTTTATGAAAGCGGCTTCTAAACTAGGCTCTACTCGAGTAATAATACCTTTATAAATATTAGATTTTTTTTGTTCTTTTGACGGCACTTCTATATCAAAATCATATAGTTTTTGACCGTCTACCAAAGCAACTCGCAGTTCTTCAGCCTGCGTAGCGTTGATAAGCATTCTTTTCATTTTATATCCTTGTTGTTTCCTGCTCCATTGTCAGACTTTACTGAACCAGACTGGTTGGGTTAGCGCCTCAAGCATTTATCATTATATAAACGCGATGCGATATTGCTAACGGTAATACAATCAGCTTAGTTGATACGGCCTTATACTCCATCACCCACGTCATCTTTCTACTATTTTAGCTCAACAAAAAGCCATAGCTTGGACGCGAGACAGATGCTAAGTTTATGTTTCTCAGTCTTAGTTGGTAAATTCTGCTTTAAACAGGTGTTAATAAATCGTGCGTCTAGGGTCGTACGATGAACCCGAAAATCTTATAATGAATCGTTAAGCACATGCGTGTTATTTTAATCGTCATTAAGTCGCTCTAAATCAGTTTCAAAACCGAAAGCTGTAGAGCTTAAAGTCTGTTTTCCTTAAAAACTTGCCTAATATAACAACCTTATGCCCTTTCATCAATTTTAAAGCATCAAACATCCTAAATACTGGTATTATTTGCAGCATGAATATACAAGAAAATGAGCCACCAAAAGTCGTCTACGTCGAAATTACTGAAGATAATTGCGATCAAAGACTTGATAATTTTTTAATTGCCCGCCTAAAAGGTGTACCTAAAAGCCATATTTACCGCATAGTCCGAAAAGGCGAGGTTAGAGTCAATAAAGGACGAGTCGATGTAAAATACCGTCTAGTTGCCGGAGATATTGTCCGAGTACCTCCCGTTAGGATTGCTGAACGCAGCGAAGAAACTTATGTACCACAAGGATTGCAGGCCGCCTTACAAGAGGGCGTTCTCTATGAAGATGAAGGTTTTATTATCATTAACAAACCTGCAGGCTTTGCCGTTCATGGCGGCAGTGGCGTCAGCTCCGGAATTATTGAAGGTTTCCGCCAACTTAGGCCAGAGGCCCGCTTTTTAGAACTCGTCCACCGCCTTGATAAAGACACCTCGGGTTGCTTATTAATCGCAAAAAAACGTAGCGCCTTACGATTATTACAAGAACTATTTAGAAATAGCCAGATACAAAAAACTTATCAAGCCTTGCTATCAGGCCAATGGAATAGAAAAAAATTAATCGTCACAGCACCGTTATTAAAAAACGTGAGCGTAGGTGGTGAGCGCATTGTAGTCATTAGCCCTTCTGGCAAACCAGCTGAAACTCTATTTCGTCGCATACAGTTATTTTCGAATGCCACTTTGGTTGAAGCCTCACCAAAAACAGGACGTACGCATCAAATTCGCGTCCATGCAGCAAGTCTAGGTCATCCGATAATCGGCGACGACCGCTATGGCGTCGATGAAGTCAACAAAACATTTAAAACAAAAGGCTATAAACGCATGTTTTTACATGCCAAAACATTAAACTTTCAGCACCCTGTTACGGGGGAACTGATATCTATTTCAGCGCCCTTACCGGCCCAACTGGAAAACCTACTGAAAAATGAAGAAACGATTTGATTTAATCATCTTTGATTGGGATGGCACTCTAATTAATTCAATAGACTGGATCGTACATTGCTTGCAACAGGCTGCAATTGATTGTGCCTGCCCTCCACCCGAAACTCAGGCAGCAAAAAATGTCATTGGCCTAAGCATCAATAAAGCCATGCACAGCCTATTTCCTGAAATTGATGAACAAAGACTTAAGCAATTAATTAGCAGCTACAGCAAGAACTATTTCTCCAAAGCTATGAACCGTGATGATTTATTTCCAGGCGTGTATAACATGTTGATTAAATTGAAGGATCAAGGCTATCAACTTGCAGTCGCAACAGGTAAAACAAGAGCAGAATTAATAGAGGTCTTAGAGGCAACAGGAACTGAACACTTATTTTGTGTTACTCGCTGCGCCGAGGAAACCGCCTCCAAGCCAGATCCGCTAATGCTACACGAAATCATTTCCCATACCCAAGCAGCCAAAGAACGCGTTTTAATGGTGGGTGACTCTATACACGACTTGCAAATGGCGGTTAATGCCTCGATCTCATCGATCGCAGTCAGTTGTGGCGCAAACTCTGCTTCAAGTTTGCAAGCTTATCAGCCACTATTGTGCTTAGAACAACCCACCGAATTACTTAATTTCATATAAGGTTAATCAGTCATGGAAAAACGATACGACGATTTAAAGCAAACACATGCCGCTAAAGAAACAGGCTGGGAACGAGACGTTATTGAAAAACTAGCACTAGCGGCCATAACTGAACAAACCCGTGCCAGACGCTGGAGCGTTTTCTTTAAATCATTAGTTTTTTGTTACTTAACGATTATTCTGGGCATCTCTTTATATCCTGTTCTTAAAAAAGATATGGGTATTGACAGTAAAGAGCATACCGCAGTCATCGATGTCATAGGTCCGATTGCAGAAGATAAAGATGCCAATGCTGCTAGCATCATAGAAAGCCTAAGAAATGCCGTAAAAGACAAGCAAACCAAAGGCATTATTCTGCACTCAAACTCACCGGGTGGCAGTCCAGTACAATCGGCCTACGTTTATGAAGAAATTAGATCTATAAAAAAAGAACATCCCGAACTACCTATTTATGCAGTCGTCAGCGACATTTGTGCATCGGGCTGTTATTACATTGCTTCAGCTACCGATAAAATATTCGTTAATCCTTCCAGCCTTATTGGCTCTATTGGCGTATTAATGGATGGCTTTGGGTTTGTTGATATTATGCAAAAATTAGGCGTAGAGCGTCGTTTATTAACGGCTGGTGCGCACAAAGCCATGCTAGATCCTTTTTCGCCACCGAAAACCGATGAAACCAAATACATGCAGGGCTTATTGGATCAAGTTCATCAACAATTCATCAACGCTGTTAAAGCAGGTCGTGGTGATAGACTAATAGAATCACCTGATATGTTTTCAGGTTTAGTTTGGACGGGTGAAGCGGGTGTGAACAATGGCATTGCTGATGCTTTTGGCACCGAAGACCAGGTCGCCAAAGACATTATTGGCGCCGAAAAACGCGTGGAATTTACTAAACAAAGTCGCTTTTTGGACAAAATAGCTGACAAACTAGGCACTTCTTTTGGACATGCTATAGGTGCAATGTTACAAGGCACTCTTTTACACTAAGCTTTTAAGTTGCATAAAGGCATAAAAACTAAACAAATAGAAGCTAATTTAGGGTCGTTTATAAATTACACTTATAGCTTATCATTTGACTGCTGGCCATTGAAAAATGGATGCAGAACCTTTATCAATATTAGCTTTTCTTTTACTTGAGCCAAGAAAACAATCTAGCACTATAAGTAGTCATCGTAACAATGACTACTTATACAGGTCGGTTATTACTAACTCCATAAAAGCAACGTAACTTTAACTTTAAAGATCAACTTTTATTAAAAGCTAAGCCATCATTTTTGCGCA
>Ga0214182_1000170_pt1 | contig 31464 bp, 30 predicted proteins | sample TroBogEpilimnion_8_FD_153020 | JGI IMG/M metagenome (GOLD analysis project Ga0214182, IMG submission 153020) | Freshwater microbial communities from Trout Bog Lake, WI - 14NOV2007 epilimnion | ecosystem: Environmental > Aquatic > Freshwater > Lake > Epilimnion/Euphotic zone | place: Trout Bog... | reverse complement strand
GCAGAACGCCCATGGAAACTTTATTGAGTGGAAAACAGATTTGGCTAACTAAGAATTTGAACCAAATCTAATCTGACAGACACCCTATAAAAATCGGTAACTGTCAGATTAGGTCTGAACTAGTACACCTTACTGCAGGTGATATACACATTATCTAAGCTGCGGTTACTCATTCAAATACAGCAGATAAAAATAATCTGCTGTATTTGAATCCTCACTACATAGAAGCGCCAATCACTTTAGCTTTCGCAGAGAGAGAGGTCTGTATTATCATGACCTATACAAACCTATAACCCTCTCACCCATCAATGGATTTTCGATTATTTAAAGACCAAGTCGATTGTTCTCCCGCATTTGTTATCAATACAGGGGCTTTAGAAAACAATCTATTGCAATTAAACGCCTTACGGCAGCAATCCGGCTGTAAAGTTTTATACTCTGTTAAAGCCTTACCCCTTACAAAAATATTACAGATTGCCAAGCCTTTTGTAGATGGCTTTTCAGTCAGTTCCTTGTTTGAAGCCCAACTTGCACATAAAATCTTAGGTACTGATGGCAGTCTTCACATAACGACGCCAGGGTTAAGAACTGATGAATGGCATGATCTGTCCCCGATACTCAGCCACATAAGTTTTAATTCTTTAACGCAATATCAACGATTTTTAGCCCTAGGCATTCCCTCAACCAGTGTGGGTCTGCGTGTTAATCCCAAACATTCTTTTTTAAGCGATGAACGCTTTGATCCTTGCCGCTCACATTCTAAACTGGGTGTTAATATTGATGATCTATTAGAAACTAACATTCTTAAAGACATTAAAGGCTTGCACATTCACACCGCTTTTTCAGCCACAGACTTTACCTCGCTCATTAATACAGTTGATAAACTCCGACATTATTTCGGCCACCGCTTAGCTCAGTTAGATTGGATTAACTTAGGGGGGGGCTACTTATTTAAGGATATAAAAAATCATCAGCCTCTCATTGATTTAATAAACCAACTAAAACAAGACTATACCCTTAATGTATTTATAGAGCCCGGCAAAGCGATTGTGGATGATACGGGTTACTTAGTAACGACAGTGCTGGATATATTCATAAGTGACGGCAAGACCGTGGCCATTTTAGACACTTCTGTTAATCATCACCCCGAAGTTTTTGAATATCAACGCCGACTAGACTTACATGAGTATCAACCCCATGCTAAACACAGCGCCATCTTAGCGGGCAGCAGCTGTTTGGCAGGCGATATCTTTGGTGAATATCAATTTGCAGAGCCTTTAAAGGTCGGTGATAAATTAGTCTTTAAGAATGTGGGTGCCTACAGTTTAATTAAGGCTAACCGTTTTAATGGCTATAATTTACCCACGATTTACAGCTATCAAAATCAACAGCTCCATAAAGAAAAACAATACCATTTTGCAGATTATTGCCAACAATGGTCTACTGATTAAACGCAGTGTTTAAAGGATAAGTAAATGAAAGCCATACTCATGACCGCCGCCGGTGATACCCGCACATTAAGCTATCAAGATATTACAGAACCCTCACTAAGTAACGCCACACAAGTTAAGGTTAAATTACAAGCAGCCGGCATTAACCCCGTTGATACAAAAGTTAGACGCCATGGCGTGTTCTATCCACTGCCCTTACCTACCGTTTTGGGTTGTGATGGCGCGGGGGTTATTGTTGAAATAGGGAGTGCTGTTAAGCATTTTAAAGTCAGCGATAAGGTTTGGTTTTGTCATGGTGGCTTAGGACGTGAGCAAGGCAATTACGCTGAATACACGGTGCTTGACGAACGCTGGGTAAGTACAAGCCCAACAAATTATTCAATGATTGAAGCGGCCGCCGCCCCCTTAGTGTTAATTACTGCTTGGGGGGCTTTATTTAGTAAAGGTCAGTTACAAGCGGGTCAAACCGTTTTAATACATGCGGGAGCGGGCGGGGTAGGCCATGTTGCAATACAGTTAGCCAAAATAAAAGGGGCTCGTGTTATCGCAACGGTTAGCTCTGCAGAAAAAGCGGCCTTTGCTAAACGCTTAGGTGCTGATGAAACTGTCATTTATCATCCGAATGGTTTTGCTGAGCAAGTGAATCAATTAACGGCGGGTAAAGGTGCTGATTTAGTCATTGATACCGTGGGGCCAGAAGTTTTTAAAGAAAGCATATTAGCCACTGCGCATTTTGGCAGACTCATTACCTTATTAGACCCCGGTCAAATCGATTTATCTGAAGCCCGATTACGTAATTTGCTCATTGGTTTTGAACTGATGTTAACCCCTATGCTAAGAGATTTAGACGAAGCTAGAGATGAACATGTTGCCATCTTAAATCAATGCAAACAATGGGCCGAGCAAGGCTTATTAACGTTACATATCAGTCATACGTTCGATTTAAAAGACGCATCCAGTGCACACGAACTTATTGAAATAGGCCATACCTCAGGAAAAATAGTGTTAACTATTAATAACTAAGATTAAGCAAGGCTTAGGACTAGTGCCTCGACTCCTGATTGATCAATAGATAACAGGTATAATAGTGACATCGTTAATTGAACGCTAAAAATTGACACCCATGAATAGATATAACTCGACGACAGAAAAGCCTAAAAGTGGTGGCTCACGTTATAACAACAAGCCACCGAAAAAAAAATCTAACTCTCGCTGGGGAAGAAACTTATTTTTAATCGCTTCTGCCGGGGCTGCTGTGGCTGCATTCATGTTTACGAGCTATTTAGGATACCTCGACTTCAATGTTCGCGAACAATTTGAAGGCAAACGTTGGGCTATTCCTGCACGTGTTTATACTAACCCTATCGATCTCTATGCGGGTTATGCTCAACCCATAGAAAAACTAGAAGCCTTATTAAAGATGTTGCACTACAGAAATGATGCCACTCTTTCTGCTGAGGGCACCTATTCTAGACAAGGCTCACAACTCCGTATTAGATCACGTGAATTTGCTTTTTGGGATCAAACTCAAGCCAGCATGAACATGCTGGTTAAATTTAATGGCCCTGCGATTGAAAAAATCACTGATTTAAAAACCAACCAAGATATTGCTATCGTGCGGATGGATCCCGTACAAATTGGTAGCCTTTACCCTAAAATTAAAGAAGATAGAGTACTGATAAAACTCAGTGAAGCACCCCCTGCCTTGTTGAATGGTTTATTTGCGTCTGAAGACAGAGATTTTTATCAACACTTTGGGATTTCTATGCGCGGCATTGTTAGAGCCATTTGGACTAACGTGATCGCGGGGGGGATGGTACAAGGTGGTAGTACGATCACCCAACAACTGGTTAAAAACTTCTATTTAACAAAAGAACGGAGTTTATCTAGAAAAGCTAAAGAGGCCTTAATGGCATTTATTCTAGAATATCACTATACCAAAGATGAAATTTTAGAAGCCTATCTGAATGAAATTTATCTAGGTCAAAACGGCCCTAACGGAGTGCATGGTTTTGGCTTAGCCAGTGAGTTTTATTTTGGCAGCACTTTAAAAGACCTACCGTTAGAGCAAGTCGCTTCTTTGGTCGCCTTAGTTAGAGGCCCGTCGGAATACGATCCTAGGCGCTTCCCCGACAGAGCATTACAACGCCGTAATTTAGTGTTACAAGAAATGACAAACGAAGGTTATATTACGGCTGAAGAATCCGCCGCCGCGACAGCCAAGCCTTTAAACATTATCCCACGGACCTTACGCTCATCTAATCGTTACCCTGGTTTCTTAGATCTCGTTAAACGCCAACTGCAACAAGATTACCATGAAGAAGATTTAACGTCAGAAGGTCTTCGGATTTTTACTACCTTAGATACCCAAGTACAAGATGTCGTTGAAACCACCGTGGCCAATAGACTTAGCCAATTATCTAAAATGCCGCATGCTGACGAACTTGAAGCCGCGGTGATTGTCACGCGTCGCGATAGCGGTGAGGTAGCTGCTTTAACCAGTGGCAGAGAGAGCATAGCCGGAGGCTTTAATCGCGCATTAGATGCTGTTAGACCTATTGGCTCTTTAGTTAAACCGGCCGTGTACTTAACCGCGGTAGAAAACCCTGACAAATATACGATTACCAGTCAGATTAGTGACACCACTATTGTCGTTAAAGGCGGTAATGGCGTTGATTGGATTCCCAAAAACTACGATCATAAAGAACACGGCATCATCCCTTTACATACCGCTTTAGCAAAATCTTACAATTTAGCGACCGTGAGTATTGGTATGGATGTTGGGGTAGAAAATGTCGCTAAAACCATAAATAATTTAGGTGTCACTAGAAAACTTGATCTATTCCCCTCCTTATTATTAGGTGCGGGCGCACTCACCCCTATTGAAGTAACGCAAATGTATCAAACATTAGCGGGTGATGGCTTCTCAACGCCCATTAAAACCATTAGAGCCGTTGTTGACCCAAAAGGCACCTCATTACAAAGCTACCCGCTGACTGTTAAGCAAACCGTCGATCCCGCGGCCACTTACATCGTAAACACCATGTTACAAGGCGTTATGCATGAAGGAACAGGCAAATCAGCTTATTCCTATTTTCCAGAAGACTACGGCTTAATTGGTAAAACAGGCACCACCAACGATGCAAAAGACAGTTGGTTTGCAGGCTATACTGGCGATTATTTATCTGTTGTATGGCTAGGTAGAGATGATAACAAACCCATAGGTTTAACCGGATCAACAGGTGCTTTACCCATATGGTCTGTATTAATGAAACAAATTTCCACAAAGCCCGTTAATTTAACGCCACCCGATAATATTACTTTTGCTTGGGTTGATCCTAATAATGGCCTGTTAATTAACCCTGACTGTGGAACCGGTAAACAATACCCTTACATATCAGGTTCAGAACCCATCACTTTTTCAGAATGTGGCTTAGGCTTTTTTAACCCCGACAATGCTGCACCAACGGATGTATTTGAACCCGATAACAGTGATAACAAATCAGAACAACCACGATAAATTAAATAAACATGTTTAAAAAAAATAGATTCATCAGCCTTTACTTCGCACTGTTTATAACAAGCAGCAACTGTTTTGCCGCTGAACAACCGGTACAACAATTACAGGCCTTTTTAAAATCATCCAAATCGCTAACGGCTGATTTTAAACAAGTATTAATTAACGAAGCGGGTAATCCTTATCAGACCAGTTATGGGGTTTTCTACCTACAACGTCCAGGTAAATTTCGTTGGAATTATCAAAAACCCTTTCAACAACAAATCGTATCTACCTCCGGTAAAGTTTGGTTTTACGACACAGATTTAGACCAAGTCACTATTAAAAAACTAGATGAATCCGTAGGGTCTACGCCTGCATTATTATTGAGTGGAAACATCTCACTCGAAGACAACTTTATTATGAAAGATCAAGGTGTCGAAGGCGATTTAACGTGGATCAAATTGCTGCCCAAAAACCAAGACAGTAGTTTTAAATATATCCTTATAGGCTTGGACAAAGGCGCTTTAAGCGGCATGGAATTAAGCGATAACTTTGGCCAGTTAACACGCATTTATTTCTCTAACGTCATCTTAAATCCAACTATTAAAGCCAGTCTATTCGAATTTCAAGCACCCAAAGGGGCCGATGTATTTTCTGAATAAAGCATACACGTTAAACCCATCAAAACAGGTCCATGTTTGACGATTTAACTAAACCGCTAGCCGATAGGATGCGCCCGCAATCATTGGCCGATTATATCGGTCAGCATCACATATTATCTGCGGGTAAACCCCTGTATGAATCCATCTTATCAGGCAGATTACATTCAATGATTTTTTGGGGGCCGCCAGGCACCGGAAAAACCACGTTAGCGCGGCTTATCGCACAACATTCTGATGCGGAATTTATTCCCATTTCCGCTGTATTGTCCGGTGTAAAAGAAATTAGAGCCGCCGTCAGCGCAGCACAAAAAATCCAACAAGCCCAACACAAACGGACGGTGTTATTTGTTGATGAGGTGCATCGCTTTAATAAATCACAGCAAGATGCCTTTCTACCTCATGTAGAAGATGGCACGATCTATTTTGTCGGCGCTACCACTGAGAACCCTTCTTTTGCACTCAATAACGCTTTACTCTCTAGGGCGCGTGTCTATGTGCTTAATGCACTCAATAGCGATGATTTAAAGATCGTCATTGACCAAACGCTTCAGGACAATGATAAAGGCCTAGGCAACATGGGCATCACCATGACAGACACTATTAAGCAACAATTTGCGGATAGTGCCGATGGTGATGCTAGAAAGCTCCTTAATTTATTAGAAATTGCAGCAGAACTGGTTACCTCTAAAGGCGACACAGAAATAACAGAAGCGTATGCAAAAGAAGTCTTATCGGGTGGCGTTAGACGCTTTGATAATCAAGGTGAAGAGTTTTACAATCAAATCTCCGCATTACATAAATCGGTAAGAGGCAGCGCCCCTGATGCAGCTTTATATTGGTTATGCCGAATGATGGATGGGGGTTGTGATTTAGCCTATTTAGCCAGACGTATCGTGAGAATGGCCTCTGAAGATATTGGCAATGCCGACCCAAGAGCGTTACAAATTGCCATTAATGCCTGGGAAGCCCAAGAAAGATTAGGTAGCCCAGAAGGTGAGTTAAGCTTAGCCCAAGCCATTTTGTATTTAGCAAGTGCCCCCAAAAGTAACGCCGTTTATAAAGCATATAACGCCGCCAAGATGGATGCCCAACAGAGTGGTAGCTTACCTGTACCCGTCCATTTAAGAAATGCGCCCACTAAACTGATGCAGTCTTTAGATTATGGTAAGGCCTATCGTTATCCCCATGACGAGCCTGAAGCTTACGCTGCGGGCGAGAATTACTTTCCCGATAAATTCCCCGCAACCACTTATTATCAACCTGTTGATCGTGGCTTGGAAATAAAAATCAAAGAAAAACTAAAACATCTCCAAGAACTCGATCAACCGTAAAAACCTAATAATCTTTAATAGGCGCCGGCGCCAAAACTGTTCTAGAACCATTCGTTTCAGCAGGACTAACAACACCTGCCGCTTCCATCGCTTCAATCATAGTCGCGGCACGGTTGTACCCTACTTTAAATTTACGTTGCACACTGGAGATTGAAGCTTTACGGGACTCCGTAACAAACATAACGGCTTCGTCATATAAAGCGTCATTCTCGGGGTTACTCTCTCCCCCCCCCGAAAAGCTAAAACCTGCATCGCTACCCTCACCAAAATCTCGCGTTATTTCATCTAAATAATCCGTCGGTGCTGTTTGTTTTAAGAAGGCAACCACTCGGTGAACTTCATGATCATCTACGAAAGCGCCATGAACACGCGTGGGAATACTGGTACCCGAAGGTAAAAACAACATATCCCCTAAACCTAACAAGGCTTCTGCCCCGCCTTGATCCAGAATAGTACGCGAATCAATTCTAGAGGAAACCTGAAAGGAAATGCGTGTTGGGATATTAGCCTTAATTAAACCGGTTAAAACATCCACTGAAGGGCGTTGCGTAGCTAAAATCAAATGAATGCCCGCCGCCCTTGCCTTTTGAGCCAAACGAGCAATTAACTCTTCCACCTTTTTACCCACGATCATCATCATATCGGCTAATTCGTCAATAACGATAACAATGCTCGGTAACTTAGTTAAGGCCGGAATATTGTCCCATTCTTCGAAAGGATTAAGAATCTGATAAATAGGATCTCTGATAGTTTCTCCACGCTCAGTGGCTTCATCAATCTTTTGATTAAAACCTGCTAAATTTCGGACGCCCAATTTAGACATTAACTTATAGCGTCTTTCCATTTCAGCCACAGCCCAACGTAAAGAATTACTGGCCTCTTTTACGTCAGTTACTACAGGCGTTAATAAATGCGGAATGCCTTCATAAACAGATAACTCCAACATTTTTGGATCTATCATAATCATTCGCACTTCTTCTGGCGTGGCTTTATATAACAAGCTTAAGATCATGGTATTAATAGCGACAGACTTTCCAGAACCCGTTGTACCGGCCACCAATGCATGCGGCATCTTACCTAAATCTGCCACTAAGGGATCGCCCGAAATATCTTTACCCATGGCTATCGTCAGTAAAGAACTTGCTTTCGTAAACGTGGGTGAATCTAACAACTCACGTAAAGTGACCATCTCCCTTTCTCTATTAGGAATTTCAAGGCCCACCACGGTCTTTCCAGGAATAATCTCTACAATACGAACACTCGTCACCGATAACGCGCGGGCTAAATCTTTTGATAGGCCACTAATTCTACTGACTTTTACACCCGCCGCAGGCTGAAGTTCAAATCGAGTAATAACAGGACCGGGATGAAACGCAACCACCTCTACGGCCACATTAAAGTCAGACAAAATGTCTTCAACCAAACGCGACATGGCGTCTAACTCAGCATTTGAATAACCAATAACACGCGTATCTCTTTCATCTAATAATGAAAGCGAGGGTAAAACATCTTCTCCTGGCTTATAAATTGGCGCATCAAAGGTTTGTGCCGAATGACTCTTTGCAACTTGACTCACTGATATGGTTTTACTGCCTCCACTGACTGGCTTTGAAACCACTTCTTTTCTTTCAGCGATTTTTTTAGGAGCCTCTTCTAAAACCTCTGACTCTTCGTATCGATGCCCTTCCTCTATTTCATCCGAATTGCCAAAAAAGAAATGAAATAGATCTACGGTATATTTACCCGTTAAATCAATCAATCTCAACCAAGAAACCTCAGTCGATAAGGTAATGCCCGACAACAATAGAACAATTAAGAATAAGGTAGCACCGGAGTTTCCAAACAAAAGCAACACGGCATCACCTGTTTCTTGCCCTAAGATGCCACCTGTCCCACCGGGTAAATCAATCCCTATCCTGAGTAAATATAAATAAAGCAACGCCGCACTAGCAATGACGGTAGCAATTGAGCCTAACCATTGAAATGCTGTAGTAATTTTGTGTTGTTTTTCTCTCGCTAACGCATACAGTTGATAGCCATGCCAAAACACAATAATAGGAAACAAATAAGCGCATAAGCCAAAGAAACTAAAGCTAAAATCCGCCAACCATGCGCCAGAGATACCACACGCATTGGTAATTTTTTGACCCGTACCACTGTGCGTCCAACCGACATCCTCTTTATTAAAAGTCACGAGTGATACTAAAAAAAACACGCCCACCGCAAAGAAGCCAAGAACAGCGATTTCACGTAGACCACGATAAGTTTTTTCTTCCATTACTGCCGACATAAATAGGACTCGAAATTGATTACTACGAATTTGTTACACATTATAAATCAATGACCATTTATTCTGCATTATTCTCAGGCATTTAATTGGTTTTTAACACAAAATTATTAGTATTTTGAATATAAATTTAAGCATATGAGATACTCAATTAATATATTGTCATGATCGATCAGTCGCTTATCAAATGAACTTAAACGATCAATATATCTGAATGATTATTTATGATATTTAATTTGGAAATCATCGTATTAATAGGGTCGTTTGAGGCATTAAACACCGTATTTAAGATATGAAATTTGGAGTTCCAGATATTTAAAAAACCGTTTATCACATTAAATCGAACGTTTAAGATATCAAAAAGACCATTCCTGATATTTAACGCCTTGTTTTTAATACCTTAAATAGTTTATTTTATATTACAAGTGGGCAAGTAGGTATCACAAAAAGTATTGTGAATATCTCAAGTAGTTTATTGGGTATTACAAAGCCGTAATTTAATGTTTTAAACGAAGTACTCAATATTAAAACCATTGGCTTTAATATCACATTAGGCGGATGAGATATCTAAAATAGTGTTTTTGATATTAAATAAAGAGTGAGAGACATCTAAATTTTATTTATTAATGTCATAAACGCTCTAGTAGTTATCTTATACTTCTTTAAGACTTAACCTAACAGGTGTTCTAATCATTTGAATGCCTGTCAGATTAATGGATGATGGTGAAGCCGGTTTAATTAATCAACTTTGATACGGACGCGCAAAAATCTGTTATGCCTACGGGCGTAACTCCGGCGCTTTTAACTTCTAAAATAGATCCCGTCTCTAAACCTTCAATAATGATAGAAGATTGGGTGGTAATAGTATAAAGCCCCCAGTCACCTTTTAGACCGGCTTTTGTGATCAATCTTATATCCCATCGGTAAGCCCCTGCTTTGGGGATTAATCTACGAACTACTTTTGCACTACCAGAATGCGGCCCATCTTTAATGGCTAATTCTGCTTTATTTCGAGGCGCAGGTTGACCAGACACGTTAAAGCCACTGCTTAAGAGTTTAGTTTCATCTCCATTAGCTATTCTATTAACATAACCAACCAAGTGCTTAAACATTAAGGTAACCGCTATATCGCTGTCGTGCATGGCTGATTTAGCCGTATGACTTCCATCTTCTGCAGCCAGAATGGCTAATTCAAGATTTTCAACTGCTAACCTAAGTGTCGATAAAGGAACATCGAAATTAATAAAGTAGGGATTATCGGTAAGATGCGCGAGGACATTTTTAAAGAATGTCGGTTTGGTTTTAATGGGAATTGAAACAAAATCTAATACCGCTTTGATAATTTTCATCATTATTCCTAGATTAATGGCAGGATTGCCACTGCAAGACAATAGCCCCTTAATCAAACAATAGATATAAATATATGATTTATTAAATAGACCTAAATACTTCTTCTAGTTATTAAGTGACTATAAGCGCTTAAAATGAGATTTACTTAACCAACATTTACCCACATAATAAAACGATATAATTACCCTTTGACTTTACCCTAGAGCCTTATAATGACTACACCTAAACATTGCCGACTTTTAATTCTTGGTTCTGGCCCTGCTGGCTATACCGCCGCTATTTATGCTGCTAGAGCAAATTTAAATCCCGTTATTATTACGGGCATTCAACAAGGTGGACAATTAACCACGACGACAGAAGTGGATAACTGGCCCGGTGATGTAGAGGGTTTACAAGGCCCCGATTTAATGGACAGAATGCGCAGACACGCAGAGCGCTTTGATACAGAAATCGTTTTTGACCATATTCATACGACCGACTTATCAGCTAGACCTTTTAAATTAACCGGTGATTCTGGCACCTATACGTGTGACGCATTGATTATTGCAACGGGCGCCTCTGCGCGTTACTTAGGTTTAGATTCTGAAGAAGCATTTAAAGGCCGTGGCGTTTCAGCTTGTGCGACCTGTGACGGTTTCTTTTACAGAAACAAACCGGTTGCCGTGATTGGGGGCGGTAATACGGCGGTTGAAGAAGCGCTGTATTTAGCAAACATTGCCTCAAAAGTGACTGTTGTACATCGTCGTGATAAATTCCGTTCTGAAAAGATTCTGTCTGATAAATTACTAGAGAAAGCACAAAACGGTAATGTTGAAATCGAATGGAATGCTTCTCTTGATGAGGTGTTGGGCGATGATATGGGGGTTACCGGCTTACGCATCAGAAATGCGCTTGATAACACAACTAAAGATATTGATGTTCATGGTGTCTTTATCGCTATCGGCCATACCCCTAACACCGGTATTTTTGAAGGCCAATTAGAGATGGATCATGGTTATATTAAAGTACACAGCGGCATCACGGGTAACGCCACAGCCACCAGTGTTGAAGGTGTTTTTGCCGCGGGTGATGTAATGGACTCTATCTATAAACAAGCCATCACCTCCGCTGGATCAGGTTGTATGGCGGCATTAGATGCTGAAAAATTCCTAGACGAACTAGTATAATCACCCTCAAGGTTCAGGTTAATCTTAAAAGCCTGAACCTTACCTTATCCTCTTATGCAATTAACACTTCTAGACCCCGACAACCCCAAAGAAGACTTTCCCGCCATAAAAAAAGCCTTAAAAGAGCCTAATGGTCTACTGGCGGTGGGTGGCTGTCTTTCTGCAACGCGCTTATTAAATGCTTATCGGCAAGGCATATTCCCTTGGTATAACGATGACGAGCCTATACTCTGGTGGTCACCCGACCCTCGTTTAGTGTTATTCCCTGAGCAATTGATTATTTCTCAAAGCTTACGGAAAACCCTAAGAAAACAAAAATTCACCGTTACTATTGATAAAGCGTTTGCTCAGGTTATTACGGCTTGCGCTCAACCTCGTGCTGAGGAGTCAGGTACTTGGATAAGCAGTGATATTGAAAATGCTTACACTCAGCTACATAGACTGGGCTGTGCTCATTCAGCAGAGGCGTGGTTAGAAGGTGAACTCGTTGGAGGATTATACGGTGTCGCTATTGGCCAAGTTTTTTTTGGCGAATCTATGTTTCATAAGGCTACAGATGCGTCCAAAGTCGCATTCGCCACGCTCGTAGAAAAGTTGGAGTCTTGGGACTACCAGCTGATTGACTGCCAAGTACACAGCGCCCATTTAGCCAGTTTAGGGGCTATCAATTTAAGTCGAAATGATTTTAAAACTCAACTCGACCAATACTGCGAACAACCCGCATCTCAACTTGCATGGCTGAGTGAATGATAGAAATCCCACTATTTTTAAGCCAAGACTATCCGTGTAGTTATCTGGAAGGCTATCAATCAAGGTCTGCATTTGTGCATCCCAGCTTCCAAATGACGAACCCAATCTATGCACAATTAATTAGCCAAGGTTTTCGTCGTAGTGGAGACGAAGTTTACACGCCCCATTGCCACACCTGCTCTGCATGCATTCCCGTCAGAATCCCTGTTTCGGAATTTAAACCTAATCGTAACCAAAAACGCTGTTTAAAGAAAAATATTAATACTCAAGCTAAAATAAAACCGGCCCTCTTTGAGCAAGCCCATTATGAGATGTATATGCGTTATCAGAATTCTCGTCATCAGGAGGGATCTATGGCCAACACGAGTCCCGAAGACTATATCTCCTTTTTAAGTAGCGCTTGGTGTGACACCGTATTTGTCGAGTTTTCTATTGATGGTGAGTTAGCGGGCATAGCGGTTGTAGATCAATTTGATGATGCCTGTTCTGCTGTCTATACTTTTTTTGAACCTAAATTTGCTGATTACAGTCCTGGAGTTTATGCGGTGCTTTGGCAAATAGAACATTGTTTATCAAAAGATAAAACGTTCTTATACCTAGGTCTTTGGATAGAAGCTTGTAAGAAAATGAACTATAAAACAAATTATCAGCCCATTGAACTTTTGATCGAATCAGAATGGCAAACAATGCGTCATTAACTAACATTTAAGCGGACTGTCCTATTGAAAAAAAACAGCTTATGTTATAATGCAGAGTTTTTATTATTGAGACAATTTACAGATGGCAAAAGAAGATCAAATTGAAATGGAAGGCAAAGTCATAGACACGCTTCCTAATACCATGTTCCGCGTTGAACTTGAGAATGGACACGTTGTGACTGCACACATTTCTGGCAAAATGCGTAAACATTACATTCGTATTCTTACGGGTGACAGCGTTAAAGTTGAAATGACACCTTATGATTTAACTAAAGGTCGCATCACTTTCCGTATGCGCTAATACCCCTTTTTAAAGGCCATTAGCGCTTACGCATACCGCTTATTTTAAGAGTTAACCTCTGACACTTCTAAAGCGTTACTCTCAATCACAAAAGCAATATCATCGTTTTCCACATATATTTTGACATGACCACCCTGCGCGAGTTTGCCAAACAGCAAATCATTCGCTAGAGGTTTCTTGATTTTTTCTTGAATCAATCGCGCCATAGGTCTAGCACCCATTTTTGGATCACATCCATGCTCAGCTAACCAAAGCCTTGCGCTTTGATCCAGCGTCAGCGTCACATGCTTATCTGCCAATAATGCTTCTAATTCAAAAATAAACTTATCAACCACATGACCTACGATAGAAATATCGAGCGGTTTAAATTGGATAATGGCATCTAATCGATTACGGAACTCAGGCGAAAAACCTCTTTCTAAGGTTTTCATACTATCGCTGGCATGATCTTGCTGAGTAAAGCCCATCGATGCGCGACTACCCTCTTCTGCACCCGCATTGGTTGTCATGACCAAAATAATATTTCTAAAATCAACTTTACGCCCATTGGTATCCGTTAATGAGCCATGATCCATCACTTGCAACAACAAGTTAAAGACATCGGGATGCGCTTTTTCTAACTCATCCAACAATAATACGGCATGTGGATGCTTAGCAACTTGCTCGGTTAACAAGCCCCCTTGATCAAAACCTACATACCCCGGAGGCGCACCGATTAATCTTGAGATAGTATGGCGCTCCATATATTCAGACATATCAAAACGAATCAACTCAACATCTAAAACTTTCGCCAATTGACGCGTTACTTCAGTCTTACCCACCCCTGTTGGGCCCGCAAAAACAAATGAACCTATAGTTTTTTGCGCATCACGTAACCCTGCTCTTGATAACTTGATAGCAGACGCTAAGGCAGAAATAGCCTCATCTTGACCAAACACCAACATTTTAAGATTTTTCTCTAGATTAGCTAATTTATCAATATCATTTGATGACACTGATTTAGCAGGCACGCGGGCAATTTTAGAAACGATATCTTCAATATCAACCACATCAATCAATTGCTTGCGGTCAGCCTCTGAAGCCATGCGTTGTTTTGCACCGGCTTCATCAATCACATCGATCGCCTTGTCCGGTAAATGTCTATCCGTAATGTATCTATCTGATAATTCGGCAGCCACGCGTAATGCGTCACTGGAATAACTCACATTATGATGTTCTTCAAAACGTGATTTAAGGCCTTTTAAAATTGAGATTGTTTCTTCTACAGAAGGCTCAAGCACATCCACTTTTTGGAATCGGCGCGCCAAGGCGTGATCTTTTTCAAACACACCGCGATACTCTTGATAAGTCGTTGAACCAATACAGCGCAAATGTCCTGATGCCAAGGCAGGTTTAATCAAATTAGAGGCATCCATATTGCCACCCGAAGCTGAACCTGCGCCAATAATGGTATGAATCTCATCTATAAATAAAATAGAGTCCGGTTCCTTTTTAAGCTGACTAATTAAAGCATTAAGACGCTTTTCAAAATCCCCTCTATATTTAGTGCCGGCTACCAACGCACCTAAGTCTAAAGAATAAATCACACTATTCATTAATACTTCTGGCACATTCTCTTCAACAATTCGCCTCGCCAAGCCTTCTGCAATAGCTGTTTTACCTACACCCGCCTCACCGACTAATAAGGGGTTATTTTTACGACGACGACAAAGCGTTTGAATAGTACGCTCAATTTCTAGCTCTCGTCCTATTAAAGGATCGATACGCCCTTGAATGGCTTCTTCATTTAAATTGGTGGTGTATTTATCTAAAGGACTGGCAGACTCTGCCTCAGCACTCACAGCCTCAGCCGATTGCTCGGTAGGATTCTCTTTCTCTAAATCTGTTTTTGAAACACCGTGCGCTAAATAATTAACCACATCTAATCGGGAAACATCTTGTTGGCTTAATAAATAAACGGCATGTGAGTCTTGCTCACTGAACAACGCTACAAATAAATTAGCGCCTGTGACTTCTTTCTTATCAGACGCTTGGACATGAAACACGGCGCGTTGCAAAACACGTTGGAAGCCTAAAGTCGGCTGTGTTTCTCTTTGTACGCCCAAGGGGATTAAGGACATGGTATCCTCGAGATACTCAGATAACTGCTCATGCAATGCTTGAAGATCACAACCACAGGCTCTCATAATGACTTCAGCGGCAGAGTTATCGAGCAACTCCAATAAAAGATGTTCAACAGTAATAAACTCATGGCGCTTGTCTTGCGCGTTCTTAAAAGCTTTATTTAACGTAACTTCCAATTCTTTACTTAACATAAACGCTCCACTTAGACTTCTTCCATTGAACACAACAATGGATGTTGATTTTCTCTTGAATAATCGTTAACGATATACACTTTTGTTTCTGCAACTTCTTTTGAATAAATACCGCATACACCCATACCCTGAGTATGAACTTGCAACATCACCATCGTCGCTTTATCTTCTGACATATTAAAAAAATCCATCAAGATTTCGATAACAAAATCCATCGGCGTAAAATCATCGTTTAATAAAATAACTTTGTATAGCGGGGGCTTCTTTAATTTTGGCTTAGCTTCCTGAACCGCTAAGTCATCATCAGTGTGTTTTAAGGGGTCAAAATCAGACATATTTACAAATAAAAAATCTTTCAAAGCTAAACAATAGTGCCAATAGTAATTTAATTCAAGTATAAGCACACCACAAATTTGACCGCTACTCATCAACTCATTCAAACTCAACTTTAAACAAAGCTCAGTATTAACTTGCACAACCCATTTTTATCAACATAAGCCCCTAATATCTAGTAATATATCGGGTTTTATTTAAGTTGGAAATCATCAATGGTTTGGAAACCGCATGTTACTGTTGCAGCTATCATAGAACGAGATAATCGGTTTTTATTAGTTGAAGAAGAAACACCTCACGGCTTACAATTTAACCAACCTGCTGGTCATTTTGAACAAAATGAAGATCTTATTAGCGCTGTAAAACGTGAAGTTATTGAAGAAACGGCTTGGCAATTTGAGCCGTCTGAACTCATTTCAGTACAACTCTGGCGTAAAAGCCCAGAAGCCCCTACCTTTCTAAGATTCTGCTTTACAGGGGAATGTCACAGCCATAACCCTGATCTAGCTTTAGATACCGGCATAGTTGCCACACATTGGCTAACACGTGATCAAATTGCAGCCCAACAACATCGGCTTCGTAGTCCTTTAGTTTTATTTAGCATCGACGAATATTTAAGTGGCCAACGCTATCCTTTATCTTTTATTAAATCCTTTTTAGATATTAATAATGCCTAAAAATATAATTGTCGGCATGTCAGGCGGAGTAGACTCTTCTGTTACCGCTCTGTTGCTTTTAGAACAAGGTCATAACGTCACCGGTTTATTTATGAAAAACTGGGAAGAGGATGACGGCACGGAATACTGCACAGCAATGGAAGACCTTGCGGATGCCCAACAAGTCTGTGACAAATTAGGCATTCCTTTAAAAACCATTAATTTTGCCTCCGAGTATTGGGATGAAGTCTTCGAAGTCTTTCTAGCAGAATTCAAAGCTGGGCGCACACCTAATCCAGACATTCTTTGTAATAAGCATGTTAAATTCAAGGCGTTTCTTAACTACGCGCTAGAAGATTTAGGTGCTGATTATATTGCCACGGGGCATTATGCTCGCGTCGGCACAAATCCAAATGATGAAACAGAGTTTCAATTATTAAAAGGCCTAGACCCCAATAAGGAACAAAGTTATTTTCTATACACCCTAGGACAAAAAGCCTTATCGAAAACGCTATTCCCCATCGGGCATCTCCATAAACCAGAGATCCGTAAATTAGCCGATAAAGCGGGCTTTGCCAATAGCCGTAAAAAAGACAGTACTGGCATTTGCTTTATTGGGGAACGGAAATTCACAGAGTTTTTACAACGCTACCTTCCTACACAACCCGGTGAAATGCGCACGCCCGAAGGCCAATACATAGGTAAGCATTCTGGTTTAATGTATTACACTTTAGGTCAACGCCAAGGCTTAGGTATTGGTGGTGTTAAAGATGCACCGGATGAACCTTGGTATGTATTAGAAAAAGACTTAGAAAATAACATTCTCTTAGTCGGACAAGGCCATGACCACCCTCTGATGTTGCACAACACGCTTGAAGCAAGTCAATTAGACTGGTGCAATAACAAACCCTTAACAGCCGCTATTAGATGTTCGGCTAAAACACGTTATCGCCAACCCGACCAAACGTGTTTACTAGAACCTTTAGACAACGACCGCTGCAAAGCAACTTTTGACGAACCACAAAGAGCCATAACACCCGGTCAATCCGTGGTTTTTTATGATGGTGATGTTTGCTTAGGTGGCGGTATTATCGAAACAAAATATAATCAATATTAAGCCATTTACTCTCTTATCAGGACATACACATGACAAACTTTGCCTTAACCGCAATCTCACCGATCGACGGTCGCTATGCCAATAAAGTAGAAGACTTACGTCCTATTTTTAGTGAATATGGCTTAATACGCTTTCGTGTCTTAGTAGAAGTTCGCTGGTTACAAGCACTGGCTAAGCACCCATTAATTACTGAAGTACAGACTTTTAGCGCAACGGCTGATGAATTATTAAACAACATCATTGATCAGTTTTCTGAATCAGATGCGCAACGTGTTAAAGACATCGAAAAAACCACTAACCATGATGTGAAAGCCGTTGAATATTTATTAAAAGAAAAAATAGCCGGCAATGCAGAACTAGAAAAAGTCAGTGAATTTATTCACTTTGCTTGCACATCAGAAGATATCAACAACCTGTCTTATGCCTTAATGCTAAAAGAAGGTCGCGTTGTTATTCAACATCAAATTTCAGAATGTATCGGCGCTCTAAAGAAACTAGCGTTAGAAACTGCTGATCAACCTATGCTCTCCAGAACACATGGCCAGTCAGCGACTCCAACTACGGTAGGTAAAGAATTTGCCAATGTTGCTGCTCGCATGTTGCGTCAACAAGAACAACTTCAAGCGGTGAGTTTATTGGGCAAAATCAATGGCGCCGTAGGAAATTACAATGCCCATGCCGTTGCCTACCCCGCTGTAGATTGGGCCGAATTCTCAAAGAACTTTGTCGAATCTTTAGGTCTACAGTGGAACCCATACACTATACAAATTGAACCGCACGATTATATTGCTGAATTTTTTCATGCCTTATCGCGCTTCAATACCATCTTATTAGATTTTGACCGTGACATCTGGGGCTACATTTCTCTGGGTTATTTCAAACAAAAAACCATTGCGGGTGAAGTGGGCTCTTCTACCATGCCGCACAAAGTAAACCCCATTGATTTTGAAAACTCAGAGGGCAATATTGGGCTTGCTAACGCGCTATTTGGCTTCTTAGCTGAAAAACTACCCGTATCACGCTGGCAACGTGACCTAACGGACTCAACTGTATTAAGAAACATTGGTGTAGGTATTGCTCATACCAGTATCGCCATTCAAGCCAGCTTAAAAGGCATTTCTAAACTTCAGATTAATGTGGACGCCATTGAAGCCGACCTTGATGCTAATTGGGAAGTTTTGGCAGAACCCATTCAAACAGTCATGCGTCGTTATGGTATTGAAAAACCATATGAAAAACTAAAAGAATTAACACGAGGACACCGCATTACACCCGAACAAATGCGCGTCTTTATTGAAGGTTTAGAAATTCCTACTGAAGCAAAAGCTGAATTGCTAGTTTTAACGCCGCGCACTTACACAGGTTATGCAGAAAAACTCGCTAGAGACATTTAAAACACATATAAGTGGTATTGATTAAGCCTGAACCCCAAAAAAAAAGAGGAGCTATTGCTCCTCTTTTCATTTTACTAGCCATAAGCTATTTCTTTACAAATCTCTGTGACTTATTAAATATCCATAAACAACATGGGCAACCCATAGGTCAAAACAAAATAACTAAACGCCAATATAACGCTAACACTCATTTTCGTCATAAACGACTGGCGCAAAATATAACTCACAATAGCGATATACCAAATAACCAACCCCACAGCGATCGCAATTGAAACTTCTTCAGCATAATGATAATGCTTCATGACCAAATAAAAATAAAGCCCTTCTGTCATGGTCGCTAAAGTCATAATGAAATTTTCACAGACAAAAATAGCGATATACATTTGATTGAAATATTGCCACTTTTTAAAATATAACAAATAAGCTGCAATCGATGAAAAAGCCATAATAGTCCGCAAAGATACCTCTAAAGTGCCATCTGCGGGGTCTGCTATCAAACTTTCTACAATAATGCCCGAAACAAGATAGAAAATAACGGCTTTCCACATGAAGGCCTTTGAAGGAAATAACTCAATAGGATTATTTCTAAACCAACACAAAGAAAGATATTTGATTAATAAATTCATCTGAAAAAAACTCTAACTTAACTAAAACAGGTATTAAAACGGGGGAAATAAATTCAAGGCGCTATTATACTCAATACTTATAGATGACTCAGTGAAGAATTTCTTACTAACAATTGTTTATTTAATTAAAAACAAACTCGCCAACCCTAAGAAAATAAAGAAACCCATCGAATCTGTAACCGCCGTTAAGATAACACTTGTTCCAACAGCGGGATCTCTACCCAATTTATGGCGCAACAAAGGAATAGCTAAGCCGACGACAGCGGCCAACAATAAATTGATAAACATCGCTACGGCCATAACCACCGAAAGTGAGATATCCCAATACAATAAGTAACTCAGCAAGCCCATAATCAGGCCAATAAAAGTCCCATTAATCAGAGATAAACCCAACTCTTTCGTAATCATACGACCCACATTACTCGCATTAATATGCCCTAAGGCTAAAGAACGAATAATTAACATACTGGTTTGATTACCCGTATTACCCCCCATAGCGGCAATAATCGGCATTAATGACGCTAAAGACACCAATTGCAAAATAATATCTTCAAAAATCCCAATAATACGCGTTGATATAAATGCCGTACCGATATTAATTAATAACCAGCCCCAACGATTTCTAGCAGACTTCCAGACACTTGAGAACAAATCCTCTTCTTCACCTACACCGGCTTGAATTAACAAATCCTCATCTGTTTTTTCGCGAATAAAATCTAAAATATTATCTACACAAAGGCGGCCTTGTAGGCGACCCTCACTATCAACTACCGGTGCAGAAATTAAATCATAACGCTCAAAGGCCCTAGCGGCTTCAGCTGTTTCTTGATCGATTTGAAACCGAATAAAATCCGTCACCATCACTTCAGAAACTTGTTGGGAGGGCAAATGCGTCAACAAACGTTGTAAAGGTAAGACACCCTGCACCTTATCAAACTGATCAACCACAAATAATTTATCAGTATGACTGGGTAATTTACCCAGCTTTCTTATATAGCCAATAATGGCTTTTAAATTTAAATCTTCTCTAATGGTAATCATGCCAAAATCCATCAGAGCACCCACCTGATTATCTTGATATGACAAAATATCATTCAGATGCTGACGCTCTTCGCTATTTAGTGTGCGGAGGATCTTTAACATCGCTCGCTTAGGAAGATCGGATGCAATGTCTGCCAATTCATCGGCATTCAATTGACCCGCCACCGTCGCTAACTCTTCATGGGCCATCCCTGATATCAACGTGTGCCTTACAGCATCTGAAACTTCTAAAAGAACTTGACCTTCATGCTGAGACTTAACAGCATCCCATGCTATTTCACGCTGATCTAAAGGAAGTGATTCTAGAATATAAGCAATATCTGCGGGATGTAAATCTTCAAACTTTTCCTGCAGACGCGCTTGATGTTGATTATGCAGAAGTGCTTCAACCAAATCATGATGAGCACCCGGCCCTCTTTCAAGGAGGGATTTTTCGATATGCTGTTTTTCAAGCAAACTGATAACATCTTGAAGCTGATGCTCTAAGAATTGTGCCGAATTATTTTTTTCAGATGATTGCATAGTACACTGCTCTTTATTCATTAAAGATGAAACATCAGTCTTCACCTATAAGACTGACACGGCTTTATTGCCTCAAGTTGTCCTACCGCTTTTAACTCTTATTCCGGCTATAACAGCCTAAATCAATACCATATTATCTCGATGCATCATTTCTGAATCATCTGCATACCCCAAAATCTTTTCAAATTCTGAGCTACTTTTACCCGCTATTAATAACGCATCCGTATGGCCATAGTTAACCAAGCCGCGTGCAATTTCTAAACCCGTTTCATCAAAACAAGAAACTAACTCACCACGATCAAATTGACCTGATACTGATTTAACGCCGACGGCTAGTAGACTTTTTCCTTCGGTCTTAAGCACTCTAACGGCTCCAGCATCCAAAACCAATTGACCTTTAACTTGCAACTGCCCCGCAAGCCAACGCTTTCTGGCCACTAAAGGCTCTACATCCGGTAAGAAATGCGTTCCCAAGTCTGCACCCGCAATTACCGCTTCAATGACATCTTCAACTACACCCGCTGCCACAATTGTTGCCGCACCGGATCTTGCTGCCAACCTAGCCGCACGTACTTTAGTAGACATGCCGCCTTTACCTAAACCACTACGACTATCCCCAGCCATTGTATCTAGACGATCATCATTAACACTGATTTCACTAATTAGTTGAGCATCCGGATAAACACTCGGATCACCGGTAAACAAGCCTTTTTGATCTGTTAAGATAATCAATAAATCGGCTTCAACTAAATTAGCGACTAAAGCCGCTAACGTATCATTATCCCCGAAACGAATTTCTTCAGTCGCCACCGTATCATTCTCATTAATAACGGGGACAACACCAAAGTTTAATAGCGTTAATAAAGTGCTACGAGCATTTAAATACCGTTGCCTATTCGATAAATCATCATGGGTTAATAGAATTTGTGAAGCATGCAACCCGTGTTGCTGAAAATTATCATCAAACACACGCACCAAACCCATTTGCCCCACTGAAGCAGCTGCCTGTAATTCATGTAATAAAGTAGGGCGTGTTTTTAATCCCAAACGGCTCATCCCTTCGGCGACTGACCCTGAAGAAACTAGGATGACTTCAATCCCCACTAACCTCAAAGCGGCCATTTGTTTGACCCATGCCTTTATGGCAACTTGATCGAGACCTTGACCACCTTTAGTCAATAAAGAACTGCCAATTTTTACAACAATGCGTTTAACGCCCGCAAAATCATTCCTGCTCACTTTTGTTCCGCCGTTCTTCTTCCAAAAAGTTCATGATGGCAAACATAAGATCTCTAGTCCCTTTGCCATTAATCGCCGCAATCTTAAAAACAGGCCCAGTCCATTCCAATTCATCAACAATGGCTTGGCAAATATCATCCGCCTCATCATAAGGCAATCGATCGGTTTTGTTTAACACCAACCAACGAGGCTTATGCGCTAAATCGTCACTCCACTTTTCAACTTCATGAATGATTTTTCTAGCCGCCTCAACAGGCGTATCCATACTTTCATAAGGCGCTACATCGATCAAATGTAATAACAAACCTGTGCGTGATAAATGCTTTAAAAACTGCAAGCCTAAACCCGCACCTTCTGCCGCACCTTCTATCACACCTGGAATATCCGCGATAACAAAGCTACGTAAATCATCAACACTCACCACACCCAAATTAGGATGTAAGGTAGTAAATGGATAATCTGCGACCTTGGGCGTTGCCGATGAAACAGATCGAATTAAACTTGATTTACCCGCATTCGGCATACCTAATAAACCGACATCCGCTATCAACGTCAATTCTAATAACAAAATACGATGTTCACCTTCTGAACCTTTACTGGCTTTTTGAGGCGCTCTATTTATACTACTTTTAAAACGCGTATTACCCAAACCATGAAAACCACCCGAAGCCACTAAGAGTGTTTGGCCTAATTCTGTTAGGTCACCAATCACCTCATTCGTTTCTTTATCAGATACTTTAGTGCCTAACGGTACGGGAACAAAACAGTCATCCCCTTTTCTACCGGTACAATTACGACTCATACCATTTTGACCACGCTGTGCTCTATGAACAGCATGATATCTAAAATCTACTAGGGTATTTACATTCTCAACGGCTACTAAATAAACACTTCCGCCATCGCCGCCATCGCCGCCGTCTGGGCCACCAAAGGGAATATACTTTTCGCGTCGAAAACCGATAGTGCCATTACCACCATCACCCGCTTCAACGCGAACTTCTGCCTCATCAACAAATCTCATAACTTAAACGCCGCCACACTTAAAACCAACTGATAAAAACAAAAAAAGCCCCGTCATAAAGGACGGAGCTTTTTCAAAGCCTTCGGGTTAATCTATATAACCCTACTATCATAGCCGTTTACAATCAATCTATACGCTTAAGCAGTAACGATGCTGATATATTTACGACTATTTGGACCTTTAATTTGGAAAGCAACTTTACCATCTGCAGTAGCAAATATAGTATGGTCTTTACCAATACCTACATTGTCACCTGGGTGAAATTGAGTGCCACGTTGACGAACAATAATGTTGCCTGCAATAACTGATTCACCGCCGTAACGTTTAACGCCTAAACGTTTCGCATTAGAATCACGACCGTTTCGGGTACTACCACCAGCTTTCTTATGAGCCATTTTTTAACTCCTAGTTCTTAAGCAGAAATGCCAGTAATCTGGACTTCTGTGTAATATTGACGGTGCCCCATTTTTTTCATATGGTGCTTACGTCTTCTGAATTTAATTATTCTAACTTTGTCATGTCTACCTTGAGACAAAACAGTCGCTGTAACTTTACCACCTTCAATGAAAGGAAGGCCCACTTTAACAGCGTCGTCTGATTGAATCATCAGTACTTTATCGAATTCTATGCTGTCGCCAACTCCTAGCTCCAACTTTTCTATTTTTAAATAAGTACCTTCTTCAACGCGGTACTGTTTACCACCTGTTTGAATTACCGCATACATCTGAGCAAGCTCCATCAAGCATTAATCTATTAAAATTTAATCGACAATTATATTTTTAAAAACCCACCTAGTCAATCAAAATTAACTTTTAAACCATATCTTGATAAAAATTGTTTACCTCATCACACACAGCCAAGCAAATTTTTAATCGCATGGGCAGTCGGCTTTTTATTACGCTATAATATTACGCATAAAGATGCATTTTATGAAGCATCATTACTATAGACAATAAAACTCCACAGGGCCGGCTTTAAAATCAATGTCATCGCAATCAAATCTAGACTCGAACATCCAGGCACCGATTGATTTCAATTTAATCAAGAATTTAACCACTAGCGAAGCTAAAGCCGTTGACCAACTCATTATTGATGAATTGAGTTCGGATGTAATTCTTATCAATCAAATGGGGCATTACATCGTAGGTAATGGCGGCAAAAGATTGCGCCCTATGCTATTACTCCTTGCAGCAAAAGCCCTCGGAAATGTCACAGACAACCACTTGATTTTAGCTGCTGTTATTGAGTTTATACATACTGCTACTTTATTACATGATGATGTCGTTGATGAATCTGATTTAAGACGCGGCAAGGAATCTGCGAATGTCGTTTGGGGCAATGCGGCTACTGTCTTAGTAGGTGACTACCTTTATTCCAGCGCGTTTGAAATGATGGTTAGAACCGGCAACATGCGCGTAATGGAAATCTTATCCAAAACAACGACGGCCATTGCTGAAGGCGAGGTTTTACAACTCTTAAATTGTAACAACCCAGAAACCACTGAAAGCAAGTACCTAGAAGTTATTGCGAGAAAAACAGCCATTTTATTCAGCGCCGCTACGCGCTTAAGTGCCGTTATTATTGGAGCAACACCTGAAGTAGAAGAAGGCTTAGCTCAATATGGCCAACACCTCGGCATCGCCTTTCAATTAATAGATGACGTGCTGGACTACAAATCCAGCCCAGAAGATTTAGGTAAAAACCTAGGCGATGACCTCGCAGAAGGTAAACCCACCTTACCATTAATATATGCTATCCAAAATGGCTCAAAGGAAGAAGCCAACGTTATTGTAGAAGCGATTCAAAATGGTAACCGTGATGCATTTAACGATGTCTACGCCATTGTGCAAAAAACTCAAGCCATTGCTTATACTGAGCAACGCGCTGATGAAGAAGCTGAAAAAGCGATCAACGCTTTAAATGTGTTACCCGCATCAGAATACAAAGAAGCCCTGATCTTGCTCGCAAAATTCTCCGTACAACGCAACTACTAATTAAAAAATTCTATGACTACTTGGCGCTTATCAACCACTGAGAAAACATCAGCGATTGAGATTGAAACTTGGACAAAAGACAATCTAATCCTCACCTTAGAAACCATTTGGGACAGCGGCTCCGCCTTAATTGAATCAAATGATAAACCCGTTATTGATTTAACCAATGAAGACGGCATCGATGTTTACGTTGTTGAATACCCCTTAGAAATTGAAGAACTTTCTGAAGGCGAAACCCAACTGGTTTATCCAGATGAAATATCGGTTGAAGAAGAAAACCGCTTAAATGATTTAATCGAAGCCGCGGATGACACCGATGTTTTAGAGTCAGAAGGCTGGGAACTTGAAGACCATGAGCTTTATTTTCATGGCGCTTTAAAATTAGAAGCCGTCGACTAAGCCCCCACCCTTCATTTAGGCCGTAACACTCATACTCGAGCTCTTCTGAGTGCTACGGCGAATAATATCATCTAAAGGCACCTGATAATCAGGGATAAAAGTCTCCATGAAATAAGCCACCTCAGGCAATGGCGAGGCTTTTAGCTTATTCTCTAACTCTTTAGCGGTCACCTTAAACTCATTATTCCCTACCTTTAACTCGGCCAAACATTTCAAATAGGCCGACAAGGTATCAGCCGCTTTTATGATTTGATGCTGACTCTCAGATTGCAAGTTGTCACACAGCAATGCCTGATAAGAAGCCTGCAAAGCTTCAGGCAATGACGCCACTAATTCCTGACAGGCAATCGCTTCTATTTGCTGATACGCCTGAGTAATTGAACTAGAGAAATATTTTATCGGTGTCGGCAAATCACCCGTTAACACTTCACTAGCATCATGAAACAAAGCCGCTGTTGCGATAGCATTCGCATCAACCTGCCCTTGATAAAATTGATTTCTAATTAATGCCAAAGCATGAGCAATAACGGCCACCTCCCAACTGTGCTCCATCACATTTTCTGGCTCTGCTGTTCGCATAATCCCCCAACGCCTTATCCAACGAAGTCGAGACAAGTACGCATAAAACTGACTTTGCTGATTTACAAACTTCTTCATATTCCACTCCAACACAATTAACGATCTGGATATAGAATACGAGAACACCACGACAAACTGTGACGCTTATATACTTAATTTATACCGCTAAAATTCTTTCTGAAATAACTAAAATCACGACTATTGAGCATTACTTGGAGTAATATCAACAAAAAAATAAGCAATAAAAAGTGTGTAACAGATTTTAGACATAAAAAAAGCCTAGATTTTACTCTAAGCCTTTGATAATATTGGTGGGACGTCCGAGGCTCGAACTCGGGACCCAAAGATTAAGAGGAAAGACACTTTTTAAAACATGTTAATAATCAATAAGATAAATTACTAATTTATAGGTGTGTAGCAAAGTGTGTAAGATACAATTTATTTTAATTGGTTATTTTTCAATAAGTTGACTAAAAAATTGATAATTAAATCTAACACAAATATACAGACTAAAAATCCATTGTTCCGCCCTTCCCTGCTAACAAATTAAACTAAAATAATCTCAAACTTTAGACACTCTATTAATATTTAATAGGCTAACATTAAACATCTGCGCCATTCAAAACTGCATGTTATTTTTTGAGCAATATGCGAATAGCTGGCAGGGTGAGATCAAAGCTTAAACAGCTTTTTTGAGATGTTTATTCTGGCTGAGTTATTACTCAAATTGAGTAATAACTCATAATTTAAATTTCAATACTTCTGTAACTGAAATAACTTTGTATTTTACCAATAAAAATAATGGATATTAGTTGACAATATATGGGGGGGGGGGATAATGATTCGCCTTCTTGGCAACCCTCAATTTAATTTTGGAGAAATATTATGTTGTCACATGCCAGTTTATCAAAAAAACCAGTTTGTCTTAATATGACGGAGTTTGACTATTCTCATCTTAAACAATCTTCCGTATCTAAAGACATCAGTCCTTTGGAATACTATGGTAGCACCGGTATGGGAACACAAACATTTGGAATAGACGGGAGACCAAGGGACTCTGACAATGACAATGATTAAGAATTAATTGTGTCAAACCAAACCCAGTTAATTCTGGGTTTTTTATTTTTAAAACTTGATGAAAACTTTAATAATAACTAGTACAGTTGATTTAACTGTTGACCTTATCATTAATAGGATAGGCGCAAATAATTTTGTAAGAATTAATTATGATAGACCAAAAGATTGGATTTTATTTTTTTCAAAAGACAAGTTACATATAAAATCAGATGTATTAGATTTGGATTTAGCTGATACTGAGATCAGTAAATTTATTTGGCGTAAACCCTATTTTTTGCAACCTACTCAAGAGCCATATACTGAGAAGTTTTACAAAGAAGAATGGAAATTTTTACTACATGACATAATGTTTTTTTTTAAAAAAAAGGGACGAGTTTTTTTAAATGAACCATTACCTGATTTTCTTTTTACAAAACATTATCAATTATCTTACGCTTGCAATTACTTCAATTGCCCTCCAATGTTTTCTTCAATTAATGCAGCAATACCACCCCAAGCCAATTCCATTGCTAAAGGTCTTTCAAGCACTACTTTTGAAAATGGAAATGTCTTTTATACAACAGACATTAGTGGAGAAGAATTAGATAACGCACTTTGGACAATACAAGAAAAAGTTGATAGAACACACGACTTAACTATTGCTTATGTTTATGGAAAAGTCTTTGCTTTTGAGCTAGATAGGAATCTATTTCAGGATATAGATTGGCGTACCAATATATTTGAAGTTAGCGGTTGTTGGAAATTTATTGAATTGGATCCTGATTTTATAAGTAACATAATAGAGTTTATGTCTGAACTTTCATTAAACTATGGAAGATTGGATTTCTTAGCAAATGCAAACGGTGCAGATGCTGTGTTTTTGGAAGTAAATAGAAATGGTCAATGGGCGTGGCTTGACCCAAAACATGAGCATGGCTTGTTCGATGCTATGTGTGATGTGTATCGACCATAATGGATAAGAAGATATATTACTGGAGTGTAATTAGTTTTTTGATACTCTCAATAATACTATGTATAGACATTACTTTAATTAATTGGTATGAGAGCTTTTATCAATCTATTAATCAAAAAAACCAATCACAATTTTTCTACAGCATTATAAAGTTTATTTTAATTTCAGGCTCTAATGCTCTTGCATTATCAACTTTAAGTTATGTACTTGAACTGTTAGATTTAGAATTAAAACTAGTATTGTCGACAATTTCTGTAAAAAAAATAGGCACTAATAAAAGCCATCATGAGACAAATCAGAAGCCTATAGATGATGCGACATTAGCAGCTGAAAGACTTTCGTCAACTTTGCCTATGTTTGCATTCAACTCTATAAAAATTTTAGTATTAATTTCTCTAATCTTTTTATGGTCGCCAGACCTGCTATATATAAAGTCATTAGGAATTAATATACCTTATCCGCTGCTTATAACATCAATTATCTTCATATCCATACAAACAGTTATTGCTAAACAATATTTTCCATTGTTACAAAGGACAGATAGATTAAAGCGTAAAACTGAAAATAAATTTCGACTCACACTATTAGGCTTAACAGATACCCAAAATATTAATAATGGACTTAAAACATATCTTAAAGCCATTAACGCTATCCGCAAACATACAGCACTTAAGAACTTCACTCTATCAGTAACGTTGGGATTGATAAGCACATTTTCATATGTCGTGCCCTACATTGCATTGTTTCAATTTTATATTAATGATGCACTGAATTTTGGTGAAATTATGAAATTATCAGCAACATTCTCTATTTTTATTAATTCTTGTACTTATATTATGAATAATTCTAGAGAACTGTTTAGGGGATTCGCTGCGTTAAGTAGGGTGCTAAACTAACTTTATCAACGCAAACATACCAATCTTACAGAATCTTTTTTTAAATTGTAAAAAGAGCTTTAAAAAATGTTCATTAATTTAGCTTATTATGTGGCATATGAAAGTATTTGAAATAGTTGAGTTTGAAATTGATACTAATAAAAAAGCTATTTTGGGCGCTGATAAAAATGGCAACCTTTATATTGATAATAAAAAATAATAACTGAGAATGTTCTTAAACTAAATGGAATTGAAAAATGGGCTGTCATTGTTAGTGGCTTTAGCACATTAGGTATTTTTATAATAGAAATAACAAAGCAATACCCAATAATAGAATGTATTAGCCAACAGCTAACGTCCTATCTAACTTAAGTTATTACGCAAATTGTGTAATAACTTTCATCTTTACCCTTTAAATTGTGTCAGTAATTCAGCTTCTTTCTCCAATGCATCTGCCCAATTTTCAACTGTAAAAATATACTCAATCATATCAACACACTCTTTATAAAAGCTTGGCACTTCAGCTCTATTAGACGCAAAAACCAAGTCATTGGCTTGCTTAAATGTTTGTAAAAATGACCAAATATTATGATTTGCAACAAGTACTAAGCTTAATGTATCAACTTGACGTGGCGTATATACAACCTACTCTTGCAACTTAAGCAAATCCGTCTGTGTTTTTTTTAATACCTTCGTATCTATACTCATAATTTATCTCAGTCATAGTTATTACACACAAGTATAATAAACATTATCAAAATAACTGGTAGACCATTTTGAACAATGACCAAATAATTGATAACAATTAACTACTTGGGAAATAATAATGGCTACAAATGATTTAAATTTTCGATTCAAAACTACAACAATTTACTAGCACTACTGCTTATTACAAATTGTATCCTAAAGTTGTATTAATTGATCGCGCTAAATTCTTAGCTGATAAAGCTAATTGTTTTTGGCTAATCGACGTTTATGCCTCGCGCTTGCTTGGCATAATTAATGGTGATATAGAGCGCTTTACTTGTTTGCAAATGCAGATTGAAAATAATCAGGCGACTGATACTATTGATGACGGTTGATGTGGTACTTGCGAAACAAGAAATTGAGTTTACAGATTTTCCACTACCCCACATTAAATTATTTGCATGTTGGGACAATGCTTGCTGGATAATTATGCTGACGAGTGAATATTGATAACACTGGTATTTGTATAGAAATAGTACTCTTATGAAAAATTATTTCACAAATCGTGTAATAACTCTTTTTAAGCACACAGTCTCAAATATCAATTTAAAACTGTGTAGTGTTAATTTATTGCTTGTTTACAAAATCATTATTCGACTTCTTTAATTGAAAAATCATATTCAGTAAACCCCTTAATATCAGATAACCAATAATCTTCATTTTGGTTTTTATATTCACCATAGTAAAGATATTTATATAAAATTAACCAAAGTTCTGGGTCTTCAGGTGCGTCTAAAGGAAACTCCTCAATTTCATCATCATCTGAACATTCTGCTGCATTTTCAAGTAATCTATTCCAGTTTTCTTGGTCTGAAGTATCAAATTCCTCCCAAAATTCTTGTATTACTGTTTGTTTCAATGTTTGAGTAACTTTATATTTAGCCATAGTAATATCCAATTATTGAGTGATTTTTAGTTACTTAAATATTACTACGTATTTTAATAAATGGCACTTAGAGCTGGCACCGAAAATTTGAACAATGCTATAAGTGAAAATCTGTTACCTTTTAAAGTCCGAGAGGACATAAGAATGGATCAGAAAAATGATAAGAAGAGCAAGAAGAAATCACTCACCTGCATTT
>Ga0214182_1000168_pt1 | contig 31794 bp, 29 predicted proteins | sample TroBogEpilimnion_8_FD_153020 | JGI IMG/M metagenome (GOLD analysis project Ga0214182, IMG submission 153020) | Freshwater microbial communities from Trout Bog Lake, WI - 14NOV2007 epilimnion | ecosystem: Environmental > Aquatic > Freshwater > Lake > Epilimnion/Euphotic zone | place: Trout Bog... | reverse complement strand
CGTTCACGCCGATCCCAATGGCGCTGACCACACCGGTCCGGCGGAGTTCCTCCAGCGCTTTGTAGCCGCTCTCGGCCAGCGTTTTCAGATAGACCGCGTTCAGCTCGGCCCCGTGCTGATAGGCGCCGATATCGTGCACCAATGCGATGTCGATCTTCGCCAGACCGAGGCGCTGATAGCTGTCCTCGATGGACCGCATGATGCCGTCGTAGGAGTAATCGTAGATCACGTCGAAGGGCATCGGCTCGATCCGGCCTTCCTTCGTCGGGCGCAGCAGACGGCCGACCTTGGTGCCCAACACCCATTCGTCGCGCGGCTTGTCCCGCAGCGCGTCGCCCACCCGGTGTTCGGCGGCGCCAATGCCGTAGAACGGCGCGGTATCGACATATCGCACGCCGGCATCCCAGGCGGCGGTGACGATGTCCTCCCCCTGTTGGCGCGTCACCTTCACCCGGGTGCCCCCCATGGTGGCGGTGCCGAGGCCGAGCGTGGTGACGTGCAAGGCGGTGCGGCCGACCTGGCGCTTTTCCCATGTGGGCATGGTGTGGGTCCTTCTGTGCGGTCGGCCGGTTCTACAGCGGCAGCCGTCAGCCTGGAAGGCGCGTCAGTGCATGCCGTAGAAGTTCAACGCCCCCTGCGCCATGATCTTCCGCACCGTCTCGGGCGAGGCATCCTTCAACAGCCCCCGCACCATCTCCGGCGCCCCCGGAAAGAACCCGTCGGGATGCGGATAGTCCGTCGCCCACAGGATTTTATCGGCACCGACATAGTCCGCCAGCGGTCCCAGACACCCCTCCACCGGCTCGAACGCGATCCAGCAGTTCCGCGCGAACAATTCGCTCGGGCGCGTCTTCAGGCCGGAGTCGTTGAAGCCGATATCGTCGAAATGCCGGTTCATCCGATCGAGCCATGGGGCGATCCAGCCGCCGCCGCATTCCAAGAAGCCGATGCGGACTTTCGGATGCCGCTCGCACACCCCGCCCCAGATCACCGCCAGGGCCACCAGCATCATTTCCATGGTGTGGGTGATGATGTGCCGTGCACCCCGGCCCTCGAACCGGTCGATGCCCACTTGCGGCATGCCGGAGCCGGCGCCTTCGTGGAAACCGATCGCCATGTCCAGGTCTTCCGCCACCGACCAGAATTTCTCGTAGTGCGGATGGTCGATCATCATGTTATTGTAAGGATTTGGGCGGACAAACGCACCTTTCATGCCCAATTCCCGCCGCGCGAATTTCATTTCCTCGATGGCCAGATCGACATCCTGCATCGGCAGCATCGCGACACCGAAGAGACGATCGGGATAGGGTTTGCAGTAATCTGCCAGCCAGCGGTTGTACGCCCGAGCGACCGCCGCCGCCAAAGCCGGATCGTGCACCGCGCCGGCGAACAACCCGATGCTGGGATACAGAAACGCGGCATCGATGCCGTCCTGATCCATATCGGGGATACGGGCATGCGGATCGAACCCGCCCTTGCGGCCCTGGGCGTATTCCATGGTGTCGTCCACCACGGTGCCCTGACGCGCCCCGACGGCGCCAAGGGCACCCATACCCTTCTTGCTGCCGAGGATCTGTTCCTCGATCACCAGCCGTTCCTTTCCGTCGGTATCGCGCACAAGCCTCGGTGCTCGGTCGCGGAAGGCGGGGTCCATATAGTCCTGCCAAAGGCTGATCGGTTCCAGAATATGCCCGTCGGCGTCGACAACATGATAGGCGCGGCTCATGGCTCGATTTCCTCTTCTGTTTGTTCTTATCGCTCCTTGGACGGCTGGGGGTGGACCCCGGGTAGAACGCTAACACCCGGGGAAGACAATCGGCAAGCAATGCCTACATCGTCGCGCCGAGCACCCAGGGGGCGAATTCGGCGGCGCCGAAGTCGAAGGCCTCGCTTTTTGTCGGCTCGCCAGAGGCAACCCGAAGAATAAGATCGAAAATCCTCTGGCCGCATGCCTGCACGCTCTCGTCGCCATCGACGATGGTGCCGCAGTTCACGTCCATATCGTCCTCGATATGCTTGTACATCGGCGTGTTGGTCGCGAGCTTGATGGACGGCGCCGGCTTGCAGCCGAACACGCTGCCGCGGCCGGTGGTGAAGCACACCAGATTGGCGCCGCCCGCGACCTGACCGGTGGCGGCGACGGGGTCGTAGCCGGGGGTGTCCATGAACACGAAGCCGCGGGCTTTCACTTCCTCGGCGTATTGAACGACATCGACCAGATTGGTGCGGCCGGCTTTCGCCATGGCGCCGAGGGATTTTTCCAGAATGGTGGTCAACCCGCCCGCCTTGTTGCCGGGGCTCGGGTTGGCGTTCATTTCGGCGCCTTCGCGTTCGGTGTATTCCTCCCACCAGCGCATCAGGCCCACCAGCTTCTCGCCGACTTCCTTAGACACCGCGCGGCGCGTGAGAAGATGTTCGGCGCCGTAGGTTTCCGGCGTCTCCGACAGGATGACGGACCCGCCGTGGCGCACCAACAAATCGCTCGCGGCGCCGAGCGCGGGGTTGGCGGTGATGCCGGAATACCCGTCGGAGCCCCCGCATTGCAGCGCCACGGTCAGATGGCTCGCGGGGACGGTTTCGCGCTTGGCGGTGTTGGATTCCGCCAAAACCTCCTTCACGAAATCCACCCCGGCGGCGACGGTCTTGCGGCTGCCGCCCATGGTTTGGATATCCAGCCCGCGCAGGCGGTTGGCGAGTTTCTGTTCCTCGATCAACCCGCCGATCTGGTTCACCTCGCAGCCGAGGCCGAGCACGATGACGTGGGAGAAGTTGGGGTGCCGCGCGTAGCCGGCGAGGGTGCGGCGCAGCACACGCAGAGGCTCCAGCTGCGTCATGCCGCAGCCGGTCTTGTGGGTTAGGGCGACAACGCCGTCGACATTGGGGAAATCGGCGAGCGGGTTGTGCCCCGTCAGCGGGTTCGGCCGGAACATGTCGGCGACGACCTGCGCGACATGGGCGGAACAATTCACGCTGGTGAGGATGCCGATGTAGTTGCGCGTGGCGACGCGCCCGTCGGGACGGACGATACCCTGGAAGGTCGCCGGCGTCTCGAAGTAGTCGGTCGGTCGGGCGTCGATGCCGTAGCCGTAATCCTTGGCGAAATCGCCCATCTCGCAGTTATGCGTGTGGACGTGCGCGCCGGGGGAGATCGGCTCGCTGGCAAACCCGATGATCTGGCCGTACCGGGTGATCGCCTCGCCCTTGGAGATCGCCCGCGTCGCGACCTTGTGCCCCGCGGGGATGCGCGCGATCGAGCGCACGTTGTCCGCGACCGGCGCGCCCGGCAGCAGGGTGGCGCGGGCAATGACGACGCTATCTTCGGGGTGGAGGCGGATGACGGGGGGCTGGGCCATTGGGGTTCCTCGGTGGCGGATGTTGCGGTGTTCTTACCGCGTGTTCGGCGTTGTGATACAGTGGGCGGCATGATCGACGATCCCGTCCTGATCCGCTTTCGCCGGGAACTGGATGCGGCCTACGGGGCGCGTCTGGAACGCATGATCCTGTACGGGTCCCGCGCGCGCGGGGATGCCCGTGAGGATTCGGATTACGATGTGGCGGTGTTTATTCGCCGGCCCGAAAGTTTCCATACCGAGGCCAAGCGTTTGGCGGTCATCGCGACGGATATCCTTTACGAACGGGAAGCAGTGATTAACCCCGTCCACTTCGCTGCCGGGGCCTATGACATGCGGACCGAGTTCATGGCCGAGGCGCGCCGTGACGGGGTCGACTTATGAAGACCCAAACCGCCGACTACTTGCCGAAAGCTCGCGAAAACCGGAACGACGCGCGACCGGTTTGGATGGATGCCCATTTTTCAACGCTAAGGCCGCTGAGACAATGAGATCGCCGAGGCCATGGGAGTCTCAGCGACCTCAGGGAACTCGGCGCGCTCAGCGTTGAAATCACGTTATTTCTTTCCGGACGGACACTGAGCCCAACCGGCCGACCGATATCCATTGACGCTTTCCCAATGGATAATCCTCGCCACGCTCATGCATAATGCCCACGGCAGGAAACAACCACCAACTGCTGCGCCGCGCCCTTTCCGACCATCTCGTAAATCAGCCGGTGCGCCTGATCGACCCGCCGGCTCCAATACGAGCGCATGTATTTCAACGGTTCCGGCTTTCCGATCCCCCTGAACGGATCGCGCGTGCAGTCGTTGATCAATTCCAGGACACGCGGCACCATTGCGCGCTCCTGCCCGTGCCACCACATCAAATCCGTCCACCCTTGCGCGGTGAACAAAACGTTCATTCAGCCGCGGCCGCTTCGCCGATGCCAGTCAAGCCAGCGGCATCCCTGTACGCACCGGCCTTGGCGAACGCCGCGAATAGATGCTGGTTGTTAGCGGCAGAATGAAAAAGCTCGAACGTTGTCTCCCACGCATCGTCCGACGCGATACCGGCCTGCGTGCGTGCTCGGGCAACCGTGTTCACCGCATCGGCGACCAGAACCGGATGTCGCGTCGCGAAGGCGGCCTCAAGATACGCATCTTGGGCCTCAACGCTTGCGAGAAGTGGGTCAACAGGCAGATCGAGTGGCATAGGTACCATCCAGAACCATGGCCGATGCTAAAATCGAGCGCACCGAAAGGCAACAAAAAGCGTCGCCCCCTCAATCCCCCGTAACAGCCGTCCCCCGGTTCCCAATCATCGCCAGCAGCTCCCGCCGCGTCGCCGGATCGTCGCGGAATGCACCCAGCATCCGGCTCGTGACCATCGTCACCCCCGGCTTGTGGATGCCGCGCGTCGTCATGCACTGGTGTGCCGCTTCGATCACCACCGCCACGCCCCGAGGCTCCAGCACCTCCTGGATCGTATTGGCGATCTGCGCCGTCAGCTTCTCCTGGATCTGCAACCGCTTGGCATAAGCTTCCACCACGCGCGCCAGCTTGCTGATCCCCACCACGCGCCGGTGCGGCAGATACGCCACGTGCGCTCGGCCGATGATCGGCACCATGTGGTGCTCGCAATGGCTTTCCAGGCGGATGTCGCGCAGCAGCACGATCTCATCGTAGCCGTCGGTTTCCTCGAACGTGCGTTCCAGCAGGTTCACGGGGTCGATATTGTAGCCCTCGAAGAACTCCTCATAGGCGCGAGCCACGCGGGATGGCGTGTCGAGCAGCCCTTCGCGCGTGGGGTCGTCGCCGGCCCAAAGCAGCAAAGTGCGGATCGCCGCTTCCGCTTCCGCCCGCGAAGGACGTTGTTCGGATGTGCGTGACCGCGTGGGGGTGATGATGTTCACCGCGGGAAATCCTCCGGTTCGTCACAGCGTATGTGACAGTTCAATGCACCCTACCGCTCTGGTGCGGGCTGTCCAGACTGAAGGCCGGGATGGCGACGTCGAAGTTTTCCCCCGTTTCCGGCGCGATCATGTGGTACTTGCCCACCATGAACCCGGACGGGGTGCGCAGCGGCGTGCCCGAGGTGTATTCGAAACTCTGCCCGGGCGACAGCAACGGTGTCTCCCCGATCACCCCCGGCCCATGCACCTGCTGCGTGTGACCGGTGGCATCGGTGATCTCCCAGGTGCGCTTCAGCAACTGCACCGGCGCTTCCCCCCGGTTCTCGATCCGCACGCGATAGGCCCACACGAAGCGGTTATCTTCCGGCTGCGACTGGTCGGACAGAAAGAACGACCGCACGGTGACGCATACGCCCCGCGTGGTCAGCGAATAAGCATCCGTCATCCCGTGACCATCCTCCCGTCCTCGCGTCCCCTATGTGGGGACGCGATTCTAACGTGCAACACCGGGTGGTTGTCCAGAGGCGCGAAATTTGCCGCCGTTTACCCCAGGGTCGCGAGAGCCTGAGCCAGATCGTCTTTCAAATCCTCCTGATCTTCCAACCCGATGGAAACGCGGATGACGCCATCGGTGATCCCCAGCTTCGCCCGTTCCTCCGCCCCGATGCGCATATGGGTCGTAGTGGCGGGGTGAGTCGCCAGAGACTTGGAATCGCCAAGATTATTGGAAACCGCGATCAGCCCGAACGCGTTCATGACCTTGAACGCCGCGTCCTTGCCGCCCGCGACCTCGAACGTCACGACGGTGCCGCCGGCCGTCATCTGCTTGCGCGCCAACGCCGCCTGAGGGTGATCGTCGCGCATCGGATACCAGACCCGCGTGATATGTTTTTGCTCCGCCAGGAAATCCGCGATGCTCGCTGCCGCGCGACAGCCGGCATCGACGCGCAACCCCAGGGTCTCGATCCCCTTCAACAGGATCCAGGCGTTGAACGCCGACATCGCCGGGCCGGTGTTGCGGATGAACGGCTGCAACACATCGTTGACCCATTTCCGGTTGGACAGGATCGCCCCGCCCAACACCCGGCCCTGGCCGTCGATGTGCTTGGTGCAGGAGTAGACGACGACGTCCGCCCCCATCTTCAAGGGCTGCTGCAACAGCGGCGTCGCGAATACGTTATCGACCACCACGATCGCCCCGGCTTTGTGCGCCATGTCCGCCACCGCCGGCAGATCGACGATATCCAGCATCGGGTTGGACGGGGTTTCCAGCAGCACCAGATTGGTCGGCTTGGAAAGCGCCTCTTTCCATTGCGCCAGATCGTGCCCATCGACGAACACGCTCTCGATCCCGAACTTCGGCAGCAGCGTGGACACGATCCAATGGCAGGACCCGAACAGCGCGCGCGAGGCGACCACGCGATCGCCGGTTTTCAGATGCGCCAGCAGCGCGGAGTTCACCGCCGCCATCCCGGTCGCGGTGGTGCGGCATTCCTCCGCCCCCTCGATCAGGCACAGCCGCTGTTCCAGCATGGTCAGCGTCGGATTGGCGAAGCGGGAGTATTGGTAGTGTTCGACCGTGCCCGCGAAAGTGGCTTCGGCCTGATCGGCGCTGTCGTAGACATAGCCGGAGGTCAGATACAGCGCCTCGGCTGTTTCGCCGTGATGGCTGCGGCTCACGCCCCCTTGCACGAGGCGGGTGGCAGGGCGGTAGATGGAGGGGTCTTTAGACATGAAGTGGGTCCTTCTCACGATGGACCGACCGTCGAGCAGCCTCGGTCCATGAGATTCGGACCTGACGCTGGCCTCTTTAGCGCGCTTGTTTCACCTCGCCGCAATCCGGCCGGACAAATCACGAGGACCGGCTGGGCCGGTAAAGCGTGACTAGGGGATGACGGGATGCACGTCAATGGCGTGGCAAACGCGGCGCCCCTCCTCCGCAAATCCCCCGCGACCACCCTTCGCATCCGTGCTAACATCCCGTCATGGCAACGCACGTACCGACCGACCCCGCCGACGACCCCAGCCCCGCCGAGCTGCTGGCCGCCAGGAACAATTTACGCCAGCACGCGATGGATGGGCTGATGCTCGACGGCGTGCCGTTGAGCGCCATCGCGCGCGAAGTGGGCACACCGACCTGGGTGTACTCGGCGGGAACGTTGCGCTCGCGCTATCGGGCATTGGCGGGTGCGCTGAAAGACGCCGGCCTGGATGCACAACCGCACTACGCGGTGAAAGCGAACGACCATCTCGCGGTTATCGCCACCCTCGCCCGTGAAGGCGCGGGCGCCGATGTTGTCAGTGGCGGAGAACTCCGCCGTGCGCTGAAGGCCGGGGTGCCGGCGCGGCACATCGTCTACTCCGGCGTGGGCAAATCCATCCCCGAACTGCAACTGGCCGTCGCGGAAGACATCGGCCAGGTCAATGTGGAAAGCGCCGAGGAACTCGCGATGCTCTCCGCCGTCGCCACCGCCGCCGGCCGGACCGCTCGGGTTGCCCTGCGCGTGAACCCGGATGTGGAAGCCGGGGGTCACAGCAAAATCTCCACCGGCCGGGCAACCGACAAATTCGGCATCGCCTACGACGCCGCGGCGGCGCTGTATGCGCATGCGGCGACGCTGCCCGGCATTCGGCCGGTCGGGATCGCAACGCATATCGGCAGCCAGATCCTGGACCTCGCGCCCTATCGCGATGCCTTCGCGCGCATCGCCACGCTGGTGCGGACCATCCGCGACGCCGGCTACAAGATCGAGACCGTGGATTGCGGCGGCGGCTTGGGCATTCCCTACCGGAACGAACCGGCACCGGGTCCGGCGGGTCTGGCCGGCGCGATGAAAGCCGCGTTCCACAACATGGACGTGCGGCTGGCGCTGGAGCCCGGGCGGTGGCTGGTTGGACCGGCCGGCATTCTGCTGGCCTCTGTCGTGCTGACGAAGCAGACGCCAACCACGCGGTTCGTGGTGGTGGACGCCGCGATGAACGATCTGGTGCGGCCGGCGATGTACGATTCCTGGCACGGCATCCTGCCGGTATCCCCGGTGGATGCGGTCGCGCCGCTCAGCCCCGCCGATGTCGTTGGACCCATCTGCGAAAGCGGCGACACTTTCGCCAAGGAACGCGCCCTTCCCCCGCTGGCACCGGGCGCGCTGGTCGCTTTCCTGGATGCCGGGGCCTACGGCGCGGTGATGAGTTCGCCCTACAACGCGCGACTCCGCGCGGCCGAGGTCACGGTGGACGGGGACCGCTGGTCGGTCATCCGCCCACGCCAGACGATGAACGATCTCTGGGCGCATGAGGTGTTGCCCGCGTCATGACCGACCTGGACAGGCAACGGTTCCGAGCGCGATGGGTGCTGGTGGTGGAGGCCGTTTGGCCGGCCATCTGGCCCGCGTTGGGCGCCGTCGGTCTGTTCCTTTGTGCCGCTTTGCTCGATCTGCCCCGGCTCCTGCCGGGCTGGGCGCATATCGCGCTGCTGGCCGCGATGGCGGCCGCGATCGCCATTTTGCTCTATCGCGGAGTCCGCCTCATCCGGTTTCCCGACGTGGCGGCGGCGGACCGCCGGCTGGAAGCCGTATCGGGACTGACGCATCGGCCGCTGGCGGTGCTCTCGGACTCACCCGCCCACATGGACGCGGCGTCCGCGGCGCTGTGGGAGGCGCATGTCGCCCGTGCGGCCAACATGGTGCGGAATCTGAAAGCCGGTGCACCGCATCCCGGCCTGCCGCGCCGCGACCCCAGGGCTTTGCGGGCGGCGGTGGTGCTGGGCTTGGTGGCATGCCTGACCGTGGCCGGCCGGGACGCGCCTGACCGGATCGCGGCCGCGCTGTGGCCCTTGGGTATGCGACCGGCGCCGGCCCGTACCCCCGACCTGCGCGCCTGGATCACGCCGCCGTCTTACACCCGTCTGCCGCCGGTGTTTCTGAAGGCCGATCATCCCGCCGTCTCGGTCCCTGCCGGCTCGCATCTGACGGTCGGAGTCACCGGGACGGGAACGGCGCCAACCCTATCGTTCGGCGGCGCCGACTTGGCCTTTCGCGCTTTGGACGCCGGCAGCTTCCAAGCCGATCGCGATCTGACCGCCGACGGACGCGTGTCTGTCGCGCTCGGCGGATCGCCGATGGGGCGTTGGGACGTGACGGTGACGCCTGACCGGCCGCCGGTTGTCGCCTGGGCATCCCCGCCGGGACAATCGCGGGACAGCGAGCAAACGAGGCTGCCCTGGTCGGCGCAAGACGACTACGGCGTCACCGGCCTGCGCGCCGAACTGCGCCTGGAGGCTCGGCCGGACGCACCGCCGCTTATCATTCCCATCCCCTTGCCGAACGGCGGCACGAAGTCGGCGAATGGGATCAACCAGCAGGACCTGACGGCCCATCCGTGGGCGGGGCTGCCTGTCGTCGCGGGTCTGTTCGGCACCGATTTCCCCGGACAGACCGGCAACAGCGAGCCCGCCAGCTTCGTTCTGCCGGAACGCCCCTTCACGAACCCCATCGCCCAGACTCTCATCCATGTCCGCAAAGGCCTGTCCCTGCACCCCGACGACCGCGGCGACGAAATGGCCGCGTTGGACGGACTTTTGCTGAAGCCCGAGGCACTGGGCGAGGATTTCGGCGCGCTCCTGAACCTGAGCGCGATCTACCGCAAGCTGGTCGCCGACCCGTCCCCGGCTGGGATCGCGGAGGCGCAGGAGCGTCTGTGGCAACTCGCGCTGCACCTCGAAGAAGGCCACACCGAAACCACCGCTCATGATCTCGAACAGGCTCGGCGGGAGGCGCGCGAGGCCCTGGACGCGTTGATGCAGGCGCCGACCCAGGCCAACCGCGACGCGTTGGATGCCAAGCTGGCGGAACTGCGGGATGCGATCCAGCGGCATATGGAAGCGATTCAGGAGGAGGCACGCCGGAACGGAACCCCACCCCCGGTACCGCCGGACGGACAGGTGTTGCGCCCCGAAGATATGCAGCGCCAGACTGACCGGACTAGGGACGCCGCCCGCGCCGGTTCGCCGCGGGAAGCCCAGGAACGCATGGCCGAACTGGAGCAGATGCTGGACAGGCTGCGCGACGCGAAGGCGGGCCAGCAGGACCGGAAAAACGCGGAGCAACGTCAGCGCGGACGGCAACAGATGGGCGCGGTGCAGGATATGATCGCCCGCGAAGGGGCCTTGCTGGATCATGCCGAAGGCCGGACGCAGCAGAATCCACGCACGAAAACGCCGGGTTCGGCCGGAGACCCCGTCATGGGACGAGAGGCCGATCGCCGGGTGCAGCAGGCGCTTCGCCGGGCATTGGGCGAGTTGATGCAACAGTTCGGCGATCTGACCGGGGAAATTCCGCCGAGCCTGGGGGAGGCCGATGGCGCGATGCGCGATGCCGCCCGTCAGTTGAGCGACGGCCGCGATCGGTCGGCCGGCGAGTTCGTGCAGCAGGCGATCGAGGCCCTGCAGCGCGGCGCGCAAGATATGGGTCAGGCCATGGTGCGGAAATTCGGCCCGCCTCAGGCAGGCGAAGGCGGCGAATCCGGTGCGGGCGATGAGGCGCTGTTCGGTATGACTCTGCCGGGCCAAAAATCGGGCGTTCAACCCGGCCAGGACCCCAGGCAGGCCGGACGCCAGGAGCGCGACCCGCTGGGACGAGCGGCCGGAACCGGTTCGTCCGGTGAGGCCATCAGCGACGACACGACGGTTCCGGAAGAGCGGGAGCGTCAAAAAACCCTGGCAATTCAAGAGGAACTGCGGCGGCGCGGGGCCGAACGGGCGCGTCCGCGGCCGGAGCTGGATTATATCGACCGGCTCCTGAAGCAGTTTTGACAAGCAGGCTTCCGTTCCGCCGCGATTGGCGCTAGAAGGCTTGCACTGGACCCGTAGCTCAGCTGGATAGAGCGCTGCCCTCCGAAGGCAGAGGCCGTACGTTCGAATCGTATCGGGTCCGCCAGTTTCCTCGATAAATCGGTCCTACAGGCGCCAAGGCACTTGGGACGCTACCCAGCCCGAATTCATCGAACGCGGCCATACGCTGGAGATCGGCAGCCCGCCCCCCCTGGTGGTACGGACTGAGTCTATCCCCGCTCCAACTCCAAATACCCCAAAGCATTCACCCGAGCCGACCACCCCGGCCCCACCAGCGTCGACGTCTCATCCTCCGTCACAATCGCGGGCCCCGGCACCCGAGCGCCCACGGCCAAGTAGCCGCGCGGATAAATCCCCCAATCCGAGACCTCCCCGGTCACGGTATCCCGCACCTTTTGCATGCGTTCCGCCGCAACCTCCGGCACGAACAGCCCGCCGGCATCGGACGGGACAGCGGAAAATTCCGCCACCGTTGCCACGACAACGGCATAACTCATGATCTCCACATCCGACCCCGGCACCGGCCGGTCGTAGAACCGCGCGTATTCGCGGTCGTACGCCGATCGGATTTCCGCCACATCGTCCGGGCCGAGCACCTTCAACGGCAGAGGAACCGGGATTTCGTGGCCTTGGCCGACGTAGCGCATATAGGCGGTCCGGGTTTCCGTCAGCTCCGCCCCGAAGCTGCCGGGACGCACGGCGGCGACGGCTTCCTCGCGCATCGCTTCCAGCAGCGCGTTTACGGCGAAGGCGTCGAAGCTGGAGAACCGTTGATACAGGCTCCGCACCACCTCATACCCCACGGGCGCCCGCAGGAAGCCGATAGCGCTGCCGACCCCGGCGCCCGAGGGCACCAGCACCCGCGAAATCCCGATCTTCTCCGCGACCCGGCAGGCATGCACCGGGCCGCCGCCGCCGAAGGCGATCATGACGCGGCCGTCATAGGTTTTCCCGGACTCGATGGCATGCACGCGCGCCGCATTCGCCATGTTCTCGTCCACCATTTCCACGACACCGAGCGCGGCCATGTCGGAACTCAGGCCCAGCGGGGCGCCGACATCGGTCAGCAGAGCGGTCGCTGCGGCGGCGGAGTCCAGCGCCATGGTGCCGCCGGCGAAACGGGCGGCGTCGTAGCGGCCGAGCGTCAGGTTGGCGTCGGTGACGGCGGGGTGCAGGCCGCCTCTTCCGTAGCAGGCGGGGCCGGGGTCGGCGCCGGCGCTCTCCGGTCCGACAGCGATACGACCGAGCGAATCGACATGCGCGATCGATCCGCCGCCGGCGCCGATTTCGACCATTTCGATCACTGGGATACGTAGCGGCAGCCCCGATCCTTTGCGGAAACGCCCGACGCGCGCGACCTCGAACGTGCGGGCTGTTTGGGGCTTGTAGTCGTCGATCAGGCAGATTTTCGCGGTCGTGCCGCCCATGTCGAAGGACAACACGTTTTCCAGGCCGCACTGGCGCGCGACGAAGGCGGAGAAGATGGCACCGCCGGCCGGGCCGCTCTCTACCAGGCGGATGGGGAAGCGGCAGGCGGTTTCGATCGTCGTCAACCCACCGCCGGACATCATCAGGAACAGCGGCGCGGGGATGCCGACGCCGCGCAACTCGGCCTCCAGCAGGCGCAAATACCGCGCCATCATCGGCTGCACGTAGGCGTTGGCGACGGTGGTGGAAAACCGTTCCCACTCGCGCATTTCCGGGGACACTTCGGACGACAGAGACACCGGGACATCCGGCATTTCCTCGGCCAAAATCGCCCGCACCCGCCGTTCGTGATCCGGATTGACGAAGGCGTGCAGAAAGCCGACCGCGATGCTTTCGACGGCTTCCGCCTTCAGCAGCGGCACCCACGCGCGGACGGCGCTTTCGTCCAGGGGACGCAGGACGGCCCCGGTATTGTCCAACCGTTCCCCCACCGGCAGGCGCAAATGCCGCGGCACCAACGGCTGAGGCAGCACAATGTTCAGATCGTATTGATCGTAACGGCTCTCGTTGCCCATCGCGATGACGTCGCGAAAACCCTCGGTGGTAATCAACGCCGTGCGCGCACCCTTCCGCTCGATCACCGCGTTCGTTGCCAGCGTGGTGCCGTGAATCAGCAGCGCGATATCCGCCGCCGCCACGCCCGACGCCGCCAAAATCGCCCGAACCCCCTCCATCACACCCCGTTCCGGGGCTGCCGGTGTCGTCAGCACTTTGATGGTCGTGCGCCCGCCGCTATGTTCCAGCGCGAGATCGGTGAAGGTGCCGCCGATATCGACGGCGAGGCGGGCGTTCGGCATCCGTGTTCCCTCGAAGCTTGTCCCGGTCAGCCTAGCAGACAGAAGGTCCCCCGCCCATGCGTCCGATCGAATTCGGCTGGTACGTGCCCACGAGCGGCGACACCGTGTCGTACGCGGAACCCGAAACCACGATCCCGCCGTCGATGGAGATGTTCGACCGCGTCACCCAGGCGGCGGAAAAGGCCGGGTTCACCTATCTTCTGCTGCCCGTGAACACCATGTGCTGGGAGGCCTGGATCGTCGGCGCCATGATGGCCGCCCGTACCAAGGTGCTGGCCCCCCTGATCGCCGCCCGTCCCGGCTACATCGCCCCCGCCCAAATGGCGAAAATGGTGGCGACCTTCGACCAACTCACCGGCGGGCGCATCCGCATCAACCTGATCGCCGGCCAGAGCGAGGCGCAGGTGGAAAGCGACGGCATCCGCCTGGGCAAGGACGAACGCTACGCGCTGATGGACGAGGAAGTTACCATCATGAAAGCGCTCTGGGCGGCGAAACGCCCGCTGGATTTCGAGGGCCGGTTCCACACCCTGAAACAGGCCGTCACCATGCCGAAAGTGACGAAGACGCCGCCCTTCTACCTCGGCGGCGGCTCGCGCCAGGCGTGGGAAGTCTCGGCGAAGCACGCCGACGTCCACCTGTTCTGGGGCGACCACCCCGACGCCATTGCTCGGGATATGGCGGAAATCAAGGATATGGCGAAGGTCTGGGGCCGGGAGTTGCAGTTCGGCATGCGCCTGCAAATCGTCTGCCGCGACACCGAAGACGAGGCCTGGGCCGCCGCCGACGCGCTGGTGCGCGGGGTGACGGAACAGCAGACCCGTGCCGTGCATGCCGTTTACGCAACCTCGGTCGCCAACCAGCGGATGCAGGCGCTGTCCCGCACACCGGGGGAGCGGTTGCTGCCGAACCTGTGGACCGGCATCACCCGCGTGCGGCCGGGCGCGGGAGTCGCGGTGGTCGGCAATCCCCAACAATGCGCGGACGTATTGCAGCAATTTATCGATATCGGCTGCGACTCGTTCTGCTTGTCGGGCTATCTGCACGATGAGGAAGCCGAACGCTTCGGGCGGCTGGTCCGTCCGTTGCTGAAAGCGGCGAACCCCGGGAGGATAGCATGAAAAACCGCTGGTTCCGCATTCTCGGTGTCGCCTTCGTTATGTACGTGCTGTCGTTCATCGACCGCACCAACATCGCCATGGCCATTCCATCGTTGCGGCAGGAACTCGGCCTCAGCGCATCGGCGATCGGCTTCGCCACCAGCATATTCTTCTGGGGCTATATCGTCCTGCAAATCCCCGCCGGCCGGCTCGCGGGCGTATGGAGCGCCAAGCGCGTCATCATGGGCCAGTTGATCCTGTGGTGCGGCGTGTCGCTGTCCACCGCCTGGGTCACCACCGAAACGGAACTCATCGTCAATCGTTTCGCGCTCGGACTCGCCGAGGGCGGCGTCCTGACCTGCACGATCGTTCTGATCCGCGCGTGGTTCACCCGAGCGGAACGGGCACGGGCGAATACGATGTTTTTAATGAGCTTGGCGGTGGCGCCGATGATCGCCAATCCGCTGTCCGGTTTCATTCTGACCATCAGCGACTGGCGCACGATGTTCGTTGTCGAGGCGTTGCCGGCCGTTGTCTGGGGCGCCGTCTGGTGGTGGGCGATCGAGGACAGCCCGCGCGATGCCGCCTGGATGGACCCAGACGAAAAGGCGCGGCTGCTCGCGGTGCTGGAGGCCGAGACGCTGGAGACCCCGCCCGCCCAAGGCCATTGGCTGAAGACCTTGTGGCACCCGGCCGTGCTGCTGCTGGCCGCCTATAATTTCCTGGCGCTGATGGCCGAATGGGGCGTGAATTTCTGGCTGCCGACGGTGCTGAAAGAAACCGGCCTGTCCATCGGCGTTGTCGGGATGCTGGCCGCCCTGCCATACATGCTCGGCGTGATCATGATGATCCTGGTGGCGCGGAATTCCGACCGGTCGGGTGAGCGGAAATGGCACATGATCGCCGCGACGGCGTTTTCCGGCCTGTTCCTGCTGTCCGCGCAGTTCGTCGAGGGCTGGGGCGTGCTGGCGACGTTGATCTGTTTGGCCCTCGCGGTCGGGTCCTTCTTCGGGCGGTTCGGCCCGTTCTGGACGCTGCCGACCGAAGTTCTGCCGCCGGCGGTCGCGGGCGTGGGGATCGGGCTGATCAACGGCGCCGGCAATTTGGGCGGAACGGTGGGACCGTATTTCTTCGGCTGGGTGCGTACGGCGACGGGCAGTTTTTCGTTGGCACTGACGGTCGGCGGTATTTCGTTGATTTTGGGCAGCTTGGTGGCGGTGCCGATCCGGGGGAGGCGAGCGGGCACTCGCTGACGCCCCCACATTTGCCCGCCCACCGATCATCGGCTTACATAACCCCATAAGCCGAACCATACGCAGTCCGGCACCGCAGGGAGACGTAAACCGATGTTTCGCCGGCTCGATGACGCCAAAACCCTCACCGTCAATCAGATCAAAATCATCGCCGCGGCCATCATCGGCGATATGCTTGAGTTCTTCGACTACTACCTGATCGCCTTCGTGTTGGCCTTCATCATCAAGCCCTGGCACCTGACCTTCGGGCAGTCGGCGATCATCCTGACATCGTCCGGCCTCGGCGCCATCTTCGGTTCCTTCATCTGGGGCCGCATCGCCGACGTGATCGGGCGGCGCAAGGTCTTCATCGGCACCGTCCTGAACTTCTCCCTCGCCAGCGGCCTACTGTATTTCACACCCGAGGAAGGCTGGATCTATCTCTCCGTCATGCGCTTCTTCGTCGGTTTCGGCGTCGGCGGTCTCTATTGCGTGGACTTGCCGCTGGTGCAGGAGTTCGTGCCGGCCCGCATGCGCGGCACCATTGGCGGGCTGGTGACGGTGTTCATCCCCCTCGGCGTCATGATGTCCTCGGCCTTGGCGGCCTTCGTCACCGACGTCGTCGGCTGGCGCGGCCTGTTCGTCATCGGCCTGTTGCCCGCCGCCTTCACCCTCGTGGTCCGAGCCTGGGTGCCGGAATCGCCGCATTGGCTGATGAGCCAGGGGCGGAAGGACGAAGCGCGCAAGGCGCTCGCCTGGGCGCTGCGCGTCCAGCCCGAGACCCTGCCGCTGCCCGACCATGCGCCCAAGCAGGAAGTCGCCCCGTGGATGGACCTGTTCAAGTACCCGAAAAGCCTCGCCGTCTCCTGGATGGCCAGCATTGGGGCGCAAACCGCGTCGTACGGCATCGGCCTTTGGGCGCCGACGTTGTTCGTGTTGCAACTGAACGTGAAGCCGGCCGAGGCCGCGTTCCTGTTCCTGTGGGTGAAACTCGCCGGCATTTTCGGCCGGATCAGCTTCGCCTTCCTGTCCGACTTCCTGGGCCGCCGCCGGTCCGGCATGCTGTGCGGCTTCGGCGCGGCCATCTGCGTCGCCATCGCCGGTGTCTGCCACAATGAGATGATCGGCCCCGTCTCCGTCCTCTGGCTGATGATCGTCATCGGCGACTTCTTCTACGACGGCGGCTTCGCGGTCATCGGCCCGTACCTGTCCGAGGTCTGGCCGACCCGCCTGCGCACCACCGGCATGGGCTCCGCCTACGGCTTCGGCGGTATCGGCAAGATCATCGGTCCGCTCGGGCTGGCGCTGATCGTCGGTTCGTCGGACATCGTCACGCCCAAGGCGACCCTTGACGCCATCGTGCCGTCGTTCCTGTATTTCTCGGCGTGGTTGCTGCTGTGCGGCTGCGCCTTCTTGTTCTTCGGGTTCGAAACCGGCAAACAATCGATCGCGGCGATCGACAGCGAGCTGGACGAAACCGCACCGGTCATGGCGGGGAAAAGCGCATGAGCATTGTCGACGAACAGATTGAAAAAGCCCGCGCCCTCGCGCCGATGATCAAGGAGGACGGGGATGAGATCAATCGAATCCGCAAGGTCACGCCACGCATCGTCGCGGCGCTGAAGGCCGGCACCTTCTTCCGTATGCTCCAGCCCAAATTCCTCGGCGGGCTAGAACTGAAGCCGTCCGAGTTCTCCCGCGTCACCGAAACCATCGCCAGCATGGATGGCTCCGTCGGGTGGATCACCTGCCAGAGCAACGGCTGCTCGATGACCTCGGCGTATCTCGACCGCAAGGTCGCGCAGGAGATTTTCGGGTCCATCGACGGCATCGTCGCCTGGGGCCCAGCCTGGGGCGGCGCGGCGACCGCGAAGAAGACCGACGGCGGCTATATCATCAACGGCACATGGCGCTTCGCCAGCGGCAGCCAGAACGCCTCCCACATGGGCGCGCATATCGTGATCGAGGGCACGCGCGACCTCCGCACCTTCCTGTTCCCGCAATCCAGCGTGGAAATGCAGGACATCTGGCACACCGTCGGCCTGCGCGGCACCGCGTCCAACCAGTATGTCGCGAAGGACCTGTTCGTGCCGGACGAACGCGTTGTCTACCGCGACCATCCCTCCGCCCGGAAGGAACAGGGAACGCTGTATAAATTCACCAGCGGTCAACTTTATTCCGCCGGGTTCGCCGGCGTCGCGCTGGGCGTCGCGCGCGGCATCATGGGCGATTTCATGGACTTGCCCGCCACCAAGGTCGCCCGCGGCGCAAGCCGGCCCATGCGGGAAAACAACGTCGTCCAGGCGCAATACGCGGTGTGCGAGGCCAAATGGCGCTCCGCCCGCTACAATCTGCACAACACCTTGGATGAGGCGTGGGACTACACCGAAAAGCACGGCGACATGACCACCGAACACCGCGCGCTGATCCGGTTGGCGTCCACCTGGGCGATCCAGAACGCGCGCGACGTGGTCAACACACTCTATCACGCCGCCGGTTCCACGGTTATCTTCGAAGAGAACCCGTTCGAGCGCCGGCTGCGGGACATCCACACCATCGCCCAACAGGCTCAAGGCCGCCAACTGCACTTCGAAACCGTGGGCCAGCTCATGCTCGGCCTGCCCGCCGAAAACGCCTTCTGACCAGGAGATCCCACCATGCCCGCCATGTCCCTGAACCACTACACGATCCAGGCCCGCGACCTGGAAGCGACCAAGAACTTCTACTGCGACATCGTCGGCCTGACCGTCGGCGACCGCCCGCCGCTGACCTTCCCCGGCTACTGGCTGTACTGCGGCGGCATCCCGACCGTGCATCTGCTGGGCTATCAGGCGCACGCCAAGCTGGTGACGGACGGCCCGTCCTACCCCGCCGATACCGGCCGTCTGGACCACATCGCGTTCTCCTGCGAGGGGCTGGCCGACATGCGCAAGACCCTGGAAAGCCGCGGCATGAAATACGAGGAACGCGTCCTGCCGCGCCTGAACATGACGCAGCTGTTCTACCTCGATCCGGACGGTATCGCCGTGGAATGCAACTTCCCCGCGCATGAGACGGTTGCCAAGGCGGCCTAATCGTTCTCCGCGGCGAGACGACGATCGAATGCCCCCGGACCCGGTCCGGGGGCATTTTCGTTTGTCACGGTTCGACCGGCGCCACCCCACCCGTCACACAACTGACGCAAATCGGCCACAGCCCCACCGCGCCAACCACCGAAACCTGCGAATCGCACCAGGATGGCATAAACTGGGGCTTGGCGTCGGGCGCGAGCCGGACGATAACCCCGGCAGGCGGTGCATGGCGGTAACATGACGTGGGTTGATGGGGTCGTACTCGGTATCCTGGCGCTCTCGGGCTTGCTGGCGTTCTCGCGCGGGCTGGTGCGGGAGGTCTTGAGCATCGGCGCCTGGATCGGTGCTCTGGCCGTCGCCGCCAAGATGCAGCCGGCTGGCAAGGAAATCGCGTCCCAATGGCTTAAGGAACCGCAGATCGCCGCGGCTGCCAGCTTCGTCGCACTGCTGCTGATCTCGCTGATTATCCTCAAACTGCTCGCCAAGGCGATCAGCAACATGATCCACAGCACCGGTCTCGGCGGCATCGATCGCACCCTCGGGCTGTTGTTCGGCCTCGCCAGGGGTGCGTTTTTGGTGATCGCCGCCTATATATTGGCGGGCATGACGATGTCGATCGATCGCTGGCCCGCCGCGGTGCGGGATGCTCGGTCGCTCCCCTGGGTCTACGAAGGTGCAACCTGGGTGCGGACGAACCTGCTGCCGGACGACTACCGCCCCAAGCTGTACGCACCGCCGACCGCGCAAATTCCCTCGTCCGACGCTCTGCTGCGCGCTTCCCCGCTTGGCCGAGCTGTATTGGGCAAATAGCGTCTATCAGGAGTACCGAGGCATGGCATTCGCCGGATACGATGTCGAGGACGACTCCCTCCATGAGGAGTGCGGGGTATTCGGCATATGGGATGTGCCGGACTCGGCGGTGGTCACCGCGTTGGGGCTGCACGCGCTCCAGCACCGCGGCCAGGAAGCCACCGGGATTGTCAGCTATCAGCAAGGGCGCTTTCACTCGCACCGAGCGCTCGGGCTGGTCGGGGACGCGTTCGGCGATCCGCGGGTGATGGCCGGACTGCCGGGGCGCAACGCCATCGGCCACAACCGCTACGCCACCACCGGTGAGACGATTCTGCGCAACGTCCAGCCGCTGTACGCCGATTTTGAGTTCGGCGGCTTCGCTGTCGCCCATAACGGCAACCTGACCAACGCTCATATGCTGCGCCGCCAGTTGGTCCGCCGGGGCTGCTTGTTCCAGTCCACCACCGACTCGGAAGTCTTCGTCCATCTGATCGCGATCAGCCTGTACACCACGGTGGAAGATCGGCTGATCGACGCCTTGAAGCAGGTGATCGGCGCCTATTCGCTGGTGGCGCTGTCGAACGAAGCGCTGATCGGCGTGCGCGACCCGCTGGGTGTGCGGCCGCTGATCCTCGGCCGCATCCCCGGCCACGCGAACGGCGGCTGGGTGCTGGCATCGGAAACCTGCGCCCTGGACATCGTCGGCGCGGACTTCATTCGCGACGTCGAACCCGGCGAAATCGTGGTCATCGACGCCAAGGGCGTGCGCAGCATCAAGCCGTTCAAACCGGTCAGCGAACGCTTCTGCGTGTTCGAATACATCTACTTCGCCCGCCCGGATTCCGAGATGGCCGGCCAGTCCGTCTACGCGGTCCGCCAGAAGATCGGCGCCGAGCTTGCGCGCGAATCCATGGTGGAAGCCGACGTGATCGTACCGGTGCCGGATTCCGGTGTTCCCGCCGCCATGGGCTATTCCACGGAAAGCGGCATCCCGTTCGAACTCGGCATCATCCGTAACCACTATGTCGGTCGCACGTTCATCGAGCCGACGGACCATATCCGCAATCTGGGCGTCAAACTGAAGCATTCCGCCAACCGGCCGGTGCTGGATGGCAAGCGGGTGATCCTGGTGGACGACTCCATCGTCCGCGGCACCACCAGCAAGAAGATCGTGGAAATGGTGCGCAATGCCGGCGCCAAGGAGGTGCATATGCGCATCTCCTCTCCTCCGACAACGCATTCCTGCTTCTACGGCATCGACACGCCGGAGCAGGACAAGCTGCTTGCTTACAGCCACAGCGTAGCGGAGATGGCGGCCCTGATCGGAGTCGACAGCTTAGCCTTCATCACCATCGACGGGCTGTATCGCGCATTGGGCAAATCCGGCCGCGATGCCGGAAAGCCGCAGTATTGCGACGCCTGCTTCACCGGCGATTATCCGATTTCGCTGCCGGATCATGAGGCCAGCACCGATCGGCAACTCAGTCTGCTCGCCGCCGCCCAATGACGACAGGTCCTTTGACGGGTTCCGTGGCGCTGGTCACCGGCGCAAGCCGGGGCATTGGCGCCGCGACGGCCGTCGCTCTGGCCGGGTTGGGCGCGCATTTGGTTATCACCGCCCGAACGCAAGGCGGGCTGGAGGAAACCGACGACGCCATCCGCACCGCCGGCGGCGCCGCGACCCTGCTGCCGTTGGATCTTCGGGAAGGCGAGAAAATCGACCTCCTCGGCCCCAGTATCTTCCAACGCTTCGGACGGCTGGACGTGCTGGTGCATTGTGCCGGCGCGCTGGGACAACTCACCCCCGCTGGCCATATCCAGCCCAAGGACTGGGCCGATACGATCGCGGTGAACCTGTCCGCCGCATGGCGGCTGATCCGTTGCTGCGATCCGTTCCTGCGTCAGGCACCGGCCGGGCGCGCGGTGTTCGTAACGGACGCGATGGCGCGCCGCCCGACCGCCTATTGGGGCGCGCTGGGTGCCAGCAAGGCGGGGATGGAGAATCTGGTGCTTGGCTGGGCGGGGGAGACGGTGAAGACCTCCCTGCGCATCAATCTGTTCGATCCCGGTCCCGTCGCGACCCGTATGCGCGGCGCGGCGTTTCCCGGCGAAAATCCGGCTTCCCTGCCGCCCCCGTCCTCGGTCGCGGGCGCGCTGGCGGCGTTATGTCTGCCGGAAGAAACGCGGCATGGCGTGCTGGTGCCGGCAAAGGGATAAGCGGCGGGCTGGCGGAGTGTCCTTTCGTGGGACCTACGTCTTTCCACCCCTTAACACCATCCCTTCCATCGCCGTAATCGACCCGGGCCGGCGCATTTCGATGGCGTGCGCGATGGTATCCATCGTGTCGTCGTCGTGTCCTGGCTCATGATGAAACAGCACCAGTTGCCGGACGCCGGCCGCGTCGGCGACATCCGCCGCCGCTTCCCAGGTGGAATGACCCCAGCCGACCCGAGTCCGGTACTCCTCGCTTGTGTAGGACGCGTCGTAGATCAGCAGGTCGGTGCCAGCCACGAACCGCACCAGCGCCGTGTCGGTCCCGTCGGCCGGATGCTCCGTATCGGTGATATAACAGACGCTTTTCCCACCCCATCCGATACGATAGCCCACGGCATTGCCGGGATGACGGAGCAGGACGGTGGCAACTTCTAACCCGGAACGTGGTTGCAATATTTGCCCTGGCACGAAGTCCTGAAAGTCCAGCTGTGCCTTGAACGCTTTGTGCATATCCGGCATTAGCGGCGCCTGCCAGCCCAGCAGCAGCGCCTCCCGAATGCCGCACGGCGGCGCGGTATGCCCGCCCCAAAAACGACACCGCGTGCGTTCGTCGAACAGCGGCGCGAAAAACGGCAGCCCGCAAATGTGATCAAGATGGGTGTGGCTGATTAGGATATCCATGTCGGGCGCATGTTCGGATTCGCCGAGCGCCTGACCGAATCCCCGCGCGCCGCTGCCGGCGTCCAGCATCAACAGATGCGGACCGCATCGGACTTCCACGCAGATTGTATTGCCACCGTATCTGACCGTTCCCGGGCCGGGCGTCGGTAGACTGCCACGCACGCCCCAAAAGCGGACGGTTATGGCAGCATCGGTAGCATTTCCTGTATAATGTTCGTTTGTCACAAATTGTCGTCCCGCAGAGATGGCATCCTACACCGAAGCGTAAGGAAATGCCAAGTACTCCCCGGTAAAATTCGTGTCCCGCCCGGACCAGCGGTCCGCGTCAATGCGGTAACTGTACGTAACAGAACACCGATTCTGGCGCGCGACACCGGACAACCGCCTCGGTACCCACCATCCTGAAATCCGGTACGGCCGAGCGCCGCCGATTGCCAATCCGCCGCCAAACCGGCAAAACGGCGCCAACCCAACAGGGAGCGAAATTCGATGTTCTGGAAGCGGATCGCAGCGGTATCGCTGCTCGCGGCGACGATGGTTGCCGGCAATGCGGCGCGGGCCGCCACGACGTGGGAAGCCTATGTCTACAACCCCGTCGCGACGCTGCCATCCGTGAAAGCGGTTCAGCGCTTCATCGATGAGGTGAAGGAGAAGACCAACGGCGAATTGCTGGTCAACCTGCATCTCGGCGGCAGCCTGCCGATCAAGGCGGATGGTATCACCGCGGCGGTGGGCGACAACGTGGTGCAGTTCGGCGACGACGGCTTCGCCACCGGCACCATCCCCATCACCGGCATGCTGCGCCTGCCGCTGCTGCTGCAGAATTACGACGATCTGGCGAAGGCGATGGAGATTATTCGTCCGAACCTGGAAGCCGCCTATGCCAAGCGCGGCATCGTGTTCCTGGGGCAGTACACCTATCCGTTCCAGGTTGTGTGGGGGAAAAAGAAGATCACGTCCCTCGCCGACATCAAGGGACTGAAGCTGCGCGTCACATCCGTCGAACAGGGTGAGTTTATCCGCCGTTTCGGCGGCGTGCCGCTGACCATGGGCAGCCCCGATGTCGCCGCCGCGCTGGATCGCGGCGTGGTGGAAGGCGCGCTGACCGCCAGCTCCGGCGGCGGGCTGACGTGGCACGATCTGCTGAAATACCGTTACGGCTTCCCGACATCGTACGTGAACTCCACCTTCGTCGTGAACAAGGAAGCCTTCGACGCGCTGCCGCCGGCGACGCAGAAAATCGTGCGCGACGCCGGGGACGAGCAATCCAAATGGGCCATCGCCGAGATGCAGCGGGTGGAGGATGAGGTCACCGAACAGTTCCGCAAGGAAGGCATGATCACGACCGCCGCGACGGCGGAGGAAATCAAGGATGGCACCGACAAGCTGCGGTCCTACTGGGACGATTGGGCCAAGGCCAAAGGGCCGGAGGCCGCCGCGATCCTGGCGAAAATTCGCGCCGCGGTCGGACGGTAACCATGGAAAAGGACGCGGAATTTCCGGGAGAGGAAGCGGAAGCCGCGTTCCACCCCGCGCCGACCTGGATGGAAAACGGCTGCATGGTGCTCTGCGAGATCGGCATCGTCGCGATCGCCATCATCGTCATCACCGAACTGATCACCCGCAACGTCTTCGGTTTTTCGTTCGAAGCGTCGGAGGAACTCGGCGGCTACATCATCGTCGGCATTTCGTTCCTGAGCCTTCCGGTCTGTCAGGTCTACCGGTCCTACCACCACGTGCAGTTCGTGCAGCAGCGGTTGTCGCCGCGCATGAAGGCGGTGTCGCATCTGATATTCGACATCCTGTCGCTGGTGTTCGCGGTGGTGCTGCTGTGGCAGCTCAGCCGCTTCGTCACGCAATCCTACCGCTCCGGCGATCAGTCGCCGACGCTGCTGGCCACGCCGCTGTGGATTCCGCAAGCGATCATGCCCATCGGCATCGCGGCGGTGACGGTGTCGCTGCTGCGGTCGGCTTGGGGCAATTGGCGGCGGTTTCTGGCGGCTGGGCGGTAAATCATGGAACTCGCGCTGCAACTGATCGGGTCCTTCGGAATATTCCTTGCGTTGCTGGCCGCCGGCATGGCTGTGCCCTTCGCCATTGCCGTGCCGGGGGTGATCTATCTGCTGATGCAGAACGGTCTTACGGCACTGAAAGGCATCGGGCTGATCACCTGGGGGAGCATGTACAGCTTCACCCTCACCGCCATTCCGTTGTTCGTGCTGATGGCGGAGCTGATGCAACGGTCCGGGTTATCGTTCCGCATCTATCGCGGCTTGGCGAAGATGGTGTCGCGGCTGCCGGGCGGACTGCTGCAAACCAATATCGTGGGCTGCGCGCTGTTCGCGTCGATCAGCGGTTCATCCGTGGCGACCGCCGCCTCCATCGGCGGCGTCGCCCTGCCGCAGCTTGTCGCGCGAAACTACGACCGGCGGCTGTCGGCGGGATCGCTGGCGGCCGGGGGCACGCTGGGCATTCTGCTGCCGCCATCTATCGCGATGATTATTTACGGCTCGTTCACCGAGACCTCGGTCGCGAAACTGTTCATGGCCGGCGTGGTGCCCGGGATCATGCTGACGCTGATGTTCATGGCCTATATCGCCGTGCGGTCCTTCTGGGGCGGCGCGGTGCCGAAGGACACCGGCGACGACTCCGGCCAGACCGTGCTGATGGCGCTGGCGGATATCGTGCCCTTCGCGCTGCTGATCCTGGGCATCATGGGCAGCATCTACGCCGGCTGGGCGACGCCGACCGAGGCAGCCTCCGGCGGCTGCCTGTTCGCGCTGATCCTGTGTCTGGTGTGGGGCAACCTGACGTGGCGGCAGTTCGTGGATGCCATGCACCGCACGGTGCAAATCTGCGGCAACCTAATGTTCATCATCTACTCCGCCTACATCTACGCCTATGCGATCGGCGTGGCGGGAGTCGGCGAAAGCGTCACCGCATGGCTGGTGGGGCTGCATCTGTCCCATTTCCAGTTCTTCGGCGCCCTATTCGTTCTCTACACGGTGCTCGGATGCCTGGTTGAGAGCATCGGGATGATCGTGATCACTGTGCCGCTGCTGTATCCGGTGCTAGGCAACTACGGCATCGACCCAATCTGGTTCGGGGTCATCCTGGTGATGTACGTGGAACTCGGACAGATTTCCCCGCCGATCGGGATCAATCTGTTCGTGATTCAGAGCATCTGGGACGGGGAACTCAGCGATGTGGTGATGGGGACGATACCGTTCCACATTATTATGTTTGTCTTGCTGGCGTTGCTGACGGTGTTCCCGCAGTTGGCGTTGTGGCTGCCGGGTCAGATGGGGTGACGGTGCGCGCGCGGGAAGCGGCCGCTAAAAACCCGGCTGGCATACGCGGCGTCAAACGAGCCTTGGATATACGGTTTCATCCATCCGTCGGTTGCACGGCCTAAACACCCCGCCGGTCCCGTTGGATCGCCGTGTCGATCACCGTCCGGTCGAACACCCCGCACGGACTATCCGCCCCTGGCAGAAACCGCCGGAACACGGCGAACCGCTCCTGACTGACCCGATACAGCCGCCGCAGCTCCCGGATCGGATCGGGATGATCGTCCGCGCGAATGTCCAAATCCGGATACGGATCGCGCGTTGCCACCTTCAGCGCCGCCGATTGTTTGCCGCGCTTGTCGCCGCCGGCCGCTTCCCCGGCTTCCAGCGCCGCCAACAGGCGTTCCGCCATCGGCCCGACCGAGGCCTCGAACGCCGCCAGGGTCCGTTCCACCACCGCTGGTCCGGCCAGCATGTTGCCGGCGACCGATACATCGACGCCGCGCACCGATCCGCACCAGGACACGCAATCCGCCCCTGTATGGGCGAAGATGCGGCCTTGCGCGTCCAGGATGTGCAGCTGCCGGTGTTCCCGCCCTGCATCGCCGGCCAACAGCGCGGCGGCCACGTCCTCCGGTGCCTCGCCGGTCCGGAGCCGGGGCATGCCGTGGACCGCGTACATCGGGTTGATCAGCGCCTGCGTCGCCATGGCGCCGACCTGGCCCTCGACATGGAACGCCAGCGCCCCCACGGCGAAAAACCGCGTGGCGACCGCGGCGCCGAGCGTGCCGGTGGTGCGGTCGAGGGCGAGGATGGACCAGGTCATGGGGGATTCTCCGGGTTAAGGATGCACGATCCGGCCGCCGGGCATCGGCGCGGGCACGCCGGTGGTGCCGGGGACGCTCAGATGCAGGCCAGCGGCGACACGGGCGGCGAGGAAGCCGAAACATTGTGCCTCCAGCGCGTCGCCGTCCCAGCCGACGGTTTCCACGGGATCGACCGGGGCCGGAAGAGCGGCGCGCAAGGCGGCCATGATCGCCGGATTGTGCCGCCCGCCGCCGCAGACCAGCCAGCGGACCGGCGGCGCGGTCAGCACGGTCGCGGCCACGGCACGGGCGGTGAAGGCCGCGAGCGTCGCGGCGCCGTCGGCTGGCGACAAAGCGTCCAACCCGCTGGCCGCCAGCGCTGCCCCGAAGTCCAACCGGTCCAGTGACTTGGGCGCCGGCCGCCCGAAAAACGGATGCGCCAACAGCCGCCCCAGCACACCCCCATCCGCTCGGCCCGACAGCGCCAATGCGCCGTTCTTGTCGTATGCCGCGCCGGTATGCCGCATCGCCCAATCGTCCAGCGGCCCGTTACCCGGGCCGGTGTCGCAGGCGATCAGCGTATCGTCCGCCCCGATCCAGGTCACGTTCGCGACGCCGCCAATGTTCAGCACCGCCAGCGGCTTCGGCAAATCGCGGGCGAGCGCGGCATGGAACACCGGCACCAACGGTGCCCCCTGTCCCCCCGCCGCGACATCGGCGGAGCGGAAATCGTAAGCAACCGGTATCCCGGTCCGAGACGCCAGCGCCGCCGCGTCGCCCACCTGCCACGTCCAGCGTTCATGCGGCCGGTGCAGGATGGTCTGACCGTGAAACCCGATCAGATCGGCCCCGCGCCCGACGGCCTCGACCGCCCGAATATGCGCCTCGGTCAGCCGCCGCACCGCATCGGCCAGCAGCGCGTCATCGTTCCGCAACGAGGGCGCGAGGTCCAGGATTCGGCGCAGATCGGCCCGCAGCACCGGATCGTAGGGAATGGTCACGGTCGGCCCCGTCGCCGCGACCGTTTCCCCATCCGTCTCCACCCATGCCGCGTCCACCCCGTCGAGGGAGGTGCCGCTCATCAGACCGATCGTGCGTGGCATGAGAGGAGGCCTTTCCGGGAGCATGTTAGGCCCAATCGTAGCCGTAGGTGCACGAGTCGTGGCGCGTACCTCGGCATTTGTGTTAAGCTTGCTCCACCGCGATAAGGAGTGGCCGTGTCGATCGGCCGGAGACAGCAGATGGCATCCGCCAGTATCGCCCGCCCCAGGCCACCCGCCGGCATCCCCGGTTTCGCGGAATACACCCGCGTGACCCTAACAACCCCTGTGCATCGGGAGGGCGTGAGCCTGCCGCCCGGCGCGGAAGGGGTCATTGTCCACGACCACGCCGATGGCTCCTACAGCGTCGAATTCGAAACGCCGTCTTTCGAGGTCGTGACGATCCTCGCCAGAGAGTTGAAACCCGTTGCCTGATCCGGCGGCCGCGGATTGGCGCGTCCATCCAGATAAGATCCTGCGCTACCTGTTAAGCGACACGACCCCCACCGCGGCGGCGAAAAACCGGTTCTTCCGCACGGCGGGCTACACGCCGGAGGCTTGGCGGGTTCTGGAAGCCGCTCTGACGGCTCACCCCACGGCTGCCCTTCTGTTCAAATCCATGACGACAATCCATGGCGAACGCCGGGTGTATCGCTGCGACTTGCCGGCATCCCCCAACGGCAGACGCTATTGCATCATGTCGGTCTGGGAGCAACGCGCGGACGGCGCCTGGTGGCTTGTTACCGCCTATCCGCAAAGCGCCTGACCGTCAGGGAGCCCGGTCTTCGTTCTCCCTTCAGGCGATCGCCAAATCCGCGAGGTCCGGTTGGCGCAGAAAGGCCGACATCTCCGCCGTATAGAACGGGTTCATCACCGCCGACCGGCCGTGTTCGGTCCAGTAGTAGTTGTGGGCACGCGGATCGCTCCACACCTTCTTCATGTTCCGTTCGTCCACAATGCGGTTGTAACGCCAGAATGCGTCCGATTGGACCTCCATCGCGTTGCCGTTGCCCAGGACCAGCGCCTCCATGCATTGCAGCGCGTAATGCGCGACTTTCTCGTGGAACGTCGCCACCGTCAGGCCGCCGTTGGTGTTCGGGCCGTAGACCGACCAGAGATTGGGGAAGCCCGGCATCATGCAGCCGAGGTAGGCGCGCGCGCCGTCCTTCTTCCACTGGTCTTCCAGCTTCTGCCCGTCGCGGCCGGTAATCGTCATCGGATACAGATATTCCGTGGCATGGAAGCCGGTGGCGTAGACGATGACGTCGGCCTCATGCAGCGTTCCGTCCATGGCCACGATGCCGTTCGGCGCGATCCGCTCGATCCCCGCCGTGACCAGCGCGACGTTGTCGCGCTTAAGGGCGTCCAGGATGGAATACTCCGTGTCGACCACCACCGCGCGGGCCGACCAGATCGGGTGCGGCGGGGTCATCGCCGCCACCATCGCGGGATCGCCGAGCTTCCGTTCCAGGAAGGCGATGCAGCCTTCGCGGGCACGCTTGCTGAGCGGGTTGCAGGCGTAGGGGTCCTTAAAGTCCGGATCGATCTCCGCCACGTTGGCGATACGGTCGAGCGAGCAGGTCCGGGTGCGCATGAAATTGGTGTGGAACGGCATGTTGCGGTCCAGCCAGTTCACCTGCGGCGGGAACGGAGACCGATAGCCGGGCACCGGAAACACCCATTGCGGCGTCCGCTGGAACACCGTCACTTGAGCGGCCTCCAGCGCGATCTCCGGGACCATCTGGTAGCCGGTGCAGCCGGTGCCGATCACCGCGACCCGCTTGCCTTTCAGATCGGCGGTCTCTGGCCACCGCGCGGTGTGCCAGGAACCGCCCTTAAATGTCTCGGCGCCAGCAATCGCGGGAATGTTCGGCCGATTGAGGAAGCCCACGGCCGTGATCACGGCGCGGGAGCGGATCGTACGGGCGCCCTCCGGCCCGACCATGTCGATCACCCAATCGCCCGCGGCCTCATCCCACGTCAGCGATTTGACCTCGGTCTCGAACTGGATGTGGCGGCGCAGGTCGAAATGGTCGGCGACCCAATCGAAATACTTCACATTCTCCCGCCACTCGCAGAACGGGTTCGGATAGGGGAAATCGACCCCGAACAGATGGGTGTAGGACCGGCTGGGCGTATCGACGCGGGCGCCGGGATAGCGGTTTTCCCACCAGGTGCCGCCGACGCCCTTGTTCTTCTCGATGACGGTGAAGGGGAACCCGGCCTCGCGCAGTTGCAGCGCGGCGTTCAGCCCGCCCATGCCGGCGCCGATGACGGTGACGGTGAAGTCTTTCAGCCGGTCGGGGTCGGGCCTCGCCTTCCAGTGCAGCGCCCGCACCGAGGGGTCGAGCGCCATTTCCTCGATATGATGACGCAGGTCGTCGCCTTCCATGGTCCGCCCCAGCATCAGGCCCAGGCTGGTGCCGAGCCGTTCCTCGGGGCCGATGGCGATGTCGCCGGCACCGCTGTCACGGTAGGCTTTCAGGAAGTCCGCGCCTTTGCGGCGCAGCAGCGCCACATCCGCGTCGGTCGCCGGCACCGTGACGTCGAAATAGCCGGCCAGCATCGTCTTTGTCCGGGTCGCCGCGACCTCCGGATCGCCGGTCAACTGATACAGCAGGCCACGCAGGACCATGGGGTCGGCATGCGCGATCGCATCCTCGATCGTCGCGTCGTCCGCCGCCAACAGTTCGGGTCGGGAAGACATCTCCTGCTTGCTCATGGTCCTGGAACTCCTCTGAGACGTTATTCTGCTCCGGTGTTCGGGTGCCGGGCGCCGCGAGTCAATAGTGACCGCCCGGATTGCTCTTCCCAAGCGCCCGATGCAAAAAGCCCCGAGAACCGCGCCCTAAGGACAAAGCATGCAAAACCCCACTTGGCAGGAGAGCGTCTACGCCGCCCTCAAAGCCGCCAACGTCACCATGATCGGCTACGTGCCCGACGCCGGCCACGCGCATCTGATCAAGGCCGCGCACGCCGACCCGGACGTGCAAGCCGTCGTCCTCACCACCGAGGAAGAAGGCATCGCCCTCGCCGCCGGCGCATGGCTCGGCGGCAAGCGCTGCGCGATCCTGATGCAATCCTCGGGCGTCGGGAACTGCATCAACATGCTGTCCCTGCCGCTGAACTGCCGCATACCGTTCCTGACCCTGGTGACGATGCGGGGCGAGTGGGGGGAGTTCAACCCCTGGCAGGTGCCAATGGGCGCCGCCACCCAGCCCGTACTGACCGCCGCCGGCGTGCATGTCCGCCGCGCGGACCGACCGGATGAGGTCGCGGAAATGGTCGGTGCCTCGGCGGCGCTGGCGTTCGACAGCCAAATCCCCGTGGCGGTGCTGTTCTCCCAACGACTGATCGGCGCGAAGGTGTTCGTGAAATGACCATGCGAAACGATGGAACCCTCGACCGCCGCGTGGTCGTCGCCGAACTGATGCGCGATCCCGGCGATCTGCTGGTCGTGACCGGCCTCGGCGCCGCCACCTACGATGTCGGCGCGGCCGGCGACCGGCCCACCAATTTCTACCTCTGGGGCGCCATGGGCGGCGCGGCGATGATCGGCTTGGGCATCGCCCTGGCGCAGCCGACCAAGCGCGTGCTGGTCGTTACCGGGGATGGGGAGCAGTTGATGGGCATGGGCGCGCTGGCGACCACCGCCGCCGCCGGTGCAAAAAACCTATCGATCGCGGTGCTGGATAACGCCCGCTTCGGCGAAACCGGCTCCCAGCTCAGCCACACCGGCCTGGGCGCCGACCTCGCCGCCGTGGCCGCCGCCTGCGGCTGGCAGAATGTGGCCACCGCCCGCGACATGGACGAAGTCGCCGCTTTGCGCCTGCGTCTGCGGACCGAAAGCCTGTTCGCGGTGCTCAGCATCTCCGCCGAAGAGAAAATCCGCCATTTGCCGCCGCGCGATGGTGCCTATCTGGCCGACCGGTTCCGCCGAGCGCTGGGGGTGGTCGAGGCGTAACGGACGTTACAATTCGTCCAGATTTTGATGCTGGCGCTCATTCTCTGGTTCGGTCAAAATGGCCGAACCTGAATGCCAGAAAAACGCCACCGGGCGAAACCGGTGAACATGGGGAGGTAACGCGGGGCGGTGTGCCGATGGCGGTGCACGGCTCGCGGCTGTCTGTGCCGACGCAAGTGAGCTGAACATCGATGGATTTGTCACGGATGAGATTCCCTGTTCTG
>Ga0214182_1000166_pt1 | contig 31847 bp, 25 predicted proteins | sample TroBogEpilimnion_8_FD_153020 | JGI IMG/M metagenome (GOLD analysis project Ga0214182, IMG submission 153020) | Freshwater microbial communities from Trout Bog Lake, WI - 14NOV2007 epilimnion | ecosystem: Environmental > Aquatic > Freshwater > Lake > Epilimnion/Euphotic zone | place: Trout Bog... | reverse complement strand
GCCATCGTTTTGGCGAACGACTTGTTCGGAAAGGCGGTCGGAAGGTCGACGGAAGAATTGATCGGGAAAAGGTTAACCGACCTCGAATTGCCGCCCGATGCCGTCATACGCACCGACAACATCGATCGAACTGTATTGACAGAAAAAAAGACGATCCAATTCATGGAACGGTGGGACGTCGATAATGAATTCCGCCATATCCTGACCATCAAAACACCAGTGATAAATTCGGAGGGGAATGCAACCCATGTGGTGACGTTCGGCGTCGATCTCAGCACCGAGTATCGCTTGCGGGACGAAATCGAGCAGACACGGTCCCAACTTCAGTTCATTCTCGACAATGTGCCTGTAGGGATTGCATTGAAAAACCTCGACGGTCGCTACCGGTGGGCCAATCGCGCGTTCGAAAACCAGTTCGGTGTTTCCGCGGATGCCATGAGCGGCCGAAGCGGCGATGAAATATTCGCCGCGCGGCCGGGGTGGAAGGTTTTTCTCGACGGCGATCGAGACATCTTATCCGGCGTGGAGGGAAGCACGTCTACCGATATCGAAACCGACAGCTCCGACCAGACGCGATTGGTCTATTCAGTTCGACAAACAGCATTCCGTACCGACAATGGCCGGATCGACGGGGTATTGACCGTATCGGTGGATATTACCAATCTGACCCGGATTCGGGTTCAGTTACAGGAAGCGGCCGTCCAACTGGAATCGCGGGTAGCGCAGCGAACGGCTGAGCTACGTGACATAAACCGTTTCATGGAGACGGTGCTGAAAAATACTCCTAATCCGATCGTGGCGTGCGATTTTTCTGGAACCATAATGTCGTTCAGTCAATCGGCTATTTCATTGTCCAAGGACCACGAAATATCGGTAGGGCTCGATCTCAAAAAATTGCTCGGCTCCGGTGCCGAAATATTCGAGCGCATGGTTTCCGTTGCGACGGAAGGCGGATCGATTTCCAATATGGAGGTGACGATTCCGCGGAACGGCGGTTTCGCATCCTATTTTCTGGTTTCGTGCGCACCATTGATCGCGCCCGACGGTGGGATCGACGGTTTGGTAAGTAATTGGCTGGATATAACCGATCGCCGCCTGTTGGAAGCAGAACGCGACCGATGGGCGGACGCAATTTCCAATGCTGCGTTTGGGATTGCCATATTGTCGGCACCCGACATCGAGTGCATCGCCGCCAATCCAGCTTATTTGGCGATTTTCGGCGTCGGTTGGGAGTTCGTGGTAAGCCGCTCCGCAGACGCCTGCCTTGACTCAGAAAGCCGTCCCACCTTCGCGGGGCTGATCGAGGACGCTCGGGCAACCGGGACCACGAGTGGCGTACTCGCCCTGGTTCGACCGGATGGCAATATGGCTTCGATTCAACTTTGGGTAACCGCGGTACGTAGCACCGACGGACACCTGCTGTACTATATATGTTCCGCATTCGACATAACAGAACGAATTCGTATCGAAAAAGAGCTTCGGTTCGCCCAAAAGATGGAGATGCTGGGTCGATTGACCGGCGGAATAGCACACGATTTTAACAATATGCTTTCCATCGTCATAGGAAATACCGATTGTATGATGGAGGGTGAAACGCCGTCCGCGGATACGGATGCTATGCTCAAAGACACGCTCGAGGCGGCACTGAAAGCCTCGGAGCTATGTCGTAAACTGATGACATTCGCAAGCCAGCAGCCACTCGAGCCGACCTGCGTCGATATCGGTATGACACTATTCGATCTCGAGCGGCTTCTTTCGCGCCTGTTGGGCGACAATATAGAGCTGACCGTCGAAGTGCCCCCGAATTTGTGGACGGTCATGGTCGATCGCACGATGTTACAGTCTGCACTTGTCAATCTGGCACTGAACGGCCGCGATGCCATGCCGAATGGAGGCAATCTTCATATCGAAGCGCGCAATGCGTCCTGGCCCGCTGGAAGGGTTGGATCGAATGCCACGGTTCCTCCCGGCGATTATGTCGTTGTCTCCGTCCGTGACACGGGCAGCGGCATTCCGCGGGAAATCGTCGACCGGGTGTTCGAGCCATTTTTCAGTACAAAGGGTAGCAAAGGGAACGGATTGGGACTGTCCATGGTACATGGATTCATCGGACAATCCGGCGGTCATATCTTGTTGGAGAGCACGCCGGGCGTGGGCACGGAAATTGCCCTGTGCCTTATCGGGACGGCCGCGCAGCCTGAGGTAAATTCGGAACCGCCGGACTCGGGCACGCATTTCGAGAGTGCCGGAGAATGCATTCTCGTGGTGGAGGACGATATCTCGGTGCGCCGCATATTGGCCCGACGCCTTCTGAGACTGCGCTATCGGGTGTTGGAAGCAGGGAATGCACGCGAGGCCTTGGATATCTTGCGATTGGATAGCGAGATCGACGTTCTGCTGACCGATATCGACATGCCTGGCCCAATGAACGGGATCGAGCTGAGCAAGTTGGCGAGACAACGCCATCCCGAGTTGAAGGTGATGGTAACGTCCGGGGTCCCTTCGCTGCTGGAAATCGTGTCCCGCGATCCGAACCCAGCGCATGACATTTTGTACAAGCCCTATACGTTGCATTTATTACGCGATCGGCTCGGGGATCTCCTGCGAAATCGATCGCGACCCGAGAGCCAGATTCCCGCCATTCAAGAGTGAAATCGGGTGCTCCTCGGCTCGATCGATCTCCGCCTAACCGTCTTCCGTCCGGCGCTCGTGGCAGGGCAGTTCAAAAAGCCGCCATACAATGCCGCTTGGGCCCTAGACCCAATCGTGCACTAACGATCCTTGTTTGTTCGCATAATTCACGCCGTCGTGTGATTCCGCCTCTGGCAGTCATGCTCTAACGCAAACCCACCCGCCACCGCAGACCCGGACGTTGAGGCCGAAACTTCGCCCTCAGGCCCCCAACCGCTTCACCAACCCCCCGATCTCCGCCATCCGCGGCCCGACCCGCTCCGGCCGCTGGCTGCCGAGGTTCACGATCAGGCGATCCACCCCCAGCCCGGCGTAGGCATCCATGTCGTCAAACGGCATGTTCGCGGGCGGCGTGATAATGATTTCGAACTCCGGTCCGCGCGTGCGACCGGCTTTTTCGAACGCCGCGTCCAGACGCGCCAACATGGCCTCGGTGCCGGCGGGATCGCGGTTAAACCCGTACCAGCCCGCGCCGAACCGCACCGCTCGGCGGAAGGCGGCATCGGCGTAGCCGCCGACGATGATGGGGATATGCGGCTTTTGGATCGGCTTCGGGTCCATGCGCAGTGTCTCGAACTTCACCCATTTGCCGGCGAAATCGACCACGGGTTCGGTCCACAGGCGGCGCATGACCTCCAGAAACTCATCGCAGCGGGCGCCGCGATCTTCCCAGCGGTAGCCGCAGGCTTCCACTTCTTCCTTGTTCCAGCCCACACCGATGCCGAAGTCGATCCGCCCCTCGGTCAGCCAGTCCAGGGTACACATTTCCTTGGCGGTGTAGATCGGGTTGCGCTGGGGCACCAACGCCACACCGGTTCCCAGCCGTAACGTGGTGGTGGCGGCGGCAAGGAAGCCGAAGGTCGCGGTGACATCCAGCATGCCGCCACCGGCCGGGACCGGGATGCGGCCGTCCTTGGAGCTGGGGTAGCCGTAGGTGTTCTTGTCGAACAGAGCGACGTGTTCGCCCATCCAGATGGACTCGAGGCCGATGTCCTCCGCCTGGCGGCCGAAGTCGCGGATCATCCCAGGGGTCGCGAGCGGGGACATGAAGGTGGAGAATACGCCGATTTTCATGAGGGTGACCCTATGGTTTCCCGTATGGGTAGGGCATGTGTTTGCCGGTATCAATCGCCTGCGGAGCACCCATGCCCCCCGCCCTGCAAATCCGGGATCTGACCAAGGCCTTTGTCCGCCCCGCGGTCGAAGGCCTCGATCTGACGATCCACTCAGGCGAATTCTACATCCTGCTCGGCGCTAATGGGGCCGGCAAAACCACGACGTTACGGATGGTCGCCGGATTGCTGCCGCCGGATCGCGGCGAAATTTGCGTCTTCGGGACCGACGCGCTGGCGGACCCGGTCGCGGCGAAACGGATCATGGCGTGGCTGTCGGATGAGCCGATGATCTACGACAAGCTTTCGCCGTTGGAATATCTGGATTTCGTCGCCGGCCTCTGGGGCGTGTCCAACGCCGCCGGCCCCGCGCTGCTCGACCGGCTCGGCCTGACACCGCACGCCCGGCAGCGGTGCGACAGCCTGTCCAAAGGCATGCGGCAAAAGGTCGCGCTGGCGGGGGCGCTGGTGCACGCGCCGAAGCTGATCGTCCTGGACGAACCGCTGACTGGTCTGGACGCCGGGTCGGCGCGGATCGCGAAGGAGCTGCTGCGGGAACGGCTGCACGACGGTGCCGCGGTGCTGATGACCACCCATATCCTCGATGTCGCCGAACGCATGGCCGACCGGATCGGCGTGCTGGACGACGGCCGCCTGATCGCCGAGGGGACTCTGACCGAGCTACGGGCTAAGGCAGGGGCCGGGGATGCGAGCCTGGAGGACGTCTTCCTCAGCCTGATTGCCACCCCGTGAATCCGGGCGGCCTGCTCTGGTTCGCGCGGCATGAGGCTCGGCTGGCGTGGCGGGATTTTCGGCTCCTGTCGCGCGGCGGCCGCTGGGGCGGGCCAGCGCTGCTGATCGGGCTGGCCGTTGTGCTGCATCTGGTCGCGGCGACGGTCATGCACCCCGATCCCGGCTTGGCGGTGGCGCCAACGCGGCAGGCGTTGCTGGCGGTGACGGGGATGCTGGCGATGTCGGGGGCGCTGATGGTGTCGCAAGCCATCGAGTCCGTCACGCGTGCCTTCTACACCCGCGGGGACCTGGACCTGATTTTGTCCTCGCCGGCCACCGCGTGGAAGCTGTTCGCAGTGCGGATCGCGGCGATGGCGATGACTCTGGCGACGATGTCTTTGGCCTTGTCGGCGGCGTTTATAAATCTACAGGCATGGCGCGGCGGAGCGCGGTGGCTGGCGCTATATCCCGTCGTCGCGGCACTGGCGATGCTGGCGGTGGCGGTTGGGATTACGGCGACGGCCGCGCTGTTCCGCCTGATCGGCGCCGAACGAACGCGGCTGGTGGCGCAGATCGCCTCGGCCTTCATCGGGGCGAGCTTTGCGGTCGGGCTCCAGGTGGCGGCGATCCAGTCCTTCGGCACGCCGGACCGGCTGGCGCTGCTGCCGTCGGACAGTTTGATGCGCCTGGCGCCGGACGTCGGCAGCGCGGCGTGGGGGCTGGCTTACGCGGCGATGGGCTATCCGATGCCGCTGGCGGTGCTGATAGTGGTGGCCACGGCGGCGTTGGGCTCGGCCATCGCGGTGTATGCGCCGCGGTTCAGCGCCTATGTGCAGGCCACCGCGGGGATCGCCGAACGGCGCGGGGGCGGCCGGCTGCGGGGCCGTTCGCCGGGCGCGGTGCTGCGCGCCAAGGAGTGGGCGTTGCTGCGCCGTGACCCCTGGCTGGTGTCGCAGACCCTGGTGCAGCTGCTGTATCTGATGCCACCGGCCTATCTGTTGTGGCTGACATTCAGCGGCGGGCTTGATGTCGTCGCGATCCTGGTGCCGGTGCTCGTCACCGCCGGGGGCCAGTTCGCGGGCGGGCTGGCGTGGCTGGCGATCTCCGGCGAGGACGCGCCGGACCTGATCGCAACAGCCCCGATCCCGGCCGGGCTGGAGATACGCGCGAAATTCGAGGCGACGGCCGGCGGCACGCTGATGGTCTTCGGCCCGTTTCTGCTGGGCGTCGCGGTCGCCGCTCCCTGGGCCGGGGTCGTGGCGACCGCTGGCATCGCGATCGCGGCTGCGGGGGCAACCGCGATCCAGTATTGGTACCGGCTGCAGGCGACGCGCGGTCGCATTCGGCGTCGGCAGACCGCGTCCCGCTTCACGACCTATGCCGAGGCGTTGTCGTCGATCGGCTGGGCCGGTGCGGCGGCTTTGGCGGTTGGGGGGAACAGGTTGACCCTGGTGCCGGGTGGTTTGGCGGCGCTGGCGTTGCTGATTGCTTGGCTGCTGCGGCCCGCTGCTTCCCGGCGCTAGCGGCGTCTGGCATGGTTCGACGGATTATTCAGGAGTGTGCCATGTCAACCTTCGGTCCCCTGGCCGGCGTGAAAGTCGTCGCCTGCTCCACCGCGCAAGCCGGCACGGTGCCTTACATGTTGATGGCCGACCTCGGCGCCGAGGTGATCAAGATCGAGGTCCCGGATGGCGGCGACACCTCCCGCGCCAACAGCGTGCTGCCGGGGATGCCGAGCACGTACTTTGAGACGAATAATCGCGGCGTGAAAAGCGTGACGCTGAATTTGAAGGCGCCGGAGGGGCAGGACATTCTGCGCCGTCTGGTGGCTCAAGCGGATATTTTCGGGCAGAATTTCCGGCCGGGTGCGGCGGAGAAAAACGGGTTCGGGTATGAGGCTTTGCGGCAAGTGAATCCCCGTTTGGTTTACATGTCGATCTCCGGTTACGGGCCGAAGGGACCGCATGCGTCGCTGCCGGGCACGGATTCGATGGCGCAGGCGCTGGGCGGAATCGCCGAGGCTTATTCGTCGCCAGGGCAGCCATTGCGTACCGGGATCGTGTCGGTGGCGGACGAGACCTGCGCCATTCTGGCGTTCGGTGGTGCATTGGCCGCGTTGACCCATGCTCGGGCGACGGGTGTGGGGCAGAAGGTGGAATGCTCGTTGTTGGGCGGGCAAATCCGGCTGATGGGCTGGACGCTGACCACGGCAATGTGGCGCGACAAGGACCCAGTGACCGGGCAGGCCCGCATCACCGGCACGCCGGACCGACCGGGCATGAGCGCCAGTTTCAACGACCGCGACGGCAAGCCGCTAGTTTTCCAGTTGAACGGCAATCGCGTCTGGAAGACCGCGATGACCGCGCTGGGGTTTTTCGCCACGCTGGAGTCAGCCGGGTTCGCCGATCTGGGCGTCATCATCAATTCCGACGAAAAGCGCTCGGCGTTGTTGCGCATTCTGGACGGGCTGTTCGCTACGGGGTTGCGCGACGACTGGGTGGAACGTCTGCGTGGCGCAGATATCGTGGCGGCGCCGATCAATACGCTGCTGGAAGCATCGAACGATCCGGATGTGGTGGCGAACGGATATGTGACGGAAGTGGAATACCCCAAGCACGGCAAGAAGCTGAAAGTGCACGGCTCGCCCTGGCATTTCTCGGAAACGCCGGCCCACATCGGCATCGCGCCGGAGCTGGGCGCGGATAACGACGATGTGCTGGCGGGGCTGGGCTATTCGGCGGCGGAAATCGCGGCGTTTCGGGAACGGAAAATCGTATGAAATACGGTATCACCCTGGGCAATCGCGGCATCCTGCTCGGGTTGTCCGATGTCCCCAAATTGCTGGCGTTGGCCGACGCGGTGGACGCGAATCCGCTGATGGACAGCGTCTGGGTCGGCGACGCGCTGTTCGTGAACCGGCGGTTGGACGCGCTGACATTGCTCGCCGCCATCGCCGGACGCACGAAACGGGTGAAGATCGGCCCCAGCTGCATGGGGTCCTTCGCGCTGCGCGACCCGCGGACGTTCGCTTACGAATGGGCCTCCTTGGACGTCATCTCCGGCGGCCGAACGATCCTGTCGGTCTGCGCCGGCGGCGGTTCGGCAGCGGAATGGAACGCCGAAACTGAGGCCATGGGCATTCCCGCCGCCCAACGCCGGGGCCGGATGATCGAGAATATCGCGGTACTGCGCCACCTCTGGACGACGAACGATACCCCGTTCGAGGGCGAATTTCTCCGCTTCGGCCCCATCACGATGGAACCCAAACCGGCACAATCCCCTTGCCCCATCTGGTTGACCACCAACGCCGGACGGCTCGGCAATACCCAGGCCGGCGCGGGAGGATCGGTCTTCGCGCTGAAACGTGTAGCCCGCGTGGCCGATGGCTGGATGACGCACTCCGTCACGCCCGAGGGGTTCGGGCGTTCCTGGTCATTGATCCAGGAAACAGGCGCGGCGGCCGGGCGGGATATGCGCGGCTTCGGCAATATCGTCACGGCGGTGCTGAACATTCAGGACGATACCGATACGGCGGTGACCGATGCCAAGTCCTATCTGGATGCGTATTACGGCGCCGATTACACGCCGGAACGGCTGCACGCCTGGGGGCCGATCGGCACGCCGGAAGCATGCGCGGCCTGGATCCGGCGCTTCGCGGCGACGGCGTGCCAGGGATTCACCTTCCGGCTGGCAACGCGCGGCGACGCGATGGCGCAGTTGCGGCGGTTGACGGAGGAAGTATTGCCGTTGGTGGGGGGTTGATCGGTGACAGGTTTGGTTAGGCCGCGCCGAGGACGTCGGCGACCTTCGTCACCAGCAGTTTCGCTTCCTCGATTGCTTGGATCGCCCTTTCTGTCGAGATGTCGGACCCCGCTCCGGTTTCGTAATCGGCGATCGCCTTCAGGTTATAGGTCGCCCCGAGAAAGTGGCGCAGCGTGTCGTCGAAGCGCGTATCGCCGCGGATAAGCCGGTGGAATTCCGACCTGACACCGCCATGGGTTCTCACCGCTCGTCCCGTTCGTTCCGAAATGAACGCCTGAGCCGCATGGAATCCGGCCAGATTGGCGGTGCGGCCGGCTGCTTCGTTGTAATGCAAGGTCGTCAACATCACCTCGGCTTCGACCAGCAGCCGCCTCGCTTTGGCGAGAAAAAGCCCCGCTTCCGGCGTCAAAGATCGATCCCATCGAGACGAATCTCCCGCATGAGCGGTGTGCGATCCGTGTAGGCACCGGCCCCGTAGGCCATGGCATGCACAATATCGCCGGTTTCATCCATGAGATCGTCGCTGAGATGCGCGAGCCGATCCAGTTCCCGGAAACGATCGTCCAGATCACGCAGAAACACAGCCACATCGTAATCGGAATCCGGCCGAGCGTCGCCGCGTGCGCGGGAGCCGTATAGCACGACGCGCTCCAACCGATCCCCGTAGGTGTCGGTCAACGCCTGCCGGAAGCGCACCAGAACAGGATCGGATACCCGCCCATGTGCCATCGTCGTAACCCTACAACCGTGAGGAGATCTTAACACACAACTCCCATCGCCCAAGCGGATGAAATCAACCCGCCAAATGCGCCTTGAAGAACGCCGCGATCTCCCCGAACGCTTCGGCCGTCTCCGGGTTGCGGTCGTCCCGGCCGAAGTGCCCGTGCGATTGCCCCTCATACACATGCAGATCGGCCACGATCCCCAGTCCCCGCAGCTTCCGGTGCACCCGCACGGTGTTGCTCAGCAGCAGATCGCGCGTGCCGGTCGTTAGAATAACCGGCGGAAACCCCGCCATGTCCCCATAAACCGGCGACAACAGCGGATCGGCCAGATCGTGCCCATTGGCATAAAACCGAGCGGCGGCGTCGCAAAAACCGTCGGTGGAGACAAGGACGTTGTCGATCATGGCGTTGGTGTAAAAGCTGTCGCCGGTCTTGATGATATCCGACATCGGCGTGCCCGAGGCGATGGCGCCCGGCATCGGCAACCCCTGCTGTTTCGCTCGCAATCCCATCGCCAACACCAGCGCCCCGCCGGCCGAGGTTCCGATCAGCCCGACGCGCCGCGGATCGCCGCCCGCCGCCACGGCCTGCCAAACGGCCATGCAATCGTCGAGCGCCGCCGGGAAATACGCCTCGGGCGGCATGCGATAATCGACCGCGACGACCTTGAAGCCGCCGAACGCCGCGATCAGCAGCGCCTCGGTCAATCCCGCCTCGCCGGGGTTCAGCACGTAGCAACCGCCATGAACCTGCACGAGCGTCCGGTTCCGGTTTTCCGGCGCAACCGCCGCTGGAGTCACGGTATGCACCCGCACCCCGCCGATCGTCCCCGCCTCTATCGTCACCTCCAGCCGCTCGGCCATCGCGACGACATTCGGCACCGCCGCCTTGCGTCCGGCTTCGGCGAGGGCGCGCCAGCCCTCGGCCGTAGAGGGAAAATTGTTCCAACCCGCGCGCAACGGTGCCCCGATCAGCGCCTGCATGCCAGGGCTGACATGGTTGGGCACGGGAAGGCTGCGTCCTGGCACGTTCAACGGCTTCGTCATGGCGTCCTCTCCGGTATTGCCGATAATCTCGCCCCAAGTTGGCACTTTGGGCGAATGTTGACCATGGACAACCGGATCGTGCTGCGAATCGTTCTTCTTCTTCCACTCCTGGGTTTGGCGTTCGCCACCCCGGTCGCCGCCGAGGGCTGTCCCGAGCGGCCGGCGTGCCAAGGCTGCGGCTGTAAGGGCGGGCCGGGGTATCGCGGACCCAACGGCCAATGCGTCGGATTTAAGAACCTCGACCGTGTCTGTGGCATCCCGCCGACCACCCACTGCACGTTCGAAAACGCCCCCGGCACTGGCGCCAACGCCGAATGCGCCCTCCGTCCCAAACGCGCGCCGAAGCCCGCATTGGCCCCGGCCGCGCAGGACGACGGGGCGCAATAAGATTTTCATTCCTCGCCCCGCTTGTCCTGACCGACCCGCCGCCCTAACTGATGAGGTCATGAGCACCGATCACGAACACGCCCACGCGCAACCGGCGACCGAGACTGGCCCGGATGCCGCGAACCCCGAAATCCCGCACACTCCGGAGCAGCTGATGCAGGCCGCCACCGCCCGCATCGCCGAACTGGAAGCCGAACTGGCGGAAATGAAAGACCGCTGGATCCGTTCGGAAGCGGAGAATGCCAACATCCGCACCCGCGCCCGCCGTGACGCCGACGATGCCCGCCAATACGCGGTGCAGAAATTCGCCACCGACGTGGTGGAAGCGGCGGAGAACCTCAAGCGCGGCCTCGACAGCCTGCCGCCGCACGCGGACGGCCAGCCGGCGATCGTCGGCAAGGTGCGCGAAGGTCTGGAAGGCGTCGAGCGCAGCTTCGTCGGCATTCTGGAGCGCAACGGCATCAAAAAAGAAGACCCAGTCGGTCACCCCTTCGACCCCAACCGCCATCAGGCCATGCAGGAACAGGAAACCGACGCCCAGAAGCCGGGAACGGTGCTGCAGGCCTGGTCTGCCTGCTGGACCCTGAACGGCCGCCTGCTGAAGCCCGCGATGGTCGTCGTCGCCAAGGCACCTCCCGCGGAAATCACGGGGAACGCGGCCTGAACAAGGCCAATATGACAAAAAATCCACCCGGAACCCTTGTCGCCAGCCGCGTCGCCTCATACATCCCAACCATTCCCCCACAGGGGCGTTCGCGGTGCTTCGGGCCGCCGGCGTCCGCTAAACGGAGCTTTTGAAACATGAGTAAAGTTATCGGTATCGACCTCGGCACCACGAACTCGTGCATCGCCATCATGGAAGGCAGCGAAGTCCGGGTCGTCGAGAATGCGGAAGGCGCGCGCACCACGCCCAGCATGGTCGCCTTCTCCGACAATGGCGAACGTCTCGTCGGCCAGTCCGCCAAGCGTCAGGCCGTCACCAACCCGACCAACACGCTGTATGCGATCAAGCGCCTGATGGGCCGCCGCTACGACGATCCGTTGGTCGCGAAAGACAAGGGCATGGTGCCCTACGAAATCTCCAAGGGCGACAACGGCGACGCCTGGGTCCAGTGCCGCGGGGAGAAATACTCCCCGAGCCAGATCAGCGCGTTCATCCTTGGCAAGATGAAGGAAACCGCCGAGGCGTACCTCGGTGAGTCCGTCACCCAGGCCGTTGTCACCGTTCCCGCTTACTTCAACGACAGCCAGCGTCAGGCGACCAAGGATGCCGGCCGCATCGCCGGCCTGGATGTGCTGCGCATCATCAACGAACCAACCGCCGCGGCGCTCGCCTACGGCATGGACAAGAAGGGTTCCGGCACCATCGTCGTGTACGACTTGGGCGGCGGCACCTTCGACATCTCTGTCCTCGAAATCGGCGACGGCGTGTTCGAAGTGAAGTCCACCAACGGCGACACGTTCCTCGGCGGCGAAGACTTCGACCTGCGCCTGATCGACTACTTGGCCGATGAGTTCAAGAAGGAGCAGGGGATCGATCTCCGCAAGGACAAGCTGGCCTTGCAGCGCCTGAAGGAAGCGGCGGAAAAAGCGAAGATCGAGCTGTCCTCGTCCCGCGAAACCGAAGTCAACCTGCCGTTCATCACCGCCGATGCCTCCGGCCCCAAGCATCTGGTGATGAAAATCACCCGCGCCAAGCTGGAACAACTGGTCGACGACCTGATCAACCGGACGCTTGGACCGTGCCGTGCGGCGTTGAAGGATGCCGGCGTGACGGCGGGCGAGATCACCGAAGTGATCCTGGTCGGCGGCATGACCCGCATGCCGAAGGTCATCGAAACGGTGAAGACCTTCTTCGGCCGCGAGCCCGCGCGTAACGTCAACCCGGACGAAGTGGTCGCCATCGGCGCCGCGGTGCAGGGCGGCGTGCTCAAGGGCGACGTCAAGGACGTGCTGCTGCTGGACGTGACCCCGCTGTCGCTGGGTATCGAGACACTGGGCGGCGTGTTTACCCGGCTGATCGAACGCAACACGACCATCCCGACCAAGAAGTCGCAGGTGTTCTCCACCGCCGACGACAACCAGTCGGCCGTGACCATCAAGGTCATGCAAGGCGAGCGGGAAATGGCGGCGGACAACAAGCTGCTGGGCAATTTCGATCTGACCGGCCTGCCGCCCGCCCCGCGCGGCGTGCCGCAGATCGAGGTGACCTTCGACATCGACGCCAACGGCATCGTGTCCGTCCAGGCGAAGGACAAGGCCACCGGCAAGGAACAGCAGATCCGCATCCAGGCATCCGGCGGCCTGTCGGAAGCCGACATCCAGCGCATGGTCAAGGAAGCCGAGGCGAATGCCGAAGCCGACAAGAAACGGCGTGAGATGGTGGAAGCCCGCAACCACGCCGAAGGCCTTGTCCATCAGGTCGAGAAAAACCTGACCGAGCATGGCGACAAGCTGGGCGCGCAGGAAAAGGGCGAAGCGGAAGCGGCCATCGCCGCCGCCAAGTCGGCCCTGGAAGGCACCGACGCCGAAGCGCTGAAGCAGGCGACCGAACGCCTGAGCCAGGCCGCGATGAAAATCGGTGAGGCGATGTACAAGGCCGAAGCCGAAGCGGCGCAGGCCGCGGGCGGTCAGCCGGGCGGCGCCAACCCGAACGAGAAAGTCGTCGACGCCGAATACGAAGAAGTCGACGACAAGAAGAAGAAAGCGGGCTGAGGTCCTTGGCCCGACAAGGATGACTGGTCGCGCCCGTTCTTCGGTGAAGGCGGGCGCGACGCATTTACGGCTCCATGCCTGAAGAAAGCCCACAATGGCCAAGCAAGACTTCTATACCACGCTCGGCGTGGCCAAGGATGCCTCGGCGGACGACCTGAAGAAGGCGTACCGCAAGCTCGCCATGCAGTACCACCCGGACCGCAATCCGGGGAACAAGGATGCCGAGGCGAAATTCAAGGAACTGTCCGAAGCCTACGACGTGCTGAAAGACGACCAGAAACGCGCCGCTTACAACCAGTACGGCCATGCCGCGTTCGAGCAGGGCGGCGGCGGGGCGGGCGGTTTCTCCGGCGGGTTCGACTTCGGCGCCGGCGGCGGGCTGGGCGATATATTCGAGCAGATGTTCGGCCAGATGGGCGGCGGACGGAACCGCCCGCGCACCGGCAACGACATCCAGCAGGCGATCGAAATCGACCTGGTGCAGGCGTTCAACGGGGTGAAGGCGCCGATTCGCGTGCCGACCCGCGTGACCTGCGAGACCTGCACCGGCAGCGGATCGGCCGACGCCAGCGGCGCGCAAACCTGCGCTACCTGCCGCGGCGCCGGCAAAGTGCGCCAGCAGCAGGGGTTCTTCACCATCGAACGCCCCTGCCACACCTGTGGCGGCCAAGGTAAAACCATCCGCAATCCGTGTCGCATCTGCCGCGGCGCCGGCACCGTGCAGCGCGAGCGCACGCTGGAAGTCACGATTCCCGCCGGCGTCGATCACGGCACCCGCATCCGCCTGCAAGGCGAGGGCGAGGCGGGCGGCCAGGGCGTCCGCAACGGCGATCTGTACGTGCATATCGGCATACGCCCGCACGAGTTCTTCCAGCGGGAGGGCGCGCACATCCTGATGCGCGTGCCGCTCCGGATGACTCAGGCGGCGTTGGGCAGCGATGTTGAGGTCCCGGTCATCGACGGCACCAAAGCGCGGGTGAAAATCCCCGCCGGGACGCAGTCCGGGGCGCAATTCCGGCTGCGCGGCAAGGGGTTCTCGGTCCTGCGCAGCCCTGCCCGTGGCGACATGGTGATCGAGGTGACCGTGGAAACGCCGCAGGCATTGAGCGCGAAGCAGCGGGACTTGTTGGAGCAATTCGACGCCGAGGGGCAGAAACACACCAAGGGAAGCCCCGAGCATGAGGGGTTCTTCGCGCGGGTGAAGGAGTTTTTCGACGTCGGGCGGGGGTAGCCGCCGACCCCCGCCGGGCTATGGTGTTTCCAAAGCTGTCGCAAGGAAACACCCATGTCCCTCCCCCTCGGAAACCTTCCGGACACCCGTTACCCCGATCCGCGGATCGAACCGCTGGACAAGCGTTTTACCTACAAACAGGGCAACGCGGCCATCGAGCGCATCGCCACCGGGTTCCGCTGGGCCGAGGGGCCGGTGTGGTTCGGCGACCATGGCTGCCTGATTTTCAGCGACATCCCCAACAACCGGATGATGCGCTGGCAGGAATCGGATGGGCATCTGTCGGTATTTCGCGCCCCGTCCAACTATACCAACGGCAACACCCGCGACCGTCAGGGGCGGCTTGTATCCTGCGAGCATGACTCTCGCCGTGTCACCCGCACCGAACTGGACGGCAGCGTCACGGTGCTGATCGATCGGTTCCAAGGCAAACCGTTGAACGCGCCCAACGACGTCGTGGTGAAAAGCGACGGATCGGTGTGGTTCACCGACCCCGGCTACGGGATCGACGGGCCGTACGAGGGGCATGAGGCGGCCGCCGAATTGCCGCGCAACGTTTACCGCCTGGACCCCGCGACGGGAGAAGCGACCGTGGTGGCCGGCGATTTCGTGCGTCCGAACGGAATCGGATTTTCGCCTGACGAGCGTAAGTTGTACATCGTCGACAGCGGTGTTTCTCATGGCGGTCCGGCGCATATCCGGGTTTTCGATGTGGACGGCGCCGCGCTGCGCAACGGCCGGATTTTCGCCGACGATTTCCGCCCCGGTATGACCGACGGGCTGCGCTGCGACCGGGATGGCAACGTCTGGTGCAGCATGGGCTGGGGCGATCCGTCCGAGGACGGGGTGCGCTGCTACGCGCCCGACGGCGACCCGATCGGCAAGATCCATCTGCCGGAGGGCTGCGCCAATCTTTGCTTCGGCGGGGCGAAGAAGGACCGGTTGTTCATGTGCGCCAGCACCTCGGTTTATGCGCTGTATATCAACGGACGCGGGGCAATGGCGCCGTAGACGCGACCGACGGAAACCCGCAGGCAATCCCCATGCTCGCATTTGTCGGCGGGCTGGAAAATCCATCCTTGTTCTCGCTGCCGATTGGTGGTCGTCTAAGTAAAACAGGAGGATACGCTCATGGCCAACGAACATAAGACAGCCATTGTCACCGGTGCCGCCAGCGGAATCGGCCGTGCGATGGCGCTGGGACTGGCGCAAGCCGGCATCGATGTGATCGGCGTCGACCGAGCGGCACAGGCGCTGGCTGGCGTGGCCGCGTCGGCCGTGGGATTGGCGGGTAAATTCATCGCCCATCCGGCCGATCTGTCGCAGGCGGACTCATTCGATGCCATCGCGAACGCCGCGCTGGCGAATACCGGCCGGATCGACATTCTGGTGAACAATGCCGGGGTCGGTCAGGCCTTGATCAAGGCCAATCAACGGCGCGACCCGATCCGGTTTTGGGAAACCACCCCCGAACAATGGGCGCGTTTCCTGGCGGTGAACGCCACCGCGCCGATCATGATGGCACGCACGGTCGTGCCGCACATGCTGAAGGCCGGCAGCGGGCGGGTGATCACGGTTACCACCAGCCTGGGGACTATGGTGCGGGAGGGATACCTGCTCTATGGCTCCAGCAAGGCGGCCGCGGAATCGGCCATGGCGGTGCTGGCGGCGGACCTGAAAGGGACCGGCGTCACCGCCAATGTGCTGGTGCCGGGCGGGGTGACCAACACCGGTCTGGTCGGCGACGAGGCCGGCGACCGCGCCAAGATGCTACAGCCGGAGATCATGGTGCCGCCACTGCTGTGGCTGGTGTCCGATGCCGCGAACGCGGTCAGCGGCCGGCGTTTCATCGCCGCCGATTGGGATACGTCACTGCCGGTCGACCAAGCCGCGGAGAAAGCCGGCGCCCCGGTCGCCTGGCTCAGCATCGCGCGGATGCCGATCGAGCCTAAGTAGCGGCGGCTTCCTCCGGCGGGTGACGCTTGAGCAGAAACAGCATCAGCGCCATCGCGGGCAGGGCCGCGAACAGGCACAACGTGTAGAACGACACCCAGCCCAGCGCGCCAGCCAGCAGGCCCGACGTGCCGCCGACGGTATGGATCGCGAAGGCCGGGACCGAGGACAGCAGCGCGTATTGCGTCGCGGTGAACCGGCGGGAACATAGGCCCGACAGGTACGTCAGGAACGCCGCATCGGCCATACCCTGGGCGAAGGCCTCAGTCGCAACGGTGCCATACAGCACGGCGTGCGCGCCGGCCGAATAGGCCAGCACCAGGTACATCCCCATGGCGATGGTTTGCGCCCATCCGGTCGCGACCAGAGCCCGTCCGACCCCGATGCGCGCCACCAGCCAGCCGCCGAGCGAGATTCCCGCCAGCGTGGCGAACAGCGAAAACAATCCGATATTGGCCAGAGCGTCGCGATTGAAGCCCAGCGAGCGGTAGAACGGCGCCGTCATGATGCCGGCCATCGCCTCCCCGAGTTTGAACAGCGCGACGAAGGCAAGGATGGCGATAGCGCCGGGGCGAGTGAGAAATTCCCATAGGGGTGCGATCACAGCCTCCCGCAGACGGGCAACGAAGCCGGTCAGAGCGGTGCGGGCCGCCGCGACGGTTTCCGGTTCCGGGGCGAAGACCGTGACAACAGGTCCAACGGTCAGCAATGCGGCGACGCCCAGTAGGGTGGCATGCCAGCCGAAGTGTCCGACCAGCTTGATGACGCCCGATGTGGTGATCAGCAGCGCCACGCGATAGCCCCAGACATAGGCGGCCAAGGCGCCGCCCTGCAGACGCTGGGGAAACAGCTCGATGCGCCACGCGTCCACCACGATATCCTGGCTGGCGGAGCAGAACGCGACCAAAGCGGCGGCGGCGAGGGACGGGATCGGGTTGGCCGCCGGATCGGACAAAGCCAGCAGAATGGCGGCCAAAACGAGGGTCGGTTGAATGATCGCCAGCCAGCCGCGCCGCTGCCCCAAACGCCGGAACGGCCCCGGCGGCGGCCGGTCGAGCACTGGCGCCCAGAGAAATTTCAGCGAATAGGCCAAAGCGATGTTGGCGGTCAGCCCGATGGTGGCGAGCGAAACCCCGCCCTCCGACAGCCACAACCGGAAAGTGAAGCCGGACAACGGCAGCGGCAGGCCGGCGGCGAACCCGTAGGCCGCCATGAACCAAATACGGCGGTCTTTTAGCATTCAGACGGGCACATCGGCGTCGCCTTCGCCCAGCGCCCGCTGCATCGACACTACATCCACCCAGCGCCCGAACTTCACTCCGGCCGCGCGCAGCGTGCCGACCATATGGAACCCCAGGCTGGCGTGCACGCCGATCGAACCGACATTCTCGGAATCGCCGATCACCGCTATCATCTGCCGCATGCCCCGTGCCGTGGCATGATCGATCAGCGCCGAGACCAGTGCCTTACCGACCCCCTGCCCTCGCACATCGTCGCGCACATAGATGCTGTCCTCGACGCAGAAGCGATAAGCGGAGCGGTCCCGGTACTGCGTGTAGTACGCATACCCGAGGACGCCGGTCGCATCGGTCGCGACCAGCCAGCACCATCCCCGGTCCAGCACCGAACGGAACTTGTCGTGCATCTCCTCGGCGGAGGGCGGCGATTCGTCGAACGTACCGGTACCATGCAGCACATGATGAGCGTATATCGCCTGAATCTCAGGGATGTCCGCCTCGGTCGCGTCGCGTATTTCCATCCCTGTACTCCCACCCGTTATCAGACGGGCAACCCTAGAACGGCGGCGGCGTCGCAGGCCAGCGCCAATAGCGCCCGATCTTGCCCCTGTCCGGCGACCAAAGACAGCCCCACTGGCGCGCCGTTGACCGTTCCCGCCGGTAGCGTCACCTCGGGCAGGCCGCAGAACCCCGCGATGGCCGTCACGCCCATGGTCGCCCGCCGCACCGCGTCCTGTTCCGGCAGGCCCGAAGTCAGCAAAGGTGCCGGGCAAGGGCTGGTCGGATAGATCAGCACCGCACCGCCGGACAGCAACGGCCGAATGCGGGCTTGCAGCATGCGTCGAAACGCTCGGCCCGGCGCGGCATCGGCCGGCGCCGTGGCCTTCGCGGCGGCGAAGCGTTCCGCCACGCCGGGTCCGAAGCGGGGGGCGGTTTCCTCCACCCAACCCCCCAGCGCCGCCCAAGCCTCTTCGGCCTGCACCGCCCGGAAGTGCCCAAACAATGTATCGAGCCCTTCCGGCACCAGCCTGACACCGATGGCGCGTCCACGGATGTGTTCCAGTTTCTCCAGCGCGGGCCGCAGTGCTTCGGCAACACCCGGCTGGGCGTTGACCCAGGCCTCCTCTACCCGCAGCAAAGGACCATCTGCGCCCTGCCGGCTGGCAGGGAGCAGAACGTCGCCCACGCCCGCGAGCAGCGACGCCGACCGGGTGAACCAGCCTGGCGTGTCAAGGCTTGGCGCCAACGGACAGGTCCCCGCGAGGCTTATCGCGCCGGCCGTGGGCCGGATACCGAACAGACCGCAGTAACTGGCGGGGATCCGCACGGAACCGCCGGTATCCGAACCCAACGCGAAGTCCACCAGATGACCGGCGACCGCAGCAGCCGAACCGCAGCTCGAGCCCCCAGGGAAGCGGTCCGGCACAGCCGGGTTGATCGGTGTGCCATACCAAACGTTTTCCCCGGTCAAACCGTAGGCCAGCTCCACGGTTTTGGTCTTGCCTTCCAACCTCGCACCAGCCTGTAGCAACCCCAGCACCACGGGAGCGGTGGCCTCTGCCGGGCGATGCGTGCGCGCCCAATCAGGATTACCGTAGGCTGTAGTCGCGCCGGCGACATCGAACAAATCTTTGACGGCGAATGTAAGGCCGGACAACCGGCCGGACCCCAGCGGAGCCCGCGTGCACCGGGCACCCGGCATGAAGGCCCCGATATTCTCTGTCTGCTTCGCCATATGTTTGTCCTTGCCTGAAGCCTGTGCCATAAGCCCGCCCAACGAAGGACGCGTGATATAGACGTACTACCGGGATACCGACGTGCACAACACGAATGCGCGACACAGGGTCTCGAAATTGAGGATTGGTTGCTCTTTTATAGCGTCATCGGGCATAGTCTGGGTAGCGATGGGTGTGGGCAGCCCAACTCTGGCAATTCGACGCCGGTGCCCGGTATCGCGGATGACAAAAACGTAAACACGGGCGTGCCGGTGGACCCTTAAAACGGGCTGGCCAGGGCGCTGCCCGTCGCGGCATATAGACCGAGACAGGAAGGCGGTACACCATCCTGGCTCCAGAAGGGTTAGCTCGTGGATATTTCTGACGGTCACACCTCCGGCCAACCCTGGCTGGGTCAGTCCCCAGGCAGCCAGGGCACGCAGTCCGGCGGCGGCGGAGACGGGACCAACGCCGGCATGTCCATGGGTTCCGAAGCGCCCCGCTCCGGTCCGATTCACCCCCGACTGCTCGCGATGATGATGGCCGCTCGGTACTATGGGTTGGACCTCGATCCCGTCGAATTCCGCGGCGACCCAAACGAACCCGCACCCACCGCTGCCTCGCTTTCATCCTGGGCGCAAGGCGCCGGCATGTGGGCCCGCGCGGTGCGTCTGCGTTGGCGCCACCTCATGGGCCTACAGGACACGGGGCCGGTTGTGTTGCTGTTCACGGACGGCACAGCCGGATTGCTGACCGGAGCCAGCGTCGAGCACAAGATCGTCATGGTGCGCGACCCGCGCGCTCCGGAAGCCGATGCCCCAGTGCCGGTCGATGAAATGCGGCTCTCGGAGGTCTGGGGCGGCGAGGCGATCCTGCTACGCGCCCAACGCGGTCATGCGGAAGCCGATCCTCCGTTTACCCTGCGCTGGCTCTTCGGGCTGGTGGGACAGGAACGCGCCGCGCTGCGCGATATGTTTATCGCCTCCATCGCGCTCAGCATTCTGACCATCTTCCCCGCATTGATGGTGATGACCGTCATGGACCGGGTCATCACCCACCACAGCTATTCGACCCTGGCGCTCGTCTCGGTCATCCTCGGCATCATGATCCTCTATGAAACGCTGCTCGGGCACGCGAGACGCCTGATCATCCTGGTCGTCGGCGTGCGGGTGGACGCGAAACTCAACCTCCATGTGTTCAATCGTCTGGTTCGCCTGCCACTCGACTATTTCGAACGGCATCCCGCTGGCGAGACGATGTACAAACTCACGCAGATTCATCAGGTCCGGCAGTTCATCACCGGCAAACTGATGGCGACCTTTCTCGATATGATCACGCTGGCGATCCTGCTGCCGATCCTGTTCTGGCTGAATGCCACGTTGGCCTGGATCGTTATGGTGTGCGCCGCGCTGATCCTGCTGATCATCGTGGCCTATCTTAGACCCATCCGTATGCTCTTCGGCCACGTCGTCAAGGCGGAGACCGACAAACAAGCCGCCCTGGGCGAGACGATTTTCGGGATCAAAACCGTGAAGTCGCTGGCGCTGGAGCCGCAGCGCAAAGCGCTTTGGGACGAGCGTGTCGCTGAAGCCGGCAAATGGCGCTTAGCGTTCGGCAAGATGTCGAATTGGCCGCAAACGCTGGTCACGCCGATCGAGCGCTTCATGTGGGTCGGTATCGTGATGATCGGCGCCTATATGACTCTTTCCGACGAAACGGGGGTCGGCGTTGGCTCTCTGTTCGCCTTCATGATGCTATCGCAGCGCGTGGGCACACCGCTGGTCGGCTTCGCGCGCCTGATGGAAGAATGGGAAGAAGTCGGCGGCGCCATGAGCCAAGCGGCCGACGTGCTGAACCGTCCATTGGAAATCGACAACGCCGGGACGGGCGTGCGCCCCAAATTCTCCGGCGCCGTCGAATTCGAAGACGTCACCTTTACCTACCCGGGCACGAAACTACCGGCGCTCAACAAGATTTCGTTTCAAATTCCGGCCGGGACCATGTTGGGTCTGGTGGGGCGGTCGGGTTCGGGTAAATCGACCATCACGCGCCTTCTGCAGGGGATCAACCGGGAATATTCGGGCTTCGTGAAGATCGACGGAGCCGACCTGCGTGCCATCAATCTGCGCCACTTGCGGTCCAGCTTCGGCGTCGTCCTGCAGGAGAATTTCCTGTTCCGCGGTTCGATTCGGGACAATATTCTGGCCGGACGTCCGGGCTTGACCCTCGACGACGCCATCCGCGCGGCGCGTCTGGCCGGTGCCGAGGAATTCATCGAGCGGATGCCGAACGGCTACGAAACCTACATTGAGGAAGGCTCACCCAACCTTTCGGGCGGGCAACGCCAGCGGCTCGCAATCGCCCGAGCGGTGATCACGGACCCGCGGATTCTGATCCTCGACGAGGCGACCAGCGCCCTCGACCCGGAAAGCGAGGCGCTGGTCAACGCCAACCTGCTGCGCATCGCCCGCGGCCGCACGATGCTGATCGTGTCGCACCGCCTCTCTTCACTGGTGGATTGCGATCTGATCATGGTGCTGGACAAGGGCATGCTGTTGGATATCGCACCGCACGACGTCCTGCTGGAGCGTTGCTCAGTCTATCGCCAGCTTTGGGCGCAGCAAAATCGTCATCTCGACAGCCAAGGTAATCGCAATGCCGCTCTTGCCGCGCCCCGCACCTAAGGCGCTCAGTACCACGGTCGCGGATCGCGCCGATCCCACGCTGCCGGTCATTCTGGAATTCCGATCGCCTTCCACCGCGATCATCGCTACGCCGACCCCGAGGTCGGCGCAACACATCAGCTGGGTCATCACCTCGATGGTGATCGCGATGATTGTGGCGGCGTTTGTTATCAAGGTCGATCGCGTGGTCTCCACCCCCGGGCGGGTGGTCGCATTGGCGCCAACACAGGTCGTTCAACCGCTGGAAACCTCGATCGTGCGCTCGATCGAGGTGCGGGAAGGTGACGCCGTTCACGCCGGTCAGATTCTCGCCCGGCTCGACCCCACGTTCGCGGCAGCCGATCTTGGCGCGCTGGCGGCGCAGGTATCGACATATCAGGCACAGGTCTCCCGCCTTCAAGCCGAACTCGATAATAGGCCGTTCGCATACACCGGCCTCGACCCGAACCTCGCGCTACAGGCCGCGATCTTCGCGCAACGGCAATCGGAGTACACGTTCAAGCTGGAGAATTATCGACAGAAACTCGACAACGCGAGCGCGCAAATTCGCAAATCCAAGTCCGATGCCTCAAGCTATCGGGATCGCTTGGTTTACGCCCGAACGCTCGAGGGAATGCGCAAGGAACTCGAGAGCCTAAATGTCGGCAGCAAACTCAATACTTTGTCAGCGATGGATAGCCGGGTGGAAATGCAGCGTAATGCCGAATCCGCCGAGCAGCAGCTCCAAGCCGCGCAATCGGATCTTTCGGCGCTCACCGCCGAGCGCGACGGATACGTGCAATCTTGGCACGCCGATATCGCAGAAAAGCTGGCCGACGCGATCGGTAAACTGTCCGACGCGCGAGAATCGCTCAACAAAGCCCAATTGCGTCGGCAGCTCGTCGAACTGCGGGCCGATCGCGACTCCACGGTCTTGACGATAGGCAAAGTTTCGATCGGATCGGTCGTCTCCGCGGGCCAGCAAATGTTTTCCTTGGTGCCGACCGACGCACCTCTAGAGGTGGAAGCCAATATATCCGGTGGCGAGAATGGCTACGTGCATGTTGGCGATCCGGTCGCGATCAAATTCGATACGTTCCCTTACACCCAGTACGGCATGGCGCACGGCGTGATTCGAACGGTCAGCCCGGACAGCTTCACTGCGCAGGAAGAGCAACGGAACCCGACCGGATCGGCTCCGGCTCCACCTGCCGGATCGGGAACGGCCATGTGGTACCGGTCGCGCATCACACTTGACCGGATCGATCTGCACGACACACCCCCCGGATTCCGGATGATTCCCGGTATGTCGGTCACCTCGGATATCCTGGTCGGCAAGCGATCGATCATGAAGTATCTGATGGGCCGCTTCGCACCCGTGACGCAGGAGGCGTTGCGTGAGCCTTGATCGCGATGTTTTCGGTGACTGGAACCGCCGCTTATGTCGATCCTCGATCGTTTGACAGCACCGTTCAGTGCCGCCGGGGCACTGCGCCGGGGCATGGCCTTGCTGGAAAACGGGGACGCCAAGCGCGCGTTTCCGCTTCTCGCTAAAGCTGCCCAAGCGGGGTTGAAAGACGCGGAACATCGTGTCGGCCTTTGTTATCTGGAAGCCGTGGGTGTCCCACCCAGCCGGCCGAACGGCATTCGTTGGATGGAGCGTGCGGCCAATCATGGACATGTTGGGGCACAGGTCGTTATGGCCGCAGTGCATTTGCACGGTCTGACGGATGGGTATGTGCCGGGTGGCCAAGCGCCATCGTCGTTGTTCGTCGCAAGCGATCAGTCCGCGCCGGACTATGCCAGCGCGATGAATTGGGCCAGGCGCGCGGCAGATGGAGGATCGGCCGAGGGTCAGGCCTTACTCGCCTTTATCCTGGCCAATGGACCGGAAGATATCCGCGATGTCGAGGAAGCGGATCGCTGGTACAAGCAATCCGCGGCTGGCGATTGCCCTCAAGGTCATCTGGGCCACGCGCTAGCGTTGTCGCGAACAGGCGGCGGCGATGCCGAGATCCAGGCTCAGGTTGTTCATCACCTTCGTACCGCCGCCGACGCCGGCCTGCCGGTGGCGCTGTTTTTGTACGCGACCATCAGTGAACGCGGCGTCGGAGTCCCCCAGGACCGGGCATTGGCGACCGACTTCTATCGCCAAGCAGCGATAAAGGGTCATCGTGGCGCGCAATCCCGCTGGGGATTCGCCCTGTTTAAGGGTCTAGGCGTCCCACAAAACGTGTTGGAAGGCGAATCCTGGCTGCGCCGAGCCGCATTGGCGGGAGATTCCGAGGCAGCAGCCGCGGTGGGCGATATCTATGCGCAAGGTGGCACGCTGCCGCCCAACTACGCCGAAGCCGCTACATGGTTCCGCCGCGCGGCGGAAACAGGACACCGAGGCGCCGCGCGAGCTTTGGGTATGCTCTATCTGACAGGTGCTGGCGTGCCGCGCGATCAGGCGGAAGGCGTCAGGTGGCTGCGTCAATCGGCCGAGGGCGGCGACCAGCGTGCCCATGTCGATCTCGCCAATCTTCTGCTGCGCGGCGAAGGCAACGAGCAGGACTCCGAACGCACCCGTACGTGGTTCGAGACAGCCGCTGCCAACGGCGATCCAATCGCGGCTTTCAATTACGCGGTGTGTCTGGCGGAGGGTGTCGGTATCGAACGCGACGAGCGCAAAGCCGCCGAGTGGTTCCGCAAAGCGGCAGACACCGTCGCGAACGCGCAGTATTGGCTCGGCCGCATGCTGATCGAAGGCCGCGGGGTTGACAGGAATGAGGAGGAGGGCCGAGCCTGGATAATGCGGGCTGCATCGACCGGGATGACCGATGCATTGGTCTTGTACGGCGATCTGCTTCTGACCGCCCGTGGCGGCCCGAAAAGCCACGCCGAGGCCCTAATAGTGTTCCGGCAGGCCGCGGACCAGGGCCACTCCGGCGCGATGTTCGCGGTCGCGGCCCTACTCGGTGGTGGGCATGAGGTGCCGACCGATCGGCCCGAGGCGCAAAAATGGTTTCGTGCGGCCGCGGAACGTGGGCATCCCCACGCGCAAATGATGCTGGGCCGCTATCTGTCGCGTAACTTGGCGGGAGAATTCGACATGGTGCAGGCGCGTATCTGGTTCGAACGCGCGGTGTCTCAGGGTCTGGAGGAAGCGAAGGCCGATCTCGCCGCCCTACCGGTGGAGGCGAGCGCCTGATCGTTCCGGCTCAGACGACGGCGTCGTTGGCACTGTCGGCTTGGGCCGAAGGCATGGCGGCGCTTCATGCCGACGATCGGCCACGTGCGATTCGATGGTTGGAACGCGCGCACCGCCTAGTCCCCAATGACCCGCAAATCGGCTTGGCACTGGCGACGGCATGGCTCGACCACGATAACGCGACAGCGGCAGAACTGTATCGCGGGATACTGGCCGTCCACGATATCCGTGAGGCATGGTGGGGGCTGGCCGCCGCCTGTTCGCGCCTCGGCCGGAACGCGGATGCGGCGCAAGCTATCGAACAGGCATTACGACGATTCAGCCTCACCGATGGCGTCGCCGAGCTCGCCGACACCATCGCCACGGCATCGGGTGCGCCCGGCTGGTGCGGTTTGCTGGGCAACGGGACTGTCCGGACGAGCGTGATCGGCACGGTCGATATCCGTCTCGACGGGCGACCGCTTGTCGGCATGTTGCCGCACGACGCATGGTCCAGCGGGGCGCAGATCGGCGTAACGAAAAATGGCCAGCACCTTCTTGGCAGCCCCATCGACATTCCGGCGATTGCACGCCTCACGGGATGGGCGCGGTCTCTTCCCGTTGGAATCGAAGGCTGGGCCTGGCATCCCGGCGACCCGGAGACCGAACCGGTTTTGACAATCCGCGATGGCGCGGGCCATGCGGTTCTGGAGGTACGGGCATCGGACGAAGCACGTGAATCGCCTAACCATGATGGGTGGTCCAGACCGCGCGCCTTCCTCGTGCCCGCCGCGGCTTTGGCAACGTTTCGCGGGCCGTTCGCGGTCGTCGGGCGGGACGGACGGGATTTGCCGACGAGCCCTTCGTCCCGGCTGGCCGACACGTCCGAATCCGCGCCCGACGCGCGCCAAAAACCGAACCGCGCCCGTTGGCGATCCCAATGGGCAAAAGAGGCCGAGTCGGTTATTTTCGTCACGCATGCGGATGGGGGCGGCGTAGAACGGCGGGTCGCGGGCGCGGCCAAACTGTGCCGGGACAGCGGCCGTTGGCCGATCGTATTGCGGCCCGCGCCTTCGGCCGAAGGACCGGACGTCGTACTCGTTTGCGACGGGACCGAAGGCCCACTCCCCGATCTCGCCTTCCCGCTACCCCAGAAACTGCCAGCCCTGCTCCGCTTGCTCCGCGCCACCCGGCCGGCAGCCATCGAGGTACATCATCTGCTGAATCATCCTCCCGCGATCTACCGGCTGATCCAACGGTTGGGCGTGCCCTACGATGTTCATCTGCACGATTATGCCTTGGTTTGCCCCCGTATTTCCCTGGTCGGGGCCGAGTACCGATATTGCGGCGAACCCGATCTGGCGACGTGCGAAGTCTGCATCGAAACCCGCGGACGCCTGATCCGGGAAACCATCGGCGTGGCGGCTCTGCGCGAACGGTCGGCGGCCTTCCTCGCAACCGCGCGGCGTGTGATCGTGCCGTCCCGTGACACCGGCACACGGATGCGCCGCTACTTCCCCGATTTGCGGACCGTCGTTGTACCGCATGGCGACGACAGCGCCCTACCCGCGACGCAAATCCCGTCCAATCCGAAAAGTGCGGTCCTGGTGTGCGTCGCCGGCGGCATCGGCCCGCATAAAGGATACGACATCCTCCTCGGCTGTGCCCGCGACGCGGCGGAACGGTCGCTGCCCTTGGAATTTGTCGTGGTCGGCGACACCACCGACGACGACGCGTTGCATGCGACGGGTAAGGTTTTCGTAACCGGCACATACCGCCCCGACGAGGCCATCAACCTGATCCGCCGCCAAAATGCGGATCTCGGATTTCTGCCATCGGTGTGGCCGGAAACCTGGAGCCTGACGCTAACGGAATTGTGGCAGGCAGGTCTGCGGGTCATCGCGTTCGACATGGGCGCGCCGGCGGAACGCATAACGGCCACCGGTCGAGGCCTTCTGCTGCCCTACGGATTGCAGCCGCCCGCGATCAACGATGCGTTGCTTGCGGCATCGCGCACCGCCGTGCATGAAGGGCTGCGTCGGTCATGACAACCGAGCGGCATTTCATGACTCCTGATTTGAATGCGTTTGCCGTAGAAGCGCCGCAACACGCCGTCCCTTAATAATAGAGTGAGAACCCCGATGTCCGAAGCCGCCAGCGCGGTGCCTGCCCAGCCCGAAAACCAAGCGGCCATACCACCCGCCGGCCCCAATGCGGATCAGACGCCGGACGCCGCGAACCGCATCGCGGAGCTGCGTGTTTCCGGTAATCTGATGACCCTCGATACCGGCTTGTTCTGCGTCTTCCAGGCGCCAGGCAGTCCCCCCACTGATCCTGCGACCGGCCTGCCCGGCGTGCGGGTTTCCCTGGCGCCCGGATCGATGGCACGGCCGGAAGCCGTATCCATCAGCACGTTCCGGCAGGATGGCTGGCTAGATGGGACAGGCGCGCTGGTACGCGTGACCGAAGGCCCCGCGAAAATTCTGGTAACAATTTATCAATCCGGTCAGCATTCGCAGGATACCGCACCGCGCCTACAGGTCCTGAAGCTGAACGACGGCCCGTCCGCGCCTGCTGTGGCGCCGCAGGCGCCCGCCGTACCCGCGGCGCCGCAGGAGGACCCGGAACTCGTCGCCCACGTGCAACGCACGGGCGATGTCGGCGGCGCGATCGGCGATTGGATCGGTGTGCGCGGCAGCCGCCTTTGGATGGAAGGCTTCGGCATGGCCCCGCGTAACGCCATCGCGCCCGAAGACGTGGAATACCAGGGCGTCCTGGGACGCGGCTGGTTGTCGCCTTGGGTCGATGGTGGAAAATTCTGCGGCAGCCGCGGAATGGCTCTGCCCCTGCTGGGCTTCAAATTGCGTTTGAAGGGCGACGCCGCGAAGGCGTTCACCTGCACCTATTCGGCGACCTTCGTCGATGGAAGTGCGGTCGGGCCGGTCCCCGCTGGAGAATCGTGCGAAGCCGAAAGTCTCGCAGCCCTCGAAGCCTTCCAGATCGAGTTGCACCCGCGGAAGGCCGCTACGAAAGCGCCGCGTGCCAAGGGTGCCGCTCGCACAGGCGCGCGGTAGGAACGTTGACGTATTCGCTTGGGGTGACGGCCGCGTGAAGTTTCTGTTCGTCCACCAGAATTTCCCTGGTCAGTTCCTGCATATCGTGCGGCACTTGGTGGCCGCGCGGCAGCATGAGGTCGTGTTCATCACCGAACCCAACGACAACCATATCGAGGGTGTGCGGAAAGTGCCGTACGCCAAGCCTGAAGGCCCGGCTGGACAGACGCATATCGCCGCGCGGGAGCTCGACGCGGCGGTACGACGCGCGGACGCCGTGGGCAGGACGGCCGACAACCTTAAGCGCCTGGGATTCGATCCAGACATCGTCATCGGTCATCATGGTTGGGGCGAAATGCTCAACCTGCGCGACGTCTGGCCGAAAGCGCCCATGCTCGGGTACATGGAGTTCTACTACCAGACCGAGGACGTGGACGTCGGTTTCGACCCCGAATTTCCCATCGGCGTGGAAGATTTCCCGCGAATTCGCGCGAAGAACGCCATCAACCACATCGCGCTGAATTTGGGCGGCGAGGGCCAATCGCCGACCGACTGGCAGATTTCCACCTATCCGGACTGGGCACGATCGCGCATCAACCTGCTGTGGGAAGGCGTGCAACTGGACCGCTGCAAACCCGATCCGAAGGTGCGACGCGCACCATTAACCATCGACGGCATGACGATCGAGCCATCCGACAAGCTGGTTACTTATGTCTCCCGCGATCTGGAGCCGTATCGCGGTTTCCCGCTGATGATGCGGGCGGTCCCGCATCTGTTGAAGGCACGGAAAGACATCAAGATCGTGATGATCGGCGGCGACGGTGTCAGCTACGGCAACGCTCCGCCGAATGGCGAGTCATGGAAGACCGTGATGTCGCGCGAAATCGGCAACGGCCTCGATCCCTCGCGCGTGGTCTTCCCCGGACGTGTTGCCTACGAGACTTATCTGTCCGTCCTGCAACGTTCCGACGCCCACGTCTATCTCACCTATCCGTTCGTCGCGTCCTGGTCGATGAGGGAAGCTTTGGCAACCGGCTGCGCCATCGTTGGCAGCGACACCCAGCCGGTCCGGGAATTCATCACGCATGGCGAAAACGGCTTGCTGACGTCGTTCTTCGATCCGCCCGCGCTGGCGAGAACCATCGTCGAACTTATCGAGGATACCGACCTGAATCGCCGGCTTCGGGCGAACGCACGCCGCTACGCGGAGGCACGCTTGTCGATGACCGACTACCTGGCGGCTTACGAAGCCTTGATCGAACGCATGACCGGCATGAAACTGCCGGAAGCCGTCGCGACCATGCCCACTAAGCGGTCGCGCGCCAAAAAATAGCGCTACAGGCCGTGCTTCTGGCGGAATGCCGCCGCCGGATACACGCCCAGCACCCGCACCTCCGACGAGAAGAACGATAATTCTTCCAATGCGCGGCGCAGGTTGGGCTGCTCGGGGTGACCGTCAACGTCGCACAGGAATTGCGTTGCCGCGAACTCCCCGTTGATCATGTAGCTTTCCAGCTTGGTCATGTTCACGCCGTTGGTCGCGAAGCCGCCCAGCGCCTTGTAAAGCGCCGCCGGCACGTTCCGCACACGGAAGACGAACGTGGTCATGAGGTTGGGCGTCGTCGCAGCCGGCGTCACCGGCCGCTTCGCCATGACGTAGAATCGGGTCGTGTTATGCGCCGCGTCCTCGACGTTGGATCGCAGGATATCCAGCCCATAGATCTCGGCCGCCAACGACGACGCGATGGCCGCGTCCTCCTTGTTGCCCCACTGGGCGATCAGCTGGGCGGAGCCGGCGGTATCGGCCTCGATCACCGGGGTCAGGCCCAGGTCGCGCAGAATCAGCCGCACCTGCCCCAACGCGACTGTATGCGAATGGGCGCGCTTCAGATCGGCAATGGCGCTGCCCTTAACCCCCAGCAAGCAGTGCTCGACCCGCTGAAAATGCTCCCCGAGCACGAAAAGGCCGGAATCGGGCAACAGATGGTGGATGTCCGGCACCCGTCCCGCGAGGCTGTTTTCGCATGGCAGCATCGCCAAATCGGCGACCCCTTCCCGCACCGAGTCCATCGCGGTTTCGAACGATTCGCACGGCAGCGTGGTCATGCCGGGATAGGCTGCTCGACAGGCCAAGTCCGAATAGGCGCCGGGAACGCCTTGAAATGCGATTTTACCACTCATGCCGGCGTACCCTTCGGTTTCAGAATAAGACGAGCGCGTTCCAGATCGGCCGGAGTGTCCACCCCGAACGGGCCGTAATCCATGCGCGCGCAGGCGATTCGCATGCCCGCTTCCAGTGCCCGCAGCTGCTCCAGGCTTTCCCGCTGCTCCAGTGGGCTGGGCGGGAGAGACACGAAGCGATCCAGCGCCGAGCGCCGGTAGGCGTAGATGCCGACATGATGCCAGCGCGGCCCATCGCCCCACGGTATGGGCTGGCGGGAAAAATACAGCGCGGGCGCCACAGATTGCCCATCCTGGAACGCCACGGCGGCTTTGACGAAAGACGCCGTATTGGCTTCCTCCTCCGAGTGAATAGGCACCACCAGCGTCCCGATATCGATCCCGGCATCGACCAGCGGCGTGACGACAAGACGAAGCTGCCCCGCCTCCAGCGTCGGAAAATCGCCCTGTAGATTGACTACGACGTCGTGCCGCCGATACGGGTCCAGTTCCGCCATCGCGGCATGCACCCGATCCGATCCCGAAGGCAGCGCCGGATCGGTCAAAACTGCTCGGCCGCCGGCCTGACGCACCGCGTCGGCGATGGCCGCGTCGCCGCAGGCGACGGCGACGGGCCCAATGTCTGCCTCCAATCCGCGTTCCAGCATATGCACGATCATCGGTTTGCCGCCGATATCGGCCAGCGGCTTGTTGGGCAGGCGCGTGGACGCCAAGCGGGCGGGAATGACGACGATAGGGTTCACTTCGATCCGATCCGGTTCGATTTGGCGATGTGGGTGGGTTGAAGGCTTGGGACGGTTTCCTTATGGTGCGCCCAGCTTATGGACGCGTTGTCCCGCGCGCAACGGCGTGCGTCCGCTGAACCTGTCGCCTGCGCCACTCGACGAGGATGTTACGCCTTATGGACAGTACCGAGATCAACAAGGGCATGGCCGCGATTCTGGTCGCCGGGATCGCCTTTTTCCTTGCCGGCTGGATTAGCGTGAACCTCGTCCACCAATCCAAACCCGAACACGAAGTGCTGAAAATCGAGGGCGCTGCCGCCCCCGAAGTGGCCGCCGAACCCGCGAAAGCCGAACCGCTGGCGCCGATCGGGCCGCTGCTGGCCGCCGCCGATGTGGCCTCCGGCGAAAGCATCGCGAAGAAGCAGTGCGTGTCCTGCCATACCTTCAACGAAGGCGGCAAAGCTGGCCTCGGGCCGAACCTGTATGGTGTGGTGGGAATGGAACGGGGCCGCATGGCCGGCTTCAATTACTCCAATGCCATCAAGGGCAAACCCGGCCCCTGGACATTCGAGGATCTGAACGCCTGGATCGCGAAGCCTGGCCTGTTCGCCCCCGGCACGCGCATGACCTTCCAGGGTTTGAAGAGCCCGCAGCAGCGCGCCGATATCATTGTGTATCTGCGCAGCCTCTCGGCCAAGCCGGTGCCGCTGCCCTGATTCAAGACCTGGACCGGCTGGTAGCGGCGG
>Ga0214182_1000153_pt1 | contig 33756 bp, 25 predicted proteins | sample TroBogEpilimnion_8_FD_153020 | JGI IMG/M metagenome (GOLD analysis project Ga0214182, IMG submission 153020) | Freshwater microbial communities from Trout Bog Lake, WI - 14NOV2007 epilimnion | ecosystem: Environmental > Aquatic > Freshwater > Lake > Epilimnion/Euphotic zone | place: Trout Bog... | reverse complement strand
ACAATATTACTGTGACGCTGGAACTCAGTCCTGAGAGCCCTCAAATAGCCCTAGACAGTGTGCAAATTGAGCAAGTGATACTGAATTTAATAAAAAATGCCATCGATGCCTTAAAAGAACAAAAAAATGCTAGCAATAAAACGATTTCGATACAAACTTACGTAAAAAACGACCTAGAAGTCCGTGTAAAAGATAACGGCCCGGGCCTGACCGATGCGCAAAAAGAAAAAATACTAACGCCTTTCTTTACCAGCAAAACCACCGGCATGGGTATGGGATTGTCTATATGTCGCTCTATCATTGAAGCCCATGGTGGCATGATACGATTTGATAGTAAATTGGAGGTGGGGTCTACTTTTTACTTTAACCTGCCATTAAATGGAGAAAAGTTATGATAGAGATACCCTTAATAGCGACGGTCTACGTAGTTGACGATGAGATTTCGGTATGTGATTCATTAGAAACGTTACTAGGATCTTTGAACATGAAGGTTATCAGCTTTTCTTCTGCAGAGGCCTTTTTATATCACTATAGACCAACTGAAAATGCTTTCTTGATCTTAGATGTGATGATGCCTACTTTGAACGGATTAGAATTACAAACCATCATGGAGGAACGCGACATCGGTTTGCCTATTATTTTTATCAGTGGTCATTCTGGCATTCCAGAAGCAGCAAAAGCCTTTAGAGCAGGCGCTATTCAATTTTTAGAGAAACCTTTTGATTATGATCTATTAATAAAATCCATAGATGAAGCCTTAAAAAAAAGCAAAACCCATCAAAAGGAGTTTATTGATAAGCGCAAAGCGAGCTTACTTGTGGATCAATTGACTGATAGGGAGCGCCAGGTTTTATTGCTTATTACCCAAGGCAACTCCAATAAAGACATCGCTAGACAGATAAATATCAGCACGCGCACCGTAGAAGCACATCGTTTTCATATTAAAGATAAAACCCAAGCCAGAAGCCTAGCAGAGTTAACCACCTTGGTTATTCATGCTAATTTGGGTTGATCAGTATTTGTAGCTTTTGTAGGCCGGAATAAGGCTTTTCAAGCGTAAGCGAGAAAAGCGTTTCCGGCAATCATATCCGATCGAAGCGCCGAAAACGTCATCACTCGCTACGCTAGTCTGGTCTTATTCCGGCCTACATTATCTCGCATTTATGGTAGCTCGTAGGCCGGAATAAGGCTTTTCAAGCGTAAGCGAGAAAAGTGTTTCCGGCAACCATATCGATCGAAGCGCCGAAAACGTCATCACTCGCTACGCTAGTCTGGTCTTATTCCGGCCTACAATTTCTCGCATTTATGGTAGCTCGTAGGCCGGAATAAGGCTTTTCAAGCGTAAGCGAGAAAAGTGTTTCCGGCAGCCATACCGATCGAAGCGCCGAAAACGCCATCACTCGCTACGCTAGTCTGGTCTTATTCCGGCCTACATTATCTCGCATTTATGGTAGCTCGTAGGCCGGAATAAGGCTTTTCAAGCGTAAGCGAGAAAAGTGTTTCCGGCAACCATATCGATCGAAGCGCCGAAAACGTCATCACTCGCTACGCTAGTCTGGTCTTATTCCGGCCTACAATTTCTAAAGCCTACAATCAAATACCCGCGCCACCTTGAAATAATTCACTGCGCGTTGTCGCTTGGCTAATAATACTACTAGGCGGTACGCTGTGCGTTAACCAAACATTACCACCAATGGTTGAGCCTTGGCCGATAGTAATACGCCCAAGAATGGTTGCTCCTGCATAAATAACGACATTGTCTTCAACAATCGGATGCCTAGCATTACCTTTAACCAACAAGCCATTGTCATCTTTTTGAAAGCGTTTTGCCCCTAAAGTAACCGCCTGATAAACTCGAACATTGCGACCTATGATGGCGGTTTCACCAATAACCACACCCGTACCATGATCAATAAAGAAACTCTCGGCGATTTGGGCGCCAGGATGTATATCAATGCCAGTGGCTGAATGCGCCAATTCTGAAATCATACGGGCGACCAAAGGCACGCCTAATTGATACAAAATATGCGCTAAGCGATGATGCATAATGGCGGTAATACCTGGATAACACACCAAAACCTCATCAGGACTTCGTGCAGCGGGATCACCTTCAAACGCAGCCTGTATATCCGTATCCAGCAATTGCCTAACTTTAGGCAATTGAGCTGCAAATTCTCTAGCAATATCTATGGCTTGTTGATGGGCAACATTATCAATACCCTGATGGCCTGATATGAATTGTAATTCCCTACGAATTTGCGTGTGCAACTCACGCAATAAAGTTTCTAAAGTATGACCGACAAAATAATCAATGCCTTCGTCATTCAAATCAGGTCGACCCAAACGGTTAGGGAACAACACGGCACCCAAACCCTCTACTATTTTATGCAGCTCTTTACGTGAAGGCAGTTTAGGTGGTTTATTGAGCAGATTGCGTGTTTCTAATGATTGCATACGCAAATCTCTAAGCTCAGCTACCAGCTCATCAATACCCCAATTATAGGGACTGCTTAGTCGAGTACTGTTATTCATGTAGCCAAACCACCGGCATCAAACAAGCCTTCGAACAAAGGTGAACTTAAATAACGTTCACCAGAATCGGGCAATATCACCACGACAGTTTTACCTGCATGTTCTGGGCGCTTAGCTACCCGTACCGCAACAGCCACTGCCGCACCACAAGAAATACCTGCCAAGATACCTTCTTCTCTGGCCAAGCGCCTTGCAAAATCGATAGCCTCTTCGTTACTGACTTGTTCGATGTCATCAACCAGCCCTAAATCAAGCACGCTGGGCACAAATCCCGCCCCTATACCTTGTATTTTATGAGGACCCGGTTGTAATGGCTCACCGGCACGAGTCTGGGTTAAAACAGGACTAGCGCTGGGTTCTACGGCAATAGAAAGAATGGCCTTACCTTGAGTTTGTTTAATATAACGAGTCACACCGGTAATGGTACCGCCGGTGCCTACGCCTGAGACTAAAATATCAATAGCGCCATCGGTATCATTCCAAATTTCAGGCCCCGTGGTACGTTCATGTATAGCTGGATTCGCTGGGTTTTTAAACTGCTGCAACAATACATAGCGATCTGGATCCGAGGCGGCTATTTCTTCAGCTTTTGCGATAGCGCCGCTCATACCCTTAGCGCCTTCGGTCAAGACTAACTTAGCACCATAAGCGATGAGCAATTTACGACGCTCTAAACTCATGGTTTCAGGCATGGTTAAGGTTAAAGGCAAGCCTCTAGCCGCTGCTACAAAAGCCAACGCTATGCCGGTATTACCACTAGTAGGCTCTACCAACTCTTTGCCTGGACCCAATAATCCACGCTGCTCAGCATCCCAAATCATCGCCGCACCAATACGACATTTAACGGAATAAGCTGGATTCCGTCCTTCAATTTTCGCCAAAATCGTCGCAGAACTCCCTTCGGAGATGCGATTAAGTCGCACCAAAGGTGTATTACCTATGCTGTGAGAATTATCTTGATACCAATGTGACATAACAGTCTCCTAAATCTATTAATTAATTAATAATCAATGAAGTTGTGGGAGTGGCTTTAGCCACGAGTGCGTGGCTAAAGCCACTCCCACTGCATACTAAATCCCATTAATTTGGGTAGTTAAATATTTGTAGTCCGGAATAAGACCATGCTAGCGCAGCGCGTGTTGGCGCTTCCGACACATGAGCAGTCGCTATGCCGGAAACGCTTTTCTCGCTTACGCTCGAAAAGCCTTATTCCGGCCTACAGTTGCTTAGGAACAATAATTTTTTTCGAATGAACTTAAATTACGCGTACCGACAATACGCCATCTATAGCACGTAATTGTTCTACAACTTCTTCTGAGGCTGCGGCATGAATGTCTACTAATGTGTAGGCATAATCACCGCGTGACTTATTAAGCAAATCAAGAATATTAAGACCCGCTGCTCCTAAAATAGAAGAAATATGACCTACTACACCAGGCTTGTTTTCATTTGCGATACTCAAACGAAAGCCATCTCCGCTGGGCGCTACAACGACTTCTGGGAAATTAACAGAATTACGAATCGTGCCATGCTCTAAAAATTCACGCAATTGATCAGCAACCATAGCCGCACAGTTATCTTCAGCTTCTTCAGTTGAGGCACCTAAATGAGGTAATGCAATCGCGCGTGGATGATTAATCAAAGCAGCAGTTGGAAAGTCACAAACATAAGCTGATAAGGCGCCGCTATCTAAGGCAGCTAGTACTGCGGATTCGTCAACCACACCAGCACGAGAGAAATTAAGTAAGATGGCACCTTTTTTAATACGCTGTATATGGGCTTCGTTAAACAAATTTTTGGTTTTGTCATTAAGCGGGATATGTAAACTGATTAAATCTGAACGTGAAGTCAGATCATCAATACTGATCGCTTGCTCTGCTGAAGACGTTAATTTCCATGCATTTTCTAGCGACATAAAAGGATCAAAACCAATAATCTTCATGCCTAAAGCCGCCGATGAATTAGCTACTTTTACGCCAATAGCGCCTAAACCCAAGACACCTAAAGTTTTGCCTGAAAGTTCAAAACCAGCAAAATGTTTCTTTTCATTCTCAATTTGTTCATTGAGACTTTCTTCGCTACCGGTTAAATCTCTGACGAAATTTAAGGCGGGTACGATATTTCTGGCGGCTAACAACATGCCGGCAATGACTAACTCAGCCACAGCATTTGAATTAGCGCCAGGCGCATTAAACACGGGAATGCCTCGTTGAGTATATTCAGGCACTGGAATATTATTAACCCCAGCACCAGCACGACCCACTGCCTTTAAAGACGCTGGAATAGCTTGGTCATGTAAATTAAAAGATCGTAACATCACGGCATCAGGACTATCGACTTGCGCGCCAACTTGATACTGCTCATCAGGAAATCTATCAAGTCCTGCCCGTGATATGTTGTTATAAGTCAAGATTTTAAACATGCTGTTCCCTTGTAATAGCTAAATTTAGTAGTGTATGGGGGTTGTTAAGTGATTCAGAATAAGCTCTGTTTTACTTTTTTGGTAGAGGCTAACGCATTCGCCCTTAATAATATAATGATATTATTAGATGATTATATCTGTTTTATTAAAATAAGAAGTATCGATTATGACCCAATAAGCAGTTCCTGCGTATCTAATATACGTTTTCAGCGATAAATCTTACCGACTAGCGACCAATAAGCGCAAATGCTTTATTATAATTTGTGCATCGCAACTCGCGAAGTGTTGGGGTTCGCGTTGCTTCACCTCAATCTACGTTATTTTCAATTGTTTAAAAAAACCACAAACTTAATCGCTTCGAGTATATTAGCGCCTTAAAAACAACCTATCTAAAGAGCTATAATAAATATAATGAACCAGCCTTCAGTAGCCAATTTCGACCGTCGTTTATCGTTAATTATTTTATTTGCAGGCACTCTATTTATCAGTGCCTCATTGATGTTTGTTTTGCAACCCTTGTTTGGTAAGTTGCTATTACCTTTATTGGGCGGCTCACCGGCAGTATGGAACACCTGCATGGTGTTTTATCAAAGCCTTTTATTTCTCGGCTATCTTTATGCGCATTTCTTGTCTACGCGCGCCAATCAACGCCGCCAAATCATGATTCATGCCGCTATCATAATGATTAGCTTATTAGCTCTGCCGGTTGCCTTACCTGAAAATATAGCGCCACCTACTGATAGCAATCCTACCTTTTGGTTATGCTGGACTTTATTTTTAGCTATCGGCCTGCCCTACTTTGTTATTTCAACCACTTCTCCACTGGTTCAAAAATGGTTTGCCAATATTGGCCATCATACTAGTCACGATCCTTATTATCTTTATGCGGCTAGCAATGCAGGAAGTCTACTGGCTTTACTCAGCTATCCCTTTCTATTAGAACCAGCCATTGGCTTAAGCCTGCAAAAAACCAGCTGGAGCTTAGGCTATTTAATACTTTGTGCATTGATAATGACTTGCGCCATCGTGTTATGGAAAAGCCAGCAAACTAAGACCAATATCGAAGACTATGCACCAGAAACAAGTACTCTGAGTCTGCGCCAAAAATCTCATTGGATGGCCTTGGCTTTTGTACCCTCTAGCTTATTGCTAGGCTTAACCAATTTCATTAGTACCGATATTGCCTCAGTACCGTTATTATGGATTATTCCCTTAACCTTATATTTGCTGTCTTTTGTGATTGTATTTTCTAAATGGAACCACGTAATTCATCCATGGATGGTTAAAGGTCAGCCTGTCGTTTTAATTCCTTTCATCGCCTATGCCTTCATTAATCCGGCGGACTTACCTTATTGGACGTATCTGATTTTGCATTTACTGGCTTTTTTCTTTGCTGTTATGGTCTGTCATGGAGAGTTAGCAAAGAACAGACCCTCAACTCAGCATTTAACGAGTTTTTATTTAATCATGTCTTTTGCCGGCATGTTGGGCGGCATGTTTAATACTTTTGTCGCGCCCTTCATCTTCAATGGCATTTACGAATACCCTCTGATGATCGTTGCCGCACTGTTACTTCGCCCTGGCGTTGTGTTTTCATTCAGTAAAAGCATGCTGCTACAAATCATCCTGCCTTTGTTTCTCATAATAGCTGGCATCATTATTTATGCAAACTGCACAGATTTACTGCAATATTTCGACATCATCGTCATCAGTTTAATTGCTCTAACCTTGTTATCATTTTTGTTAAGAACTAAGCCTGTCGCTTTCGCTTTTTTAACGGGCGCCATTATTTTTCTTGCTTTAGGGCTACATGGCTTATCGTCACATACTCTTTATCAAGAGCGCACCTTTTTTGGTGTGTTAGCGGTACGTGAAAGCGTATTAACTAATGAACAACAGCAAGCTGAAACGTATCACGAACTTTTTCATGGCACCACTAAACATGGCGCAGAACGCCTAACTGACGATGCGGCCACTATACCCTATACTTATTACAGCCGACCTGGCCCAATGGGGCAGTTGTTTAAAACTTTCGATACGACTAATCAACACTGGAATATAGGTGTCGTTGGTTTAGGTGCAGGCGCTTTAACATGCTATGCCAAAGAACAGCAAAACTGGACACTTTATGAAATCGATCCGCTGGTAGTCGACATCGCTAGCAACCCCGATTATTTCCATTATTTACAACGTTGTAGTCAGGACAGCACTTTGCGTATTGGTGATGCACGCTTGTCATTAGAAAAAGAATCCAATCAACATTTTGATTTGTTAATCATGGATGCTTTTAGTTCTGATTCTGTACCCACACACTTATTAACAGAAGAAGCACTCAAGCTATATTTCGACAAATTAAAACCCGATGGCATACTGGCTTTTCATATTACTAACCGTCATTTGTTGCTAAAGAAAGTACTCTCTATTCATGCCGAACATTTACATTTGGCAGCACTGATACAAGAATTTAAACCGCAACAAGCGTCAGAATTAATAGTGGCGACCGACTGGGTAGTGATTGCTAAAAAGCCAGAAACACTTGCACCACTGACGATAAGTCGCCTAGGAACCTGGCAGAAAATGCCTTTATACTTTGATATGAAACCTTGGACTGATGACTACACCAATATCATTAGTATCTGGAAATAAATAATCAACACGCTCCTGCTGTTAAAGTTTAGATGGCTATACTAAGCTTTAACCCCTATAATAAGTACGTTAGTCGGTAATGCTAGGTATTAACCTAGCATTACTCTAATAAGTTTTGCAATTAATCAGCACTTTATTTAGAAATTCCATCCGTTTTTCCCGCTTTTGTGCCCGGATATGATTTGCAATAAAAATATTTTCATTCATTTATTGAGACAATTACATGGCAACTGGTACAGTTAAGTGGTTTAACGAATCTAAAGGTTTCGGTTTTATTTCTCCTAGTGATGGCACAGCAGATGTATTCGTACATTTCTCTGCAATTGCTAGTGACGGCGGCTACCGCACTTTGGCCGAAGGCCAAGCAGTAAAATATGAAGTCGAATCAGGCCCTAAAGGCCCACAAGCTTCAAATGTAACGACCGCGTAAACCGTTACTCTCTGACACACAACCTTGCCTAAAACTGGCAAGGTTGTGGCATAGCCAATATGCATTGGCTAATCATTTCCCTCCCTCTCCCCCCCGAATTTAGGACATGTCTTTTGAAACGACTTTTTGTAGGAAACTTACCTAGCGACGCCACTGAAGAAAGTGTGCAATCTTTATTTTCAGAATACGGCAAAGTGCGCTCCATCCAACTTGTTGCCGACATTTTTAGTGGCAAATGCAGAGGCTTCGGTTTTGTCGGCATGGAAGGTCACGAAGCCAGAGCTGCTATCGCAGCACTAGACGGCAATTTATATTGCGGAAAACCTTTAAAAGTTAAATTTGAAGAACCCGCTACCGGAAAAAACGGTAGACGCTAATAACGTCGCTTTTTTCTAGCACTACACCAACACCTTCAATCATCAAGCTTTAGCATAATAGTGCATTAGCAGAGCTATCTGGGCGACTTTTAGTCGCCAGATACGCATCGATCTTTACCCCTCCTCCCCTCGTGAAAACAGCATTCAATTAAAGCCCAATCACACAGCGACTAAATCGCATAATTACCGTTTATAAATAACTGGCACAAGTTCTGCTAACTATTTTTTATGCCCATATTTATACACTGAAATTAACCACACCCTAACTATGAATAATTCTAACGAAAAATTGGATATCTATTTCCAACAAGTTCAAGACATCATTATTAAGCGGCAAGATTGGATTACTGGCTTATTACCAGCGAGTACAGCTGTCACAGTACACGGCAACTATACCGATGCCTGGGTTAGAGATAATGTTTACAGCATACTTGCGGCATGGGGCTTAGCACTGGCTTACCGGCGCACTGAAAAGGATCATGATCGCACTTATGTACTCGAGCAAAGCGTAGTCAAACTGATGCGTGGTTTATTAACAGCAATGATGCGCCAAGCACCTAAAGTAGAAAAATTCAAACAATCTCAAAATCCCTTAGATGCTTTACATGCCAAATACGATACTAAATCAGGCGCTTGTGTCGTTGGTGATAACGAATGGGGACATTTACAACTAGATGCCACGTCTTTATTTTTATTAATGCTAGCGCAAATGACCGCTTCTGGCTTGCGCATCGTTTTTACTATTGATGAAGTCAATTTTGTGCAAAATTTGGTGCACTATATTAGTCGCACTTATCGCACACCCGATTACGGCATCTGGGAGCGAGGTCACAAAACAAATCAAGGTATTGCCGAACTCAATGCAAGCTCCATCGGCATGGCAAAAGCCGCCTTAGAGGCACTTTCTGGTTTTAATTTATTTGGCAAAGACGGCGGTCAAGCCTCTATTATTCATGTCATCAGTGATGACATCGCTAGAACACGAATTACTTTAGAAGCGCTTTTACCTAGAGAATCTATTTCTAAAGCTGTTGATTCTGCAGTACTCAGCATTACTGGCTTTCCAGCATTTTCTGTTGATAATCAAAACCTACGAGCAAAAACAGAGACACTCATTTGTGAAAAACTTGAAGGTCGTTATGGTTGCAAACGTTTTCTATTAGATGGTCATCAAACGGTTATAGAAGATAGCCAGCGCTTGCATTATGACGCTCATGAACTTAAACAATTTATGGATATTGAATGTGAATGGCCTTTATTTTTCACGTATTTACTGTTGAATAATTTATACGCAGGCAACCATGAAGCCGCCTTAAGTTATCGCCATAAACTCGAAAGCTTGTTAGTTAAGCAAAATGAACAACTTTTATTACCCGAACTCTATGTCGTACCTATCGATTTAATTGCCGCCGAAAAAGCTAAACCCCATAGTCAAGATCGTCTGCCTAATGAAAACATTCCTTTAGTGTGGGCACAAAGTCTTTTTATATTAGGCTGTCTAATCCAAGATGGCTTGCTAGATTGTGATGATATTGATCCCTTAGGGCGACACAAAGTTGTTAAAAAAACTAATCACGTCAAGTTACAAATTCAGTTATTGGCTCAAGATGAGATAGTCCAAAATACTTTAAAAGAACACGGTATTAACACACAAACCCGCGCTGAAATTGCCCCTATTCAAATTAGAGACGCAAGCGAATTAGCTGAAGCCTATACGCATGTCGGTCGAAATGATCGTATAGGCATCACCGGCAGACCTCTGCGTCAGTTGCGAACATTAGCCACTTCAAAAATGTATAATTTAGCGGGTGAGCCTTTATTATTCTTGCCGCAATGCCTTAATCAAAAAGGTTTTTATTTAGCGATGGACAACCATTTACTGATTCAGCGTTTACGCTTAGAAATGTCCTACATCTATCGCCACTGGGATAAATTGGGCAATCCAGTCATAGCCATTTCTATCAAACAAAATATGCTGAACAACCAGCATCGCGACATATTAATCAACTTTATTAAGGAACTGCAACAAGGCGTCTCTCAAGGCTTTGCCATTGAACTAGGAACACTACTAGATTTCACTGAAACATCTAGCCATGAAAAAATAAAAAACTTACATGACTTTCAATTCTCTGAGGCTTCTTGGGAAGATGCTGAACGACCTTTTTTACATGCATTACCCAGCAACACAGAGCCCTCAGCCCCATTAAATACTTTGCTATTGAATGAATGGGATCTGGCTAGTGACGAAACCTTAATCATGCTATTAAAAACTCATAGCAATCTTTATGTACAAGTTGAAGCACTGAGTTTACTAAGCTTAAGGCATGATTTAGCTTTCAATACCACCCTTAGCAGCGATGACAATACGGCTAGCGTAGGAGATTTACTAGAAGAAGTCTATGAACGAGCAGGCGATCAACATGTTTGGAGCATTGTTAGACGCTGCGCCAGCTTACTCGGCAAATATGATATTAATTTAGAGCAGGCAGCAACCGAAATACTGGTTCGCCAACACGCACTTACTTTAGGACGAGCATACAGTGGCAAAGCTACTTTAACGCGCCCAGCAGATTCTTCAGAAATATTACACATCATCAATACCTACAATAGCGATGCCAGTGAACGCATTATTGTTCAAGAACTCGTGGTTTATTTAGGTATGTTGATAAAATCTAACCCCGAACTATTTGACGACATGCATACTTTACGCGTCGGCCATATTTTGCAATTAATTATTGTCAGGCAACAAAGGGAAACTGGCTGTGGCTCCTTAGATGAAGCTTTTAATGAAATCATGGCCATGCCTCCCTATCAATTATCTAACAAACTTAAAGAAATGTTGGATGACATTAACAATACCGAAGATCAACTCGAATCAGCAGAAATGCTCCATTTTGAGGGCAGTCATCATAAAATTAACCGAGCAATTTTCTCGAAAGCCATGGATCCTAAAGATCAAGGTGACACCATCAATTGGTATGAATGGCGTGAGCAGCAAGGTAGTGTAGGAAGAGAAAACAGTGCATTTTATGCGGGTCTCTGGGATATTTTGCATCATTGCAAAGGTTTAATGATGGGAGAAAAACTTAACAGCAAATATCGATTAGATAGCGAAACAATCTTGTCACAGATGACCGAAGGTGAGCAAAGCTTTAAAATACAAGTTAATCACGTACTTAATAAAATACAAGCACCTGTTTATCGTCAATTAACCGTAGAGGCTTTAAAAGCCATGGCGTCTATTTTTAGAGCCAATGACGCCTTACACATTGATGATAATTTATTAACGGATATTATTATTGGTCATGCCGTAAGAATTAGCTGGCTAAATGAACATCCAGACCAAACTGAACATTATGAAACCATGACAGCACTGGCTTGGCAATATTTTTACAGTTTGCCTCCACATAAAGTGGCCAATGCTATACTGGATGCTCTCATTCATCTACTCGATAACAACTAAAGGAATTTAACGTGATACTTGCAGGCGACATAGGTGGAACAAAAACCGTACTTTCTCTTTTAAGCAAAGATGCAGATGGCGTACTAAGTTGCTTAAAAGAACAGTCATACGCTAGTCAGCAGTTTGCCGAATTTGATGATATTTTGACGGACTTCATACCCAGCCCAACTACTATCAAATCAGCCTGCTTGGGTATTGCAGGCCCCGTCGTTGATCAACGCTGCCAAACCACTAATTTACCCTGGCTGTTAGATGCAGAGCTCTTAAAACTAAAACTCGGCATCACTCAGGTTAAATTACTTAATGACCTAGAAGCTATGGCCTTGGGTATGTTGCATTTACCTGAACATGAACTACTAGAACTCAACCCTAATGCAGAAACTCAAACCGGCAATTGCGCGGTGATTGCAGCAGGCACTGGTTTAGGTGAAGCGCTACTTTATTGGGACGGTCAGCAGCATCATGCCATAGCTACTGAAGGTGGACATACTGATTTTGCTGCTCAAAACAGCTTACAAATTCAACTACTAGACTTTCTAAGTAAACAGCATCCTGAACATGTCAGTTACGAGCGCATATTGTCAGGCATAGGCTTTAGTCATCTTTATGATTTTCTGTGCGAACTAAAAATTGCTCCCCCCTGTTCTGAAGTAGACAATATTAGCAAAGACATGGATAGAAATGCCCTGATCTCTGAATTAGGCATTACGAATAAAGACCCCTGCTGCACAGCGGTGCTAAAGTTATTTATTGAAATTTATGGCGCAGAAGCTGGCAACCTTGCCTTAAAATCCCTAGCAACAGGTGGCGTTTTTATAGGCGGAGGCATAGCTCCTAAAATTTTACCCGCACTGCAAAATGGTGATTTTATGCAAGCCTTTAAAGCTAAAGGTCGCTTTGAAGCTATGCTTAATAAAATGTCAGTTAAATGTTCACTTAATCCACGCACCCCGTTAATTGGCGCAATTCATTATTTTGATTAACACTCAGGTAAACTTTAAGGAACATAGCAAATCAAGCCATAAAAATATTAGGCTCAACGCTGTTAGCCTTTAGCCTTTAGCCTTTAGCCTTGAGGATACCTCAACTTTAACTTAAACAACCCTCCAACTACCTATATTAAAAAATGATATCTATAGCCGACATACCCACTGCCAGCAATGCGATTAGAGATGCCGTAACACCGGTATTTTTAATCACTGGCATAGGCTCCATTCTTGGCGTACTCACTAATCGCTTAGGCAGAGCGATTGATCGCTATCGAATATTAAGTGAAATGAAATATCATGATCTTTCATCCAGCTCACTTCATGAAATAAAAACTATTTCCAAACGCATACATTGGATGAGAAGAGCTGTTAGCTTATGCACACTATCAATTTTATGCGTTTGCCTTACCATCGCCTTCTTTTTTATTGCCGTAGAATTTAATATCGAATCAACAAGGACCATCGCCATTTTATTTATCACCGCCATGTTGACATTAACCTGTGGTTTATTATGTTTCATGCGTGAAATATCATTGGCAACTAATGAAACTTTCGATATCGATACCTTGATAAAACCTAAATAAAAAAACAGAGTGACTAGATTTAAAGCGCTCCTAATAAGTGCGGCATTTGCTGCTTATGCACTTTGTTGGTGCAAAAAATCAATACCACAATTATCTCCATAGCGATCTCTTTTAACATTGGATGGAAATATAGGGTGCTGAGGAACGAAACGCATTATTTGTCTTTTATCGATTGATGCGTCTACTTCGTCATTCTATCGCTAACCCAACCTACACAAAACCTTAACTATGGGCTGTTTATAACTCTTTCAATTATTTACAGTAGATTATCGGTATTAATACTTATATTTTTTAGGGCTTTATTTTGCTCTAATGCTCTGGTTTAATCAACATTCTGCTGTCATTTACTAAGCACCTATTCGAATCATCAACATCTATTTTAATTACTATGGCATAGCTATTGCTTTTAACTCTAGTGTGAATACAAAAAATATTTTAACGAAAGACTTCTTCATAAGATAAAACATGGATACGAAAACTTTAAAAAAATATTTTAACGAAATGTATGCGGACAATGGCGCCGTTAGGGACATTTACGAACGCTACGGGAACTGGTTAAAAGACCTACCTGATGGCACTTTAGAGCGCAGGAATGCAGAAGCGGAATTATTATTTCGTCGGCTAGGCATTACTTTTGCCGTTTACGGTGAAGATGCAGGTGAAGCAGAGCGATTAATTCCATTTGATATAGTCCCTAGGATTTTCGGTGCCTCAGAATGGCAACGCTTGGAGCTAGGACTTAAGCAACGTGTGCGAGCACTTAATGCCTTTTTACATGATATTTATCATGATCAAGAAATCATCAAAGCCGGCATCATTACTGAGCAACAAGTACTGAACAATGCTCAATATAGACCTGAGATGAAAGGCGTCAATTTACCTAATCAAGTTTATGCCCATATTGCTGGAATTGATTTAGTACGGATTGCTGAAAATGATTTTTATGTTTTAGAAGACAATCTCCGCACTCCTTCTGGAGTTTCGTACATGCTTGAAAACCGCAAAACCATGATGCGGTTATTTCCCGAACTATTTGTCAAACACGCCGTTGAGCCAGTCGAGCATTATCCACAAATGCTACTCAACACGCTTCTAGAAGCTGCGCCGCCGAATGTTGCTTATCCCGTTATTGTGGTAATGACACCGGGCTCTTATAACAGTGCTTATTTTGAACATGCTTATTTAGCCAGCCAAATGGGCGTGGAACTCGTTGAAGGTCAGGACTTGTTTGTACATCAACAAAAAGTCTACATGCACACCACCGAAGGCCCTCAACAAGTCCATGTTATTTACCGTCGGGTCGATGATGACTTTATTGACCCTCGTGTATTTCGTCCAGACTCAACACTCGGCGTACCTGGATTAATGGAAGCTTACTGTAGTGGCAATGTAGCCTTAGCAAATGGCGTAGGTACCGGTGTTGCTGACGACAAATCAACTTATTTATTCGTACCGGAAATGATTCGCTTCTATCTAGGCGAAGCGCCGATATTATCCAATGTCCCCACTTGGCGCTTAAGTGAATCTGAAGACTTAAGTTATGTACTCGCACACTTACCAGAACTGGTTGTTAAAGAAGTACAAGGTTCTGGAGGCTATGGTATGTTAGTAGGACCAACCAGCTCTAAAGCTGAAATAGAGGCCTACAGACTTCGTATTCTGGCAGAGCCCGCTAAATTTATTGCCCAGCCAACCTTAGCCTTATCTTCCTGTCCAACTCTCGTTGAATCAGGCGTTGCACCACGTCATGTCGACTTAAGACCTTTTGTCTTATCTGGCAAAGACGTTCGCATCGTACCAGGTGGATTAACACGAGTGGCACTTACAGAAGGCTCATTAGTGGTTAATTCCTCACAGGGCGGCGGCACGAAAGACACTTGGGTATTGGAGGATTAGTATGTTATCTCGCACCGCTGAAAATTTATTTTGGATGGCTCGCCATATCGAACGCGCAGAAAATACCGCACGCGTACTTGATGTTGCACATCGAACCTCTTTATTACCACTTGATATAGAAGGTACTCAAGCCTATTTGTGGTACGCACCCCTCAATATAACTGGGTGTGCTGATAGTTACGAAGTCAAATATGGCTTAGCAAGAGCTGATGCAGTGAGTCATTATATGGCTTTAGATCCAGACAACCCCACCAGCATCTATAATTGCCTTAAACTTGCCCGAGAAAATGCTAGAACAGTACGCGGCGCTATTACTACAGAAATGTGGGAAGTTATTAATGATACTTGGCTAGAGCTTAATCGCTTACCCAAGCAAATGGACTATGAAAATTTTCGTGATTTTTTCGATTGGGTGAAGAATCGTTCACATTTATTTCGCGGAGTCACCTTAGGTACTATCATCAAAGATATCGGGCTAAGTTTTATCAAACTAGGCACATTTCTTGAGCGTGCTGACAATACTGCACGCATATTAGATGTCAAATATCATATATTACTACCCAGCCTTGATCATATCGGCGGTGCCGCTGATTATTATCAATGGGGATCTTTACTTAAGTCTGTCAGTGCTTTTGAAGCTTACCAAAAAACTTATCGTGATGTTATTTCGCCTCAACGCGTCAGTGAACTACTGATTTTTAGAGACGACATGCCTCGCTCTCTACATGCCTGCATGGATGAAGTGGAAAGCGCCTTAATAGCTATTAATGGGCACTCAGGAAAAGAAGCGAGGCGATTGGCCGGTGAACAACACGCCGCCCTGCATTTTGGCCTTACTCAAGATGCCTTTAGCGACGGCTTACATGAATTTCTTACTGACTTCTTAAAAAATACCGCCCTATTAAGTCGAGAAATTCGTGAGGCTTATTTATCACGTCAAGAAACAGCATTGATTCGACAACTAACCACTTAATCGTAAGATGACTTTTTAATCCTTAAAAGCATCTGTACTTCGACTATTTAATACTAGATAAATCCTTTATTTAAAGCTGAATAACATCAGGCCATTGGAAGAAAAATTATGACCATACGCGTTGCTATACGTCACAAAACAATCTACCGGTTTGATAGACCCGTATCATTATCACCTCATGTCTTTAGATTACGTCCGGCTGTCCATAGTCGCACCCCAATCAAAGCTTATGCCTTGCGTATTGAACCGAAAAACCATTTCATTAATTGGCAACAAGACCCGTTTGGCAATATTGTTGCCCGCGTGGTATTTCCTGACAAATGTCAAAAACTCAGTGTTGAAGTTGAAGTTATCGCTGACATGACCGTCATTAACCCTTTCGACTTTTTTGTTGAAGCGTATGCCGAAAACTATCCTTTTAATTACGACGAACAGACATTTAAAGAACTACAACCTTATTTAGAAATTACTGAAGATGGTCCATTATTAAAGGAATGGATCAAAAAATTAGATACCAGCAAGCGCTCCATCAATGACTTTATTGTCGATATTAATCGCCAAATTTTTGCCGCTATTGGCTATAACATTCGAATGGAAGTCGGCATACAAAGTTGTGAAGAATCCTTATCTAAATTAACCGGTTCTTGCCGAGATTCTGCTTGGCTGTTAGTACAAGTACTCCGCCATCTTGGACTCGCGGCTCGTTTTGTATCGGGCTATTTGGTGCAACTCACTTCTGATATAAAATCACTCGATGGACCCTCAGGCCCTGAACAAGACTTTACCGACTTACATGCTTGGACAGAAGTCTATATCCCTGGAGCAGGCTGGATAGGCTTAGATCCTACTTCTGGATTATTAACCGGTGAAGGACATATTCCCTTAGCCTGCACTCCCGACCCTGCAAGTGCCTCACCGGTAACGGGTGGTACTGATAAATGCAAAGTGGAGTTTGAATTTTCCAATACTGTCGATCGTTTACATGAAGACCCTAGAGTCACTAAACCTTATACCGATGAACAGTGGTATCACATTGATGCTCTGGGAAAACTCGTAGACCAACGTTTACTTGAAGATGATGTTCGACTTACGATGGGCGGTGAACCGACCTTTGTTTCTGTTGATGATATGGAAGGTGATCAATGGAATACCCAAGCCGATGGCGCCAAGAAACGTGAACTCGCTCAACAATTAACACTACGTTTACGAGATGCTTTTGCCAAAGGTGCGATGCTGCATTATGGCCAAGGCAAATGGTATCCTGGCGAACCCTTACCTCGTTGGCAATATGGTATCTTTTGGCGTAAAGACGGTACTGCACTTTGGCGCAATCCAGAATTGCTTGCTGACATTAATAAAGATTATGGGTACACCGTCAAACACGCACAAAAATTTATACAACAAATCAGTCAACATTTAGATATTCCTACTCGTTATATCAAAGCAACCTTTGAAGATAGTTTTTATTATCTATGGCAAGAAGGCACTTTGCCCGAAAACATTGATCCATTAACATGCAATTTAAAAGATCCCATCGAACGCAAAACCTTAACAAAATTATTAGATGCTGGATTAAATCAACCTGCCGGTTTTGTTCTTCCTATTAAATGGAACTGGCTAAACCAATGTTGGAAAAGTGGCCCATGGGATTTCCGTCGTGGTGCTTTATATTTAATCCCCGGCAATTCACCAATCGGTATGCGCTTACCCTTAGCCAGCCTGCCTTGGGTTGCACCTGATAAACGCGATTCATCAGAGCCTCAAAGCCTCTTTGAAGATTTACCTGAGCTAGAAGATTACTATGGTGAAGTAACAAGACGCTATAGCCAGATGATTACCAAAACCAAAGAACATCCAGAAATTATCGAACAAGAAACTGGAGATACCGTCGCGCAAGAAGTAGAAGTGCCGCATACCGCCTTGTGCGTAGAAGCCCGAGAAGGTCGATTGCACATCTTTATGCCACCCTTAACAACACTAGAACATTATCTTGAACTCATTGCAGCGATTGAAGCGACCGCAGCAAACCTAGCTATACCTGTGGTAATAGAAGGTTATGAGCCTCCTCGTGATTATCGTGTCGAACGCTTAATGGTAACGCCAGATCCAGGCGTTATTGAAGTGAATATACATCCGTCTAAAACATGGGAAGAGTTAGTTGATAAAACCACGTTACTTTATGATCTAGCTCACAAAACTAGACTCGGTACCGAAAAGTTTATGCAAGATGGTCGCCATACCGGAACAGGCGGAGGCAACCACATCACTATGGGCGCAGAAATGCCCACAGACAGCCCTCTATTACGTCGCCCGGACTTATTGCGCAGCTTAATTACTTATTGGCAACATCACCCGGGCCTATCTTATTTATTTTCGGGTATGTTTATAGGCCCCACCAGCCAAGCGCCGCGTGTTGATGAAGGTCGTGATGAAAAGCTCTATGAACTTGAAATTGCCTTTCAACAAATGCCTGAAGGTGAAACGCCAGCTCCTTGGTTAGTCGATAGATTATTAAGACATTTATTAACCGACATTACTGGCAATACTCATCGCTCTGAATTTTGTATTGATAAGCTTTATTCTCCAGATAGCTCTACAGGGAGATTAGGCATACTCGAACTGCGTTCTTTTGAAATGCCTCCTCATGCCCAAATGTCTTTAGTGCAAACGGTATTATTACGCTCGTTGATTGCTTGGTTTTGGCGTGAACCTTATAAACATGATCTAGTTCGCTGGGGAACAGAGCTACATGATCAATTTATGTTGCCGCATTATGTTCGCGAAGACATGAAACAAGTCACTCAAGATTTACAAAGAGCGGGCTTCGGCTTTGATATGGAATGGTTAGATCCATTTTTTGAATTCCGCTTTCCTCGTTATGGCAATACCCTAGTCGACGGCATTGACATGGAATTACGTTTCGCCATTGAACCCTGGCATGTACTGGGTGAAGAAATGAGTAGTACCGGCACCGCTCGCTATGTGGACTCTTCGGTAGAGCGAGTACAAGTATTAGTGACTGGATTTAATCATGCACGTTATGTCATTTCTTGTAATGGCAGACGTTTGCCTATGCGCAAAACGGCACATCACGGTGTGTTTGTTGCTGGCGTTCGATATCGTGCTTGGCAGCCGCCTTCTGCATTGCATCCTACTATCGCTCCTCATGTACCCCTAGTATTTGATGTTATCGATACTTGGAATGGTCGCTCTGTAGGTGGCTGCACTTATTATGTAGCTCATCCTGGCGGACGTAGCTATGACGATTTCCCCGTCAATGATTATGCTGCGGAAACACGACGTATGACTCGATTTTGGGATTATAATCATACACCTGGCGTTATTATTCGGCCTCCATTGGCAAGCACTGAGATTCCTGCTTCTGAGCAAGCTTTACTGGCAACCTTTAGTGTGACTAAAGAAGCTCCAAGAGCTATGTCGCCACCCGCTGAAGAGTTAAGTACTGAATATCCATTTACACTAGACTTAAGACATCGCAGTCATTAATTAATTGAGCTTACAGAGACATTATGCCTATCTCTACGCTAAAATAAGCACTGATTTAGTGCATTTTTTACATCTGAGAGCGATACAATAGGCTCTGATGAATCAAATAGACTGATAAACATGGCGTAAGCTGCATAACTTAAAAGAGAATACAACTTATAACTCCGGAGATTTATAACAATGACCGATAAATTAAAACTCCTGACGCCAGCGACATTAATACTGGACGACAAAAGTTATTCATTACCTACTTACATGGGTGTTGAAGGTGAAAAAGCCATTGATATTACTAAGCTACGTAGCCAAACCGGCTATGTAACATTAGATGATGGTTATGGCAACACAGGGGCCTGTGAAAGTGCTATCACTTATATTGATGGTGAAAAAGGCATACTTCGTTATCGAGGCTATCCTATAGAAGAATTGGCAGCACACTCTCGATTTGTTGAAGTTTCCTATTTATTACTCTATGGCGAATTACCCAACAGCGAACAATTACTGAAATTTTCTACTCGTCTCAATGAATCCTCGATTATTCATGAGGATGTACATCATTTTTTTAATGGCTTCCCTCGCGGCTCTCACCCTATGGGTATACTTGCGACCATGGTTGCGTCACTGTCTACTTTTTATCCTTTGCCCGACCGACTAGATGCCGAAACCGAAGTTCAAATTGTTGCTAACTTAGTCTCTCAAGTGCGCACGATTGCTGCTTTTTCTTACAAGAAATCGATAGGTGAACCCTTGGTCTATCCTTCGATTAAATATAAATACACCAGTAACTTCTTAAACATGATGTTTTCTTCGCCAGTACGTGATTATCAACTCGACCCTGATATTGTCCGAGCGATTGATATGTTGTTGATACTCCATGCCGATCACGAACAAAACTGCAGTACGTCATCCGTACGTACAGCGGGGTCTAGTATGGCCAACGTCTATGCTGTTATTACTGCCGGTATCGCTGCACTTTGGGGACCACGTCATGGCGGTGCCAATCAAGAAGTGATCAAAATGCTGGAACAAATCCATGCTGAAGGTGGTGATGGTACTGAGTTTATTAATCAAGCTAAAGATAAAAACTCTGGACGTAGATTGATGGGCTTTGGCCATCGCGTCTACAAAAACTTTGATCCTCGCGCACAAGTCTTAAAAGAGCATTGCGATAAATTACTTAATAAACCAGGCATTAATGATCCGCTGCTAGATATTGCAAGGCGTCTCGAAGAAATTGCCCTCAAAGATGATTATTTCATATCTCGCAAGCTATATCCCAACGTAGACTTCTACTCTGGATTAATACTGCGTGCAGCGGGCATCCCCACCAATATGTTTACAGTATTATTTGCTATTGGCCGAATGCCAGGCTGGTTAGCCCATTGGCGAGAAATGATTCATGGTGAACAAGTGACTATTTACCGACCACGCCAGATTTATGTCGGTGAAACATTACGTCATTATCAAGATATTAAAGAACGCGTATAAGTCCAACTACTCAAAGTCAAGTTACGTTGGTCGGGTTACGCTATCGAAACTGTGAAAGTATTATGATTTTAGCTTCCACCTTTGTAAACATAGGTATCTACACAAATAATGGTTAGCCTTCCCACGCAAGAACGATAACATTGTGGTTAAGATCGTAGCGGCGTATTGCATACGCCCTTATAAAATAAGCCCTATAAAATGGGACTTTCAATTAATGGGCGTATGCAATACGCCCCTACGGTGTTTTTTATCGTTTCCACGCCGATAAGAAACTTGTGTAGATACCTATGCTTTGTAAAAGGGGGATCTTGGGGGTTTTTTGTTTTATAGATTACTGACATTTAATGATCATTTTTAATAGATCAAATCTCCCCTAACCCCTCTTTGCTAAAGAGGGGAATAAGAAAACTACTTTCACAGTTACGTAGGTCGGGTTAGCTATCGCTAACCCGATCTACGTAAAAAAGCCACAAAGCATTTACTTGACCCACATTACTGATAATGAGAACAACGAGTGCCTAATAACATCCCATTCCCAGATCATCAACTAGGTAGACAATATTACGCAACGCAATTGGGCAACCATGATGATATGTATGCTGCTGAGAATAAAGCGCTGCCTTATTGGCAGCGTCTTATGACAGCATTTGACACCATGGGCACAGAACAACTGGAAATGCGGCGCAGAGAAGCTCAACGCTTATTGCGTGAAAATGGCGTTACCTACAACGTTTATGGTGATGACCAAAATCTAACTCGGCCTTGGAAACTGGATCCTGTTCCTTTAGTAATTAACAGTGACGAATGGACCGTTATCGAAGCTGGGCTAAAGCAGCGCGCCGAGCTTCTGGACTTAATTCTTAAAGATATTTACGGCAAACAAACGCTATTAAAGAAAGGCTTATTACCAGCTGAGCTTATATTTGGCCATGAAGGCTTTTTGCATCCTTGTATGGGTTCGCTTCAACATCAAAAACGACTATTAACTCTCTATTCAGCCAATCTTGCTCGCGGCCCTAATGGGCGTATGTGGGTTTTAGATGATCGTACTCAAGCACCTTCTGGCTCTGGTTATGCCTTAGAAAATCGTACTGTTATGCGGCGCGTATTTCCTGACATTTTTCGTGAAACTCATGTCCTACGTTTATCGGGCTTTTTTAAATCATTTCGTAGGGGCTTGGTTGAAATTGCGCCTCATGGCAAAGAAGACCCTCGCATCGTTATACTCACGCCAGGACCACTCAACGAAACTTATTTTGAACACGCCTACCTTGCCGCTCAATTAGGCTTTACTTTGGTTCAAGGCGGCGATTTAACGGTACGTGATGGCAAGGTCTGGCTAAAATCATTGGCCGGACTACAAATAGTCGATGTTATTTTACGTAGAGTAGATGATTCATTTTGCGATCCACTTGAATTGCGCAGTAGCTCACAACTCGGTGTAGCGGGTTTATTGGAAGCGGTAAGACGCGGTAATGTTGCCATCGCAAATCCTTTGGGTAGTAGTATTTTAGAAAACCCCGGTCTCTTGGCCTTTTTACCTCGCTTATCACGTTATTTTTTAGATGAAGATATAAAGTTATCCTCAGTAGCAACTTGGTGGTGTGGGCAACGCCGCGAACGTGATTTTGTTCTACAAAATATAGATAATTTAGTCATTAAACCTATCAATCGTAGCCTAGGTAATCATGCGGTATTTGGTGGCTTATTAAGCCATGAAGAAAAAGAACAGTTGCGTCGCCAAATTATCGCTAAACCCTATAGCTTTATCGGCCAAGAACAGGCTAGTTTCTCCACCCTACCCGCCTTTATCGATCTTCAAATTGAACCCAGAAACTCCGTCTTACGCAATTTTGTTGTTGCTAGTAACAATGATTATGTCGTAATGCCTGGCGGCCTGACACGGGTTGCTCGCCAAAAAGACAATTTTGTCGTATCCAATCAAGCAGGCGGCATCAGTAAAGATACTTGGGTATTAGCCACAGAACCTGATAAGCCAGTCAGTTTATGGATACAACCTCGACGTAACCAATTAATTGATGCCATCACCGAGCCATTAACCAGTCGCTCAGCAGATAATTTATTTTGGGTAGGCAGGCATCTTGAACGCATAGAAGCAACAACTCGATTATTACGTACTATACTCATCAAACAACGTGAATCATTAGAGTTTAGAGATCCTCTTGATAATGAATGTCTCAATGTATTCTTGAGAGCAATCACCCTAGTAACAGGGACTTACCCAGGCTTTATTAAAGATGGCGATGAACGCCTAAAAGCACCCAATGAAGAATTGCTGTCCCTAATTAAAGACAGTCATCGCAAAGGCTCTTTGTCGTCGAGTATATCCGCGTTTGTGCAAGCAGCCTTTAGCAGTCGTGACTTATGGTCACAAGATACTTGGCGCAGTGTTGACAATATTCAACGGCGCTGGCAACAACGTATTACTCATAATCAAAATCTTAGCCTCGAACAATTACCACTGACACTGAATGATTTAATAACCGGCTTAGTCGCCTTTAGTGGTTTAACCAGTGAAAGCATGACCCGTGAAGCCGCTTGGTTAATGCTTGATAGTGGGCGCAGACTTGAACGCGCCTTAACATTGATTGCTTTACTACGCTCAACCGTTGTTTTACGTAACGAAGAAGCCTTACAAAATCAAATATTAGAAGCAGTATTAGTCACTACCGACAGTTTAACGATTTATCAGCGTCGCTATCGCTCCTTCATTCAATTACCCATGGTGATTGCCTTGCTGCTGCTTGACGAAGCTCATCCTCGTTCAGTCGCTTATCAACTGCATCAATTATCAAACCATATTAATGAATTGCCACGAACAACCGGAAAGAGTCAGTTGAGTGAAGAGAGTCGCTTACTGCTCAAAGCCTACACGGATTTACGTCTATGTAATATCGCTGAATTATCACAACTTAATGAGAATGAAGGCATTTACACAGCATTAGATGAACTACTTGCCAATACAACAACTTTATTATGGCGCTTTGCCGATGTGCTTGCAGAGGCCTATTTTAGTCATGCTCAAAGCTCTCAATTAATGGTTCCGAATACCTCTGAGGATGAAATGTGAAATACCGAATAACGCACATCACGGCCTATCACTACAGCCAAGCAGTGGGGCTTTGCCAGAATGAAGCACGATTACAACCTCGCAATTTCTGGCGTCAATATTGCGACAGCTGTCGTATTGACATCACACCATCCCCCTCCGATTTTCGTGAACGCATAGATTTTTTTGGCAATCGTGTCGCCTATTTTGCTATTCAACAACCTCACACGCAATTAACGCTAACGGTAACCAGTGAAGTCACCCTTTTCCCAAAACAACAGCACTTGGGTTTATTTGATCCTATGAGCTGGGAACAAGTGCGCGATTTGTTACAAGAAGCACTACCGCCGATGCAAGCGCAGGCACAAAGTCAACAAGGCCAAAGTCAAATTCAAGTACAACATCAAGATCATGCACCCGACTTATTGGATGCCCAACAATACTTATTAGATTCACCTATGGTGACAACATCGCCAGAACTAGCTGATTATGCGCGGTGTTCGTTTCAGCCTAATCGGCCTTTATTAGAAGTGGTTCATGACTTAATGACCCGTATCTACCAAGATTTTACTTATGATCCAAACTTTACCACCATTGCCACACCGCTTTCAGACGTACTGCATTTTCGTCGAGGAGTCTGTCAAGATTTTGCTCATCTAGCCATTGCTTGCTTACGCTCTTATGGTATTGCCGCACGCTATGTCAGTGGCTATGTTGAAACCTTACCAGAACCAGGCAAGCAAAGACTAGTAGGCGCAGATGCTTCACATGCTTGGTTTTCTGTTTATAGTCCACGCATTGGTTGGCTGGATTTTGACCCTACTAATAATACAGTGCCCTTAGATCAACATATCACTCTAGCTTGGGGGCGCGATTATGCTGATGTAACACCACTTAAAGGTATTGCATTCGGTGGTGGTCAACATACGTTATCGGTGTCAGTAGATGTATTGAGATTGGAGTAAGTCATCGAGACTATGAAAGAATTTTTTGTGGGCATAGGTATCTACACAAATAAAAAACAGCATCATTCGGGCAGTTCAAGTGGCATGAGCAGATATAAACTGCGCAATTAAACGGTAGGGGCGAATTCATTCGCCACGTTTCAATAGACGACTATACTGGGCGAATCTGTTGCCCCTACAAAGGTTTGACTAAATACAATCTATTCAATTTTATTTTTACGGAGAACTTATGAGTACTATCCATTTTGTAGGCGGAGAAAAAGGCGGTGTTGGTAAATCAGTGGTCGCACGTTTATTAGCGCAATACATGATTGACCATAACCTGCCTTTTATTGGTTTTGATACCGATAAATCACATGGATCATTATTGCGTTTTTATAGCGACTACGCTGCACAGACCATAATCGATGACTATGAAAGCCTAGATGCCATTATCGAAACAGCCAATGCACAACCTGAGCAACGTATATTAGTTGATCTTGCCGCACAAACCCACCAACCCTTAGCGCGTTGGTTAAATGAATCAGGCGTATTAGAATTAGCCGAAGAACTGGGCATTAACATCTGCTATTGGAATGTCATGGATTCAGGCAAAGATTGCGTAGATTTATTAGATAAATTACTCACTCAATTCGGCACACACCTTAATTATGTACTAGTACAAAATCAAGTCCGCGACGAGCAATTTAATATCCTAGAACATTCTGGCGTTAAAGACAGGGCATTAGCTTTTGATGCCAAAGTCATGACCTTAAAACGTTTACATAGCCCTGTCATGACCAAAGTTGACAGCAACAGCTATAGCTTTTGGGCCGCCAAAAACAAAGATACCGAGAGCCTTCATCCTTTAGGTTTGCTAGAAAGACAACGCATGAAAATGTGGCTAAACCATGCTTACCATGAAATTGCGAGTATCGGTGTTTAAAAACCGTTGCCTAGCACTTAACAAACATTAAACATAGCTACCGATGAAATTAAGAGTCAGTTGTCAACTTCGTTTTCAAATACTGGAACCTAGCGTATTAATTTTTATACTGCGTCCTTATCGAGGCAGTCAGCAATGGATTAATCGTGAAGTTTTTAGTATCAAACCTTTATTGACTACCCTAGAAAGTACTGACAGTTTTGGCAATTCTTGTCAGCGCTTGTTAGCGCCCACCGGTGATTTATTTATTTATAGCTCATCTGACGTCATCGTTAATAATTATATTGATATAGCGCCTAATGCTTACTTTGTAGAAATCCAACAACTGCCTGATAAAGTACTACCTTTTTTATTACCTAGTCGCTATTGCGAATCGGATCGTTTTGGTGATCTTGCCAGAACGATAACTGCCAATGCTTGTCCGGGCTATGATCAAGTCCATGCTATTTCCGACTGGGTTAGGCAAAACATACAGTATGTGCCCGGCTGTAGTGAATTTCCATTATCCGCCTCAGAAATTCATCATATAGGTCATGGGGTATGCAGAGACTTAGCTCATGTAGCCATAGCACTCTGTCGCAGTATTAGCATACCGGCAAGATTAGTGGTTGGTTACTTATATAAACTGCAACCTATGGATTTACACGCTTGGTTTGAAGCCTATATTGGCGGGCGCTGGTATATTTTTGACCCTACACAATTCGACCTGTGTGGCGGCAGAGTTATTATTGCTTATGGCCGTGATGCAGCAGATGTCTCTATATTTCATCAATTTGGCTCAGGTTGTCTGCTAAGTAACATGGACGTACGCGTTGATTTACTGGATAATTACCCCATTAACACTTTATAGCATCCCCACTCATCATGACTTATTGTATTACAGCGTCTATTAATGAAGGACTCATTCTAGTTTCTGACTCACGTACCAATGCCGGTATTGATAATGTCAGCACCCACGGTAAAATGCACGCCTTTGAAACTCATAGTGATCGTAAAATAGTCTTACTCTGCGCAGGTAATCTAGCAACGACACAGGCCGTTTTGGAGCAATTACACCGAGACAAACTCAAAAATGCCACGATTAACTTAAATAATGTAGAAAGCTTATTTGAAGCCGCCGAATATTTAGGCCATGTCAGTGTCGACAAACAAAAACAACACACCGGTGGTAAAGGACAATCTGCATTTAATGCCTCCGCCAGTTTTATTCTAGCAGGTCAAATCGGCACAGAACCACATGCCGCTTACATGATTTATGCTGAAGGCAATAGCATAACCAGCTCAGCTAACACACCTTTTTTACAAATTGGCGAAAGCAAATATGGCAAACCCATACTCGATCGCTTCCTAAAACTCAATACCCCGATTGATGAAGCCGCACGTTGCTGCTTAGTGTCTATGGACTCTACCATACGCAGTAATGCTAGCGTTGGTGCGCCTGTAGAGTTACTCATTTATCATAAAGATAGCTTTAGTCTCGATGAGTATTACTGCTTTGATGATGATAACGACTATCTACTGCACCTAAGACGCAATTGGGAAACTAAGTTGCGTGAAGCCATATCTTCCTTACCTTTGCTTGATAAGACCTTAGCAACACCCATAGTGATGACACTGTAACTAATCACAATATTGTAAAAGCCAAGTAGGTCGGGTTAGCGCTAGAGACTGTGAAAATATTCTTTTTATTCCCCTCTTTAGCAAAGAGGGGGTCAGGGGAGATTTGATCCATTAAAAAGTTATTATTAAATATCAATAACCTATGACTCAATAAAATCCCCCTCGATCCACCTTTTACAAAGGGGGAAGCTAAATTCATAATACTTTCACAGTCTCGCTAGCGTAACCCTACCTTTCGAAGCCCTTTGATTATTGCAAACGCTCTCACCGTACCCCCATTTTTTATCTAGAATATTTATTTTATGTATCGATGAATGCTTAAGTATTGCCAATAACTTGCGTGCTTACAAGCCTATGTTTTACCGAATTGTAATGGCTATAATCAATATCATGATTATTGATGGTTTAGGTTAGCAAAATTGTCGGGTTAAACTATCACTAACCCGACTTACATGGCTACAACTAATAACATTATTCACACTGCCTCGTTTTTAATTGCTAGCTAACAATTAAAACAAGTTGCTAGTTTTAATTTCTTATTAAGCTAAAGTATTGCTAATTACTTACTAATAACTTCAGCTACGAAGCAAAAAAAATATAAATCCTTTGTAATAAATAACTTACATATTTATATTTTACCTTTACCAAATTAATTTACTTTATTAACCGTATAGTAGAAATAGTTTGTTTACTTTTTTATTCTATGTAATACTTAGAAAAACCTAGCATTATTGCTAGACTTACTCTCCCTTCTACAATACCAGTTAGCACACCTAGATTTCCTACCAGCTCCTTAGCTGTTTGGTCTTTTCTGAGCTTTATTACTCATAGCAACTGAGCTTGATGTTCTAGTTAACAAATTTATGCACCTAGCTCAGCGATTTTTCATTGCATTTGTCGATAGAATGTCAAATCGACGAGAAGAATATTCAACCGAGCCAAAAGAACATTAAATCAATGAGAAGAATATTAAACTGGCCCTAAAGAACATTGAATTGCTGAAAAGAACATTTAATTAACCCTAAAGAACATGAAATCTATTTAAAGAACATTCTGTTAGCCTTGATGATCATTAAATCGATGAAAAGCACATTCAATTAACCCTAAAAAACATTGAATTGCTGAAAAGAATCTCCAATTGCCCCTAAAAAACATCGAATTGCTGAAAAGAATATTCAATTGCCCCTAAAGAACATTGAGTTGCTGAAAAGAATATTAAATCGCTGAAAAGAACATTCAGCTGTCATTAAAGAACATTAAATTAAAGGATAAATAACTAGCAGTAAAACGTGCCAAACAGGACATATTCACTTTAACACTCACATCAACATAACAGGTATCACTATGAAAAGATCCAAACCCGTTTTCGATTTTGCTCAGTATCCTATGTCAGGAAAAGTGACTTTCTTTCGCCATGTTAATGACCAGTTATACGGCAATCCGCTTTATCCCACACCTGACATTACCTTTGCCGATGCAAAAGCAGCAGTCGATGCCTTAGAAGCTGCAATACTGGCAGCAAAGCATGGCGGGGTAACCGCTGTGTCAGCAATGCATGATGCAGCAGATCGTGCAGACACGCTTTATAGAAACTTAGCTCATTATGTAGAACGCACAGCCGCAGGCGATGAAACCAGTATATTAAGCAGTGGTTTTCATATTTCTAAACAACCGGTCTTAACACCTAAAGCAGAGCTCTCAGCCTTTGATGGTGAGCATACAGGTGGTGTTAGATTAGTGGCTAAAGCCTTATTGGGAGCTGTAGCCTATCTATGGCAAATGGCTATAGATGACGGAACAGGAACGGGGCTGGTTTGGATTGCTATCGGCAGTACTACACGCGCCACTTTTGAGATGAATGGTTTAGAAATCATGAAGCGTTATAAGTTTCGTTTTGCCGCAGTAACGCCTGCGGGTACCAGCGATTATTGTGAGCCGGTTACAAAGATCATCGTCTAATTTAATACCAAGGTACACTCATTAAGCATAGGGCGTATGCAATATACCCCTACGAACGCATTAGCACACTGTTATGTCTTTTGCGTGGCAACGATACCAGTGACTTAATCAAGTAAAACCATATTATTGGTACATATCACACCGCAGGGACAGGTCGCGACCTGTCCCTGCATTACGATCGTCATCTACTTATAGGCATCGTTTCCAAACGGAGCGTAGGGACGATAAAACTTGCGTAGATACCTACACTCTAACAAGGGCTGAGACTGTTAGGAGGTTATCAAACACTAGGCATAGTGGTAGTCGATTAACTCAGCGAGAGTTTATGTGACAATTAATACTATTTTTTTCAAGTGTGTTCTCTGTCACTATCGCGTAATATAGTGACAACTAGCGTTACTCGATAAGTAATGCACTTTTTGATTTTGATAGCATTGGATAGACTCCCTAATAATGAACACCCCCCCAATTCCTTTAGCCCAGCGTTTTAGAGGCTATTTGCCCGTCATTGTCGACATAGAAACGGCCGGCTTTAATCCTAAAAAAAATGCCTTATTGGAAATTGCTGCGGTTATCGTTGAGATTAATAGTCAAAATCAGCTAGAAGTCACCGAGCGTTATACAACTCATGTCGTGCCTTTTAAAAACTCTGAACTAGACCCTGCGGCACTTAAATTTAATGGCATAGATCCACACCACCCTTTTAGAATGGCTATTGAAGAAAAAGATGCCTTGGAATTGCTTTTTAAGCCTATTAAGCTAGCGGTAAAACGTAACGAATGTTCGCGTGCGATTTTGGTAGGTCATAATCCGGCTTTTGATATATCTTTTTTGAATGCTGCGATTCATCGTACACAAATCAAACGCAGCCCTTTTCACCCTTTTAGTACCTTTGATACCGCAACTTTAGGCGGTTTAGCCTATCAACAAACCGTGCTGGCTAAAATTGCTCAAGCGGCGGGTTTAGAGTGGGATAATTCTAAAGCACATTCCGCCTTATACGATGCTGAAATGACTGCCGAATTATTTTGTAAAATTATTAATCGTTGGCATTATTTTGAGGCTAAGGAAATTCAAGCGAATGAATAAGCCTAGAAATGTTCTTGAAATTGTTCTTGTAGGGGCGACAGATTCGCCCAGTAATGCAATTACCAAAGATACAGGGCGAATCTGTCGCCCCTACAAATCTATAAATAGCTGCTTTTGACTCTAGGAATCACCTAAAGCCTTTAATTCTTAATCCATATATTCAAATACTGTAACTATTTCCTTTACACCCGGCTGTAGCTGAGTAATTTTAATAGCAATATTACCTTCTTCTCTATGCACTAACCCCATTAGATAAACGACACCATTGTCTGTTGCGACTTTAATCATAGAAGGGTAAAAATCAGGAATAGAGCGTATTTGATTCAGCGCTGTCTTTACACCGTCAGTGATTAATAAATCGTTTCTTCGCGCAGCAACATCAGCGGGGTAATCGATAGTCAAATTATTATGCACGAGCTTTACATTGGCGATAGCTTGAACAATAGTGATGATATTTTTACTAAGCTCTTCACTCGGCGCTTGACCAGTCACCAAAACAGTGCCATTAAAGGCATTAATATTAACGTGGCACTGTTCTCTGACATGACGCTCTGAATTGAGCTCTGAATAAGCTTCCGCTTCAATCATTCGATCAGATAATATGACTTCTCGCGAGCGACGCTCTTCTGATAACAATTGCTCGGTTATTGCAGGTCCTTTGGGCTTTACGGTAGTACAAGCGACTAATAATAAGTTCTGGCAAAGTAGCATTAATATAAAAATTTTTTTCATAATTTAACCTGAAGAGTTAGCCGAATAACTGATGATCAATCAAGTCACACAAGCAATGTGTGATCAGCACATGAACTTCTTGTATGCGGGCGTTAGAGCTTGAGGGAACACGGATTTCTATATCCGTTTCATGAAGTAAAGGCGCGATCATGCCACCATTATTACCTGTCAAAGCAATCACTAATAATTCTTTATCATGCGCAGTACTAATGGCTTTGGCAATATTCGAGGAATGATTGCCATCAGTAAACGTTAATAAAATATCACCACTTTGTCCTAATGCACGTAGTTGTTTGGAATAAACATCATCAAAGTGATAATCGTTGGCTATGGCGGTGATGACTGCTGCATCGGTATTTAGTGAGATAACCGGCAATGAGGGTCGATCACGCTCAAATTGATTGAGCAAAGCAGAAGAAAATAATTGCGCAGTAGTTGCTGAACGACCATTACCGCAAGTGAGTATTTTTTTATCATTAAGTAGGGCGGAAACCAGTTGTTGTGATGCATATTCTATGAGCTCACAAAGGCTAGACATAGCCTCTTGCTGGGTTTGAATGCTATCAGAGAAATGATTAATGATTCTATCTTGTAAATTCATGATGCGATAAGTTGTTTAAAAAGCATTTTGTACCCACTCTATCTTACTATCGCCGGAAATAGCAATAACATCAAAGCGAATTGGACAGTTTAATGGGCTAGTTGATAAGTAATGATGTGTTGCCGCTATTATACGCGATTGTTTGGTTCGTGTGACGCACTCCAATGCACTGCCATATTTATCAGATTTACGGAATTTAACTTCAACAATAACCAATGAATGTTGATCTGTCATAATTAAATCGAGCTCACCCTGTTTGCAACGGTAGTTGCGGCACACCGATTTAAGCCCCTGCTTAAGTAGATAGTCGTGCGCTTGTTGTTCGGCATTTTCACCTCGGATCAAATGGTAAGCTTTGGTTTTTATTTCTGTAAATAACATAATCTAACTCCTTATTGTATCTCAAGGGTAATGAGCGGCTATGTTGCTGATATAATTAAGCCCTAGTAGGGGCACTATCCAAACTTAAGGTTTTTTTATAGAGTGTGAGGGCGATTAAAGCCACTTGCACTGCAAACTTAATACCCTGAACTTTGGGTAGTGACCAGTTGGGTGCAACTGTATAGCTCACCCTGTTTATTTTTAGGAGTTATGTGAATAAGAACATTGAATCATCAAATGAGCTTGGCAAATTATACGTGGTTGCTACGCCAATAGGTAATTTAGCTGACATTAGCTATCGAGCCATTGAAACTTTAAAGCAAGTCGATCTGATTGCAGCAGAGGATACTCGCCATGTAATAATGTTGCTACAACATTACGGCATAACCAATAAGTTGGTTTCACTACATCAGCATAATGAAGAAAAATATTCTCACGTATTATTAGATAAATTACGTTCAGGTTTTTCTATTGCCTTAGTATCAGATGCAGGAACACCTTTATTGAGTGACCCAGGTATGCCGCTGGTTAAGTTGGTCAAAGATGCTGGTTTGGATGTCGTACCTATTCCTGGCGCATGTGCTTTAATAACTGCTTTATCAGCAGCCGGTTTGCCTGTTACTCAATTTTCATTTGAAGGTTTTTTACCTAGAACCTCATCAGCACGAAAATCGTTTTTCAAAGAGCGTGTATTGCTAACCAAAACATGGGTGTTTTATGAATCTTGCCATAGAATTTTAGCTACCTTGCAAGATATGGCGGAGATTATTCCTTTAGATCGTCAAATTGTTATTGCCAGAGAGCTAACAAAATTACATGAAACCATTGTAAAAACCAGTTTAGCCGAGGCATTGGAACTGGTAGAACATGATGATAACATGAGAAAAGGAGAGTTTGTGGTTATCGTTGATGGTGCTGTTGAGGATAAAAAAGACAGTGAAATGACAATTGAACAAATAAAATTACTGCAGGTATTATTAAAAGAGGTCTCCATTAAGACCGCTGTTGCAATGGCTGTCGAACTGACTGGCGTTAGAAAAAAAATATTGTACCAAGCAGCATTAACGATGAACCAAGAAAATAAGCTATGACTTTAATGTAATAGCCAAA
>Ga0214182_1000152_pt1 | contig 33831 bp, 35 predicted proteins | sample TroBogEpilimnion_8_FD_153020 | JGI IMG/M metagenome (GOLD analysis project Ga0214182, IMG submission 153020) | Freshwater microbial communities from Trout Bog Lake, WI - 14NOV2007 epilimnion | ecosystem: Environmental > Aquatic > Freshwater > Lake > Epilimnion/Euphotic zone | place: Trout Bog... | reverse complement strand
AGAACGCCCATGGAAACTTTATTGAGTGGAAAACAGATTTGGCTAACTAAGAATTTGAACCAAATCTAATCTGACAGACACCCTATAAAAATCGGTAACTGTCAGATTAGGTCTGAACTAGTACATATTATGGTTTGTTGTCACCCTTAAAAAAGGCAGCTTAATAAAATGACAGGTATTCACTTTTAAATTGATAATGTCTGTTTAAACAATTGGGGCCATCTCTCTAAAACCACTCGCATTTAAACCATTAACCACATAAGTCGTATATGTTAGGTTTGGTGTTATAGCACCAAATAGACCCACACCCATTTCCCGCCAAGTACTTGGAATGATTGTTTGCTCGACCACAGGTCGATGATTACCAAAATAGAATAACGGCTCATGCATTCTATTGATCATACCCATCGGCATTAATAGCAAACCGGTACGGACATTTATTTTAGGATTTAATAAAAAATCTAGCGAAACAAATTCTGCAGATACCTCACCTTTGGACTCAGCACCCTCACCGCTAGTGCCATGCTCAAATTCAAGTTCACTATTCATAATGATGCTATCGGTAAATTTATAACCGACATACATCACCATACGCTCCATATCCGCTTTCGATTTTTCTGCGCCTTTGTCGCCTACAATATCTTGATAGAAGCCCTCACCGTATCCACCAATAGACAACCCTTTACCTACCTGATAAACCTTAGATGCCGCAGGCCCCAAACCATAAGCACTTTTAAGTTGCTTCTCTTCTGGAATCGCTAGGTTAGTCCTGAGCTTTTCAACCTCTTGACTTAGAACATCCGTTTTACGTTCAAGTTTTTTCACCTGATTATTTGCCACTTGTGGCTCAGAACTTGGCGTATTACTTGAAAGGTTAGAAGAAGGTTTACTGTCTAAATTTTGAGCACTTAGGGCTACTGACTTACTTTCTGCCTTTTCTAATCGCACTTGCATCTCATTAAGTTGCTTTTGTTGCGCTTGAATTATTTTCCACATATCTTCCATGGATTGGGGCTTATCCAAAGCACTCGCAGAAAAACTAACTGCACTTGTCATTATGATGCCTAGAGTTTTTCTTAAAAATTTATGATGTTTCATAAACATATCTCCACTATTTTTCAGTTATGAGATTCTAGCTTCAGAAATATGTAAATGCAAATCATTATTATTTAAATTTAAGTCTGTCGCGTTATTGCTTACCTTGCCATAAGAGTAAATGGTTAATTGACTCTTTTCTTTTGATATAAAAAAAGGCCCTACATTTTCATGTAAGGCCTTTTTTTAAAGAGATACGTTATTGGAAATTACACACTCAACCGATCCACTCAACACTTATTATTCTTTATAATCGATTTAACTGACTTAGTTCAATCTGCCCATTGTTGGATACCATCCAGCAACCATTTAGTTTGTGAACTTGCCTTAGGCTTAACAAAATGCCAAACCTCTCTAATGTGTTCTGTTGCCCCATTGATTTCTTCACGCATAACCGCTTCAAACAATACGACCGCTGATAGCTCAGACCCTATGTCACGCACTTCTAATAACTTAGCATCAACATTTAAAATCTCAGTTTGATTATCTGTATCTGACGCTTTAAGCTGTGTTTGAATCTCAGCAAAAACCTTATCCGTCGTTAGCCCTCTTATTTCATATAAGTCTCTAGCATCCCATGCTTTTTGTAGTGTGGTGTAGGCAATTGTTGCCCCTCTTAAGAAACCATTAGTATCAAACCCCACAGGTAGGTTATTTTGATTAACCGTTGCAGCCCCCTGCTTATTAAATAAATAATCCGTATTAAAACCGGCTGAATTAATCTCCATATTTCTAGACTGATTATTATCAGAAGTGCGCTGATAGGCCTGTGGTTGAGCTGTTTTAATTTTAGAAGCCAGGTATCTAAACATTAAAAAAGCCATAACCAGCATAGCGATATCCATAAAATTAATGTTTTCAAACGCACCACCAAAAAGTAGCGAACCTAATAATCCACCAATCGCTAAACCACCCAACATACCCATTAACCCACCGCGCTGAGAAACATTCTGTCTAGCCATTTGATTTTGCGCCGCGTTCTGTTGTTGACTTGCAGAACGACTCACTGATGCAGGTGCTGAGGAACCTGAAAAAGCAGAACTATGTGATGGTCGGCTACCAAATGAGCTTCCGCCTCCAAAACGTTTAGCTTCTGCATCATGCATTCCAATTGACAATAACCCAATACAAATGACTATAACAGCAGATATAGAACAATATTTTTTCATGAAACTACCAAATTAAATTAATTTAAAACTCAGTGACATAATTATAATTACATCAGATGCCGCTAATCAATTGATTCCAGATTATCCTTGGATTGTATGTCAAATATATGAAAGACACAACGTCACCACTAATCTGCTTAAATATTAGATATAGTCAAGTAATAATACCGCTTTTAAAACATAAAAAAGCCTTGAACGTAAGTACAAGGCTTTTTAGTTAATCAAGTGAAGATAAATTATTTTTAAACGATTTATTGGATCGATTACTGACTGACACTGTAATTCAAATTAGTACCGTGAGCTACAAGATTCAATACTGAACCTGCAGTTGATTGAGTCACAGAAATATTATTATTATCGCCCACATTACTGATGTTCGCAGTCGCATTATTAGCCGTTTGTGACAAAGTTATTGTATTACTTGAACCTAAAATGGAAATATTAGCCGTATCGTTGCTACCCGTCTGAGATACACTAAGCGTATTTCCCGAAGTGATTGTAGATGCTGCTATCGCTTGCGTTATATCCGAAAAACCACCCACCTCATTTCCAGGCAATGAGGCATTTAATATAACGTTAGTCGTATTTCCAGTTCCTACTTGAGTAATCGAAATCAAGTTATTACTCACATCTCCTTGCACTAAATTAATTTTGTTTGCTGAACCGCCTCCATCCTGTTGAATCATTAGACTACCCAATCCAGCAGAGTTTGACTCCATAGTGCCTGCAACTTGATAAATATCAATACTGGATAAAAGGCCACCGTCCGCATATACAAATCCACTAAGACTTGATAAAACAGTGATCGCTAGAATATTTTTTTTCATTTTACAATTTTTGTTATGTATTGATTCTAAAGAACTTCATATCAAAGCTATCCTTTATTATCCAGACAGAATAAGAATATTATTTACCAACATGAATTTATTATGTATTGATAATAAACAAATAAAATTAAAATTGCAATAAGTTTTGTAACAAAAATACCCACTGCCCATTCAATAGACAAAGAAGATACGTTTTTAAAACAAACAGCTAATAACTCACCCTAAATCCAACCTCTACTCCACGTCCAGGTTCGGGTGCAAAGTTACGCAAATAAGAAACTGAATTACGAATATTTTCATTGAGTAAATTATTGGCTTTGGTAAAAAGCATAATTTTGCTGCCATGAAAATCCTTGATCTCATATTGAGACCCTAGGGATAACAAATAATAACCCGCAGTAGTTGTATCATTCAGCCCAGGATTTTGCTGTGCTTCTGCACGCGTGAAACGCACATTAGCTGACCATTCTTTGTATAAATAATCCCACTGAAAACCAAATCTCAATGGGGGCATACGGGGCACATCTCCCCCATTCAAAAAAGTTCCTCGGGTGTAATCACTAAACAACGTTAAATCAAGTATACCCAGGTTATTTTCCATGACCGGAAACACCCATTTATTTTCATAGCCTCTAAATAAGGCATCAGCCTGCTGGCTTTGTACCACAGCTGTACAAGCAATATTTGCAGGACACACATCAGCCATCCCAGTTATTGCATCTTGCTTAACAAACTGCCCTGTTCGACGCTGATAAATATAACTATTGGCCCAAGTATTAAATAAATTCAACTCTATGCGCACCCAATCAGACTTAAATTTATAAGCCAAATCTAAATTGTAAGACGTTTCCATATGCAAATTAGGATCGCCCAATTCAAAGCTGCGAGTAGCATCATGAAAACCATGTGATAACAACTCTTGTACTTGAGGTGCACGTTGAGAACGAGTTAAAGCTAAAGATAAGCTGTCATGTGCATCTATATCCCACAACGCTGAAGCGGATGCGCTGACGGGTAAATATTGATAGCTACTGTTAATAGGCAAGCCATTCGGTGAAATATAATTTGAACCAGCTTGAGGATCGATGGTGTTCGCTTCGACTCTAGCACTTACTTGATAAGTCAAAACGTCTTTTTGTAAGGATTCAAAGCCAAAGACGCTATAACTGTTAATTAAAGAATTGGGCACAATGGTTTGATTACCTTGAAAATCCATAGCGGTGAAATTACTTGTAGAGCCTTGTAATCCCATCGTACCGTTAAGATCGCCCCAGGGCTTTTGATTAAGCTCCAAACGACCTTCAAAGGTTTTATTAGTAAACGCAGTACCCGGCACACCACCATCTAGTTCAACATGATTATAATCGGTATAAGCAAACCTACTTTTTAAAACATCCACTAAACTAAATGGCTGTTTAACTTCACTTTTAAAATCATATTTACTTTGTTGAATATCAATACGAGTATTTGCGCCACCGCTTCCATCAGGTGCTATACCGTAATTATTGTGTAATTGATTAATCGCCACGCCTGCAAAACCCGGATCAGCTACCCACGATAAACCCGCGGAACCGTTCATCGTTTGCGCATTAGTGTTTGGAACAGATCCTTGGGTATTTTGAATAACCTTGAGTGTTGGATCGAGTGACTCAGCCGCCGAAACATCAATAGCTTGCCCTCCAATCGCCATATTATTACGATCTCTAAATAAGCCATCTAAATGATAGGCCATCTGATCTTTACCCCCCTCTGCTTTTAACGCGGTACTCGTTTCAGCTAAGGCAGTATCATAACGTTGCTCAAAAGCACCAGAAACCGGCTGTTTTATTTGCGCTGTTGGAATACGGTTATCTAACACATTAACCACACCTCCAATAGCGCCACTGCCATAAAGCAAGGTCGCAGGCCCACGCAATACTTCAATGCGCTCAGCCATAAACGGCTCACTGCTACTAGCGTGATCAGGGCTTAATTGTGAAATATCACCATTACTCATACCACTGTTTAAGACTTTGACACGTGCACCACTTTGACCACGAATAACGGGCGTTCCTACAGCTGGGCCAAAGGATTGGCTGGTGATCCCCAATTCGTTTTTAAGTGTTTCACCTATTGAATGCGCCACTTTTGTACGTAATGCCTCATCGCTTAATACGGCAACAGGCTTAACCCATTCGGCGTCATCTTGACCTGCGGGTGCCGTTACGGTTATTTCTTCTAGCTCTTGAATCTCTGGCTCAGCCGCTGTCGCAAGCGGCATTATTAAGATTATTAATAAGCTTTGATAATATTTATATTTAAAAAACATCTTTTCTTTTTTAACCGTAGCGCTCAATAAAAGCTCATACATAATGTTATAACATTACAATTTAAGGAATGAATTTAAGTCCATAAAAACAAAGCAGACTATCAACTCTTTAGTTCATTGCATTTAGCACAAAGACCGTGTGCTTCGATTGCTTGGCTATGCGTCACAAAATTTGCATCCGAAAACTCTTCCGTTAAAGCAGACATCACCTTTAAAGCCGGACGTTCTTCAACTTCATGACATTGTTTACAGATTAACAACAATAAATCATGCTGATGCCCAGAACAATTGCAACCAACAAAGGCATTAAGACTTTCTATTCGATGAATTAAACCCTGCTCAAGTAAAAAATCTAATGCGCGATAAATAGTCGGGGGTTTTGCGGCATTTTGTAACGGTTTAATAAGATCTAATAACTCATAAGCTTTAACGGCTTTATGACTACTCCAAATCAACTCTAACACTTGATGTCGGATAGCCGTTAGTTGTACACCGCGCGCACTGCATAAGCGTTCGGCGATACTTAAAGCCTCAGTAACACACTTTTTATGGTCATGAATTAAACTATTTACAGAAATTTGGTTATTTTCAGCTTTAGTATACATATCTTAAAAGTGACCGCATCACAAGTTTGCAATGTTATAATATAACACTCACATGCACTACCTTGTCAATTTTAAACGTCAATTCGTCCCTATTTATTCTAACGCCTCGACAAAGTATCTTGCCGATAATACAGGCATAATTGTTTATAAATGTCGGGGAAATGAGTATTTAGAACAGCAGGTGCACAAAAGAAATACTCGCTAATCACAGCAAAAAATTCAGCTGGATTTGTCGCAGCATAAGCATTAATGCAGCCGGCGTGATGGTGATTTATACGGCTAGATAAATTCTCATAAGCGATGCTTAAAGACGTAGACCAGTCTTTTATGACCATATCAGTATGTAAAGGCGGAAAACCATTAGCAGAGCCATTAAGCCTATCTAACTTATGTGCGATTTCATGAATCACAACGTTAGATTCGATGTGATGGCCTAACATGTCTTTTTCGACATCATGCCAAGATAATATCAAAGGCCCCCTTGCCCAAGACTCACCCATAAGTATGCTTTCTTGATGATGCACAACACCCGAAGCATCAACTACGTTTCTACTCACTCTAAAGGCATCCGGGTATACAATCACTTCTACCCAACCTGATAAACAATTTAATCCCAACTTAAGGACAGGTAAGCAGGCTTGAATTCCAATAACAACGCACATAAAGTCGGTGAGTTGAAAATCTTGAGCGCCAACAAACTTCTTTTGGTGTAAAAATAGAGTTGTTAGCTCACGTAGATGTGCTTTTTCAACCGCTGTCATCCCCCGCAAAATGCTAAGACTGTCACAGACCTGTGCCCATAACGCATGATTAATAGGATAGCGATGTAAAATATAGCGTGTACGGATACGCTTAAAAAAATGCATTCGAATCAGTCAAGATCTCATAATTTACTTATTGATAGTCTTTTTGCCCGTGAGCATAGCTTTAACTAAATTTTCTTTATGAACCTTACTTGAAATAACAACCCCTGCGATATGTAAACCAATCAAAATCAACATCAGATCGGTAGATAGCTCATGGAACTCTTTCCAGTAATCTTCAGCTACTTCGTCTTTCTCTACTATTAAATATTGTTCTGGATCGTCTGACGCATAGGCTGTTGCCATTAGATTAATGGACCGCATTTGAATTGCTAAAGGCCCCTCTCCTTCCTCAATTGCGTAGAGCTTAAGACCACTAAAGGTAACCATAAATAACATGATTAGCATCGCCAGCACCATCCAACCACCCACGGGGTTATGACCCAGATAATGCTTAGGCTTTTTACTGAAAAGGCTTTTTACATAAATAATAACGGCTGTCGGTGAAGCCAAAAAACTATCAAACCGTGCATATCGAGTCCCTATAAAGCCCCAAATGACTCTAAAAATAATCAGACCTAATACGGTGTAACCGGCATAAATATGAAATGGATTATCTTCCTCACTGGTTAAATATGCCGTTATAAAACTCGCCACCAAAGACCAATGAAAAATACGAACTAAATTATCCCAAACCAGTATATTTTTTTGATTACTATTCATCTTAAATCCCATTTAACTACTTTCATTTCAATAGATTATCTTAACTTTTTTCTTTGGCAAGCATAATTTCTATACAAAGACACATACCCACTATACCGTGTGCTTTAGTGCTCATGTTACAAAGTATTTAGAAAATTGTTTAAATCATAATTATCCTGATCTTGAATGATTCAAGAAATGAACCCGATATTCATAAAACTATTTTATTAAGCGTCACAATCTGTCGTCACCAATCATTAGAGTATGCTTCAACAACCGGGAATTGTTTCTGGTTGTAATGACTCCAGAGGAATGACTATGTCAAATTTAGCTATAGATATCAAACACTTTTCTTATACTACCACCTATAAATCTCAAGCGCTAAACAAGGTAACTCAAATGCCTAAAAACACGATCACTCATCAAGGTAAACTTTATTACTCACAAGCAACAACGGCCAAGTTATTAGGGATTACTATCTCCGCACTAAAAGCTTTAATTGTTCCGGAAGCCTTTGATTGGTGTAATTTTAAAGAAAATGGCGTTGTATGGATATCTGCTCAAAGCGTAAAAGATTATCGAAATCGTCGTGATGCTAAGAAATAATTGTTAGCATCATTTGTAATCTTTATAGCACTGGAATACTGTCTACGGATAAAATGTTGATAAACTAACTGATGTGCGCCATTGGCTTACAACCATTCAAAAGAACATACGCACATCATCTACATTAGGAGTTTAACCATTGCTCTCGCAGCCCAACCACCACAATAATCCGTTCCCCTTTTTTTATGTAGATGCTGCATTTTCTGAGGATCAGTGTGCTGTACTGGATTCTTTATTTTTACAAGACGGTGAGTGGCAGCATCGAGACGGTGCTTTTTATAGGTGTTCTCTCCGAGACGTGAGTGAAAATGTCCCAACAGCGCTTCAGACGGAAGTGCTAGACAGAATGAGGGAGATTACAGGTTTGCCACTGGTGAATCGTGTTTTAGTCACGGCGCAACGCATGCTCCCAGGACAAGTGATTGGTATACACAGCGACCGACCGTTATTGGGCTATGAGATTGCTCGACTGGTTGTGCAACTTAATAAGGAATGGCAAGCCGCACATGGCGGTGTCCTTGAGTTATTCTCATCGCCGGAGAGTGACGTAGTTTTTAGTGTTAATCCTGAATACAACAAAGCCTTTGGTTTTACACTGCACGTAGATTCCTACCATGGCGTTACCGAGGTTACCCAGCCCCGACAAACCGTGGTCTTTAATTTCTGGCATGCGGCCAATACACCAGAACTCGCCGAACACATCCAAACCTTGTTTAGCCACGTTAAATTCTCTGAGTTACCGACAACACTCGATCCTATTGCTTCGGCTGCAGAATTAAGTCTACCTGAAGATACAACATTACATGCCGGTACAGCAGCGATAGCACTGCATCGCTGGGGTTATGATGAACAAACCATTGAGACGGGGTACTTACACAGTGCAGGCCTGTCTATCTGCGAATCTATCGATGCTGAAATTTATGCCGCCGTGTTACTAGCAGATTGGGTTGCGTATTTGCATCGAAATGCGTTTGATCTAGCTCGATGGAAAATCTTAAGTAGCGAACTTAAAGCTATAGAAATTTTTACACGCCTAAAGCCCACATGGGAACTTTGTCTCCCGGAATAATGAGGGTATTGTAGTCCCAAGCCTGTTAATTACATCTTCATAGGAACACCTGTAACTGATTGAAGAACGATCCATATCACTACAAAAGCAATAACCAGCAGTATGGTTTTAAGGATTGAAGACGATTCTTTTTTCATAAACTAACCCTCACCCTTCATCACCATAGCGCCATATTCTTCGGGCGTAATGATACCACCCAGCTTTTCTGTAATACCCTGATCATAGGCAGGAAGCACATCTTGTAAGGCGTCAATTCGCTTCCATTGTGGACCGGGAGCATCCTGCCCTGCTTGCGGCACATATTGTGATGATTCAACACGTTGCATGCGATGGATATAACGAGGACAGTTGATAAATATTTCACTGATCTTGACCCTAACAAGCCCATCTGCACCCGGATATTCAGATAACAGAGGATCGTCTGCCTGAACATAGGCATCTCCATGAACACGAATACGATGAGGCGTTTCAAAATCGATGAACAGCATACCGATCTTCGGATTACCTTGGATGTTACCCATGGAGAGGAACATACCATTGCCATCATAATTAGGAAAAATCAGTGTCTGGGGATCTAAAACTCTAACGAAGCCGGGATTTCCGCCCTTATAAGAACACGTAGGGTATCCACGATGGTCAACAGTAGTCAGGAAAAAGAAATCTCTGCTTTCAATAAAGGGCTGATGTTGATCACTTATCTGGTTTTCGACGATGATTTGCTGAAGTCGATCTGCTAAATTATGTGTATCGTGTTGCCCTTGCAACTCCCTATGCTGTTGACTATAAAAATCGCTCATAAAATAGTTCTCTTAATATTTGTGAAAGGCAAAATCGTCAAACTCTACAGCGCAACATTATAATGCAGACAGCCTACAATGATGAGTTCAACCATACTGTTATGGTCTTTCTAGATAAATAACCTCAGGGGATGCCTTTAAAGCTTTATTTAAAATCATATAGGTATCCTTATCAAAAGCGGCTCTAGCATTGTCCAGTAAGGCAGGAATCTCTGACTCAGCTTGCACAGTACCTAAGTAACACCAATGATCAATCACATGCAGATCTTCCGCTTCTTTAAGCCCTATTACACCGTTAAAAGGCCAATGATTAATTTTCAACTTAGTCATGGCCTGTTGCAGGCGCAACGCATGGGACAACATCGATTCTTTTCCCACACAAGCCCCTTGACATTTATGCAACTGTCTTGCAAAACAGGGTCTACCTTTTGATACTTTCTCCAAGCCCAGCACACCTAAACACAGACTACTATCCTGAGCTAATTTACGTAGCGCATTATGAGCATCTTTCTGTGTACGAAACAAACCATAAAGATTCTCTTGCCCACCAAAGTCCAAATCATCTGCCCACTTCAGAACAGGCATAACGCAGTCGGTTTTTTGTTGTAACTGCCAGGCACATAGATCATTACTGCGTCTTAAACGCCGATTATGAATGGGTTGCAATGTTTTTATTAACTGCGCTTCTTTTAACAAGGCCCCTATTTCACCGGCGGTTTCTATGTAATCAATTCGGCGTAATTGTTGAGATAAACTCATTTCTTTAGAGTGCCTGTGATCGGATGAAAAATGCGATAAGACACGTTGTTTAATATGGGTACTTTTACCGACGTACAAAGGTAAATCGTTTTCACCGTAAAACAAATACACACCCGGTGTATCAGGCAACCCTTGGATTAAAGCATCGTCGATGTAAGAAGGAATACTGGGGCGGCCCACCATCTTCTTAACGGAGGCAGCAATATGATCGGCATCCAATCGATTATGGATATCTTGCCAAAATTGATAGATTAATTGCGCATCACCCAAAGCTCTGTGTCTATCAGAGACCGTTAATTGATGTCGGGTGATTAAAGCATCAAGATTATGATGTTTGTGTTCTGGAAATAAAGCTCTGGACAGTTTTACACTGCATAAAATGTTGGGTCTGAAGACGATATCAAGACGTTTAAATTCATTCTTTAAAAAGCCATAATCAAACCGCGCATTATGGGCAATAAACAAATACCCCTCCAACAAGCTATTTAACTCTTGAGCTATGTCCTTGAAGCGAGGCGCATCCAAAACCATCTCATTGGTGATACCTGTTAGTCGCTCAATAAAAGCCGGTATACGGGTTTGAGGATAGAGTAATTGGCTCCACTCCCGTACACCGACCTCATTAACCAAGATCACGCCGACTTCAGTGACTCTATCCACCAAGGGATTACCTCCGGTTGTTTCAAGATCAACAAAAGCTAAACGCTGCGGTAAATTTAAGATATAAACTCCTAGCAACTCTGATAAATCAAACTATCAAAATAACCTTTAAAGCGACTTAAGCGACCACAGAGTGCTGAAACAGGTGTTTTACAAAATACCTAAATTGTTCACTTGGTTTTTTCTTATAAGCATTCATGATGTCTTTAATTTTATTAGCTGCTTGATCTCTCATGTGTACTTTTTTACGCATTTGAATCTCCTTTTTTATTATTTTTTAATACTGTGTCATTTTATCCGAATTACTTAATAACGCAAGAAAAAGAGAACAAAAAGAAAACACAAGCCGAACAATCGGGGCTTTATTAAACCCTCCCAACTACATATGCACCATTACTCTAATGCTAGTTACCTGCAACGCATCGGCTTATGGAGGCGGTAGTAGCAGTAGCACTAAAGCTTGTGTGAAACCAAATTTTAGTGAATTTGTTCCCGCTGAAAATACTGAAGTACCTTCAGGTTCTGTCTTTTCATTTACAGCATCTGCAAACACATACCCTGAAAGCATAAAAGTAACCGTTAAAGGACTACCAACCCGCATCAAAATTACGCCCCATAACGCCGGCAGTAGCTTTAAAATTAATGGAACACTCCCTGATTTATTAAAAGGTACTCATGCGAGAATAGCCATAGATGCTTCTGCACAAAACAATTGCAGTGGTGCAGGTGGGTGGCTGATAAAAATAGCCGAATAAGATTGTTTTTGCTTAGTGTCTAATCTTGCAAAAGACTACGACTTGCCCTTACACATGGCAAGTCATGCTAATGCCATGGCCCAACATCTTCAACTTGGCATTTTGAATTCTAAAGATGCGCGCTTAGCATGGAAAGCAGAAGTGGAAGGGTTAATAGCGTTATTGGACTGATACAAATCAAATGAAGTAAAGGCCCTAAGAACCTGACTCATAATGAGTTATAAAGTTATAAAGTTATACACAAATTCTGTGGATAACTCTGGGGATAATGGGTTTTTCAACACCCTAAGCACATGATTCTTTGTGATATTCCTCAAATTGTACAATAACTATATAGCTCTATTTTTACAATACCAATCAATACCTTATGGATTATTAACTAAACAATCTTTAGTTTAACAGTAGGTATTTTTAATATTCCAGTCTCAAATATTGAAAAGTTGATAACAGCATGATGTAACCCCCGAATTTTAGACAAAAATAAAGCCCTACACATCCATGTAAGGCTTTCTTATATTTGTCACCCTCCCTGGACGAGCTAGAACCACCGACCTAATAATTAACCATCCTTTTTTGACGTCGGCGCACTAGTACTTTATAGATTATGATAAAGCTCGGAAGTGCCATTGCTAGCCCCATGACAACGGTACCTAGCCACAGTGGCTGAAGTGCTTCCCAGAATTCGGTGGACAGTAAGGAAAGACCTTTGACCAAATCCATTTGGTTCAAATCCTGTATTAATGTTTGTATTTCTGTATAACTTAATGATTTATGTTTACTCGGCATTATCCAGATACCCAACCGGTAACCTCCATACCACATAGGTAGTGTCGTCAGCGGATTTGAAATCCATGTCCAAGGGATGCTAGCGATGACACTGGCTTTTAAGATACGAGAGAAGATGATAGCAATGAAAGTTTGACCGAATATAGGCAATGCAGAACAAAAAATACCACAGGAACAGCCCATTGCGATGCGGTAGGGTGATTCATTAAGATGGATCATTTGATGAAGCCATTGCTTAAGGTTAGAGCCCAACATCTTTGACATCTCGATAAGTAATTATTATTTAAAAAAACAAGTATACACTGAAATTTTGATAGCTTTATTGTAACTCTTTCAATGGCTACGGTTTCCTTTACTATGGTGATAGTAAGTCTAGTACAATGCTGAAAAATACCAACCAACACTAAATAATAACAACGCTGATAAAGCTTAGCTTTATCAATGAATAAGATGACTCTGTCAACTCTGTTGGCTTGATAGGTGTTAACAATTCAGATACATCCAATTTTAAGCTTAGCTGTTTTGGAGTAAACAATGAACCCTCAAAAATCAGATTGGCATAGCCAACCCTTATCAGAGCTGACAAAAAACTTCGATGTTGAGGTTGATCGTGGCTTGAGCAATGTCGAGGTGCAACGCCGTCTTGATCTTTATGGCCCTAATCGTCTGAGCCTTCGCCCTGGAAAAAGTGGCTTACGCTTACTATCTGAACAATTTCATCAACCATTAGTATATATCCTCTTAGTTGCCGCTAGTGTTACTGCATTTTTGCAGGAATGGGTTGATAGTAGTGTGATATTTGGGGTAGTGCTGATTAACGCCGTGACAGGGTTTGTTCAAGAAGCCAATGCCTTAAAAGCTATTGACGCACTGAATCGGGGCTTAAATGCCAGTGCAACAGTATTACGGGAAGGTCAACGCCACAAAATTTTAGCTAATGAGCTAGTACCAGGTGATCTAGTTGTACTGCAATCCGGCGATAAGGTCCCTGCTGACTTGCGATTAACGCAAATTCGCGAATTGCAAATCGATGAATCGGCAATGACTGGCGAATCTGTGTCGGCGGAAAAGCGTCTGACGATGCTGGATATTGACACGGTATTAGCGGATCGTTGCAACATGGCATATTCGTCAACGTTGGTGACCTATGGAAGTGGATTGGGTATCGTTGTGGAAACTGGCGACCGAACAGAGATCGGTCTTATTAATCGCATGATCGCTAGCACTACCGATCTGGAAACACCGTTAACCCGAAAGATAAGTCAATTCAGCCAATTATTGCTGTGGATCATCATCGGCATGGCGACCCTGACTTTTGCCGTGGGTATTGGTTACGGTCATTCCATACTAGAAATGTTTATGGCCTCCGTAGCGTTAGCGGTTGGCGCAATTCCCGAAGGATTGCCGGCAGCATTGACCATCACCCTGGCGATAGGAGTATCTCGGATGGCTAAACGCAATGCCATCATTCGCAAATTACCTGCAGTAGAAACCTTGGGCAGCACGACAGTTATTTGCTCAGACAAAACCGGTACACTGACTCAAAAACAGATGACAGTAAAAGTTATCTATGCGGGTGGTAAATTGTTTAAAGTCAACGGTAGTGGCTATAATCCCACTGGAGAATTCCGTTATCAAGGTCAGGCAATCATTGCCCAAGAATACCCTGCTCTGCTCGAATGCTTAAAGGCGGGCCTCTTATGTAATGATGCCCGTTTGATTGCGGAGACGGATACCTGGCGTATTGAAGGGGATCCTACTGAAGGAGCTTTATTAGTTTCCGCACACAAAGCAGGATTGCACCATACGCTTATCAGTAAAGACCATCCTCGGTTGGATACCATTCCTTTTGAATCCCAGCATCAGTTCATGGCGACACTTCATCATAATCAAGCACAAGATCTGCGCCATATCTACTTAAAAGGCTCACTAGAAAGTCTATTACTGCGCTGTGAAAATGTTTTTGATAGCCAAATGCAACCCATAGCACTAAACAAATCATTGTTACTGGGTCAGCTTGAAGAGATGGCTAAGCAAGGCTTGCGAGTCTTGGCGTTTGCCCGTATCGACCATAGCGACAATTCCGTTAAGCACGATGAAGTTTGCAACGGCTTAACTTTTTTGGGATTACAAGCCATGATTGATCCCCCAAGACCTGAAGCGGCCGCCTCAATTGCCGCCTGTTATAAAGCAGGAATCCAAGTCAAAATGATAACCGGTGATCACCCTATTACCGCACAGGCGATTGCTAGGCAATTAGGAATGGAACACGCCGAACGCGTCATCACGGGTGCCCAGATGCAATCCATTGTAGAAAGTGAATATCCGAATCTGGTAGAAAATTGTGCCATTTTCGCTCGTGTCGCGCCAGAACAAAAGCTTCAGTTGGTAAGGGCGTTACAAACTCACGGACACGTCGTAGCCATGACCGGTGACGGTATTAACGACGCACCAGCCTTGCGTCAAGCTGACATCGGCGTAGCTATGGGCCTAAACGGAACTGAGGTCGCCAAGGAGGCTGCTGCCATGGTTCTAACCGACGATCATTTCGCCACCATTGAAGCGGCTGTGGAGGAAGGTCGAGGAGTTTTTGATAATCTAGTGAAATTTATTGTCTGGACTTTGCCGACCAATCTTGGCGAGGGACTTGTTATCCTCGCCGGCGTATTTGCCAACGTGACGCTACCGATTACACCCGTGCAAATTCTCTGGATCAATATGGCTACCGCATTATTACTGGGGCTTATGCTAGCATTTGAGCCAAAGGAACCTAACTTAATGGATCGAAAACCGCGCAATCCAAAACAACCAATCCTTACACGACATTTAATGTTTCGTATTGGTCTGGTCGGCATACTACTTTTAATTGGTTCTTTTGGTTTGTTCGAATGGGAATTGTTGCATGGTGAGAGCTTGATAGCGGCACGGACTAGTGCAGTCAATGTATTCGTCTTCGGCGAGTTATTTTATTTGTTCAACTGTCGCTCACTACAATACTCCATGTTACACGTTGGAATCTTTTCTAATTTATGGGTGATTTTTGGTGCCTGTAGCATGATATTGCTACAACTATTATTTACCTACTGGCCGCCAATGCAGCGATTATTTGGTAGCGCAGCAATAGGCTATAACGAATGGTTATTAATTATAGGCGTCGGTATAATAATTTATGCAGCGGTAGGCCTAGAAAAATTAATGTTTCGAAAATGGTATCAGTACAATTAGTGCAGGACTCATGAACTTTATACCCCTCATAGATCAACCTATTCTTCCTTACGTAATCGCCTTAGCCATCGGTCTTCTTATTGGAACCGAACGTGAACGCCGAAAAGGGACCGGTCCTAATCGGTCTGCTATGGGTATACGAACATTTGCAACAGTTTCTCTTCTTGGTGCAGTGAGTTTAACTCTAGGCGATTCGATGCTTCTCGCGGTGATGGCATTAGCAGTTGCTGGTCTTGCCACAATAACCTTCCGCCCTCTTCACCAAGATCAAGAGCAAGACCCTGGTTTGACCACAGAACTGGCACTCCTATTGACCCTTCTACTGGGTGGATTATCGATGCGCGAGCCTATTTTGGCCTCAGGACTGGCTGTCATCCTAACTATTTTAATGACCGCACGAAGCTTTCTACACCGTTTTGTCGGTACCATTCTGAGTGATACCGAGCTTAAAGATGCACTGATTCTAGCTACTGCGGCGTTAGTACTCTTACCTTTAGCGCCAGACCAATACTTAGGCCCATTCAGTGCCTTAAACCCACGGACGATCTGGAAGATTGTTATCCTCATTATGTCCATCAGTTCTATAGGATATATTTCTCTGAGACTCATGGGGCCGCGGATTGGTCTTCCTATCACGGGCCTGACGTCTGGTTTTGTATCGAGTGCCGCAACCATAGGCTCCATGGGAGAACGGGCCGCAAATGATTCAAATCTCTTATGGGGAGCTGTAGCCGGCGCAGTCCTATCGACAATAGCTACGGTAATACAAATGACAGTAGTTCTAGAGACTACCGACCAATCAACCCTCTTTGAACTTTGGCTACCGCTGGTTTGCGCGGGGATTACGGCTACGGTTTATGGCGTGTTTTTTACCATCATAGCCCTGAGACAAAAGACATCAAACGCTGTTAATCTGGGGCAGTTGTTTAGTCTAAAAACGGCATTACTCTTTGCTATGACTATTTCAGTTGTGATGTTACTCGCTGCAGCCCTTCAGCAATCGTTAGGCAAAGAAGGGGTCATTGTTGTTGCAGCGATTGCCGGCTTTGCAGATACCCATTCTGCAGCTGTTGCAGTTGCATCTCTGGTTGCAACTGGGAAACTTACCGCACACGATGCTGTTCTACCTATCCTTACAAGCATGACAACAAACTCGATCACCAAAATCATACTGGCCACGCTAAGTGGCAATATCCGGTTTATCAGCGCAATCATCCCTGGACTGGTTCTAGTTATGATTGCAGCGTGGCTTGGTGCGGCATTCACGCTAGGCTATTTTAATTAAAACTAACAAACATCCACAACTATATAACCCTGTTGCTCATATAGCCTATTACCTTACCCATTAAGTCCCTATCTATCTTTGAGCATCATTACATCACCGATTGGAAAGAATTGGTGGTGGTTAAATAGAGGCGACTATCGATTTAAGGCTACGTCCATTCACTTAAAGAATTTACCAGCAGAGTGTTTTTTAACTCAACTGAACCACATTAATTTCAGGTATTATTTCTACCGCTCGTGCAGGTTTACAAAGTTCTTGAATAGGCACAGAGGGCCCATCATATTTAAGCATTCCCATTAAGTCTTCCAATTTACGCCCCGTTTTTTTCGGTGTGGCTTTAAGCATTACACCAGCAGATGAAGACACCGAAGAGAGCTCTGTACCAGCTTGCCAAGACAACTCATCCCGTATTTCTTTAGGTATGACGATTTGACCATTAGTCGATAATTTAATGGTTGCTACAGACATGAATTCCTCTGTAAGAGGATGAGTAAGACGCAATTATCAATTTATTGCGCAGAAAAAGAAATATTCACTTTTAGCTTAGCCGCCTCTAAAACCTCTTCCATAGAACGCTGACTGATACCGCTTTTATGGCCTGCCGTAATAGCTTCTTGTAAAACCATTTGATTTAAGTAGCCTAAACCAATCATCCCATCTACTAACCGATTTTTTTATTCTTCTTTAGGGATCATAATTTGAATGATCGTGAAAAACCACCAAAAGTGATACCCCGTACCTGCTGGTACAGGGTCTGTACCACGGGGTCTAGGCATTGGACTTGCAGGTATAGGGGCTGTACCACGAGGTCTAGGCATTGGACTTGCGGGTATAGGGTCTGTACCACGAGGTCGAAGTATTGGACCTGCAGGTACAGGGTCTGAACCACGAGGTCTAGGTATTGTACTTGCAGGTATAGGGTCTGTACCACAAGGTCTAGGTATTGGACTTGCAGGTATAGGGGCTGTACCACGAGGTCTAGGCATTGAACTTGCGGGTATAGGGTCTGTACCACGAGGTCGAAGTATTGGACCTGCAGGTACAGGGTCTGAACCACGAGGTCTAACTATTACACCCTAATGAAATTAGGGCTTAACTTCAGCCATAAAAAAAGCCCTACATATTTCCATATAAGGCTTCTTATATTTGCCCCCCCGGACGGGAGTGACTCACTATTTATTACAGTTGTGTTTCATCAAGAATTTATCCAACTGATTAGCAAAACATTGAACGTCACGTGAACTTAATGCAGCAGGTCCCCCAGTATCAATGCCGCTAGAACGCAACGTATCCATCAAGTCGCGCATATTCAAACGATCACTAATATTGTCTTGTGTATAAAGCTCACCGCGTGGATTGATTGCATGGCCACCGGCAGATAGAACTTCATAGGCTAGCGGAATGTCACTAGTAATCACTAGATCCCCAACTTCTAATCTTTTGACAATCTCATTGTCAGCTACATCAAACCCAGAATTTACCTGTAAAAACTTGATATAACGGGATGGAGGGATTTGTAATGGATGATTGGCCACTAGAGTCGTAGTTAAACTTAACCGCTCTGATACCCGAAATAAAATGTCTTTTATTGCTTTTGGACAGGCGTCGGCATCAACCAAAATCTGCATTACTTATTCCCGATTAGTAAAAAATACATTACGCTGAAAACAGCTCATAACATTGAATAGTTACAACAATTGCTTTTGTCTTATATTAACAATTAAACTTTAAGAGACATAAAAAAAACCTCACTTTAATGACAAAAAATGAGGTTTCCGTTTAATTTACAAGTAGCCTAGTTAGCCGCTTGATTACCTGCGATGTAAAAATATGTCGCTTAGTATTAACTAAGCTTACAAAGAAAACCGTAGTTTCGGAAACGGATGTTCTTCATTGTCACTCAGTTTGCGTCAAGAGGTACTGCTGATTCGAAGGCTTCTGTAATCTACCTAATCAACTAATGTTATGCTACCTGAGCAGTAACATCTACCATCCTAATCACTTTTACGTAAAAGAGGAATAAACAATGAGCGAAAGAATCATCATGCGCACCGGCGAAGCTTTAGTCGCTGGCGGACCTCCAGGTACAGCGGCGGAACCGGAAGTCATTATCGGTGAACTAGACGGACCTGTCGGCACAGCGATTGCCAGTATGACCGCCGGACAAGTCCAAGGCCATACCCGCGTATTTGCCATTTTGAATACGGATATCCAAGTAAGACCTGTGACGTTGATGGTCAGTAAAGTTACCGTCAAAAATACCCGTTACACTAATATATTAATGGGCACAGTACAGGCAGCCATTGCCAATGGCGTATTGGATGCTGTACGTGCGGGTGATATCCCCAAAGACAAAGCCAACGATTTAGGCATTATTGTTTCGGTATGGCTGAATCCCAGTGTAGCGACCGACGATGCCTTGGATCATCAAATCCTGTTCGATATTCACCGTAAAGCGATGGCAACCGCTATCAAAAAAGCCATGAATAACCAACCTGATATCGATTGGCTATTGGAAAACCAGGATAAGATCACCCATAAATATTTCCAGATGGGACTGGATGGTAAGATTTAGAAAGTGAGTTTGCAAAGTTAGCCTTTTTATTTTTTCTCTGCCCCCCCAAAATTATCCGCCACGCCGCAACTTTGCCCCAGAAACCATAGAAATCGAGGGTTCAAGCGTTGCGGCGTTGCGGCAAAAAGAGGGGGCGGCGAAAAATAAAAAAAGGGCAAGCCCTAGGTGTCGCAGTCTATTTAAGCCGCCAAAGCCTGTTGAAACAGGTGTTTCACAAAATACCGTAATTGTTCACTCGGCTTTTTCTTATATGCACTCATGATGTCTTGCACTTGATTGAACGCTTGGTCTCGCATGTGTACTTTATTTTTCATTGGGATCTCCTTTTAGTTTTTGTAAGTTTAGCCCATTTACATTAGAATGCAAGAAAAAAGAGAACAAAAAGAAAACATGAAAACACTCAAAGAAAGTGGTTAAGCATACGGGTATTCCTGTGTGTGTCGGTATGGGGCCCACCAAAACCTTGGCGAAGCTGGCCAACTTTGCCGCCAAGAAATGGCCAAAAACGAACAGTGTGGTGGATTTATCAGATATTACGCGCAGAGAGAAGTTGATGCGCATTGTGCCGGTGGGTGAAGTCTGGGGCATAGGCTCACGTACCAACACCAAATTGAATAAACTGGGCATCGATACGGTATGGGATTTGTCGGTGCAATCCCCCTCAAAAATACAAAAGGCTTTCAATATTGTGGTGGCCAGAACCGTGATGGAACTCAACGGCACCTCCTGTTTAGCGATCGAAGAAATCAGTCCCGATAAACAGCAGATTGTGTGTTCACGCAGTTTTAGTAGGCGTCTAACTGAAGAAGCCGAACTGTCAAAAGCATTATCTGAGTTTTGTAGCCGTGCCGCAGAAAAGTTGAGGCGTCAACAGTCGGTGACCGGCTGTGTGACGGTGTTTATCAGAACCAGTCCCTTCAATGAACAGGAGCCTCAATATCAACGTGCCGCCAGCATCAAACTCAGTTCGGTGTTCGGCGACAATTAACTTGTCCGGTCGACGTCAATTATCTTGACCGGTTGAACGATATGTAAGACAAGGAGTATTTCACTATGTGGTGTGCAACTCAGTCACATCCAAGCTAAGACAACGGAAGGTCAATTGGAGTTATTTGAGTTTGAAGATGAAACCTTACCCATAGAGAACAGTGTCTTAATGGTGACCCTGGATAAGATTAATCGCCGCTTCCCGAAGAAAATGGCCATCGCCGCCACAGGCTTTGATAAATCCTGGCAACCCAAAGCAGAACGTATCTCTCAGCGTTACACCACTGATTGGAAAGAATTGGTATTGGTTAAATAGTTATGACAACCAATCAGCTAACATTAACATCGGTACACGTTCAAATTCTCGTGTGTTATTAGTCACCACAGTTAACTGGTGGGAAAGACCAATCGCAGCAATTTGTAGATCATAAGGTCCAATCGGCGTACCTTGTGTTGCTAAATGAGAACGGATCTCTCCAAAATGCAAGGCTGCATGATCATCGAAAGGCAAACTAGGAAAATAACTAAACAGCAATTCTAAATTAGCTTTATTGTCATTAACACGCTGACTCTTGCAAGCCCCGTACCATAACTCCGCTTTAACAGGCGCACAAAGATAAATATGATTCTCACCTGCTTCAATAATGCGCTGCACAACAGTTTGATTATTTTGTTAACCACGCGATACAAATATTAGTATCTAACAGATAACGACTCATTAAAATGAATCTCTAGGCGCATCTTCGCCGAGATCAGAGTCATCAATATGATCGGGGAAGTCGTCACCTAATGTGCCGGCGACAGCTAATACGCGCTCTTCCCAAGTTGTCACTTTAGCCGAAGACGCCACTAGAGGTAACACAATAATTTCGGCTTCTGTGCATCCCGCAAATTCGAGCGGTAGATCAAATTGCACGTGTAAATTACTAAGCTTCTGAATAGTTCGATGTGCATACATGATATATTCCTAAATCAAATTATTTATAAAAAAACAAGTAGTTAAATAAAATCACCTTATCTTTCCTGCCGTAATAATAGCGTTTTATTGGATGTCCGTTAATCGGTTTATGTTATTTACAACATTCAAAGTTAATAACATATCTAGAATATGTATATAAAAAATCATATAACTAACAAAATGATAAAAGATATCTACTGGTAAATATACAAGGTTGATTAACAGAAAATAATCGTTGACATAAGATAACCCGAAATCAAAAATAAAAACGAAAAAAATAAGGGGTTGATACCTCAGCACCCACCTCCAGACCCCACAGCGCAATGTCTGTAGTGGCCTGAAAGCGAATGCCGAGGTGTCAGTTTGGGCATGTTATCTTTTCTCCCGACCCTCCCAAAAATCCGCAACGCCGCAACGTTTCTCCGTAGGCCATAGAAATCAAGTGCTCACCCGTTGCGGATGAAAATGACCGTTTCGAAACAGCCGGTCATGGTGGCATTTATCCGCCACGTTTCCCCTACCCTCAGACTGCCGCAACGCTGAAATCTATGCAGGTTGGGAAAGTGTAAACCAAATAACTGCGCAGTATGCTGTGATCGTTTGTGAGTGGAAACTGATTGCTGTGTAATGATCATTGTATTTTCCTTATTAAGCATTAAACCCCAACCCAAACGCCGGACACACAAAAGCCTTCACTTACGTGACTTAATGCTTATCGGGTTTGAGTTGGAAGATTTTAGATGGGTTGAAGGGGGTTATTGACATAACGCAATTGAAGGTTCAATCTAAATCGAAGCTATAAAACTCTTCAGGGTTAATGCCTGCCATCAGACAAGCTTGATTTTTGATGGCATCCGCATAATCTTCTTCGGGAATTTCCCAAGCTAATACGCAGTCTGTGGCATCGAGTAAGATTTGTTGAAAGCTCATGGGGGTGTTCCTTATCGTTGATGTTTTAAATAAAAATAACTGCCTGCCAAGCCGACCGGCACTATGAGTAATACAGGGACTAAAGAAATGATGACGACCAACCCAACAAGACCAAACAGTCGGGTACCGTTAAAAAGTAGGGACAAAAGACTTATAATACAAATAGTTATAGTTAACATGAGAGTACCTTTAAATGAGGGTCGGTATTAGGTCGGTATTGCACCGACGAAAGAAAATATGAATTTAAAACTTGTTAATTTTCTGTGACTTACAAAAAATTTGCTTGGAGTGACCCTGTGACAAGAGTTACGCTAATCAGCTTCCACCGACTTTTTCTTAGTTCCTTTACCTACAACGGTTAATGCCTTTACGCTCTCATTGAACTTATCAATGTTGCCCAGTTCATAACATCGTCTGTGCTTGACTGACGGCATTACCAGACCTTCATTGACCAATGCCGCCATAATGAAGGCCGCCGTATTGCTTGATCTGCCTTTCAAAAGTGGGTAAAAGGCAAAACTGGTAAATCCGCTCCCCGCCTCTTTCAGCAAGTTGAGCAAGGTGTCCAATAACAGCCATTCGTCGTTGAAGAAACCTTTACCGGTGTTACCGTGGATACGAAAGTGGATTTCGAACTCCGGACCCTGACCGATTTGATAGGTCAATTGCGACATACCGGAACGTGAGGGACAGGTACCTGTTTTGATGACGTTGATGTTTGGTGTTTCTTTTTTCATATAACCTCCAAAGTGAGTTGACTTAAATTAATTTCATATAAGATGGTGAAATTTGCGCGTGAGATTAGACGGGCCAAATTGCGAATGTCTCGCACATCGACAACAACTCAGGATCCCCTCCCCGCTTGGGAATGATGATCTCGATACCGTCATCGTCGAACACATACAACATGACGTAGAAAGTGCCGTGATCTTCCAGCACCTCACAACTCGGCACAAAATCTGGATCTGGGTAACGACATTGACCGAAGACATCGGACAACAAAGAACACCCAATCTCATCTTCAATGGCGACCACAGCATCGCCGGGTTCAATGATAAAAATGGACACATTGATGTCTGCATCAAATTGCGCTTGGCGTAACTTCAGTAAGTCCAGCACATCGTTATCGATATTCAAATCAAGTTGGGAAAGGTTTTGTATTTGCAGCATGGTGTAACTCCTAAATTTTAGGCAAAAAAAAGCCCGATCACTGTTGAGCGACCGGGCCGGTGGTTGTTTTTTTTTATTGCTTATTAACAATAACGTGTTGTTACCATATAGATAATTTTTTTATTATCTATATAAGATACTATTTTTTGCGCGCGAACCTTTTGCCATATCAATCAGCATTTATTCTTTTTCCAAATTAGCTCGTCCACTGAAATACATTATTAACTTTGTTTTTTATAATGCTTGTCGAATTCTTTTTGAATGTTCGGACTGTAAAAAGTCTTTTTTCCACCATTTAGATTTTTAGGATTTAAAAGACGCTCATATGCAAACTTTTTATCATTTTCTAGGTTCTTTCTTATTTCGTGATATTTTGCGTTAATTTTGAAATCAGAATATCGCTTCATTAAGCGAGTACGCAAAATATCATAGTCCCAAGGATATTTATCAGTAAAATCTTCTTCTGCTAGAAAGACAGTCGTGGCTTGAGGATCATTAGTGATCTGGACTGGGAGGCTAGATGTACTTTTTACTTTCTGAAATTTTAGATCAATTCTCAATGTTAAGTTGTAATCACTAACTTCCTCGGTGCCATCATATGTCGCTTCAGACTTCTTAATGTACTCCATAACTTTCTTTTCGCTGGAATTGAGTGAAACGCCCGGCGCTTCATTAAAACTTCTAAAGAAAGACAGTGGCATCAAATAAAAATTGTATCCAGACAGTACATCGCCAAACCACAATGATACTAAATGTAGATAGTTTTGAAGAGATGCGCTGCCTAACTCCTGAATTTTAAGAGTCAACAGAAAGTCATCATTTACGAAATGTATCGAATTATCCCTAATCTCAGTAAGCGCAATTAAATTATCATTTACCGCATTATCTATCTTTACTCCATATTCTTCTGTAGCGATCCGATAGGCCTCAAAAAGATTGATTGATAATGGGTTTCCAGATCGATTTTTTTTTGGTCGTTTTATGTTAGATTTATTGCCAGATTTAAGAACTTTGTATTCCATCGCATAAAGTGAAGCCAATTTATTACTGGCCAGATTGAGAACCTTCGCTTTTAAAAGCAACTCCCAAGAGTTAATACACAGTACTGAAAAGGTTTCCTCTCGATATTTGAAGTCTGGTTTATTATATATTTCTATTGCCGAAAGCATTGCAGCAATAGATTTTTCAAGCATTAATTGTGAACGTGACTTCATTAGATCTCCGTTGGGGAGTTAGTCTTAATCAGCGTCTACTCTTTAAAACTCAGAGCCAATTTAGAGTGCTGGTTCAAGTAGGGCTTTAAGTCTAGCAATAAGAAGACCCTCATCAGTTTAATTTACCTTCTGGAAGTTAAAAAATAATGATGATTAGATTCTGTATAACTATGCATTAATTCTGCTGCCGCATCTTTCCAATCTATATAAGAAAGGCCACTCATCCGCGTTTGGAATTATCCCATTCATAACTGCATAACGTTCAGCAAACATAGCATCTGAATCATAAGTACCTTGATAAGAGGATTCAATTTCGTGAAGTTCTAACCCACAATTTAAACCTGCATCAACAATCGTAGAATCTAAATGAGTATCTTTTAAAAACTGCACATATTCAAAGAAGCCGATATCTAAGTTATAAACGCCGACATATTTTTGCGGGACGCCTTCTGAATTATAGATAAGCCAATCTGCATCCGTGCGTTTGTGCTCAATTTTATCATGGCCACAAGATGGGCAACTTTCTTCAACTTTATTAATAAAGACAGCTTTGCATTTTGTACACCGAGAAGATAAAACACTACCCGAATCTGCTGGATAGTTGGCTTCAAATAATCCTGCGTTGATCGCACCGTAATAAGTATCTTTTGTTAAGCCGTCTAAATTAATAGTAAATGGTAGTTCGTTACCTTCATTGTATGACGTTAAGGGAAATAGTGTGATTTTCATGATTTAAAACCTTTAAAAAACATTTATTAGAATAAAGTGGTCAGCGTTCGTATTTAATTTTAAAAAATAACATTAAAACTCAGTTGTCATGATATTTGGTATTACATATAAATTTTAATTTACTGGAAATATGGCCATTATATGCTACACCTTAACTATTACATTGGTCTCTATTAAGGCAATAAGATGCTCATTTAATAAACGCGGGATTTCTCCTCCCGTAATTAGCACCCCTGCTTCCATGTTTTTTTCCATAGCAAAGCCTGTTAGATTAGCACTTGTAACAAAGCAACTGTTTTTATCAGCGACTGCCACTTTAGCGTGTACAGACCCATTTAAGAATGGTTCTATTTTTTGGGTCCAGGCGTAAACTGATGCACTAGGTATTAATGATTTCATTTTACCTATAACATCAAAAGATATATTTCCACCTTGTTTAGATGCTGACTCAAGAAGCATGGTGATAGCCACACCTCTATCGCTAGCTTCGTTCATTGCTTTTACAATTGAGGTAATATCATATGCAACAAAACTAGTAATAAATAAATGTTCTCTTGCTGCATTTATAACTTGTAATAAAACCTGCTCAGTTTGACGAGTTGATACATACGAAGTCTTTGGTCCCGTCCAAACTAATTCAATAACTTCAGAGGATTTAGTTTTATTGTATACATGACTCGCCGTTAACAACATAACAGTCAGTTCGCTAGAACTGACTGTTGTCGTCTTTAATGCTACAAACAGATCATTTAAGATTTCTTTTACTAAAGATGTACCTGCTAAATTCGTCAGTTGTGATACTGATTCAATAGCTTCCATTCGTTGAATTTGAAGTGCGATTGCTTTTATCCTATCTGGAGATAACTTATGAGCTAAGGCTGAAATCTCATCTAATAATTTTTCCATATTAAACCGTTTTAAAGAATGCAGCGTCCAAACAGTCAATGGTCGGTATGAGCAAAGATCTGTCTAAATATCGATTGCCTCGTTCACAAGATGTTTCTGCAACAAATGAACATGCGTGACAAGCTGCGCCATGTAGCGACCTGTCTTTTTCAGCATCATGTTCTGAACATAGTGGATCTGATGAGCATATTTTTGCTCTAATTAATGCCTGTTCAAGTAATCGTTCAAGATTTTCCGGTCTGCCAAGATCAACTAACCCACCTAATGTTCCATCGGAATCGGCCGCTGCCGTGTAAATCAAGATACCTGCTTGGTTCTGATCACCCGTGGTATTTGCATAAATACGTTCACGAATGCTTGCCGCGTTATAACCGCATTCCAAAGCTAACTCTCGTATCAAAAGATGTGAAAGACTGTGTAGCATCGCATAACGTATACCTGGATAACCCTCTTGTGGATCAAGATGCCTAGCATTTCGCCACCCTTTATGTCCGCCTTTAAGCATCTCATCAACTTTCTTAACCGAATCTAAACTTTCCCAAGCACTAAGCGCCCCCTCATCAAATTGAATGAAAATACCTTCACCATGAACTTGATTCGCTGGTATCCAAGTCGGCTTATCTTTTGATAAACTCGCCATCTGAGGGCGCTCATTTGGATCATCTGATTCTTCTGGCGCTTCTACTCTTGTAAAACCAAGCAACGCATTTACCTCGCGTAAGCGCTCAAGAAGCAAAACTCGATAAATATACTTTTTAAATAAAGAAGGTGTTTCAACCTTTTTACTCATAAAATGAGGATAGTCTGTTGGTGGATGTGCTTGTGTTAAAACATCCCATTCCGGACTTTTAATATCCGCTTCTCCAACAATACTTTGATCTCCACTTTCTCTTTTTGAAACTATTGCCCCCCAAATTGCTGCAGAATCATACTTATCGATTCCAGGAAGACCTCCCATTTTATTTAGTGTTTTTATGATCAACAACACTTCCGCTTCTGTCTCAAGCTCCTCAAAAAATTCCCAACCATCCTCAATTAACTGACTGAGTGGATTACTAGCTTGAGGTATGGCTAATGCAGATAATGTAATTGGGAACCAACTATTTGTAGCACCTAATAAAACGCCACGCGCCTCTTCTTCACATTCATTATCAAAATAATTTAGATGTGGATGCCGTCCTCTACATGCAGGTAAATTTTCTTTTCCAGACTTACCAAAGGCCATTGCCATGCTTCTAGCTGTGCCGCACGCATCACATTTAACCCATAAATTTTCAGTTTGTAACGATGCTCCGTTCTCATAAAAACGAAGAGTGCCTTTACATGAACTGTTGCCAGAATGAACAAAATAACTCCAAGGAAAATCATCCAAGTGACCATTACGACAGGCTAATAAAAAACGTGCAGGGACAGCATCTGCATCTTTAGCCTTTTTCTCACCTTTTGACCCTTGACAACCTTTATGTACAAAACGAGTTTTTTCTGGTCTGTATCGATTTTCTTTAATCTCAAATAGACCCGCGTCATAGGGTGAAAGCAGCCCACATTTTACACAACGCATCCACCTAGGAAATGGTCTTACAGGTACCCCGACATTCGCTTCAGGCGACCACACATCGACTAAATCATCTTTTTGAAAAGGCGGCATTCTTAATGATTCAACTTGTTGACCTAATACTTTTTTTACAGCCACAAGTAAACGTAACTCTTGGATTGGCTGACATCGATCTTTCTCCCAGGAGTCAATCCCTAGTGTAATAACAGATAAACTGGGTAGATCAATTAATGCACCTGGGCCATATGTCCATAGTAATTGGCTTGGACGGATATCACCAACGGGCGTTTTATTATTTATTGCCATTATTGTTCCTCGTCCGGTTTAACAGCTCTAAGTTTCCATTCTGGATCATCATTTATTAGATTCGTATTCATGATTAAACTAACGCCAGGTTCAACTTCGCGCATAGACATCGGTACGGTCCAATTATCCCAAGATTGGATGCCGGGAGATTTTATTAAAGCCGCCGTCGTATCCGCTTGCTTTCCTCTTTTTTCATATGCCAAGGTTCTGCCGGGCATATTTGCCGCCTTTGCCCATTCATCGGCTCGTTCTTTTAACTCTTGCTCTGCAAGGGCTTTGGTACTTATTGATTCGCTTACATTCCAAGCTCTTTTAACAATGACATCAATAGCATTAGTAATTTCAGACTGATCAGATTTATCTAACTTACCCCCACCCTCATTTGGACTAAATTCGTCATTTTCCAATCGCATCAAACTTAAAAGTGATCCTGTCAATCCTCTATCCATCGCTCTTGGGGAAAACGGTGTTACAGATTGCGCTTCAACATGTTTATAAAACGTAGCATGGTAGTGTTCAAAGGTTTCATAGTGTGACAAATCCCGAGGTCTTGCCCAAGTAAGAACCGTACAAACTAAACCAGGGAAAGAACGACCCACACGACTCGTCGCCTGTATATATTCCGCAGTTCCTTTCGGCTGCCCGTTCACAGCCATGAGACCTAGTCGATTGACATCAACACCGACCGATAACATATTTGTGGCTAATAAAACATCAATTGCACGCACTTCACCATCGGACCATTTAGTTACGTATTTACCCGCTGTAACGTCATAAGCTGCCTTGAATTTAACTTCTAACTGATCAAGATACTTTGGAATGTCTTGACTTGATACTCTTGAGGTCAATTCAAAAATTTCTTTAACTGTCCGTTGAGCCAATGCCGGTCGATTTACAGTACTCATTTGTACTCGATAAGAGCGTGTTTGCACATCATCCTCTGCCAAACGCTTCATCCCGCCCAATTCACGTAAAGAATTGAAATATCCAACCATGGTCATGTATGGGTCTGCTGGATCACCAAAATGATCGAATAGGGCCTGTGATGCAGTCAAAAATGCCGTATATACACGAATTAACATTGCAGGCCTTGAACTCCCAGGGGAGCAAACCCCCAAGTAACGCCGACCAGCCTTCTTTTCAATAGGTCTCTGTACAGAGAAAAAGTTATCCTCCACATCTAAACCATGCGGTGGAAACACCGAAACCTGCCGCATAAAAACATTATTAACCTGCTCTTTGGCTTTACGGACCGTGGCAGTTGAAGCAATGATTTTAGGTTTGACCTGATGACCGTCATATTTCCAACTGCACAGCTCATCAACTGCGGTTTCATATAACCCAACCATAGTGCCAAGAGGTCCACTGATAAGATGAAATTCATCTTGAATAATTAAATCAGGAGGGCGAATAGGAAGCACATCTTTAACTTTAGTTGAATCCAAACCTTTTCCTGATGTATGGTTGCCTGAACACCCAGAAGTTTGCCAAAGCAATCCATGTCGGATACATTCATGACTCACTCGTCCAAAAAGTGTTCGAACTTGCCCACGCCATGCCATCATGGCAAACTTATCAACGGTAGCAATCATCATTGTTGGTGGTCTATGATAAATCTCTTCATCTACAACCAATACTGGTAACCCTGGGTGAGGGTACTTACTAGTTTTCCCTTTTGAAAATTCGCATCGACTTAATTTATCACCACAATAAATAAGTGTACGTCCGACATCCTTATTAACATCTACATTTTGACCTGGATTAATTTCTGCTCCACACCAAGGACAACTTGTTAATTGAGCTGGTGAAGTAGCTCCGGCATTGTATTTTCCTGGATTCTTAAAGTTCTTGATTGCTTCATGGCTTTCTTCTGTTGTACCGGGGGTTACGCGATTACCCACCCACAACCCTATAGTGAATGGTTCTTCACCTAAAGAGTTATCATTATCGATTAATGCATTTCGCCGCAACACTTCCATTGCACAAATTAAAGCTGTCGCTCTCTGGAATTGTTGGAGTGTTAATAATCGTAAGGTATAACGCATGATTACCGTTAACCCTCGAGAACTGTCATAGCCGCCTAAATTCCCTTGCATACGGCGGATTGCCATTGTAAAGGCGGCAACACCTAAATAAGCCTCAGTCTTTCCACCCCCTGTAGGAAACCACAATAAATCAGCAAAGGCTTCAATCGGCTCAATCCTATCTGGATGATTCGGATCAGCCAAAGATGGTATAGACAACAATAAAAAGGCCAATTGAAAAGGCCGCCAACTGCGATTTTTTAAAACATTGAAATCATCTACGGTAACCTCATCCCCTCTTCGCCTGGCCAGCGCATACAGACTTCTAATACGCTGGGTGGCCATCGCTTTGTTAGCAAAACGAAAAGCAGCAAGCGCGTTGTCATTATTTTCTAATGTTTTAATTCCAGCCTTTAAACGATCTAAGATCTTCTGACTACGATCCATCGCCTCTTTAGATTGTTCATCAAAACCTACAACATCTTTTCCGATTCTAGTGCGCTGTTCATCAATCCAACTCGCATAATCCTGCGTCAATTTACCCAACACATTTTCTACGTCATATTTGTCCAGGGTAGAAAGTTTCTCCATATCAAGTAGACCGCTGCTGACCATTTCCTTCATCGCTGGGCGATCGGTTGAAACTGAGCCGGGGGTTTCCGTCACTTGGACTTCATATTGAGGCATAACCTTTGTTCTTATTTCATAAGCCACGCTCACATCATCGGCAGTCTCTGCATGGACAGCGACGCCGTGCCCCACTGCAAACTCAACTCGATTACGATAAATCATTTCTAGAGCTTCACGTTCTGGATCTTTACCGTCTGAATCTAATATTGGTCTACGACGAAATATTGAACGATTATCAGTATCTTTTTGGGCCCTTATGATTAATTCAGGTTGAAAAATCCAACTAGAATCTCGATTTGATTTTGTTTCTGGCTCTTGTTGAACATTAACTAAAAATAAAGTTATTAACCGATCGCCATTTGCGTTCTTATCACGAATAGAACCTTGTAACCGTACTTCTGGATAATTACTATCGGGCGCTTGATGGGGAATAATTCCTTCAATTAAAGGAAGTTCAAATTTGCCTCCGCAAGGTATACGTTGCCAAACTTTAGCCTTAATTTGATCTTCCACTCCGGTTTCTTTATTTTTTCGGGTCCTAAATATCTCATGGTCGCTGTTGCGTTCATAGCGCCCCCAATTTACCTCAACTTCAATCTTTTCTGCATTACCGTCTACACAAAAGGTAATTCCCATACTGGATGGCACTAATGATTGATTACTAGAAGCGTCTATCTCATCAGGGGAGTCTGCCTCTGACTCTACACGCCCAGTAGCAGTGCCAAACTCCGTACCCGGAACGTGTTGACCTGCCGGTATATAATCCTCAGGCTCTGCCAATTCATCATTTTCCATTGAACGATCAAGTCCCTCAATAACGTTTTTTGAATCTTCTCTAGGGGCCAACTTACCAACCAAATATCGGTCACGCACACCCATATCGATAATCTGCTCATAAGAACCACCGGCGGGGCCTAACAGATCGTCCATTACGGCTAACTGGAGCAATTCACGGATATAGGTCTGATCAGTAATTGAAGTTATATCGGCGATAGACTTGTTCAACACCTTCGGCAATGCCTCGACAAAATCCGTCCACTGCAAACGAGCAACACTCCCGGTTGGCGGTGGATTGAGCGCAGTCAAACCAAGTGAGACCGTAGGATCAACGTTCAATAACTTGTCGAAGTAGATTGTGGTCATATCAAGATAGGAGCGTATTCGCAGCACACAGCCTACTCGGGTAATACTCCCTTGGGTATTTATAATCAAGAGCCAATCATCTTCTTTGATGGCCTGATACAAAGATCGCTCGCCCTTCAGTACGAGCACGAAAGGCGCGAGCATTAAATCGGTATTGATACCATAATCAATGGCGATCCATGCATTGGGTGATTTAATTTCTTTTTTGTCTGTCATGCTTTCACCTATATCTTGAATTCGCTTTGTAACAATTCCCCAATTTTCTGGGGCGAGTTGTAACCATCAAAGTAATTTTCGTAAAATGCGTCAATAATAAGATCTGTATTACCTAATTCAGCAAAAGGGATCGTTTTTATAGCCATCTAAGTTTCTTTTCCGTTGGATATCTTCACAGTTATTATCACGCTTATGTAGTACATTTTATTATTCCTTAGCTCGGTATCTGGTCTCATTACCATCACTACGGGATTCAATGTAATCATCTTTAATTAATTCATTGATTGCAGAATCACAGGCATCTGGATCGGCACCGCAACCATTCAAAATAACTGATTTTGGAAACCATCCTTTTTGAGATTCAAGCCAAGCAAGGATTTGATCTATAGTGGATACTCCCCATTGATTACCAATTTTTGGACTTGTTTGAATTAATTCCGTTTCAGAAGTGAGAGGGAAAAAGTCAAAACTTTGCTGCCCTATATGCTTTGTCTTTCTTGATTGACTACGCTTAGTTCCCAACATGGTTTGCGATTTTGAGCTATTCGCACACATATTCGAAACAAAGTCGACAGGGATGGATAAAAAAATGGCTTCTACAAAGTTGTCTGCAATTTCCGGATTCGCCCCACTGCGCAACTTATGAAGTAGGTCTTCTGCTTCTAATAATATAGTTTCCTCAAATATTTCAGGAGGTGGAAATGGAAGTTCTTTCAGTTCTTTAACAAGGACTTTCGGAAACATACCTTTTGATGACTTTGATGAAATAAACGATATAAATTTTGAAGCTAATTGATGTGGCTACACTTAGCCGGACACATAATTTAAAATAAATGAAAAAATTGTGAGTCCTAATGAGCCGAGAAAAATCAAAAAATTATCCGACTGAGTTCAAGACAGCAGCGGTTAAGTTAGTCAGTGAATCTAACCTGTCAATTTCACAGATAGCCCAAGATTTAGGGGTTAAAGAAGCTACTTTACAACATTGGGTTCGCCTTACTCATCAACCAAGAACAACTAGCAAGACAATTAAATCA
>Ga0214182_1000151_pt1 | contig 33898 bp, 33 predicted proteins | sample TroBogEpilimnion_8_FD_153020 | JGI IMG/M metagenome (GOLD analysis project Ga0214182, IMG submission 153020) | Freshwater microbial communities from Trout Bog Lake, WI - 14NOV2007 epilimnion | ecosystem: Environmental > Aquatic > Freshwater > Lake > Epilimnion/Euphotic zone | place: Trout Bog... | reverse complement strand
TGAATATATTGAAGTATTTTATAACCGCCAAAGACGCCATTCTGCCAATGGATATTTGTCTCCGGTTAATTACGAACTGCAGCAAATTGTTGCTTAACAACGTGTCCGGAAAAGTGTTGACACATCACCTGGATGGGGTGGGTTATGCATGGGCATTAGTGGTAGTCCTCGTAATCTAAAATAAAACAGTGTCCATCTTCAAACTCAAATGTAACACGCCAGTTGCCATTCACCCAGATTGACCATCTGTTCTTGTCTAAACCTTTTAATGAATGCAGTCTAAATCCAGGGATATCCATATCATCAATAATAACTGGGGGCAGAGCAAACTTAAATCAGTCCACTATTAAAAGATAGCGGTTGTTTATTTTTACGACTGCAATTAAGAAATCACTTTGGGACTATTTAGTAATATCAGCTGTTATTGGGGTTAAGCCAAGTTACCGGTCGACGTTGCGAGTCATGAAAAACACGTAAAATTTGTACTTGGTTTTCTATTACCCTATAAGGAATAGAATAAGGTAAGCCAGGTATGTGCCATTCTAATACTTCCGCATCATCAGTTGGATGGCCAATGTAGGGTTGTTGAGTTAATAACAATAATGATTGTTTAATGCGAGTTGAAACTATGCGAACAGCTGTGGGACTCACTTGCTGAAGATAGTGGCGAATTTCTGCCAAATCATCTTTAGCTGAAGGGAGTAATACAAATTTCATTAGGTACTATCAGATGAGGGTGCCTCAAGTTCATCATCTGTCCCCCAAGAATCTAGCCAACTGAGTGTGGCTTCTTGAGATATAAATACGCCTTTGTCGGCTTCTTGTTTTGCTTCTTGTATGGCTTTAAGTTTCCATTCATTCTTTGCCACATATTCCGCAATGGCTTTTGACGCTATTTCAGACTGTGATCGATGAGAAATACGACTGATTGTTGCTAAACTTTCACGTAATTCATTAGGCAAGCGGATTGAAAATGGTGTGCTGGACATGAACTTATTCCCACAAGAAAAACCAAACTGAATTTGATTATAGATGATTTTGAATAAACTCTAATACTTATTCAATAGGTCAATTCAAATCGATAAACTTTAAGGCTGGGTAATAACTGGAGTCAGAGTAAACTTACGATTGGATAGTAGCTATACAGGTTTAAATTCTATCTTTTCTACGTTATCAAGATTAACTGTTTGTCTGGCATGCCAAAGGTCGTAATTATCTTGCATGGCTAACCAGCCTTCTGCTGATCAACCCAGAGTCTTAGAAAGACGTAAGGCCATTTCTGAGCTGATGCTACTGTGTTAATCAGTTTGCTGGACATGAACTTAATCTCAATTTCTTGAGTTCGCTCAGATAGCAAGTGCAGATTTGTTTAGTACAAAGTAAAACTGACGTGGTTTTTGATTCCTGATAGACTTTTAGGTAATTACATTCGTTGGGACATGTATCAGGTATTTGATAGATCCTCTATTTGAATTAACACTAAATATCACTCTTATGAGACTGACTTCTGAGCAAACTAAAATTATTAAGGATACGGCTTATTCCGTGTTAGGTGAAGGTGCACGAGTTATCTTGTTTGGTTCTAGAGTTGATGTCGAAAAAAAAGGCGGTGATATTGATTTGTTATTTGAAACTGAGCATATTCTTGACAACCGAGTTAACGCAATAGGTGCTCTTTATGCTGCGTTGATACGTAAACTGGGTGATAGAAAAATAGATATTTTATTAAAAGACCCTAAGACTCCGGATGCTGCAGTTTTGGAGATTGCTAGGCAAACGGGGATCGAGTTATGAGTTTGAGGTATCTTCCTGAATACGCACAAATTGTTATATTTTCTCTTGAATTAGCGCGTAAAGAAGCAGGGCATTTGCGTTATAGTGAAAGTACATTATTTAATTTAACCATCGATTTGGAATGGGTTAAATCGTTAAATACAAAACCAGAACTTGCAGAAAAAGTTGAAGCTTTTGTAAGTCGTTTTGGTAGGCTTCAAGATCATTTGGGGGAGAAATTATTGCCCCGTTTTGCAAATCTTGTTGGTGAAAATACTAAAACTTTATTGGATACCTTGGATTTTGCAGAAAAGGTAGGTGTTTTAGATAGTGTAGATGCGTTTATTGTCGCTCGTAAATTAAGAAATACTCTTGTGCATGAGTATATGTATGATGCCCAAGTGTTTTTAGAAAGTCTTTTGGCCGCTCAACAAGCCTGCTACTTGTTTTTCAGTGTTATTGAAAAAACAGAATTAGAAATTAATCATCTAGGCGTACAGAAATAAAGAGTCTTACTTCAAAACAGGGACTGCACTTAATAGTTGTTTTGTGTATTCTTCTTTTGGTTGAGTTAAGACTTGTTCAACCGATCCATATTCGACAATTTTGCCTTTATACATTACGGCTACATCGTCTGCAATTTCGGCTACTACACTTAAATCATGCGTTATAAATAAATAGCTGATACCTTTTTCTTGTTGCAAAGATTTTAGCAATTGAATAATTTGTCTTTGGACTGATACATCTAAGGCGCTAGTGGGTTCATCACAAATGATGAGTTTTGGATTAACAGCTAAGGCGCGCGCTATACAAATGCGTTGTCTTTGTCCGCCTGAAAATTCATGTGGGTAGCGTAATGCAGAATCTGCAGGCAGATTAACTTGATGTAATAATTGTAATATAAGGGTTTTACGCTCTGAACTTGTGATTTCAGGGTGCAATGCTTTGATGCCTTCAGCAATGATATCGCCCACCAGCATACGCGGATTCATTGAAGAAAAGGGGTCCTGAAAGACAATTTGTAAGTGAGTGCGCTGTTGTCTTAAGGCTTCTTTATCTAACTTATTTATTGATAGGCCATCAATACTAATTTGTCCACTATGGCTAGGAATTAGGTTGATTAAACTTTTACCTAAGGTGGTTTTACCACAGCCAGATTCACCGACTAGCGCAAGCGTTTTGCCTTTTTGAATAGTAAAGCTCACATCATCAACCGCGCGAACATAATCTACGATGCGTTTAAATAAACCTTTTCTTATGGGATAGTAGCAACAAAAGTTATCTACTTTTAATAACGGAGCTTGCTCTGTTGTTGTGTGATTTAAGCAGCTTTTTATTGAGGGTAGCGCTTCAATTAATTTACGCGTGTAGGCATGTTGAGGATTGTTAAAAACATCTAGCGTTAAGCCGGTTTCAACAATCTTGCCTTTTTGCATGACAGCAACCCGATCTGCGATAGTTGAAACTAAGGCTAAATCATGGCTAATCAGCCATAAAGCCATGCCGGTTTGTTGCTGTATATTTTTTAGTAAAGCCAGTATTTGGGCTTGTATGGTGACATCAAGCGAGGTAGTGGGTTCATCCGCGATTAATAATTCGGGTTGCCCTGCGAGTGCTATGGCAATCATGACCCGTTGTCTTTGTCCCCCTGATAATTGATGAGGATAGTCGTTAAGACGTGCTTCTGGATGGGGTATTTCTACTTGTTCTAATAGTTTTAGCGCTTGTTCTGTAACCGTTTTTTTTGGCAATGAGAAGTGGATATTAATGACCTCTTCAATTTGCTTACCTATAGTCATCACTGGGTTGAGTGATGACATGGGATCCTGAAAGATTAATCCTATGCGTTTACCACGCACTTTGCACAGTTCGTCTTCAGTGGCGTCAAGCAAGTTATCATCTTGCAGAACAATAGAGCTGGCACTTATCTGTGCGTTATTGGGTAATAGCCGTAACACTGAGAGTGCAGTCATTGATTTCCCTGAGCCAGACTCTCCCACTAAAGCGAAAGTTTCACTGGGATAAATCTCAAAACTTATCGTGTCAACTACGTGTTGTTCTTGATTAAAAGTGACTTGCAGATTTTCAACAGACAGTACGGGTGTTTTCATGTCGAAAGCTAATTAAAATAAACCAGTTATTTTGCCATCATCATCAATGTCAATGCGTTCTGCAGCAGGTACTTTAGGCAAGCCTGGCATGGTCATAATGTCACCTGCAATGGCAACGATAAACCCCGCACCATTAGCGAGTTTTACATCTCTGATTTCTAGGCTATGTCCAGAAGGTGCGCCTTTAGCATTAGGGTTTGTTGAAAATGACATTTGGGTTTTAGCCATGCAAATAGGAAATTTTCCGTACTCGGCATTCCACTCGGCGAGTTGAGCCTTTACTTTTGCATTAGCGGTGATACCCGATGCGCCATATAACTTAGTGGCGATGGTTTCTATTTTTTCCCATAAGCTAAGGTTTTCATCGTAAACATAAGTAAACTTGCCTGTGCTTGCATTTGTAACCTCTAGCACAGCATTGGCTAAGTCTTCAGCGCCCGCGCCACCATGAGCCCAATGTTTAGACACGATGCATTTTGCGCCTAAAGCTTCGCACTTTTGTTTTAGCAGATTAATTTCGTCTTCAGTATCAAAAGTAAAGTGGTTAATACAAACCACACAGGGTAAGCCGTAATGTTGGGTAATATTGTGATAATGCCGCTCAAGGTTGCTAAAACCTTCTTCAAGGGCGGCTAAGCTTTCTGTATTTAGGTTTTCTTTAGCAATACCGCCGTGGAATTTAAGGGCTCTAACTGTAGCCACCAATACCACGGTAGCGGGTTTTAAGCCTGACATACGGCATTTAATATCAATGAATTTTTCGGCACCTAAATCGGCACCAAACCCAGCTTCTGTAACCACATAGTCAGCCAATTTAAGCGCTGTTTTAGTGGCGGTGACAGTGTTACAACCATGTGCGATATTGGCAAAGGGTCCACCGTGAATAATAGCAATATTATTCTCTAGGGTTTGTACCAAGTTGGGTTTAATCGCATCTTTTAATAAGGCAGCCATAGCGCCTTGGGCGTTTAAATCACGAGCGTAAACAGGGGTGATTTTGTCTGATTTGTAACCGATTACGATGCGGCCTAAGCGGTCTTTAAGATCAGCTCGACTAACTGCTAGACATAGAATAGCCATCACTTCTGAAGCGACAACAATGTCATAACCGTCTTCGCGTAAATAACCGTTAGCAGGTCCACCCATGCCCACGACAATGTTACGCAGGGCTCTATCGTTCATATCCACTACGCGTTTCCATTGAATGCGTCTAGGATCAATATCAAGTGTATTGCCGTGATTGATATGATTATCGATTAAGGCAGATAGTAAATTATGGGCGACTCCAATAGCATGGAAGTCACCCGTAAAATGTAAGTTAATGTCTTCCATAGGAACCACTTGCGAGTAACCACCGCCAGCCGCACCACCTTTTACACCAAAGCAAGGACCCAGAGAAGGTTCGCGCAGGCACATAATTGTTTTGCTACCCAAACGATTCATGGCATCACCTAAACCAACGGTGGTGGTTGTTTTACCTTCGCCAGCTGGAGTAGGGCTAATAGCGGTCACTAAAATGAGCTTGCCGTCTTGTTTGTCACTTAAGCTGTTTATGTATTCTAGTGATATTTTGGCTTTGTAATGACCCATAGGGTCAAGGTGCTCTGCATCAATCCCAAAGTGAGCTTTTGCTAAACCAATAATGGGTTTCATAGTGGCTTGTTGGGCGATTTCTATATCTGACATGGTTTTCCTTGGAACAGTATTCTTTATTTTTTAATTAGCTATAAACAGGAAAGCGAGCACAAAGCGCACTTACTTTTTCACGAACCGTTGCTATGACGGAATCGTCTTCAAGATTTTCCATTACATCACACATTAGATTTGCGATTTCGGTGACTTCTGCTTCTTTAAAACCACGTGTGGTTGGCGCAGGAGTTCCTACGCGGATACCGCTAGTCACAAAAGGTGATTGTGGATCATTAGGGACTGCATTTTTATTAACAGTAATATGCGCTTTGCTTAATGCTGCATCTGCAGCTTTACCGGTAATGCCTTTAGCGATTAACGACACCAACATTAAATGATCATCAGTACCACCAGAAACGACATCAAAACCACGGCTCATAAAAACAGCGGCCATGGCTTTTGCGTTTTTAATCACTTGTTCTTGATAGGTTTTAAATTCTGGCTCTAAGGCTTCTTTAAAAGCGACGGCTTTGGCGGCAATAATATGCATAGCTGGGCCACCTTGAATACCTGGAAAAATACTAGAGTCTATTTTTTTCTCTATTTCAGGATTGCTTTTGCAAACAATAAGTCCACCACGAGGGCCGCGTAAAGATTTGTGGGTAGTACTGGTGACCACATCTGCAAAAGGTACTGGATTTGGATATAAGCCAGCTGCCACTAAGCCTGCAACATGCGCCATGTCTACTACAAAATAAGCACCCACTTTGTCAGCAATATCACGGAAACGTTGCCAATCCCAAATGCGCGAGTAAGCAGAAAATCCAGCAATGATTAATTTAGGTTTGTGTTCTAAAGCTAAGGCTTCAACTTGTTCATAGTTAATTTCACCCGTTTCTGAGTTTAAACCGTATTGAATGGCGTTATAAATTTTGCCTGAAAAGTTGGGTTTAGCACCGTGCGTTAAATGTCCACCATCCGCTAAGCTTAAACCTAAGACGGTGTCGCCTGGTTGAATTAAAGCCATAAACACGGCCATGTTAGCTTGTGAACCAGAGTGTGGTTGTACGTTAGCGTAATCGGCATTAAATAGAGCTTTGGCACGGTCTATGGCCAATTGTTCCACTTTATCGACAAACTCACAGCCGCCGTAATAACGTTTGCCAGGATAGCCTTCCGCGTATTTATTAGTGAGTTGCGAGCCCTGTGCTTCCATGACTCTTGGGCTGGTGTAGTTTTCTGACGCGATCAATTCAATATGATCTTCTTGGCGAAGACGCTCTTCTTCCATGGCATTAAATAAATCATTATCAAAGCCGGCAATGGACATGGATTTTTTAAACATGGTGTCTCCTGAATTTATGAATGCGTATTAGAGTCTGATTTAGGGTGTATTAATAAAATTTGTAAATCTGCGACATTAGTACCTGTCGCTCCAGTCATCAATAGATCATTTGAGCTTTTTAATGCTGTATAGGAGTCATTGTTATTTAATAATCTTTCTGGGTCGTGGTTAGCAAAAATCATACGTTTTAAACTATTTTTGTCAATTAAGCCACCCGCAGCATCGGTTGGGCCATCTTGTCCATCGGTGCCGCCGCTTAGAAATACCCAGTCTCCATTTAAGTCGTATTTTTCTGCGGCTATTGCAAAGGCTAAAGATAACTCTTGATTGCGTCCGCCTTTACCATCGCCTTTCAGAGTAACTGTAGTTTCACCGCCAGCAAGTAAGGCTATAGGTGTATCAAAGTCTTTTGTGCATAAGCTTTTGGCATATTTAACCCAATCCTCAGCAACGTATTTGGCTTCGCCACAGAGTTGCTTATTATAAACGAGTGTTGAGTAGCCTAGCTTAGTTGCTGTTTTAGCGCTTGCATCAAGACTGATGCTATTACTGCCTATTAAAACATGAGTTGTATTGTTAAAAATAGGGTCTGTTGTTTTGGGTGTTTCAGGCCTTAAACCTTTTTGCCCCTTTTCTAGGTGTTCTTTAACAGCATTGGGCACTTTATCCCAAACATTGTAATGGGAGAAAATAGTGATGGCATCGTTAAAAGTTGTGCTGTCCGCTACGGTCGGACCACTCGCAATCACACTTAAATCGTCATCTAAAACATCTGACAAAATAATAGCATGTAAGTCTGCGGGCGCTGAAAGCTTAGCTAATCCACCTCCTTTTAATTGAGAGAGGTGTTTACGTACGCAATTAATTTCATGGATAGTTGCACCGCAAGCGAGTAACAAACCAGTGGTAGCAATTTTATCATTTAAGGAGATGGAGTCGGCAGGATAGGGAATTAGGGCAGAGCCACCGCCACTAATTAAGACTAGAACAAGTTCATTTTGTTTTGCATGACTAACACAAGCAGCACATTTTTTTGCAGCAATAAGCCCCGCTTCATCTGGGAGCGGGTGTCCCGCGCCAATAGCATCTAAGCCATTAAGTGAAGTTAGATTGCTGTAGTTACTGATAACTATGCTATCTCCAGCAAGTAGGTGGTTGGGGATAATGTCTAGAGCGGCTTTTGCCATTGCGCAAGCTGCTTTGCCAAAAGCGATTAAATGTATTTTTGACCACTTTTTGCTGCGAAATGAGTTTTTATCAACTGTGTTTAATGCGAGTTTTAATTGCCCATTCTCTATTGATAAAGATTGCTTTACCGCTAGAAATGGATTGGCTGCCATAACGCCTGCTTCAAATATATCGAGGGCTTGTTTTCTTAGAACCGATGTTTTTTGATCGCTTTGGCTCATCAACAGTGTCTTGAATTAAGCCATTTCTTTGGCTAAAGCAAAGATGTTTTCAGCATCTAGAACCTGTTTGTTGTCTTCAAATAATTTAGAAATACAAGCGCGATGTAAAGCGAGTTTTAGAGTACCAAATCCAATAGCGCCCCAAATGACTTTTCCATGGCGTAATTTGCCTTTGTCCATCATGTCTGTTCCGCCGATGCCTAGAGGAGGGGTGGCATTAGCGTCAGCAATCATTTCTAGGTTAGGGTTGTTTTGCCATTGCTCTAAACTTAAAAGTTCCACCCCTGCAGCCCCCGTGGCCAAGATAATATGAGCGTTTTCTGTGGCTTTAGCTCTGGCCGCATTGTCAAATGCTTCAATGGGTGTAACGTCAACGCCAAAGCGTTTTTTGATATTTTCAGAGGCAGCAATGGCGCGTTCAATTTTTCGCGCGGTGATTGCAACTTGGGCGCCTTCTTGAGCGAGCATAGCCGCTGCTCGTTGTCCTACGGGGCCGGTGCCGGCAAGGACAACCGCATTTTTGCCTTGTAGTGAACCGGTGACGGCAAGCTTTGCTACGGCGGCTGCGGCAGTCGTGTTGCTGCCGTTGCTGTCCAGCATGACAGACACTTGAAAGCCCGGAAAAAAACACTTCTGAACCGCTTTAAATAAGAGTTGACCCGCTTCCATATCACTCCCCCCAACAAAGATGGCGGTATTTTTTTTATCTTTAGGTGCTCTTGTAAAGATGGCACCTTCGACTAGGCTCGTGATGTTTTCGGGAGTTAATCCAGCATGCCCAATGACATGATCTGCGCCACCATCGTAGCCCACTACGGTATCAAAAACGGAAGGATGGGTATCGGTATCGAATTGGAAGAGTAGTTTTTTCATTAACTTACCCGAGTGTAATTGAGATTGTGAAAGTAATGTGACTATTATAGCCGATAAAAAACGGTGCCGTAATTTAAGCAGGATGATTAATGAGTGTTTTTATAGGCTTAGTAGTGATACGATTACGCGAATGTACAACGAGGACATTAAATGAAATCACCCGTTCATATCGCAGTATCTGGTGCAGCAGGGCAAATAAGTTATTCTCTGTTATTCCGATTAGCCGCTGGCGCATTATTAGGGCCAGATCAGCCTATTATCTTACATTTATTAGAAATCCCTGCGGCATTACCTGCTTTAGAGGGAGTGGTTATGGAATTAAAGGATTGTGTGAATCCTTTATTACATGGAATAGAGGTGACGGCTGATCCTAGAGTAGCCTTTAAAAATGCAGATTTTGTTTTTTTAGTCGGTGCCAGACCCAGAGGTCCGGGCATGGAGCGTAAAGATTTATTAGAGGTCAATGCAGAGATCTTTGCGATACAGGGAAAGGCATTGAATGACGTAGCACATAGAAATGTAAAAGTATTAGTAACAGGAAATCCCGCTAATACGAATGCTTTGATTGCCTTGAAAAACGCGCCAAATTTAAAGCCAGAAAACTTTTCTGCGATGAGTCGATTGGATCATAATCGTGCTATTAATCAGTTAGCAGAAAAATGCGGCGTTTTATCAAGCGATATCAAAAATGTCATTATTTGGGGTAATCATTCCACTACGCAATACCCTGATTTAAACCATGCAAAAGTTAAAGGTCACGATGCGTTGTCTTTGGTAGAAAAAAGCTGGTTTATTGATGAGTTTATTCCTACTATTCAGCAACGTGGGGCGGTTGTTATTAAGATCAGGGGGCAATCAAGTGCAGCTTCTGCAGCTAAAGCCGCTATTGATCAAATGCGAACATGGGCGGAAGGTACTCAAGAGGGTGAGTGGGTGAGTATGGGTGTGTTGTCTGATGGGAGTTATGGCGTCACAGAAGATTTAATGTTCTCTTTTCCAGTGACTGTTGTGGGTGGTAAAGTGAGTATTGTTAAAGACTTAGCTATTGATGATTTTAGTCGTGAAAGGATGCAACTTTCTGAAGCTGAGTTAAAAGAAGAAAAAGCGGCTATTATGCACTTGATTTAAAAGCCGCTTTTTAAACAACACGATCCTCAGGTTCATTACCTGCAAAAAATGCTGCGATATTAGCTAATACTCTGTTGCCCATAGCAACACGTGTTTCTTCGGTAGCGCTGCCAAGGTGCGGTAATAATGAAACGTTATCTAATTCTAAAAATTCAGGATTTAAATGGGGTTCACCTTCATAAACATCTAAACCCGCTCCAGCAATCCAACCTTCTTTTAAGGCTTTAATCAACGCATTGCTATCAACAACATCACCTCGTGCAGTATTAATTAAGTGTGCTGAAGGACGCATTAGTTTTAAGCGTTTTTCATTAATTAAATGTCGTGTTGCTTCTCCACCTGGGCAATGTAAAGAAACAAAGTGAGCTTCAGATAGTACTTGTTCAACTGTTTCGCAACGGGTAGCTTGTAAGCTATCCATAATCGTTTGATCAGGTTGAGAAGGTGAAAAAAAGATAATCTTCATGCCAAAACCATGGTGAGCTTTTCTGGCCATCGCTTGAGCAATACGGCCAAAGCCAATCAGACCTAACGTTTTACCCGTAACTTTTTGACCAACTAACTGTGTAGGTTTCCAGCCTAGCCATTTTTGTTCCAGAATCAACCGCTCGCCTTCAGACGCTCGCCTTGCAGACATTAATAATAAAAGCATAGCAATGTCAGCAGTGCAATCGGTTAGAACATGGGGGGTATTGGTAACAATTAAGCCCTGAGCTTTGGCGGTATTGATGTCGATATTGTTATAACCTACGCCAAAGTTACCAATTATTTTTGCGCGTTTATTTTCAACATTTAAAACGTCAGCGGTGAGAGCATCCGTCACTGTGGGTAATAAAGCATCCGCTGTTTGCAGGGCTAATTTTAGTTCGTCTGCCGTTAAGGGTATATCTGATTCATTGAGCTGGACATCGTATAGTGCTTTTAACTCAGCTTCAACTTCAGCGGGCCATTTACGAGTGACGATGACTTTTGGTTTGCTCATTTCATATCCTTAATGCGATCAAAGAAAGATTGTTTTACGGAGAGTCTATAAGTATTGAAATTGCGTAACCCAATGATAGGGCTACGCAATTTTTAAGCTGATTATTTAGCGGTTGAGCGGTAATACTCAATAGCAGCGGCAACACCACTACCTGGTTTAATGTCAAAACCGTTATCTAATAATGCCATTTCAACACCCGCAATAGCGCCTAACATTGAAACATCATTCATATCACCCACATGGCCGATACGGAAAGCTTTACCTAAAAGTTCAGATAAACCGCCACCTAAAGAGATATTGTATTTATTGAAGGCCGTGCTGATAACATCGCGCGCATCTTTATCTTCAGGTACCATAACGGCTGTTACTGTGTCAGATTCAAAACCTGGTTGAGCACAAATCTTTAAGCCCCATGCTTCAACTGCTTTACGCGTACCTTCTGCTAAGCGGAAGTGACGAGCGTAAACATTTTCTAAACCTTCTTCCAGCAACATATCAATGGCTTTACGTAAGCCGTACAAAATGGGTAACGCTGGAGTGTAAGGCGTGTAACCGTCTTTATTAGTATTAATTTGATCTTTTAAGTCTAAAAAGCAACGTGGGAAACTTGCTGTTTCTGTGGCTTTTAATGCTTTTTGGCTAAAGGCCATAAAAGCACCGCCAGCAGGCATCATGAAGCCTTTTTGAGAACCACTGATGGCGCCATCAACGCCCCATTCGTCCATTTTAAATTCAAGGCTGGCAATAGAGCTCACACCGTCAACAAATAATAGAGCAGGGTGGTTGCTTGCGTCCATTGCTTTACGAACCCCCGCAATATCACTTCTTACACCTGTTGCTGTTTCGTTATGAGTTGCTAAAACGGCTTTAATTTCGTGTTGCGTGTCTTCTTTTAAACGGGCTTCTAATTTATCAAGTGGAATACCTTTGCCCCACGTTTCTTGATGGATTTCAACATCAAGGCCTAAGCGTTTACCCATTTCAGCCCATAAGTGACTGAATTGACCAAAGCGATAAATTAAAACTTTATCACCGGGATTCAAAGTATTGGTAAGCGCAATTTCCCAACCCGCAGTGCCTGTTGCAGGAAAGACAAATGCTTGGCCAGCTTCAGTTCTGAAGATTTTTTTTAGATCTTGTAAAAGAGGTGTTAATAATTTTGGAAATACGGGAGAGCGATGGTCTTCCATCGTAACGTGCATCGCATTTAAAATTTCGTTAGGCACGTTTGTAGGGCCTGGAATATAAAGGTGGTTACGACCTGCCATAGGTTAGCCTCTTAAATAGTAGTTGGATGATAGAAACTGGCTTTGAGAATTATGCTAAATACCCAAAAAACTGGCAATAATGACATAGGCGATGTTAATCAGCAAGATTTCATTAAAAATTTATGACAAAACTATACGTTAAAAATTGACTTTAATTACATGAAAAGTAGAATGGGCGGTTTATTTGTTTCTCGTATAGCCCTTTGGGCCCATAGAAAAGACAGAAGCAAGAATATTTACACTAATTGCCATTAGGAATTTCAAATGAGTCACACTTTATATACAGCGTCAGTTCAACGTGTTCAGCGTTGTGAGTTAGCCGTTCCAGGATCAAGTCCTGAGATGTTTGAAAAGGCGATGAAGAGTGGTGCGGATTTTATTTTTCTTGATCTTGAAGATGCAGTGGCTCCAGATGATAAGTTGCGCGCAAGAAAAAATATTATTGAAGCGATCAACGATATGGATTGGAAAGGTCATGGTGTGACCGTATCTGTGCGTATTAACGGCCTAGATACCCAGTATATGGTGCGGGATATTGTTGATTTAGTGGAGCAAGCGGGTGAAAAAATCGATACGATTTTAATCCCAAAAGTGGGCGTTTATTCTGATGTTTACATGGTTGAAGCTATGTTGAGCCAGTTAGAAATGCAACAAGGCTTAAAAAATAAAATAGGTATTGAAGCGTTAATAGAAACAGCATTGGGCATGGCTAATGTTGAAGATATCGCGCGAAATGGCACTTCTGGTCGTTTGGAAGCATTGCATTTTGGTGTGGCTGATTATGCTGCAAGTAACCGTGCTAGAACGACTAACATCGGTGGTTTAAATCCTGATTATCCAGGTGATCAATGGCATGCGGCGATTAGTCGTATGACAGTGGCTTGTCGTGCTTTTGGTTTACGTCCTATTGATGGGCCTTTTGGTGATTTTAAAGATCCTGAAGGATTTAAATTAGCTGCAAAACGTGCAGCAGCCTTAGGCTGTGAAGGTAAATGGGCTATTCATCCATCACAAGTTGAATTGGCGAATGAAGTATTTACCCCGCCAGCGGCTGAAGTAGAAAAAGCCAAACGTATTTTAGTCGCTTTACAAGAAGCAGCAGCACAAGGTAAAGGGGCAGCCGCTTTAGATGGTCGCTTAATTGATGCGGCGTCAGAAAAAATGGCTAACAATGTCGTTAAGGCGGCAGAGGCAATTGCTGCGAAAACTAAATAGTAGGCACTCAGAATTTAATACATCAGTGTTAAATTTTGGGTCCTTTCATCTAAATACATTTTAAAAAAAGAGAGATGCTGTGGATATTCATGAGTATCAAGCGAAAGATATTTTAAGTGGTTATGGTCTTAAAGTCGCCGAAGGTGGTTTAGCCTATAGTTCAGAAGATGCTGTTCAACGTGCCAGAGAAATCGGTGGTCATGTTTGGGCCGTTAAAGCGCAAATCCATTCCGGTGCGCGTGGTAAAGCGGGTGGTATTAAAATTTGTAAAACCCATGATGAAGTTGAAGCTGCGGCGGATGCTTTGTTGGGTAAAAGATTAGTCACTCATCAAACGGGTCCTGCAGGTAAGGTATGTTCGCGTCTGTATGTTGAAGCCGGTACCGATATTGTTAAAGAACTGTATTTTTGCTTCTTAGTAGATCGCAGCTCAGAGCGCATTGTAATGGTGGGCTCTGCGCAAGGTGGTATGGACATCGAAGAGCTTGCAGTCACTAATCCTGACGCGATTACTAAAATCTATATAGAACCCGCTGTGGGTTTACAAGATTATCAAGCACGTGAGATGGCTTTTGCATTGGGTTTAGATCCTGAAATGATGAGCCACGCTGTAAAAACTATTAAAGGGTGTTACAAAGCGTTACGTGCATTAGATGTCAGCATGTTAGAGATTAACCCTTTAGTGGTTACAGCAAGCAATGAGCTTGTTGCGTTAGACGCTAAGATGGGTTTTGATGATAATGCACTATTCAGACAGCTTAAGATTGCTGAATTACGTGATAAAACGCAAGAAGATCCTCGTGAAATGGCAGCAGCTGATCGTGGCTTAAGCTATGTGGGCTTAGATGGTGATATTGGTTGTATGATCAATGGCGCTGGATTAGCGATGGCAACCATGGATATGATTAAACTAGCCGGTGGTGAGCCTGCTAATTTTCTTGATGTTGGTGGTGGAGCTTCTGCAGAACGAACAGAAAAAGCCTTCCGTTTAGTTTTAGCGGATAAAGGCGTTAAAGCGATGTTAGTAAATATCTTTGCGGGTATTAATCGTTGTGATTGGATCGCTGAAGGTGTTGTGCAAGCCGTTAGAAAAATTGACATGAAAGTGCCATTGATTGTGCGTTTATCAGGTACTAACGTTGAAGAAGGTCAACGTATCATTAAAGAAAGTGGTTTACCGATCATTACTGCAGAAACGTTAGCCGAAGCAGCAGAAAAAGCTGTGCAAGCGCGTAACGAAGTAGTGGCAAAAGAAGCGGCTGGAGAGATTTAAATGGCAATTTTTATTAACGAAACAACCCGTATTATTGTTCAAGGATTCACCGGAAAAATCGGTAGTTTTCATGCGCAAGACATGATCAATTACGGATCAAACGTTGTCGGTGGTGTAACACCGGGCAAAGGTGGCCAAACGCATTTAGGGTTACCTGTTTTTAATACGGTTAAAGAAGCAGTGAGCCAAGCCGGTGCAGAAGCGAGTATCATTTTTGTACCGCCCGCATTTGCTGCTGACTCTATTATGGAAGCCGCTGATGCGGGTATTAAATATTGCGTAGCGATTACCGATGGTATTCCTACTCAAGACATGATGACGGTTAAAAACTTTTTGCGTCGTTTCCCTGTTGAAGAACGCATGATTTTAACCGGTCCTAACTGTGCGGGTACTATCAGCCCAGGTCGTTCTATGTTGGGAATTATGCCGGGTCATATTTACAAACAAGGTAACGTAGGTATCGTAGGTCGTTCAGGTACGTTAGGGTATGAAGCCGCTGACCAAATGAAGCGTTTGGGTATTGGTATTTCTACTTCTGTAGGTATCGGTGGTGACCCCATTAACGGTAGCTCACACCGTGACATCTTAGAGCACTTTGAGAATGATCCAGAAACCAAAGTAGTTTTAATGATTGGTGAGATTGGTGGTCCACAAGAGGTTGAAGCGGGCTTATATGCGAAAGAGCATATGACAAAACCAGTAATTGCCTATATTGCGGGCTTAACTGCACCAGAAGGTCGTCGTATGGGCCATGCCGGTGCGATTATTTCTTCTGCGGGCGAAGGCGCTGCAGAAAAAGTAGCTATCTTAAGAGAGTTGGGCGTACACATCAGTCCAACACCTTCTTCCATGGGTGAAACGGTTGCCGCTGTATTAGCAACGTTATAATCGAGTAGCGGATCTAAAATTAATCACACTAGAGCAATCTTTTTGATTGCTCTAGTCATGATACAAGTCATATGCGTTTTTTAATGTAAACGCCCTTCATCAAATGGTTTTTCCCTGACAATAACGTCTCAATAGATCTAGGCTTAATAGAGCGGCTTGGTTTTGTTTTCGTGAAATGGGGCCAACGATAGAATGAGTCGTTTGATAAAACGCTTTACCCACTAGTAAAACACTCAATAGCCCTATAGATTTATTTTTGTCTATCAGAGCGTTCTCATCGCCTGTATAAAGCTGTATCAATACCGCATTAACGCCAGTATTTTTCTGAGTTACCATGGCGAGATCTTTAGCATGAATAAGTTGCTCTTCAGTGCTCAGCGCTTGAGTGGATACTTTAATATTTTTCTCATAACTGGCTTTTATCAACCAATCATAGCCAACACATTTTGCAGCCAGTAGCCCATGACTAGCCGTTTCTATAACCGCTAATGATTGCTTATTAGCGGTCATAAATTTATCAATTTCAAACGCCAAATCTCCAGTAGGTTCCCCTAAGCCATCAATAGCAAAGACATAATCACCTAAGCAGTCGTTAAGCTCAGAAACTAATGTATTTAGATCAGTTTTAGGATAATCAAAAGGGAATAGTAATTTAGTTTGCACGTCATCGGTGCCTGCTCTAAACCCCAATTCAACCTTGTTAGGTATCTTAATTTCTTTGATGAGTTCTTGGATGGCGGACTCACCTAAACCAAAGCTTTTTAAGCTGATTAGGTGGGGTGGGTGTAAAGTAAATCTAGCAAGTAAGTCTGGTTTAACATGTTCTATGAACATGGCTTTCATTTCTGAGGGCACGCCGGGTAAAAATATAAACCAGCATCGACGATGTTTTATAGCGAATCCGGGGGCAGTACCCCAAGCATTATCGATGCGGATAGCTGTTTGTGGTAACAAAGCTTGCTTTCTATTGATCTGAGGCATAGCTCTGTTTCTGCTTTGAAAGAATTCTATAATTTGTTCAAAGGCAACGGCATCAAATGTTAAGGGTCTATCGAAGGCTTTTGCGACAGCTTCAGCAGTTAAGTCATCAGAGGTAGGGCCTAAACCGCCTGTGCAAATACAGCAGTCCGCTCTTGCTGCAATCTCAGATAGTAAGTGGATTAGATCATCTAGTTTGTCACCGACGGCTGTATGGCGAGTCACTGTAAATCCACAATGAATGGCTTCTTGAGCTAACCAAGCCGCATTAGTATCAACCGTTTGCCCGGTGACAATTTCTTCACCTTGGGAGAATATTTCTAGCGTTGGATTCATTGCATAAACTCATTGACTAGTAAATGATGCCAGAAAGGCAGAGTAAATAAACTCAGTGCGGTAGTCACTGTTACCGTCATCGCATATAGTGCGCTGTCTAATTTATAGCGATCACAAAATACGACGCCTACTACCATGCTGGGCATGGCTAAATCTAAAACGGCCGCCGCTTTGTATTGTCCGTCCATGGTTAAATAAGACGCTAAGGTCATAGCAAATAAAGGTAATAAACACATTTTTATGATAATTACGGGTAACACATAAGGAATGTTTTTGCGCGTAACCGCTCGCCAATTTAAGGCGAGTCCAAGAGAAATCAACATGAGAGGCACTACGGCACCGGATAGTTTCTGTAATGCTGCCGCAAACCACACGGGGGCAGATATGCCATTAAGATTTAAGATAATAGCTATGGCCGCGGCCCAAAAAGGCGGTGCATTTAAAAAAGATAGCACAGATTTAGAGTTTTCTGCCGTGTCTTCTCCATAATGACGTGCGACCATAATGCCTAAGGTAAAGACGATGGGCGCAGCAGAAAACAAGTCCACTTGTATCGCCACAGAGCGAGCCCAATAACCGAATGTTTGCTCTAAAACGGGCAGGCCCAGATAGGTTACATTGGGAACGGTCGCTAAAATAATGGCGCCTAAGCGTTTATTTTCTAGTTTAAGACATTTGCCTATTGCCCAAGTGCAGAACATAGCCAATAAAATACTACTAGCACCCATTAGCATAAAATTGACGGAATGCATCCCAAGGTCTGAGTTCCACAAAACCTCTAAAACCATGGCAGGGAGAAATAAATAATAAACGACGGACGTAAGTATTAAGCGGGTTTGTTCGGCGCCTAAATTAGCAGGTTTAAGTATTTTCCAGCCGATACCACAAGCCATCAATACTGACATTTGCAACAATGTTGAGTTCATGTGTTTATTTTATGGGGTATTAATAGCGTGCAATCTTAAATCGAGTTCCGGTAATATATATCATATAAATAAAGCGCTGTTTGTTTGTGATCGACAATAATTATAAATTTATTATGCTTAGGAGTTAGACCATGTCATTTTTTAAATATTTTCAGTCAGCTATCATTATCTCAATAGTATTAGTGAGTGGTCTTTTAAAGGCTGAAAATAATGTCATTCCGGCGATATCTCCAGTAGAAGCTGAGCAGTTATTTAACAAAAAGAAAGCTGTTATTATAGATGTGCGTGAAGACAGTGAATGGAAAGAACAGCATATTCCAGGCGCTATCCATATTCCATTAGGTCAGTTACCTGAACGCTTAACCGAGCTTAAACAATATAAAGACAGTCCTGTTATTGCGCAATGTCGATCAGGTAGACGCTCTGCTCAAGCGAGTGATGTGTTAAAATCTGCTGGTTTTTCTTATGTATACAACATGGAAGGTGGTCTTAATGCGTGGGATAAAGCAGGCTTAAAAACAGAGTAAGCCTTAGACGACACAAATTCTTATAATTCTTAATCTTATACCTAGTTTATGACATTGATATCAACTAAAGACATACCTGTCCGCGAACGTTTAATTATGGCGTTGGATGTTCCCAGTATCCCAGAAGCACAAGCGTTAGTGGAAGAATTAGGTGATTCGGTGATCTTTTATAAAGTCGGCATGGAGTTATTTATGTCGGGTGATTATTTCGGTTTTATCGAATGGTTAAAACAACAGAACAAAAAAGTGTTTGTTGATCTTAAGTTTTTTGATGTACCAGAGACAGTGGGCAGAGCGATTAAAGCCTTAAGTAGCAAGGGTGTAGATCTTGCGACTATTCACGGTAATGACGCTATTATGGAATCAGCGGCTAAAGCGAAAGGCGATCTTAAAGTGTTAGCGGTAACGGCCTTAACCAGTTTGGATCGTGGGGACTTAGATGATTTAGGCTTTAAGTGTGATGTACGTGACTTAGTATTATCGCGCGCTAAACGCGCTTTGCAGATTGGTTGTGATGGTATCGTTTCATCGGGTTTAGAAGTCTCTATGCTCAGAGAAGAATTAGGCCACAAATTATTAGTGATTACCCCAGGTATTCGCCCCGTTGATAATCGTGAAGATGATGATCAAAAACGGGTTGTGAGCGTTGAAATGGCTTTCCAAAATGGAGCAGACTACATTGTAGTGGGCCGACCTATTCGTGATGCTGAAGATCGCAAAGCGATGGCGGAAAAGATTCAGTCACAAATACTGGCTCAATTTGTATAGGGATTTAAACTCTCATTAAATCTACTTCGATAAATTTTATAACTTAAACTTTACTATGATATTTGATCCTGAATTTACAACGTCCTATGGGGTTGCTTTTATGATGGGGCTATTCAGTAGCCTGCATTGCATTGGTATGTGTGGTTCTATTATAGGTACGTTAACCTTAAGTTTAAGCCCTGAAATTCGTAATAACAAAAAGCTATTGTTACCCTTTGTATTTAATTACAACTTTGGTCGCATTACGAGTTACGCCTTAGGGGGCGCTTTAATCGGCAGTATAGAGGCCTTATTAAGTATGCCTTTGGGTGATTTTCATGGTCACCGATTATTACAACTATTATCGGCAGTGATTATGGCGGGGGCAGGGGTTTATATTGCCGGTTGGTTCCCACGTTTTGCCTACATAGAAAAAGCCGGTATCAATATTTGGAAAACCCTCGAGCCCTATGGGCGTAAATTGATCCCCGTTAAGAATTATACCCAAGCCTACCTATTCGGTATGGTGTGGGGCTGGCTACCTTGTGGTTTGGTTTATTCAGCTTTAGCGCTCGCGGCAACCTCGGGTGATGTGACTAAGAGTGCCTTGACCATGTTAGCGTTTGGTTTAGGGACATTACCGGCGGTGATGGGTATTGGTGTCATGACGCATGTGTTGACCCGCTTATCGAGAATGCAGCGTTTCAAGCAAATTGTCGGTTTGTTTATGGTGGCGCTTGCTCTACTGGCAGCATTTCCATGGTTGAATCCTATGGTGATTACAGATCATTCAATGCATCTTAAATAGCCACGATGGGACATTTTAAAACCATCATTGGTCACTCTCCGTCGTTAGAGTCTATTATTCGTAGTGCCAAAATGGTGGCTGCGACCGATGTGACCGTACTGATTAAGGGCGAAACAGGCACGGGTAAAGAATTGTTTGCCAATGCAATTCAAAGAGAAAGTAGCCGCGCAGGCAAACCGTTTATCTGTCTTAATTGTGCGGCACTCTCAGAAAGCTTAATCGAGTCTGAATTATTTGGTCATAAGAAAGGTGCATTTACCGGCGCGGCCACAAATAAAACTGGCTTATTTGAAGCGGCTGACGGCGGTACCGTATTTCTTGATGAAATCAATTCATTACCCATGACTATTCAAGCTAAGCTATTGCGCGTCTTAGAGTCGGGTGAATGTTTAGCGGTAGGTGATACTAAAGTTTATCGTGTCAATGTGCGCATAATCGCCGCAACCAATGCCGATTTAAATCAGCAAGTGAGAGCAGGGCAGTTTAGGCGAGATCTCTACTATCGCTTAGACGTCGTGCCTCTAGAATTACCGCCACTCACGAGACGATTAGAAGATCTTGAACACCTCATTAATCATTTTATGGCGATGGTGGCTAGCACACATGGTATAGCATCACCCTCCCTAAGTAAGTCTGCCCTAGCCGTTTTAAAGAATTATCCGTGGCCAGGTAATGTGCGTGAACTACGTAATTTGTGTGAACGATTGAGTATTCTTTTAGCGGGTAAAGTGATTGAAGTGGAACACCTACCCAGTGAGTTTTTTTCGGGTGTAAATAATACCTCTTTAGAGGGATTTATATTGCCTCATGAGGGGCTTAATTTAGAGCAGTTAGAAGTAGAACTTATTCAACAAGCGTTAGACCGCACGAATGGTAATCGAAGTAAGTCTGCCAAATTGCTAGGGCTGACTCGGGATACCTTGTTGTACCGAATGCAAAAGCACGGGTTTAGAGATTCAGGAAAGTAGTTTAAGACAAGCTTACTGCCTTAACGAAACCAATCTCGCTTGTCTCATCACCGCTTTTAAATCACTCACCGCCTGCGCTAATCCCACAAACAATGCTTGAGCAATAATCGAGTGACCAATATTTAGCTCAACAATCTCAGGGATGGCGCAAATGTCTTCCACGTTATGAAAGTTTAAACCATGCCCCGCATTCACTTGTAAGCCGGCGCTATGTGCGTATTTTGCGGCTTCTATAATGCGAACCAGCTCCGCGTTTTTTTCTTCTGTTGTTGTAGCATCCGCATAACAGCCTGTATGCAGTTCAATAACGGGTGCACCCGCTTCTACAGCGGCATCAATTTGTACTGTGTCAGGATCAATAAATAAAGAGACTTCGATGCCTGCATCACCCAGCGTTGCGCAGGCGCTTTTCATGCGTCGAATGTTACCCGCTATTTCTAAGCCACCCTCTGTGGTTAACTCTTCTCGCTTCTCGGGGACTAAACAGCAAGCGAAGGGGTTTACTTTTAAAGCAATGCCAATCATTTCATCAGTGACAGCCATTTCCATATTTAAGCGCGTTTGTAGAGTTTCTTTTAACAAGAACAAATCTTTATCTTGAATGTGTCTACGGTCTTCTCTTAAATGCGCGGTAATGCCATCAGCGCCTGCTTGTTCAGCTATGAGAGCGGCTTGTACAGGGTCTGGATAGCGCGTACCTCGTGCTTGTCTGATGGTACAGATGTGGTCAATATTAACGCCTAATAATATGTTTGATGTGTTCATTTTTCTAGATGTTGCATGATTTGGTTGATAACAGCTCTGCTTTTTAAGGGCTTGCCATTTAGATAAGTCGCGATCACCTTGCGCATGATTAATTTCGCTTCTAATAAGGTTTGGGGTTCTAATAGTTGTTTTGCTTTAAGGGCTAAGAGCGTCTTTCCAGATAATTGTCCATCGACTGCGGGAATCGCCCCTTGTTCTACATCAAAGTGATAGGTCAATAAGGGGTCTATTTTGTTGCTGTTAGCATCATAATCTAATTCTAGACCATATCCCGTAGCTTCAATGAGTTCTAATTCAAAAATGCGTAGACTGGCTTCAATATTAGGATCAGATATCAATCTGGCCAAGCAATTTTTATAACAGATAAACACATCAGGGTGTGGGTCGTATTTATGTAAAAAACAGGTGATGAGTTCATTGACATAAAAGCCGCAATACAGCGCAATGCCTTGTAAGGTGTCAAACTCCCCTGAGACTTCAACATGACTCAGGGTTTTTAAATCAGACTTGCCAAAATAAGAAATATTTAAGGGCAGAAAGGCCTGTAATAGGCCTGCTGTTTTAGACTTGGGCTTTCTGACCCCTTGGGCTAATAAAGAGATTCTGCCAAAATCTTGAGTAAGGATATCAATAATTAAACTGGTTTCTCGGTATTTACGCTGTGCAAGAATATAGGCAGGTTGTAAATAAACAGTGTTTTCAGTCATTAAATCCTAGGCTTTGCATGGCTCTTTCGTTATCAGACCAATTCTTTTTAACTTTAACCCACAACTGTAAATACACTTTCTGATCAATCAGTCTTTCTATATCAATACGTGCATCTGTACCCACACTCTTAAGCATTTCGCCGTCTTTACCGATCACGATAGTCTTTTGGCCGAGGCGTTCTACCCAAATAATAGCGTAAATTTTAGTCAGGTTTTCATGCTCTTCGTAGCGTTCCATTTCTACTGTTAAAGCATAAGGTACCTCGTCACCTAAACGACGCGTTAGTTTTTCTCTAATGATTTCAGCCGCCAGAAAACGCTCAGGTCGATCCGTGATTTGATCTTCGGGATAGATTAAGTTTTGTTCGGGTAACAACTGCATAATCAAACTTTCTAGTTCATCTAAGTTGGTACGTTTTAATGCCGAAATAGGGACTAAATGCTCAAAAGGAAACTTATGCTGTGCTTCTGCAAAGAAAGCCAAAATCTCATCTTTATCTTTTACTTTATCCACTTTATTAACCGCCAGAATAACCGGTAAGCCGGCTTGCTCTAGCTTCTTAAAGATCACTTCATCGTATTCATGCCAAGACAAGCCATCAATCAACCAAACGATCACATCAACCCCTAATAAGGTGGTCTCAGCGGTACGATTAAGGTATCGATTTAGGGCCTTGCTCTCATTATTGTGCATGCCAGGGGTGTCCATATAAATGGCTTGGCCTGCGTCCGTGGTATTAATGCCTAAAATGCGATGGCGCGTGGTTTGAGGTTTGCGGGAGGTAATGCTGATTTTTTGCTTAAGCAAATGATTCATCAGAGTAGATTTGCCAACATTTGGGCGCCCGATGAGGGCTACGAAACCACAGTTCATTACTTAACCTTATTAATGTGTTCTAACATGAGTTCTGCCGCTGCTTGCTCGGCTTTCTTTCGAGAGATTCCTGCGCCAATACAAGTAAAGTCCATATTTGAGATTCGGCATCTAACTTTGAACATTTGTTCATGCGCCAATCCAGACATGGTCACTAAAGTGTATTCAGGCAAGTCTTGTTTTTTAGACTGCATCATTTCTTGCAGTTGAGTTTTGGGATCTTTTTGCCAATTGTCCAATGATAAGCTGTTGAGCTTATCGCTAAACAATATTTCTATCCAGCTTTTGCAGGCCTCGATGCCCTGGTCTTTATACAAGGCGCCCATAATCGCTTCTAAGGCATCAGATAGGATAGAGTCACGACGAAAGCCACCGCTTTTAAGCTCACCAGAGCCCAGGAATAAATATTCACCTAGATTATGTTCTCTCGCTAAGTCAGCTAAAGAGCTTTGATTAACAAGGCTGGCTCTTAAGCGACTTAAAACGCCTTCGCTGGCTTGTGGGAATAAATCATATAGCTTTTGTGCAATCACAAAACCTAAGATCGAATCGCCTAGAAACTCTAGGCGTTCATTGTTTTTTGCATGCGCACTGCGGTGCGTTAAAGCCGCGGTAAAGAGTTGTGGGTCATTAAAAGTTAACCCTAGTTTTCTAGCTAAAACATCTGCTTTTTTAATCACAATGGTGAGGTCTTATTTTAAAATCGTGCCAATGCGACTGAAGCCAACACCGGTATTTTCTAAATCCCAGTTCATCCAGATAAAGAAAGCCTTACCGACTAGGTTTGCTTCAGGAACTGGCCCCCAGTAGCGGCTATCGTTACTGTTGTCTCTATTGTCACCCATGGCAAAGTATTGGCCTTCTGGGACTTCGTAAACAAACTCAACGGTGGGCGCACCATTTCTAATTAAAATATTATGTTCAACGCCGGTTAAATTCTCAACAAATTCTTCTGCACCGGTCATATCATCACCTTGGCCTACGCCATGAAAAGTCCCTAAAGAAATTTCACTAATAGCTTGGCCATTTACGGTGAGTCTTTTGTTGCTGTATTCAATTTTATCACCGGGTAGACCGATAATACGTTTAATGTAATCAACCGTTGGATCTTTAGGGTAACGGAAGACAAAGATATCACCCCGTTGGGGTTTATTAATCTCTAGAATCTTTTTATTGATGATGGGTATGCGAATGCCGTAGGTAAATTTATTCACTAAAATAAAGTCGCCCACCAATAGCGTTGGCATCATAGAACCCGAAGGAATTCTAAAAGGCTCAGCGATAAAAGATCTTAGTAAAAATACGATGAGTACGATAGGGAAGAAAGAGCGTGCATATTCTACGTAGAAGGGCTCGTTTTCTTCACTAAAGGTTTCGCCTCTAGATTTAAGAATCAGTAAATAACCACCCCAAATAATGCCCGTTACAACGGAAGCAACAAAAAGGTAAAAAGAAAAATCGTAATCCATAATGATGTCTAATGTGTTTAGGGGTAAGGTCAGTGGCTTACCTTGAATTTAATAGTAGGGTGTTTTCTTATTCTTTATTCAATTGTAATACCGCTAAGAAGGCTTCTTGAGGTATCTCAATGTTGCCTACTTGCTTCATGCGTTTTTTACCGGCTTTTTGTTTTTCTAACAACTTCTTCTTACGGCTAATATCGCCGCCGTAGCATTTAGCGATTACGTTTTTACGCATGGCTTTAACGGTAGAACGCGCAATAATCTTAGAGCCAATGGCCGCTTGAATCGCGACCTCGTACATTTGTCGAGGGATTAAATCCTTCATCTTTTCAACTAAATCACGGCCGCGATTATTACTTAAATCACGGTGTACGATAATAGATAAAGCATCCACTTTGTCCGCGTTGATTAATACATCCAGTTTAACAAGATCAGCAGCTTGAAAGCGTAAGAACTCATAATCAAAAGAAGCAAAGCCACGGCTCACTGATTTTAAGCGGTCAAAAAAGTCCAGTACTACTTCACTTAACGGCATTTCATAATTCAGAGACACTTGGCTACCGACATACTGCATATCTTTTTGTATGCCACGTTTCTCGATACATAAAGTGATAACCCCGCCTAAATAAGCTTGGGGCACCAAAATATTGGCACGAATAATCGGCTCTCTAATTTCTTTAACCACACCCCCATCCGGTAAATCGGCGGGATTATCCACCATTAAAATCTCATTAGTTTGGGTGATCACTTCATACACCACCGTGGGAGCTGTCGTGATAAGGTCGACATTGTATTCGCGCTCTAAGCGCTCTTGCACAATCTCCATGTGCAACATGCCTAAAAAGCCACAGCGGAAACCAAACCCTAAGGCTTGTGAAGATTCAGGTTCAAACTGTAAAGCCGCATCATTGAGGTTTAACTTGTTAAGCGCTTCGCGTAAACCTTCGTAATCATCAGAGCTAATAGGATACAAGCCAGCAAAAACGCGAGGTTGTACGCGTTGAAATCCAGTGAGTTGTTCAGGGGCTGGTTTGTCAGTCCATGTAATAGTATCACCTACCGGCGCACCAAAAATGTCTTTAATACCCGCCACCACGTAGCCTACTTCGCCGGTATTTAATAGCTCTTTTTCTAAACGTTTAGGGGTAAATACGCCGACTTTTTCCGCGATAAAAGACTTACCGGTCGACATAATAGTTATCTTTTGTTTGCGGCGAATACTACCATGCATAATTCTAACTAAAGACACCACGCCCAAATAACTATCAAACCAAGAGTCGATAATTAAAGCTTGTAAGGGGCCTTCTGGATCACCCACTGGGTGCGGCACTTTAATGACTAATTGTTCTAATACATCCAATACGCCTAGGCCTGTCTTGGCGCTGATCATTAAGGCTTCGTCAGCGGGAATGCCAATCACTTCTTCGATTTCGTTTTTGACGCGTTCAGGCTCAGCAGAGGGTAGGTCGATTTTATTTAATACGGGTACAACTTCTAAACCCTGTTCAATCGCGGTATAGCAATTAGCCACACTTTGCGCTTCTACCCCTTGGGCCGCATCAACCACTAATAACGCACCTTCACAAGCGGCTAAAGAACGCGATACTTCATAAGAAAAATCAACGTGGCCTGGGGTGTCAATAAAGTTAAGCTGATACGTTTCGCCGTCTTGGGCTTTAAAGTCTAAAGTGACACTTTGGGCTTTAATGGTAATGCCACGCTCTCTTTCAATATCCATTGAATCAAGCACTTGAGCAGACATTTCTCGGTCACTTAAGCCACCACACATCTGAATAAAACGGTCGGCAAGGGTAGATTTTCCATGATCGATATGCGCGATAATGGAGAAATTTCTGATATGTTTTAAATCCACGGTATTTAACTGATGATGAGGTTGTTAGGCGTTATTGCTTTGTTATTGGCGATTAAACAGAATACGGTCATTCAATCGACTATAAAATGTCGGTGATTATAACAGAATTAGTTATCATACTTTGTAAAATGAACAAGGAACGCCCGTGAGCCAGCGCATTGATAAACCTGCTTTAATACGATATTTAAGAGATCAGTTTTGCTTGGATTGGCAGGGTATTCATGGCATAAGGCACTGGTCGCGTGTGCGTTATAACGGATTATTAATGGCCAGAGAAAATGACGCCTCGGTGCATGTGGTAGAGTTGTTTGCCTTTTTTCATGATGCCCGACGTTTTAATGATCATAGAGATCCTGAGCATGGCATTCGCGGTGCTGAATTAGCGTGGCAACTGAAAGATCGCCTATTTGAGGCGACGGATCACGAAATGGCTTTGTTAACAGAGGCCTGTCACGAACACAGCAATGGCTTAATAGAAGCCGATATCACTGTGCAGACCTGTTTTGATGCCGATCGATTGGATTTGGCTAGAGTAGGCATTATGCCCAATCCGCTTTATTTGTGTACGGATCAGGCTAAAAGCGCGTCTATGTTGATGCCGGCTATTGAGCGGTCAATACGGTTAAAGGTTTACTAGTAAACTTTCTAAAAAAACGGGTGGAATTTAAATTCAGATTAAAGCGTAATATTTACTCTTTACCTGATCTAGTCTTAGATTCACCGTCAGAGCCATTAAAGTAACTTAAAGATTTTTTCCAAGCGATATCGGCAATTGCTTTGCCTAGCTTTCGTCCTTGTAAGTCACCATCTTTAAAGTGGATGCCTCCATAGCGTCTAGAAATGCCGGCTTCAGTTGCTGCTGCTGTAAATGTATTCCAATGTAGTTTAATGTCATTGCTGGGTACTTTATGCAGTTCAACGCTTGATGAGCCAGCAGGTATGGTAACTTCATTGTCAAACTTATCACTGCCTGTAAATAGTTTTAGTGTTTCGGCGGCTGCGAAACTAAAAGTACTATGACCTGAAACATACTCAGGAAATGCTGGCGTAACCACATTGCTTGTTTGATAAGGCATCCAGTTTCCGGCATCAGTTGTTCCATTCCAATAATGAATTGTTAGGCCATTAAACAGAAAACGAATCGCTGAAATCGGCCTTACATAGTCGAAAGCAAACTTAGCATCCCACGCTGCGATGCTGGCATCCAGCATCGCGTTGGTGAGTGCAAAATACATTTTTATATCTTTGTTTAAGTCATTGCCATCTCTATCCGATATAAACTTTGCAAATAATACCCAATGCCCTGGGGGCGTTTCTGATTTTGGGCCGTTCATCCAATATTCAACAATTGCTTTTCTCTGGTCATTTAAATTTAGAGAAAAATTTAGAATCTCTTGGGCTTGTTTTTCATAAGCTTCTGAAGAATAGGGGGCAGGTCCTTCTAAGGTATTGCGTAGCTGGTCACCTGAGCTAAGAGCATAAGGTGTCACTAATCTCCATTGAGGTGTAAGAAAACTTTGTGCATTTGAGCCGACTATTAATGGTTGCCAATGGTCTGGGGCTATAAGTATGCTTTGATCATACTTTGCATCAAGATGGAGAGGGGCGTTTTGGGGGGTATAGCAAGTGTAATCACTGTAGGGAGTTGTTACTTGCTCTCTAGGTTCACACTGCTTGAATACGTTACCATGTTGATTAGAACCGTCGTCAGAACGGTAGCCTAATACGGCTGATGCTGCGGCATGTCCCACACCAGCAGGCGTTGAGACGCCATGGCTATATTTGGCTGTATTAACCAGTGTTGTTAATAAGTCATAGAAATCACTATCTTGTGTTGGGTCAACATAAGCCGTTAAATCCTTGCCAGGAAATAAATCAACTAAACACTCGTATGCCGCGTAGCTCATGGCTTCGGTTTGGCTTTGTCCGACATTGCTAGAATTGGTTATGCGAGATATGTTTAATTGTGTTCTTTTGGCCTGCGAGTCATAAGTCGCCCAAGCATCGTACATGCAGGTGTTTAAAATGGCTAATGCGCGAGCGGTTTTTGTAGGCGCAAAACCTGTATCTCTAACGGCTTGAATAGCGACATCATTCCATTGGGTAACTATGCTTTGTGCTAGTGCATGGGTGCTTGAAAGAAGAGTGATCCCAATCAAAAAAGTTATTTTGAGTCGTGTTAATAGTTTCTTAGAAAGTAATGTCATTAATAAAGCCACGTATGATTAGGATTTTTGTGGAGTTTATATGATGTTTAGCAGAATTAAAAGTTAATTTACTTCTATAAATGAAAAAATATATTAACTATGGGTAGGTGAAACTTAAACGCTTAGTTAATAGGCGGTTGTTTTATTGATCTGAAATTTGCTTTTTACCCGTGAGTGGTAATCGATAGCGGGCAAAAATAGTGTAAAAAAACTCCATCAAAGGCAATAGCAACGGCACTCGCTCAATAAGAGGAGCTAAGCGTCTGTAATAGGGCAGTTGCTTCCACACTTGTAAAAAACCCACAACACCGGATTTGATTTGATTGTTCTCATCAATCACATGCATACGATCCATCGTTTGCTTATAAGTGAGTCCTGCTTCGGCTAAGGCGGTTTTATCTTGACTAATATCAACCCAGTTAATATTACCGGCTTTATCCAGCTTTTTCATGGCATTGATTTCAATATTGCAGATAGGACACTCGCCATCATGAAAGCAAGTGACTTTAGGTGTTGTAGATGGATGGCGTTCTGTGGGTGTATTCATAGCGTTGATAGGCATAAAAAAAGGCTCCTAAGAGGAGCCTTTAGTTTAAGTCAATGCAACAAAAAGGCAATGGCCAAGATCTTAATCGGTGGTTTTTTTTGTCCAACGAGGTAACCACATTTGAGCAAAAGACGATGCGAACATTACGGTGGCTGCCAGGCTATAGCCTAAACCGCCAATCATAGTGAGCCATGCGCATGATGGCCAAAATTTAGTGAGCCACCAGGAGGCGACATCTAATACTAGAAACGCAAAAGGAGTAGATATTAAGATGAGTTTCCAGAACTGATTAAATTCAGCAAGACCAAAAATAGCGCCGACAAATAAGAATATAAAGCTGATGCCGAATAAATGGATGTGGGATACGCGTGTTAACGAGGCAATGCTGGCGCCATGATCTGTTTCGGCTAAGCTTTGCGCGACCTCAAGTTTAGTCACTTCTGGCAGGCCAGATTCTTCATCGTGACATTTAGCGCATTGCTTTTCAAGCAAGGGTTTTACAGTCTCCCATTGACTGGCGGGAGCTCCATCGCGTACCCATTTAATCAAGGCAATGTTGACTTCTGCCGGGGCTTTATCTTTCATTTTGCCCGTTAGAGCGGCTTCAAGCTTAGAACCTGAGCGGTTGCCATAATAACTGTAAACAATATCATCTATCGATAAGCCCGCTTTGCCATCGGCTTTACCATGCGTGAGCATGATTTGTGCACCCGCCATGCATAAGCCCAAACCGACGACGACTAAAAAACCAGTGAATAACACTCTGTACGTTAATGAGAGAGTGCCTAAAGTGAGTTCATCTTTTGAGCCGATCATTTAATTTACCTATTGAGGTGTTTGGTTAAAACCCGTAACTGTAAGATAGCGCGACGACATTAACCGCATAGCTCTGTTGTTGAAGATTTGTTGGCATTAAAGCGTTTGGAGTATATCCATATTGCTGACCATTGTAATAGTAGTCATTACTATTTAATTGTTGGTATAAATAAGTTAATGAAATTTTACCATCTTTAAGAACTTTGTAATTGCTCACTAGTTTTAACATCCATAGTTCGTTTCTTATGGGCGATAAATTACCGCATGTGAGCTTGGCTGTTGTTCCACAGGCTGAATCATATGGGACTTGTGTTGAATACGTGGTGGTGTCTAAGGCATAAGATAAATCAGCAACAAATTCTAATTTATTATTAAATAGTCCGCCATGACGCCCCATGAATCCTACAGTTTGACTATTATCTTCAAGTTGATTAGTCCAGATGTTGGTGGGAGCGCTTATTTGACTGCCATTATTGCCACTACGTAAGTTTCGTTGACCGTTTTGCCAGTTCCAATAGGCTGAAACATTAGAGTTTTCTGTAAAATTATAAGTGGTATCTACATTAACCCCTGCAGATTGACCATTTTGAACGCCTAAGGTGGCATCATAAGTGTCGTAAGTATATCGACCATTGACCCCTAAATCTAATTTTTGGGTCACTTGCCAATTAACACCGGCTTTGCCCACATTTTGATTACGATTGGCGTACGGATAAGCAATGTAGCCAAGGAAGTTTCCTGCGTTAAGAGCAGAGTGAGAAACTGCGCCTAATGTAGGATCATAGCTTCCAGCATTGGCTCTGAAACTAGGGTCATTAGTCGCTTTACGATTAGCATAAGTGTAACCCGCATTAAAACTCACATCGTCTAATGCTTTTAAGCGATAGTTTAAGTTCATCTTGTCTTCATTAGTCGTAGGGCTAGAGACACATTGCGCGCCACCAATGACACCATTACACCACCGATTGATATTTTCGTGCTCATAACCCAAGCTGATGTTTTGTGCCTTAGTTAAGCGATAAGCCGCTGATGCTTCATATTGCATCTTGCGGTTGCTATAAGGGGTGTTAACGCCTTGGTATGGTTCACCTGCAATGTTTTGATACTTGTATATATTCGAGTTGGTGTTGTTATCACGCTCGTTAATTTTATAACCCACGGTCAAGTTTAAGTCTTTTATGCTCTGATTAGTTAGCTTAATATCTCCATGCTTGGTTTCGACTACACCGTTTAACGAATTAGTAGGTAGTCCATTCGCTTGCATCATGTTATTGGCTACACCACTAAACTGAGGTGTTAATGTGGGTGCATAGCTAGAGTTTTGTTGGTTATAACCATAAGAAAAACCTCCGGCCAGTTTTGTAGTTGATGTAAAGTCATAACCACCTGTCAAATTCGCTTGATGTAAGCTATTGCTGGGGGCAGTACTCATGGAGTTATTTGAATAGCAGTTTACACCCGAGCAACTACGTTCTGCATTTGTAGCCATTGGATTTTGCCAATTTAGACTATTGTAGTCATCATGGAATATTGAACCAAAATAACCGCCTGATAAATGCCCTTTATCACCTTTCCAATTTAAGGTGGTGTTGATGTTATCTGTTTGATAGCTAGTTGGATTAAACAGAATATTAACCCCTTCACCTTTAGCTGTTAGTCCTCCAACCAAACCAATACCTGCTTGCGAACCCGAACCAATTAATTTTGCCCCCGATTGATCTAAATGTTTATAGTCAACTTCGGCACTCCATTGATCGCTAAAAGTGTAAGTGGTATTAAATGATCCCGTTTTACGATTGACTGATTCATTTTCATTGTGAAATGCATTCTTTTTAGCGTTACTTAAACTTCTAGTGCCCGGTTGTCCGGTTGCAGTATTAATCGAGCCAAAGTTTGAGGGCAATGTGAAGTTATTTTGCCCTGGATCACCTAGAAAGGGAGTTTGAAAAGAGTCAGTGATATTATGTTGTAACTCATCATAACCTAAGTTTATTTTCCATTTGCCTTGATTACTTATTGAGCCGTCTAACGATCTGGAAGTAGTGCCTAAATTAGAGCCCCCCAGTTTCCAGCGTAGGCCGCTGTTGCTATCTTGATTATAGCCGTTTCCGCCTCGGATATCGAAAGCGCCAATGCCGTAGGCGCCTTCACTGTTGAGGCCGTTATATTGGCCAAACCTAGCTGAGGGATTAGTGGAATATAAAGTGCCAAAGTCAATAGTGCTAGTTGGCTTTGTTAATGCGTCTGTAGCGGCATCAGCGATTGCTAGATTACTCAGTGGTAAAGTGATCGATGTCATTAAGGCGAAGCGTATTGCCAACGCCGTGATGCTGACTTTCATTTCATCATTACGAATTTTCATGATTGTCTCCAGATATGTTTAGCGTTGCAATAAAGCACCGGCAGGATGGTTGGACCCATGCACCATGCTGTGGCAGTCGAGACACGCGCGACCTGTGTAACTGGTGCTTGGGTTTGCTGGTGTACCGGTTAGCCCACCTTGAATGCCTGCTGCATTACCTGCCACTGGGTTTTTACTGTTGTGTGGACCATCATGACATTCATCACACATAAATGGAGGACGTGATTTTAATAAAGGCGTTACGTTCGAACCGTGAGGTGTGTGGCAGTTTGTACAATCTTCAGTAACGGGTTGATGTTCCCATAAGAATGGACCACGTTTTTCTGCGTGACAGGTGTAACAGGTTTCAGTCACAGTATTTTTGACCAGTAGTTTTGGACCTGCAGAACCATGTGGGTTATGACAATCGGTACACGTGATTTTTCCTTCAGGGATCGGGTGATGTGAAAATTTGTTGACTTGTGATTTTTGATCTTTGTGACACGTAAAACACACGTCTTTTTGAGTTATTTTATCGCGTACTTTGTCATGTGCTGTGTGCGTTACATGACACGAGGTGCAAGCTACGTCAGCAGACTGGTGAGCACCGCTTTCCCAATGAGTACGATTTTGATCTTTGTCATGACAGGTTAAGCAGGCTGTATTTTGGCTTTTTGGCTCGCTAGGCGAATAAGCACCTTTCTTTGTGCCAAAGATCACATCGGGTGGATTTGATTTGCTCGTAAGATGTTTTTCACTTTCGCCATGGCATGATTGGCAAGACGGTGTGCGAGAATCTGCTTTGTTACCATGCGGGGTTTGAGCGATAGAAAGTACAGCGGTTTTATCATTCTCATCGTGACAACGGGTACAAACCGAGTCTTTGTCTAGTTGTTGAGCGGGTGACTTGCTGGAAGGATTTTCTAATGATGTTGTCGTGTTTTCTGCGTGTGCGGTTGTTAGTAAGAGTCCGCACAGAAGGATAGATTTTATTGAGACCTTTGCTTGATTAGGTGATCTCTGTAATACAATGGCCTAAAACTGATTTTTTAACTTATTTTGACGAAAAACAGACAAAATAAGCTAATTTATCCCCATAAATAAGGGGGATTTCCCCCTAT
>Ga0214182_1000144_pt1 | contig 34395 bp, 31 predicted proteins | sample TroBogEpilimnion_8_FD_153020 | JGI IMG/M metagenome (GOLD analysis project Ga0214182, IMG submission 153020) | Freshwater microbial communities from Trout Bog Lake, WI - 14NOV2007 epilimnion | ecosystem: Environmental > Aquatic > Freshwater > Lake > Epilimnion/Euphotic zone | place: Trout Bog... | reverse complement strand
ATTCGATCAGCAGGCCGAACTCCGGCCCAAGAGCCTCCCGCATTTTTTGGACGTAGCGGACAACGTGATCCTCATCCTCGCGATGGATGAAGCTGCGCCAAGGGCCGGGGAACGGATCCCATTTCAGGGCGGTGTAACCCATTTCCTTGACCTTCAGGGCGCGTTCGACGTTCTGCTCGATGGACTCCGTCCCGCTCGACCAGCCGTTCGCATAGACTTTTACCCGCTCGCGGGACGCACCGCCGAGCAGGTTGTAAAGTGGCAAACCAGCGTGCTTGGCCACGATGTCCCAGGACGCGATTTCGATCGCGCTCCACGCCGACAGCAGATCCAACGAGGCGCGCCGCATCGCGAAATCCTCGAACAGCACCTGCGCGGTGTGGCGGATATTGAAGACTTCGCGGCCGATGACGTATTTGGCCATGGCTTGCAGCAGCTTCTCGATGATCTGCTCCTTGCCGGGGGTCACATACGCCTCCCCCCAGCCATGCAGGCCGGATTCGGTCTCGACGCGGCAGAACAGCAGGTTCTTGGCTGTCCCCGGGTCGAACAGAAAGGTCTCGATGCGGGCGATCTTCAACGTCCGTTTCCTCATGCTTGCTTATGGCTAAATCTAAGCCTTTGATCGCGGCGCTAGCAACACGGGGGGAACCATGGACTTCGAACAAATCACCTATGAGGTGCGCGGCACCACCGCCATCGTCACGTTGAACCGGCCCGAACGGCGCAACGCTTTGTCCGGCAAGCTGCTGCGCGAGCTGAACGCCGCGCTGCTGGAGGCCGACGAATACAACCCCGTCCACTGCGTCGTGCTGCGCGGTGCCGGCCCGCATTTCTGCGCCGGGGCGGATTTGAACGAGTTCTCCTCCGGCCGCGGCCCCGCGTATCGCGGCCGGCAGGAGATCGACGACGACATCTGGCGGCTGGAGCAGGGCCAACGCCTGCGCATCCAGCTGTTCGACATGCACAAGCCGGTGATCGCCCAGGTGCACGGCACCTGCATCGGGATCGGCACGGAACTGGCGTGGTTCTGCGACATGATCATTGTCGCCGACGACGCCCGCATCGGGTTTCCGCCGGTGCGCGATCTGGGCACCCCGCCGGGTTCGATGTGGCTGTATCATTGCGGCCCGCAATGGGCGAAGCGGCTGCTGCTGACCGGCGATTCCCTGTCGGGTCGCGATTGCGCGGAAATCGGGCTGGCGCTGAAATCCTACCCCGCCGCCGAACTGGAAACCGAGGTCATGCGTCTGGCCGACCGCATGGGTCTGGTGGACCCGCATCTGCTGTCCGCCAACAAGCGGATGGTGAACCTGGGGCTGGAGCTGATGGGCGCCCGAACGTTGCAACGGATCGGCGCGGAGATCGACGCGCGCGGGCATCTCGCCCCCAAGGCGATGGCGTTCAAGGCGACGATGCGGGAGCATGGGGTGAAGACCGCGTTCCAGGCGCGCGACGCCGCGTTCGGCAGCGGGATGGCGTCCGTGCGTGGGCGGGATCCGGATTGATCGTCCCCCCCATCCTCTTCCAGGACCAGCGCTACGTCGTCCTGAACAAACCCGCCGGCCTGCCGGTCCACCCCGGCCCGCGCGGCGGCCCCAGCGTGGAGGATTTCTTCCCCGTTCTCTCCCGCCGAAAGGACGGTCCATGGCTGGCGCACCGGCTGGATGCCGACACCGCTGGCTGCTTGGTGATCGCGCTCCGCAAGGCCGCGCTGATCGCCGCGCAAGATACCTTCGCCCGGGGGAAAGCCGACAAGGTCTACTGGGCCGTCGTGCGAGGACACCCTGCCGGCGAACAAGGCACCATCGACGCCCCGCTCGCTCGGCGGGACGCGAAGAGCGGCTGGCGTATGGTCGTCGACCCAGCCGGTCAAAAGGCGGTCACCGATTGGCGCGTGCTCGGGCGGTCCGCGGATCTGGCATGGCTGGAGCTTCGGCCCCACACGGGGCGGACGCATCAGATACGGGTGCATTGCCTGACGTTGGGATGTCCGATCGTGGGGGATCCGGTGTACGGCGAAAGGCGTGGGTCCTCGGCCTTCACCGAGGATGACGGAGGAAAAAGGACGGATTGGCGCCTCCACCTCCTGTCCCGCTCCATCGCCCTGCCCGTGGACCCGCCGCTTTCCGCCACAGCCGAACCGCCGCCGCATATGCGGGACGCGCTGAGCCGCTGCGGCTGGACCATCGATCCGGCCGGTCGTGATGATCGAAAAAATTCATGATCCCGACAACTTCAATTTAACCGGCACTTGGACTAGGTTCCCCGCGTTGGGAAACGCCGCGCAACCGTTCGGCGTCACCCCATCGTCCTGAAAGCTGAAAGGAACCCGTCATGGCCGCGCTCAAGGGAAGCAAGACCGAAGACAATCTGAAAGCCGCGTTCGCCGGCGAATCGCAGGCTAACCGCCGCTACCTCTATTTCGCTCAGAAGGCCGACGTCGAAGGCTACAACGACGTCGCCGCCGTGTTCCGCTCCACCGCCGAAGGTGAAACGGGCCACGCGCACGGCCATCTGGAATACCTGGAAGAGTCCGGCGATCCGGCCACCGGCCTGCCGATCGGCTCCACCAGCAACAACCTGGCGGCCTCCGTCGCCGGCGAGACGCACGAGTACACCGACATGTACCCGGGCATGGCCCGCACGGCGCGCGAAGAAGGCTTCGATGAGATCGCCGGCTGGTTCGAGACCCTGGCGAAGGCCGAGCGTTCGCACGCTGGCCGGTTCACCAAGGCTCTGGCCGAACTCGGCTGATACCGGTTACCCCCCTTCGCCTTCGGGCGAGGGGGGAATTCCCTTTCGAATATTGGAAGAAGAAACGATGAGAGAAGGCAGCCTCGAGGCGCCGACCCGGCATCCGATTCCCTGGCAGGATGAATCCTTCTACGATCCGAATGAGATCGAAGCGGAATTGCGCCGGGTATTCGATATCTGCCACGGCTGCCGCCGCTGCTTCAATCTATGCGATTCCTTCCCGCGCTTGTTCGATTTGGTGGACGCCTCGCCCACCGAGGAACTGGATGGCGTCGACAGCAAAGATTTCAAGCCCGTCGTGGATGCCTGCACATTGTGCGACCTGTGCTACATGACGAAATGCCCGTATGTGCCGCCGCACGCATTCAACCTCGATTTCCCCCATTTGATGCTGCGTTATCGCGCCATGGAGGAACGGCAGGGCCATCTGAAATTCGCCGACAAGCAGTTGGCGGAAACCGACCGCAACGGCGCGCTGGCGACGTTGGTCTCCCCGATTGCCAACTGGACGACCAAGCGCGGCAACGCGACGGCCGGACGGGTGTTGCGATCCGTCGCGGGGCTGCACAAGGACGCGGAACTGCCGAAATACGCCAGCCACAAGTTCACCAACGAAGCCGCGCCGACCGTGAACTGGGACGCCCCGGCGAACGGCCGCAAAGCCGTGCTCTACGCGACATGTTTCGTGAATTTCAATGAACCCCACGTCGGCATCGCCGCGCGTCAGGTGCTGGCGAAAAACGGCGTGGAGACCGAGGTCGTCTACCCCAGCTGCTGCGGCATGCCGCTGCTGGAACAAGGCCGCATCAAGGACGTCGCCGCCAACGCGCAGAAGGTCGCGGCGGAGATGAAGCCGTGGATCGAAAAAGGCTACGACATCATCGCGCTGGTGCCGTCCTGCGGGTTGATGCTGAAGTCGGAATGGCCGTTGATCCTGCCTGACGATCCCGATGTCGCCCTGCTGTCCCGCGCCACCTTCGATATCAGCGAATACGTCGTCGATATCGCGAAAAAGGAAGGTCTGGCCGAGGGCATGCAGAACATCCCCGGCACCCTGACCCTGCACATGGCCTGCCACGCGCGCGCGCAGAACATGGGGCAGAAGGGCGCCGAAATGCTCCGCCTGATCCCCAAAGCGTCCGTCAAAGTGATCGAGCGTTGCTCGGGGCACGGCGGGTCCTGGGGGTTCAAGGAAGAATGGTTCCCGATCGCGATGAAAGTCGGCAAGCCCGTGGCGGTGCAGGCGCAACGCAACGGCGCCGGCTTCGTGATGTCGGAATGCCCGCTGGCTGGCGTGCACATCGAACAAGGGATCGACGCACTGGGCCAAGACGGCCCGAAGCCGGAACTGGTAACGCATCCGATCCAGTTGCTGGCGCGGGCCTACGGGTTCTGAACGCAGGCCGCACCCCACCCGTCATGGTCGGGTTTAACCCGACCATCTCAGGCCAATTGGATAAAGATGGTCGGGTCAAGCCCGACCACGACGTTTAACGGGAGTTCACTCCATGCCCCATCGCTTCATTACCCCCGCCGATATCCTCCCCGCCGCCGAATACGCGAAAAACCGCGCCCAGCTCCGCCGCGACATCACCGCGAAAAAGCGCAACCGCCGCGTGGAAGTCGGACCGTACATCACGTTCTACTTCGAATCCTACGATACGATGTGGCACCAGGTGCAAGAAATGGTCTACATCGAAAAAGGCGGCGCCGAACAGGTTCCGGGCGAGTTGGAAGCCTATAATCCGCTAATCCCCAACGGCTCCGAACTCACCGCCACCTTCATGATCGAAATCGACGATCCGTTCCGCCGCAAGCGGGTTTTGGACGGTCTCGGCGGCGTGGAAAACACCGCGTTTCTGCGCATCGGATCGGAAACGATCCGCGGCATCGCCGAAGCCGACCAGGATCGCACCCGCGAAGACGGCAAGGCCTCGTCCGTCCAATTCGTTCACTTTCCCTTCACCGCCGACCAGATCGCGGCATTCTCGAAGCCGGACGCGGGCGTGGTGATCGGGTTCGACCATCGCAACTACGGCCACATGGCCATTGTGCCGGAGAATGTGCGCGCCGAATTGACGACCGACTTCGGGTAACCGACACTCCTGGGCAGGAGGAACCCTGCCCATGTCGCTACGCGAAGCAGCCGCCGTCACCGGCGTCGGAGAGACGAAATATCTGCGCGGCACCGACCGCACCGCGCTGTCGTTCCAGCTCGAGGCATCGCTGAACGCGATCAAGGACGCCGGCCTGAAACCGACAGACATCGACGGACTGATCCCCTACGGCCACGGCGCGGTGGCCGAGGATTTCATCACCAATTTCGGGATCAAGGACCTCCGCTTCTCCGCCACGACCCCAATGGGCGGCGCCTCCGCGGTCGCATCGATCCAATGCGCGCTGGCCGTGATTCAGGCCGGCATCTGCAAGCATGTGCTGCTGTCGCTGGGCCGCACCGGATACTCCGGCGGGCGCATCGGCACACGCGTCCAGCAAATGCCGCAGTTTCGGACGATTGGAGAATTCGAAATGCCGCTCGGCGCCATCGCCCCGGCGCAACTCTACGCCCCGATGGCACGCCGCCACATGGAGATGTACGGCACAACCTCCCGCCAACTGGCCGAAATCGCGGTAACGACGCGTTACCACGCCTCGCTGCAAACCAACGCCACCATGCGCAGCCCGATCACCATCGAGGATCATCAGGCCTCCCGCATGATTTCCGACCCGCTGCGGCTGCTGGATTGCTCCCTGGAAAGCGACGGCGGCGCGGCGATCGTCATCAGCGCGCCGGATCGCGCAAAGGACATGGCCAAACGCCCGATCATGGTGATGGGCGTGGCCGAGGGCCATCCCGACTCCCCCTCCGCCATCACCCAACGCCCGGACCTCACCACGCTCGGCCTCGCGAAAGCCGCGCCGAAAGCGTTCGGCATGGCGGGGATCACCCATAGCGACATCCACGTCGCCGAAATCTACGACTGCTTCACCTATATCGTGATGTGCCAACTGGAAGACCTCGGCTTCTGCAAAAAGGGCGAGGGCGGAAGCTTCATCGAAAACGGTACGCTCGGGTTGAACGGGCGGTTGCCGGTGAACACCCATGGCGGGCTGCTGTCGCAGGCACATATGGCGGGGATGAACCACATCGTGGAACTCACCCGCCAACTGCGCGGCGAAGCGCAGGCGCAGGTGCCGAACGCCGAAATCGGCCTCGTCACCGGCTACGGCGACATGGGCGACGGCGCTGTCGCCATCATGCGGAGGGGCTGACCCGGTGTCCGACTACGACAAGCTCGTCCCCTCCCCTACCCCGGACACGCAACCGTACTGGACCGGCTTGCAGGAACACCGTCTGTGCCTGCAAGCCTGTGCCGATTGCGGCAAGGTCCGGCACTACCCACGGCCGGTCTGCGATTCCTGCTATTCGATGAATGCGAAATGGATCGAAGCCACCGGCCGAGGCAAGGTCCATAGCTGGACCATCACCCATTACGCCTTCCATCCGGGGTTCAAGGGCGATCTGCCCTATATCCTGGCGACGGTCGATCTGGACGAAGGCGTGCGCATGAACGCCCAGGTGCGTGGCATCGTGGAAGCGGATCTGCGTGTCGGGCTGCCGGTGAAAATCGGTTACGACAAGGTAAAAGACGACCTGACCCTGCCGGTGTTCGAAAAAGCCTGATCAATCCTTCACCTGCACGGACATCCGCCCCGCCGAAGGATCGCGCGCGGGGCGGACAGTCACATCCACGTCCTGCCCGAGAGTCGTCAGAAACTCCATCAGCCGCCCAACCGAAACCGAGGCCGGTTTGCACCGCATCAGCGTGGAAACCTGCGCTTGCGTGGTGCCGAGCAGCTTGGCGGCCTCGACCTGGGTGATGCCCATGTCTTTGAGCAGACGGTAGATTTGCACGGTCAGTTTCGCCTTCACCAGTTCCTGTTCGGAATCCGGAAAGCCGAGGTCGGCAAAGACATTGCCGCTGCTGCGTTCGTATGTTTCGGCCATGTTAGTCATCCTTTTCGTACAATTCCTCCGCCAGTTTCAACCGGCCTCGGATCAAATCTATTTCGGCCTTCGGCGTCGCGATCCCGTGTTTGGACTTCTTCTGAAACACATGCAGCACGTAGACCTTGTGGGTGAACCGCACGGTATAAACGGCCCGGTACGTGTCCCCCCGATGATCCTCGATCAGTTCCAACACACCCGCGCCGCGAAAGCCCTTCAACGGCTTGGCCGAGGGCGGCGTCTCCCCCAGCTGCACCGCGAACAACGAAACCCCGAACTTGCGCCGCACGGTTTCCGGGAATGCCCGAAGCTCCTTGCGGCTGTTCCCCACCCAAACGAGCTCGGTCGGGTCGTCGTCGTCCTCATCCTCCATATCGTTATATGGTTTTATGAATAATCCGTCAAGCGGGGAAATCATGGGGTTGCTCCTTTCCAGGAGCACCACCATGAACCGCTCAGGTTAACAAAGGGTTAACGCGGCTCAGTTATTTCCGACGATCTCGCCCAGCGTGTCGCCGATCCCCCGGTTCAGCACCAGATCGGCGATCTCATCCAATCCGGTGGGGTCGCGGTTCAGGATGACCAGCTGCGACCCATTCCGCTTCGCCAGTTCGGGAAACCCGGCTGCCGGGTAAACCACAAGCGAGGAGCCGACGACGATGAACAGATCGGCGAGCAGAGACTCGCGCTGCGCCAGTTGCATTTCCCGCACCGGCATAGACTGCCCGAAGGAGATCGTCGCCGTCTTCACCCACCCGCCGCAGGCACAATGCGGCACGATCCGGTCTTGCTCGAAGTCCACCCGCAGCGCGCCGATGTCGTAACGTTGCCCGCAATCCAGGCAATGGGCGTAGGTGGTGTTGCCGTGCAGCTCGATCACCTTGTCGTCGGGGATGCCGGAGTCCTGGTGCAGTCCGTCGATGTTCTGGGTGATGACGCAGGATGCCTTGCCGCGCCGCACCAGTTCCGCCACCGCGCGATGGCCTCGGTTGGGGGTGGCTTTGCGGAAGGTATCTTCCATGTCGAAGCGGCGCCGCCACGTCTCCCGCCGAGCCTCGTCCGACCGCATGAAGTCCGAAAAATCGATCGGCTTCATTTTGGTCCACGTCCCGCCGGGGGAGCGGAAGTCGGGAATCCCGGATTCCGTGCTGATGCCGGCGCCGGTAAAGATGACGACGCGCCGAGCTTCGTCGATCATGCGGGCGAAGTCTTCCAGGTCGGGGTCGGGTCGCATCTCGGCCTCCAGCGTCATAGGGACGACTGACCATACCCCGGTGCGGGAGCATGGGCAAAGCGGGGGGCTGCCATGCCATATCCGCCGCAACGCTCACCCTTGACCGCTCGCCGCGCCCGATCCGATAAGACGCCCGATAACGGAGCTGACCGAGCATGCCTGCGAAGGTGTGTGTCGGGCCAGTGAAGCCGGACACCCGCCACACCGCCCGTGTCCCGCTTCAACGTGAAGGAGCGGTCGCCATGCTGAACCTGCAAGCCATGGGATCAGGGTCTCTGTTTGGGACTCCGATCATGGAATACATGTGGCCGGATGCCGCCGAGTTGAACCCGCAGCTAAGGGACACCATCCTGCGCTATGCTCGGCATCACCCCGGCATCAAGCTGAGCAATGTCGGCGGCTGGCAATCGGAATCGGGCCATTTGGAATTCTGCGGTTCGGCCGGGGAGCGGCTGATCCAGCATATCCTGGAAATGGCACAAGCCGCGTCCGATCGGCTTTACAAGGAAAACGGCATCCCACCGGAAAAGCTGGACTGGACGCTGAACGCTTGGGCGAACGTCAATCGACGCGGTCATTACAATAATGTGCACACGCACCCAAGCGCCACCTGGTCCGGCGTGTATTATGTCGACAGTGGGGAGGCGAAACCGACCGCGGCCAATACGTCCATTCATTTGACCGACCCCAACCCCGCCCGCAACGCGATTTTCTTTCCCAATCTTCCGACCGGCAATTTCCGGTTCAAACCGTTACCGGGCCTGATGATTCTATTCCCAAGCTATGTACCGCACGTGGTGCCGCCGCATGAGGGCGAGCGGCCGCGCATTTCGATCGCGTTCAACCTCCGGAAGGAGCCTTTTCCGTAACGTCCGGTTTATCCAGCCAGACGTCCTCGAACCGCCAGCCGTTGTAGATACTGTTAACCATGATGTCGTAGTTCTTCACGTAAGACTGCCAGCATCCGGCCTGAATCCCGTGATAGGTGACGGGCCGGGCGACGTCTTCCAGCAGGCGGCGTTCGATTTCCCAGACCATTTGTTTTCGCTTGGCGACGTCCTGTTCCACCGATTGTGCATCGAACATCGCCTGAAGTTCGCGGTTGCAGTAATGCATGTAGTTGCGGATGCTGTCGCATCCGTAGGTTTCGTAGAAAACCTGATCCGGATCGTCCAGGGAATGGCCGGTCGCATTCATGCCGACCTGATAATCCTTCCGGTAGACGCGATTGTAGAATTGCGTGGTTTCCACGACATCGAGTTCGGCGTCGATGTAGATTTCCTTCAAATGGTCGGACAGGATCAGGGCCGGATCGCGGAATGTCGCGATATTGCGGGTGAAGATTTTCACGGGCAGATGCTTGTCGGGTCCATATCCGGCGCCACGCATCAGGCCGCGTGCTTTCTCCCGACGTTCGGCGATATCGGTGCCGTAGCCTGGGAACGTCGCCAGCTTGTCGGCGGGGACGCCCCAGACGCCGTCGGGTTGCGACAGCATCGACGCACCGATCCCGTCGGCGCCTTCGTTCATGATGCGGTTGAAGGCCTGCCGGTCCAACGTCAGAGCCAGGGCCTGCCGGATATCGGGATTATCGAAAGGCGGTGCTTCCCGGTTGATAATTAAATTCGATGTGCCGATCGCCCGCAGCTTGCATTTCACCTCGGGTGCCTGGGATTTCAAATCCGCGACCAGCCGCACGGTCACATCGGTCGGAAAGCTGATATCGTATTTCCCTGACTGTAGCCCCAGCATCCGCGTCGCGCGATTGGCGACAATGGGCACTTCGATACGATCCAAATACGGCAAGCCCGGCTTCCAATAATCCGGGTTACGCTCCAAGCGCGCACCCTCGTTCATCTTGTATTCGACGAAACGGAACGGTCCGGTGCCGATCGGATGGGTGCGCATAGTTCCGGACGGAACGTGGCAGGGATAGACCGGCGAATAACCGGACGCGAGCATCGCCATGATCGACGGCTGCGGGCGCTTAAGATGGAAGGTGACGGAGAAATCCCCATCCACCGAAACCTCGGTCAAATTCGCGTACCAAGGCTGGCGCGGGCTTTTACGGATTTTCCCAGGCACCAGACCGGACACCATATCCCAGGTGCATTTCACATCCGCCGAGGTAAACGGTTTCCCGTCATGCCATTTCACCCCCTGCCGCAGCGTGAAGGTCAGCTTGGTGCGGCTGTCGTCCCACGCCCATTTCGTCGCCAGATCCCCAACAATGGTGTCGTCGCGGTTCTGCATCCGATGCTGGTCGTAAATGATGAGATTGTTGTACAGCGGCATGAACGGCACGACCGCGGAAATGGTGGCTTCCTCGTGCAGCGACGGGCTGGGTGGCGTGTCGATCAACGGCACGGTCAGCGTGCCGCCACGCTTCTGCGCCAGCGCCCCGCCACACCATGTCAAAGCCAGAACCAACGCCATCAAGCGCCGCATCGCCGTCTCCCCCTTATTGCCAACAATGCTCACCGATTTTTCCCCGCCGCGCAACGCCGTGCTATTCTCCCCGCACGACAGGAGGCCCGCATGCGCATCGATCCGGACACCGATATCCTGGGCATCGTGGATGCTCAGCCCACCTTCATGCCGGGGGGTGAGTTGGCGGTGGCGGGCGGCCACGAAATCCTCCCGGTGATCAACCGCCTACAGTCGCGTTTCGCGCACGCCTTCGCCACCCAGGACTGGCACCCGCCGGGGCACGCGTCCTTCGCCAGCAGCCACCCCGGCAAAGCGCCGTTCGACACCTTCAACGGCGACACGCTCTGGCCCGATCACGCCATCGCCGGCAGTCCCAACGCCGCGATCCACGCCGCCATCGACCAGACAAGGATCGAGGTGATCGTCCGCAAAGGCTTCCGCCCGCACCTCGACAGCTATTCCGCGCTCTTCGAGAATGACCGCACCACGCATACCGGTCTCGACGGCTGGCTCCGCCAGCGGGGCTTTACCCACATCTATATGACCGGCCTCGCCACCGATTATTGCGTCGGCTGGTCGGCCGAGGACGCGCTGCGCCTCGGCTACACCGTCACCATCGTGGAAGACGCCTGTCGCGGCATCGCCCCCGCGACCATCGACGCCATGCGCGCCCGCCTGATGTCGAAAGGCTGCCAATTTATCGCCAGCACCGATCTTGCCGGATAACTCCCGCCCGCCGATAAACGCGCCGGAACGAAGGAGCCGCCCCGATGAAAATGAAAGCCGCTGTGCTGCGCGAGCAAGGCAAGCCCCGCCCCTACGCCACCAGCCTGCCGATGACAATCGAGGAGGTCGATCTCGATCCCCCCGGCCCCGGCGAGGTTCTGTATAAAATCATCGGCGCCGGCCTCTGCCACTCCGACCTGTCCACCATCGAAAACCTGCGCGCCCGCAAGCTGCCGACCATTCCCGGTCATGAGGCCGCGGGGATCGTCGAGGAAGTCGGCCCTGGCGTGACCAACCTGAAGCCCGGCGATCACGTCATCAGCGTCTTCGTCACCAGTTGCGGCGACTGCCGCTACTGCAACGCCGGCCGGCCGAACCTGTGCCAGGGCGCCTCCGCCAGCCGTACCAACGGCACGCTGATCTCCGGCGCCCGCCGGCTGTCGTTGAAAGGGGAGCCGATCTACCACTACTCCGGCCTCTCGGTGTTCGCGCAATACGCAGTCGTGTCGCAGAACGCGTTGATCAAAATCCCAAACGATATCCCGCTGGAGGATGCCGCCATCTTCGGCTGCGCGGTCCTGACCGGCGTCGGCGCGGTGCTGAACACGGCGCAGGTGCCGCCGGGCGGGCAGGTCGCCGTGGTGGGCCTCGGCGGCGTCGGCATGAACGCGCTGATGGGCGCGGTCATCGCGGGCGCCGAACGCATCGTCGCGGTCGACCTCAGCGCCGACAAGCTGAAACTGGCGCGGGAACTCGGTGCCACCGACACGTTCCTGGCCGGCAACGCCGACGCGGTGCAGGAAATCCGCGACGCGACCGATGGCGGGCTGGACTACGTGGTGGAAACCGCCGGCTCGATCCCGGCGATGAACATGGCCTACGCCATCGCGGCCCGAGGCGGCATGGTGGTCAGCGCCGGCCTGCCGGCCACCAACGCCAGTTTCTCCTATCTGCACGCCGCCCTCGTGTCCGACGAGAAATCCATCAGGGGCAGCTACATGGGCAGTTGCATCCCCAAACGCGACATTCCGCGCTTCCTCGGCTTGTATCAGCGCGGCAAACTGCCGGTCGGGAAACTCCGTTCCGGCTTCATCGGCCTCGACCAGATCAATGAGGGCTTCGATAAGCTCTCCGACGGCTCCGTCCTCCGCCAAATCCTGCGACCGCACGGCTGACCATGGCGCTGTATCTCGTCACCGGCGGCGCCGGCTTCATCGGATCCCACCTTTGCGACGCGCTGATCGCGCGCGGCGACCGGGTGCGGGTGCTGGACGATCTGTCCACCGGGCACCTCAGCAACCTGCCGCCGGGAGTCGATTTCCAAAAAGGCGACATCGCCGATCCCGCCGCCGCTGCTCGGGCCACACAGGGGATCGATGGCTGCTTTCACCTCGCCGCCATCGCCTCCGTCGAACGCGGGGTCAACGATTGGACCGGCACGCATCGCGCCAACCTGACCGGCGCGATCGAAATCCTCGATGCGATCCATAAGCAGGGCAGCAAGGCCCCGGTCGTCTAAGCCTCCTCGGCTGCCGTCTACGGCGACTGCCAGACCGTCCCGATCCACGAGGACTGTGAACGCCGCCCTCTCTCTGCCTACGGCGCCGACAAGCTGGGCTGCGAACTGCACGCCCGCGTCGCCAGCCATGTCCACGGCATCCCCACCGTGGGGCTGCGCTTCTTCAACGTCTACGGCCCCCGCCAGGACCCGAAATCGCCCTATTCCGGTGTGATCTCCATCTTCTGCCAGAGGATCGGCGACGGCGCGCCGATCGCGATTTTCGGGGACGGCGGACAAACACGCGATTTCGTCCATGTATCCGATGTCGTGAAGGCATTGCTGGCGGCGATGGCGTTGAAGCCCGCCGATGCCCCAGTGTTCAACGTCTGCACCGGGCAGGCGACCTCGGTCCTGGACCTCGCGCATCTGATCGCCGATCTCGCGAGCAAGCCGCTGAACCACAGCTTCCAGCCGCCGCGCGCCGGAGAAATCCGGCATTCCTTGGGCGATCCGGCCCGGCTGCGCGCCGCGCTGCATGCCGCCGATCCCGTGCCGTTGCGCACTGGCCTCGCGGGCGTGCTGGCGTGGATGGCCGCGAACCGCTAACCAGCCACGGTGTTCATCAAAAACGTCTTCGTCAGCCTTCTGCTGCCGCCGTTCGGCTTCGTCACCCTGACGCTGCTGGCCATTCTGCTGCCCGCGTCGATGATGCGGGCACGCCGCGTCCTGATCGCACTCTCCACCGCCGGCCTGATACTTCTGGGCATGCCCGTCGTCGCCGACCGCATTCTGAACCGGTTGGAACAGGACCTGCCCCGTACCCCCTCCCCCACCGCGCCCCCAGCCGCCATCGTCGTGCTGGGCGCGGAAATTCGCCGCACCAGCGACATTCCGGAGGCCGTGGTCGGGCCGCTGTCGTTGGAGCGTTTGCGGATCGCCGCCCAACTGCATCGCCGTACCGGCCTGCCGGTGCTGATCTCGGGTGGCGCCCTGCAACCCGACCTCCCCTCCATCGCCGATATCATGGCGGGCACGATGCGGGACGATTTCCTCACGCCCGTCGCCTGGACCGAAAACCGATCCCGCGACACCTGGGAAAATGCCCGATTCAGCGCTGAAATCCTGAAAGCCGCGGGCATCGGTTCGGTCTACGTGGTAACGCACGCGTGGCATATGAAACGGGCCTTGCTGGCCTTCGCACGCACCGGCCTGACCGCGACCGCCGCCCCGACGCCGCCGGATGAGCGGGACGGCGCCATTCTGGACGATTTCCTGCCACGCGCCTCCACTTGGACTGTCAGCTACTTCGCCCTGCACGAATGGATCGGCTATGCATGGTATGCGCTCCGCTGATCCCGCCATCCTCTACCCGTCCCTCGACGCGCTGCCGGCCGACACGGATACCCTGTTCGCTACGGCGGACTCCGTGTTCGCCACGCAATCCTGGTGGCGCCTCATCCAGATGGAGGCAATGCCGCGCGGGTCCGAAGCCGGTTTCGTCCTATGCCGGATCGGCGGCAAACCCGCCGGCCTGTTCCCACTGATCCGCGCGGCCGGCGCGCGCTGGCGAAGCTTCACCACCCCCTACACCTGCCGCTACACGCCCCTGATCGCCCCGGGGGCCGACGCCGTCGCCGTGTGCGCCGCCTTCGCCCGCATGTGCCGCCGCAACGGCGTCACCCGCCTGGATGCATTGCCCGAGGAATGGCCGCACCTCGACGCCCTCATCGCCGGCGCGCAAGACGCCGGTCTGTCCGTCCGCCGCTTCGCCCATTTCGGCAACTGGTACGAAAACGTGGCGACGCTCGGGTGGACCGGCTACCTCGCCCGCCGGCCCGGCGCCCTGCGCGAAACCATCCGCCGTCGCCTGCGCCGAGCGGACCGTGAGCCAGAGGCGCGCTTCACGTCGATCGAAGGGACGGAGGGGCTGGAGCAAGGGATCGCTGCGTTCGAAGCAGTCTATGCCAAAAGCTGGAAAGACCCGGAACCGTTTCCCCGGTTCAACGCGGCGATGATCCGGGTCGCGGCCGAACGGGGCATATTGCGTCTCGGCATCTGGTCGCTGGCCGGCCAACCGGTCGCGGCTCAGTTTTGGATCGTGGAACGCGGCCAAGCCACGGTGCTGAAACTGGCGCATGATGAGGCCTTCAAGGCTTACTCGCCCGGCACGGTCCTGACCGCGACGATGCTGCGGCATCTGCTCGACGTGGACGGGGTGGAAGCCATCGATTTCGGCCGCGGCGACGATCCCTACAAGCGCGACTGGGCATCCGAACGGCGCCAGCGCATCGGACTGCTGCTGATCGACCCTCGGCATCCCGCCGGCCTGTTGGCGATGCTACGGCACGATATGGGGCGCCTACGAACGCGGCTTACCCGGTCATCCGTTTGATCGCGGCGCGCCGGATCAGCCGATATCCGACGATGGCCCCGCTCAACGGCAGCACCACGGCCGCCGCTGCCAGACCGAGGAAGGACAGCGACACACCGCCGCCGCTCTCATCGCTATCGGCCTCGAGCAACGAGCCTACGCCGCTCCCCGGATCGGACAACACACTCTTGATCGCGATCGGCACGAACACCTGTTCTTGCGCCGATGCGCCATTGCCGACCGGGAACCGGTCGATGCCCCCTTCCTGGGACGGCGTTCGACGATAGGCCGCACCAACGGTGCTGGCCGCGACCCGGCCTACCGCCACTTGCGCCGGCAACGTGCGATCGGGTGCATCGCCCTCCGACGCCGCGACCGTCGCCGACAGGCGAGGCGCCGCGGCGGTGCTGTCGCGCCCAGCGCGCGGCATCGGAACGTAGGTGTATCCGAGCGTCGAGGTCTCCGCCGCGCCGGCGGGGACCGACGTCGGCCGCACATCGCGGGTGGAAAACCCGATGGTCGTCGCCAACGGCTTTTCCAACTGATAGAGGATCGCGCCGTCGATCGCCGACGGTCCGGCCGCGACGCGCGCGTTACGCCCTGGTACGGATTCGAGAACGACTGTCGGCGTCGCCGTTCCGGTCGCACCGAAGATCGACGTATCGCGCCCATTGTTCGCGGATTCCGTGACCGCGGGCCGGACGCCGATGAAAACCGAATGCCCGGGATCGCCGCGCGGCGCGATCCGTTGCACGATATCGGCCGAGTCCGCGGGTGCCGCCGCCGGGTCCGTGTTCAAGGTAGGGCGGAAGATATAATTGAAAGCACGCGCCGGCGTCTCATTGATCATCACCTCCAGGGCCGGCACCGCGAACAGGCCTTCGCGCGCGGTGCCGATCGTACCGTTCAGATTGCTGACATTGCCAGGATTACGGCGGCTGAACGCGGCGCTTCGGTCGCGCGCCGTTTGCGCCAGCGGAGTCTGCGGCTTGTAGGTGTAGGTAGCGCTGGGCGATTGCGACAGCGCCGGTCCGGCCGCCAGCCGAACCTCATCTGTCGCGGCTTGGGGCAAGACCTCCCCAATGGCCGCTGGCTGGGGTGCGAACAGCGCGAGACTGTCGCGCAGAACATCCGTCTGCCCCGCCACGCCGGTCGGGGCACCGTCCGCGATGCGCACGATCGGTGCCGCCGCGACCCGGCCGCCGCCCAAGGCCAGCAGAGCCAGAACCGACGTCGTGGAGAGCAGCCCGTGTTTCACCCGATGCGAACCTCCGCCGCGCACGATATCCCGCAAACCCGCCGCCGCCGCACGCGCCCGATGCACCAGCAGCCGCGGCGACCACCAGGGCCCCGCCAAAACCCAGAGCATCGTGCCAGCCCCATCGGCCAAGCTGCGCTTGTAGCGGGAGTCGCCGGCCAGGAAATCGTAGCACAACACCCCTTCCCGCTGGCAGGCCTCGATCGCGAGGCGATGGCAGGTCAGGCCCGGTTTGCGCCTGGCGTCCGCCGGATCGTAGGCGAAACCGCTTTGATAGGCCAAGGCGCGGCCGCGATAGCGGAAATTGTAGAGAATGCCGACGATGCCTCGGTCGCTTTCGATCCGCCACAGATCGATCTCCCCCCGGGACATGCCACGGGCGATAAGGGCATGATGGAACCGGCCGAAAAACGGGTCGGCGAAACAGCCAGGCTCTCCGCGCGCGGTCCATGTGGCCTGATGCGGGACCGCCATCTTATCCAGCCACGCATGCGCCGTCTCCTCGGTTTCGGCCCGAGCAATCCGCGGGTTGCCGAAAGCGCGGTCGGAGCGGCGGATTTGCTGGCGCGTGTTGGCGCTCCGGCGGTCCATGTAGCCCGGGGCAGACAGGTCCGCGAACGGCGCGGCCTGGATTTTCAACGCCAATCCCGGCGCGGCGTCCGACAGCCCGCTCAGCATCGCGTCGTGCCGCGCCGCCACGAACCGCAGGATTGCCGCCGCGACATCCGGCCGCGTCGCCAGCGGGCCGTTATGTTCGATGGCCAGCCGGTCGAAGGGCGCCGCGCCGGTTTCCCCCAGATACAGACACCCCCTCCGGCGGTTGAACAGCGCCAACCCAACGGTCTCTCCGTTTTCCGTCGCCTCCGCCAGGACAGGGTCGGGAAACCGTTCCGCCGCCAGACAGCCGGTCCAGGTCCAGCTTTGAAAAAAAGAGGCGTCCGAACGGGCCTCCAGCGCGCGCCAACGCGTCTCCAGGGCCGTCACATCCGCGACTTCGGTTAGGCGGACCTGAATCACGAACCGGTCCACAACGCTCTGTAACGCTCGAACATCGCGGTATCGGCGAAATCCCTGGTCGCTTTGACGAGGTTCGCGGCACCCAGGCGCAAACGCAGGGCGCGGTCGCGCAACAGCGCGGTGAGGGCATCCGCCAACGCCTCATCGGACAACGGCACCACGAACCCGCCCTGTTCCGCCGGCAGCATCGACCGCACGTCGCCGACATCGGTCGAGGCCGCCGGCAGCCCGCAGGCCATCGCCTCGATCAGCGACAGCGGCATCTGTTCGGTGTCCGACGACAACGCGAACACGTCGAACCCAGCATAGAGCGCCGGCGTGTCGGTACGATGCCCGGTGAACAGGACCCGATCCGCAACACCAAGTTCGGCTGCGAGCGCGGTCAGGCCCGCCCGCTCCCCCCCGTCGCCGACGATCGTCAGGCGACCCGGCGCGCGGGACGCGGCGATGGCGAAGGCGCGCAGCAGGCGTCCGAGGTTTTTTTCCTCGCGCAACGCGGCGATCGTGCCGATGACCGGCACCTCCACCCGAGCGGAGCGGTCCGGTGCGGCGAAGCGGGTCAGGTCGATCCCGTTAGGGACATAGCGCACCCGTTTGGGATTGAGTTTCCAGACCTCCGTCGCGATCCGCACCAGATTGTGCGACGGCAGCACAACCTGACTGCGCGCGAGGACAATACGGTTGGTCCAGACGCGCCGAGGAATCTGCACGGCGCGTTCCTCCGGTCCGAACCCATCGACGATATGGATATGGCGGGTGACCGGCGGAATATTGGCCATCGCGAACTCGATGGCGCCCCAATTGCCCGTCACCAGCACGTCCGGACGCCATTCCTTCAGCAGCCGGCGAAAGCGTCGGGCATTGGCGAACATCGCGCCTTTCGTCGCATCGACGACCGGAAAGACCGCATCCAGATCGGGCCGCAGCCGTTCCCGGCATTCCAGATTGCCATCCAAAGACACGACGATATGCCGAAACGCCCGCCCGAAATGGTTGGCGATCGCCGCGAAACGCACCTGTGCCCCGCCGACCGCGAAGCTCGGGAAGACATGCACCACCAACGGCGCGCCTGTATCGGTCGGACGGTCGGACATCTTGACGTACAGCGGCCCCTCGGACGATGCCTGCGTCATGACCGACGCCCAGCCTTCGATGATCCGGCATAGCGCAATCGCTTTTCTCCTCGCAACGCTGCTGCTGTCCACCGCCGCCTTGCCGGCGCAAGCGCGGGTGCTGTCGGTCGGGCCCCATCGCGCGTTGCGCTTGCCAAGCCAGGCCGCCGCGGTGGCCCACGACGGAGATCGGGTGACGATCGACCCCGGCATCTACCGGGATTGCGCGATCTGGGTGGCGTCCAATCTGGTGATCGAAGGCCGCGCACCGGGCGTCACGATGGCCGGGCCAGCCTGCGCCGAACGCGGCATCTTCATCGTCATCGGCAACAACACGACAGTACGGAACATCGCCTTTTCGGGCGCACACGGGCATTGGCACACCGCCGCCGGGATACTGGCGGAAGGCGTCAATCTACTGGTGGAGAACAGCCGGTTCGAGGACAACGAGAACGGCATTCTGGCCGGGGGCGGGCCGGCCAGCCAAATTCGCGTGGTGGACAGCCGGTTCCGGGGCAACGGCTCCTGCGAAGGATCCTGCGCCCACGGCATCTACGTCGGCAAACCCATCGCGCTGCTGGATGTGGCGCGCTGCCACTTCCTGGACACGCGCACCGCTCATCACATCAAATCGCGTGCTCGGACCACGATCGTGCGGGACAGCGACATCGCCCACGGGGATAGCGGCACGTCCAGCTACCTGATCGACATCCCCAACGGCGGCGACGTCCTGATCGAGCGGAATTCGCTACAAAAAGGCCCGAACAGCGGCAATCCGGAAGTGGCCATCACGATCGGCGAAGAGGGCGTCAAGAACGCCACCCTATCGCTGATCGTGCGCGACAATGCTTTTGTCAGCGCCGTGCAAAACCCCACGCACTTCGTTCGCAACAACACAACAGCGCCGGCTATCCTTGGCGGCAACCGGTTGGAAGGCCGGGTGATCCCGCTCACGGGACCCGGAGTGGTTCAATAGGATTCCGGCGGAATCACGTTCTGCGGCTTCGGCCCGAGCAGCGCCGCGCGCATGGTTTCCGCGGATTTCGAACGGATGTCGTCCCAGGCCTGCGGCGTATAGAACGCGGAATGCGGCGTGATAATCAGCCGCCCGATCGTCCATGGCTCCCGCGCCCGATAGGCTCGGATCAGCTCGGGGACGGGTTCGACCGGCGGTTCGACGGGGACCACGTCCAGGCCGACACCGGACAAATGACCGCTTTTCAGGTGCTTGGCGACGGCGTCGATATCGACGATGGGGCCGCGCGCGGTGTTCACGAGGACCGCGCCCTTGGGCAGCAGCGACAACGCTCGGTCGTCGATGAGACCCCGGGTTTCCGGGGTCAGCGGCACGTGGATGGAGAGCGTGTCGGTCTGCTCCAGCAGCGCCTCCAGCGTCGGCGCGCGCTGAATGCCCAGGCCGAGTTCGACCCCGTTCGGCAGATTGGGATCGAAGAACACGACGCGGAAGCCGAACGCCTTGGCGCGCAGCGCGACGGCGGTGGCGATGCGGCCCATGCCGACGATGCCGAAGGTCTGCACGGAGGAACGCTTCAACAACGGATCGTCGATATAGCGCCACGCCGCCGGCGGATCGGCGCGCTGCGCCTCCAGGTGCATCAGCAGGCCGCGGCGCAGGGCCAAGGCCAGCGACATCGCATGGTCCGCGACCTCGGTCGTGCCGTAGTCGGGGACGTTGAGGATCATGATCTGCCGGCCGTTGGCGGCGACGCGGTCGAGGTTGTCGTAGCCGACGCCCATGCGGCAAATCGCGCGGAGGCGGGGGAACCGCTCCAGATCCTTGGCGGTGACCTTGTAGCGCAGGATCATCAGGCCTTCGGCGGCGGCGCAGTCTTCGTCGGACAGGTCGGCCAGACCGGTGGTGGGCGCGGGCGGGAAGATCACCCGCACGTCGGGGCCGTAAATGCGGCGTTCGACGCTGTCGTCGGGGTAGGATTTCTCGGAGTAGAGGACGGTGGGCATGGTCGTTTTCCCCTGTTTCTGCGTTGGACGTATTCAGCGCGGGCGCGGGGGGCGGGTCAACCGGGGAAATGTTTGGAACAGCGGCGCTCGTTTGGTTATACAATCGGTGTATGGGCGCTTCCCTTCGCAAGCCGATGACGCTGCCGGAATTCCTCGCATGGGAGGAACGTCAGGAACTGCGTTACGAATTCGACGGGTTTCACCCGATCGGGCCGACCGGGGCGACGGTTGCCGAGGATCGTATCACATTCAATATCCGCACCGTGCTGGTGGAGCGTCTCATGAACGGACCGTGCCGCGTGCTGGGGCCCACCGTCAAAATCGTCGCCGATGGTAAGGTTTACTACCCCGACGCGTTCGTCACCTGCCGCCCCGTCGCCCCGAAAGCGACCGTCGCGGAAGACCCCGTGGTCGTGTTCGAGGTCACGAGCGAAGGCAGCTACCAGACCGACCTGATTGTGAAAAACCGCTCCTACCGTGCGACGCCCAGCATCCAGCGCTACATCGTCGTGCAGCAGACGCAGAAGGCGGCGATCATGTTCATGCGCCGGGACCAGGACTGGCTGACCGAGACCGTATCCGGCGACAACGCGGTCCTGCATTTGCCGGAGGTCGGGATTTCGGTGCCATTGGAGGAGTTGTACCGGAACGTGGAACTGGAACCGCTCCCCGAGGAAGGCCAGTAGAACGGAATCTGGTTGACCGAAAGCACAGCCGTCATTGCGAGCGAAGCGAAGCAAACCAGGAGGCCATGGCACTGGACTGCTTCACTCGCATGACGGGATTGGCAGAATCGCGATCAAAGGAGGCCGTCGTAAAGGTCCCTCCAAAAGGGGTTCGTCGCTTCTATCAACGCCATTTTTCGCGCGCGGGAGCCGGCTTTCAATTGCTTTTCCCGCGCGATGGCGGCTGGCATATCGGGATGTTCCTCGAACCATACGAGTTGCTTGCAGTCGTAACGCGTGGCGAAACCGGATGTTGCGCCAGTTCGGTGTTGCCATGCCCGCTGGAGCAGGTTCGATGTGACACCGACATAGAGTGTCCCATTGCGCTTGGACGCCATGATGTAGACAGCGGGTTGCCGTACCATCGTCCTCACGCGCGCTGACCCTCTGTCACTGGGGGCGCAGTGACGCAAATCAAGGGAGGCGGCGCTGGATTGCTTCGTCGCTGCGCTTCTCGCAATGACAGACAGGCCAGTGTCAAATTTCCAGTCGCCGTGAAACCGCTTTAGCCAGCCCCGACCAGCAAATCCGCTAACGCCGTCATATCCCGCACGATCGCGTCCGGCTGATACGGCCACTCCGCGAACGGGCGTTGCCGGCGATCGATGAACGCCGCGCGCATGCCGGCGGCCTTGGCGCCGACGCAGTCGAATTCATGGTTGGCGACGAACAGGATTTCATCCATCCGCAGGCCCAGGATTTCCGCGGCCTTCGTGTAGGTCGCGACATGCGGCTTGAACGCATTGGCCTCGGCGACCGAGATCGTGGCGTCGTAGTGCAAGCCGTGATGCGCCTTGGCGGCTTCCAGCATGTCGGGGTCGCCGTTCGACAGCACCGCGATTTGGAATTTCGTCCGCAGCCGATCCAGCGCCGCCGGAATCTCCGGGAAGGGCTTCAGCCGTTCGATACTCGCGACCAGTTCCCGCACTTCCTCGGCCGTGTGCGCGATCCCCGCTCGGCGCAGCACCTGGGTCACCGACAGATGCCCGATCTCGCGATACGGCATGTGCTGCTTGTGCAGCAGCGCATCGATCATGGAGTTTTCGTAGTGCGTCCGCCGCCACCAAGTGACGAACGAGTTAGGATTGCCGGTCCACCCCTTGGCCGCGAGATAAGGCTTCGCAACCTCGATCAGGCCGCCTTGCATATCGACCAGCGTACCGTACTGGTCGAACATGCAGACTTTGACGCCCTCGAACACCGCGCTTACCGCAGACCGGCGTTGATCCGTTCCAGCGCCCGAGCACCCGGGACAAGCGCGTCGTCGTTCAGGGCGTTCAGGGGGGTCTCGACCGTGTCCAGATGGGCGTGCAGATCGCGCGGGTTCGGATCGACATACAACAGGCCGGTCACGATTTCGCCGGCCGCCGCACGTTCCTGCATATAGGTCAGCGCCGCCACACGGTCGTTCACGTCGTAGCTCGTGTGCAGCTTGCGCAGCGCCAGCACCGAACCATCGTGCTGGGTGACCATTTCCATGGTGCCCGGCTCGTAATCGACGGTGATTTCCTCGCGGCCGCTGATCACATCGAGGCTGTTCAACGCCTCATTGTGTTCGCGGACGTAGTCGAAGCTTTTGGTCGAGCCTTCGTGGTTGTTGAACGCCACGCAGGGGGAGATGCAGTCGATGAAGGCGATGCCCTTGTGCTGCAACGCGGCCTCGATCAGCGGCACCAACTGCGCCTTGTCGCCCGAGAAGCTGCGCGCCACGAACGTCGCGCCCAGTTGCAGCGCCAGACCCACAAGGTCGATGGCTTCGTCGCTGTTGACGACGCCGCGCTTGGATTTCGCGCCCTTGTCGGATGTGGCGGAGAACTGGCCTTTGGTCAGGCCGTACACGCCGTTGTTCTCGACGATGTAGACCATGTTCACGCCGCGCCGCATGGCGTGGGCGAACTGGCCGATGCCGATCGAAGCGCTGTCGCCGTCGCCGGACACGCCGAGGTAGATCAGGTCCTTGTTGGCCAGATTGGCGCCCGTCGCGACCGAAGGCATGCGGCCATGGACGGAATTGAAACCGTGCGAGGCGCCCAGGAAGTAGGTCGGCGTCTTGGACGAGCAACCGATGCCGGACATCTTGGCGACGCGATGCGGCTCGATATCCAGCTCGAAGCACGCCTTGACGATGGCGGCGCTGATGCTGTCGTGGCCGCAGCCGGCGCACAACGTGGACACCGGGCCTTCGTAGTCGCGGCGGGTATAACCCAGCGCGTTTTTAACGAGGTCGGGGTGATGCAGCTTGGGTTTGGGAATGAAGGTCATGACACCACCTCGGACTGCTTGGCGGGTTTGGCAATCTGCAACGCGTCGGCGATCGCACCGGAGATGAAGCGCGCGGTGATCGGCGTCCCATCGTAGTGCAGGATTTTGACGAGTTGCTTCGGGTTGATCTCGAGCTCGTTGATCAGCAGCGAACGCAGCTGGCCGTCGCGGTTTTGCTCGATCACGAACACCTTTTCGTGGGCTTCGATGAAGGCTTCGACCTCATCGCCGAACGGGAAGCCACGGACGCGCAGCAGATCGAGCGACACGCCCAGCGCGTTCAACTGCTCATCTGCTTCCGGCATCGCCGGGCTGGTGGATCCGAAGTAGATCGCGCCGTACTTGGTCGGCTGCTTCGCCTTCCGTTCGATCGCCGGCGGCACCATCGTGCGGGCGGTGCGGTGCTTCTTCAGCAGCCGCTCCATATTCTCCTGATAGTCCGGGCCTTCTTCGGAGTACCGAGCCATCGAGTCTTTGGAGGTGCCGCGGGTGAAGAAGGCGCCCTTGGTCGGGTGGGTGCCGGGATAGGTGCGGTAGGTGATGCCGTCGTCGTCGACGTCCAAATAGCGGCCGAACTTCTTGCCCGCTTGCAGTTCCTCGGCGGTCATGACCTTGCCGCGATCCATCTTGCGGCTGTCGTCCCACTGGAACGGTTTCGTCAGACGGTCGTTCATACCGATCTCGAGATCGAGCATCAGGAAGATCGGGGTCTGCAACCGGTCCGCCAGATCGAACGCCAGAGAGCCGAATTCGAAGCACTCGAAGCCGTCTTCGGGGATCAGCAGCACGTGCTTGGTGTCGCCGTGGCTGGCATAGGCGCAGGCGGTAATATCGGTCTGCTGCGTGCGCGTCGGCATGCCCGTGGACGGGCCGGAGCGCTGTACGTCCATGATCACCGCCGGGATTTCGGCGAAATAAGCCAGACCGATGAATTCCTGCATCAGCGAAATGCCGGGGCCGGAGGTGGCGGTAAAGGACCGCGCCCCGTTCCAGGCCGCGCCGATGACCATGCCGATGGAAGCCAGTTCATCCTCGGCCTGCACGATGGCGAAATTCTTCTTGCCGGTGGCTTTGTCGACCCGCAGGCGGTTGCAATAGCTGGTGAAAGCTTCCGCCACCGAGGAGGACGGCGTGATCGGATACCAAGCGCAGACGGTCGCGCCGCCATACACCGCGCCCAAGGCCGCCGCGGCATTGCCGTCGATCAGGATGCGGTCGCCGACGGAATCGGCTTTACGCAGCGTCAGGCCGATCGGGCAATCCAGGTTCGCTTTCACCCAGTCCAGGCCCATGTGCAGCGCCTGCACGTTCGCCTTGATCAGCCGTTCCCGGTTCTTGAACTGTTCGGCCAACAGCTGCTCGATGCAGGGGACATCCATGTCCAGCAGCGCGGCCAGCGCGCCCAGGCCGACGATGTTTTTGAACAGCTGCCGCTCGCGCGGGTTGCTGTACGCCTCATTCGTCATGCGGGTCAGCGGCACGCCGATCACCACGATGTCGTCGCGGAACTTCGACGGCGGCATCGGCTTGGTGTTGTCGTAGAACAGGTAGCCGCCGGGCTCGATGCCCTTCACGTCGGCGTCCCAGGTCTGCGGGTTCATCGCGACCATCAGGTCGGGACCGCCGCCGCGCGCGCCCATGTAGCCGGCTTCGGAAATCCGAACCTCGTACCACGTGGGCAGGCCCTGAATGTTGGACGGAAAAATGTTCCGCGGCGTCGCCGTCACGCCCATGCGCAGCACCGATTTGGCGAACAGCGCGTTGGCGCTGGCCGAACCGGAGCCGTTCACATTGGCGAATTTAACGACGAAATCGTTAACCCGTTGGATACCCTTAATCGCGGGGGCCACACGGTCTACTTGCTGCAACATGCGCTCTCCGCCTGTGCTACGTCGATCAGGAAACGTTGCATATCCCACGCGCCCGTCGGGCAGCGTTCCGCACAAAGCCCGCAATGGAGGCAGACGTCCTCGTCCTTCGCCATCACGCGGCCGGTCTTCAGGTCTTTCGACACGTACAGCGACTGCGTCAGATTGGTCGCCGGCGCGCTCAACCGCGTACGGAGATCGGCCTCTTCGCCATTGGCGGTGAAGCTGATGCTGTCCACCGGGCAGATATCGACGCAGGCATCGCACTCGATGCACAGCTTGTCGTCGAACACCGTCTGCACGTCGCAATTCAGGCAGCGCTGCGCTTCGTTGAACGCCAGCTTCAGATCGAAGCCGAGTTCCACTTCCGCCTTGATGTCGCTCAGCGCGGCGAATTTGTCGCGATGCGGCACCTTGAAGCGGAGGTCCAACGACACATTGTTGTCGTAGCTCCACTCATGGATGCCCATCTTCTGGCTGACGACGGTCACGCCCGGCGGCGGCCGAACCGCGACATCCTCGCCCTGGCAGAATTTGTGGATCGAAATGGCGGCCTGATGCCCGTGCGCGACGGCCCAGATGATGTTCTTCGGGCCGAACGCCGCGTCGCCGCCGAAAAACACGTTCGGAAGCGAGGACTGGAACGTGTTCTCGTCGACGACCGGCATGTCCCAACGATCGTCGAAGGTCAGGCCGATATCGCGTTCGATCCAAGGGAAGGCGTTTTCCTGGCCGACCGCGACCAGCACGTCGTCGCAGCCGTGGAAGACCGGCTCTTCCCCGGTGGAGACCAGATTGCGCCGGCCGCGCGCGTCGTATTCCGCACGGACCTTGTCGAACGTCATACCGACCAGTTTTCCATCCTCATGGATGAAGGCGATGGGCACCAGCATGTTCAGGATGGGGATGTCTTCGCCCATCGCGTCTTCTTTTTCCCAGGGCGAGGCCTTCATTTCCTCGAACCCGGAGCGCACGATGACCTTCACGTCGTCGCCGCCCAGACGGCGGGCGGAACGGCAGCAGTCCATGGCCGTGTTGCCGCCGCCAAGAACGATGACGCGCTTGCCGATTTTCGTGATGTGACCGAACGACACCGACGACAGCCAGTCGATGCCGATATGGATGTTGGCGGCGCCTTCCTGACGGCCGGGAATCGGCAGGTCGCGCCCGCGCGGCGCACCAGTGCCAACGAACACGGCGTCGTAATCCTCGGCCAGGATCGCCTTCAGACTATCGACCCGCTGGCCCAGACGCATCTCCGGCCCCATGGCGGTGATGTAGCCGACTTCCTCGTCGATCACTTCCTCGGGCAGGCGGAATTTGGGAATTTGCGAGCGGATCATGCCGCCGGCACGCGTATCGCCATCGTAAACCACGATGTGATAGCCCAACGGAGCCAGATCGCGCGCCACGGTCAAGGAAGCCGGCCCGGCGCCGATCAGTGCGATCTTCTTACCGTTGCGCGTGGTCGGGCGTGGCGGCATGCGATCGGAGACGTCGCCCTTGAAATCCGCGGCCACGCGCTTGAGGCGGCAGATCGCGACGGGTTCGTCCTCCACACGGCCGCGGCGGCACGCCGGTTCGCACGGGCGGTCGCAGGTACGGCCCAGAATCCCTGGGAAGACGTTGGATTTCCAATTGATCATGAACGCGTCGGCATAGCGGCCGTCCGCGATCAGCCGGATATACTCCGGCACCGGCGTATGCGCCGGACAGGCCCACTGGCAATCGACCACCTTATGAAAGTAGTCGGGGTCGTGAATGTCTGTCGGCTGCAAGTCGGACTCCTTTTCCTCCGGCCGGGTTCGTATCCCAAGCCCTCGCGCGCGGGGGCTTCTGAGACCCCTCGCTCGCGCAGTCAACTACCCTATTCGCACGCCAGCCAATCGGCAAACGTGGGCTTGAAATCCGGTCTACGGCCGCATCCCGAATTTCGACGCACCCGGCTCCCGCAAAGGCCCCGCCAGATTCGCGAAATCGCACAGAAGGCGGCGGGTGTCGCGCGGGTCGATGATTTCGTCAACCCAAAAAGCCTCGGCCGTACGGTAGGGGGAACGAAGCCGGTTCAGACGTTCCTCGATCTCCGCCAATTTGGCCACCGGATCGTCCGATGCGTCGATATCCGCTCGGTAAGCAGCCTCGATTCCGCCTTCCAGCGGCAGCGAACCCCAGCTGGCAGACGGCCACGCGTAGCGCAGCGCCAAACGCCCCACCGGCTGGTGGCCGAGGCCGCCGACACCGTAGCAGTTGCGCACCACGATGCTGCACCAGGGCACCGTGGTCTGATTGATCGCCGACAACGCGCGGACGCCCCAGCGAATCACGGCGGAGCTTTCCGCGCGCAGACCGACCTGGAAGCCGGGGCAGTCCACCAGATGCACGACCGGCAGATGGAAGGTCTGCGCCATATCGACGAAGCGGATGATCTTGCTGCACGTATCGGCCGTCCAGGCGCCGCCCTCGAACAGCGGATCGCCGGCCATGACCGCCACCGGCCAACCGTCCAGACGCGCGAACCCGGTGATGATGGAGCGGCCGAACATTTTACCCATTTCGAAGAAGCTGCCCTGGTCGACCACCGATTCGACGATCCGGCGCATGTGGTAGGCCTGCTTCTTCACCCGCGGGATCGCGGAGATCAGACCTTCGTCCCGCCGGTTCGGATCGTCCCAGCCGATCACCCTGGGCGGCACATCGTGGATCGAGCTCGGCAGATACGACAGGAACTTGCGGGCGGCGTCGAAGGCCTGTTCCTCGGTATCGACCGCATGATCGACCGCGCCGCAACCCAGTTGGATCTCCCACCCGCCGAGTTCCTGCTTGGTGCGCGGTTCGCCCAGACGCTCCACCACCGGCGGACCGGCGACGAACACCGCCGCGATTTCCTTCACCATCACGGAATAATGGGATGCCACCAGCCGCGCGGCGCCCAGACCGGCAACCGACCCCAGTCCCAGCCCGACCACCGGCACCTGCGCCATCTGATTGGCGACCAAGTCGAACGACGTCGTTTCCGTCAGCCCACCCGGCAGGTTCGCGCGGCCCGTCGTCTCGATCGTCTTGACCGATCCGCCGCCGCCCGACCCTTCGATGAGACGGATGATCGGCATACGGAACTCGGTGGCGATCTCCTCCGACATCTTGGGCTTGCCCTTGATGGAGGCATCCGCCGAACCGCCGCGGAGCGTAAAATCGTCGCCCGCGATCACCACCGGCCGTCCGTCGACGGTGCCGCGCCCGAAGACGCAGTTGCCCGGCATGAAGCCGACGATGTTGCCCTTGGCATCGTAGTCCGCCTTGCCGGCGATGGAGCCGATTTCCATGAAGGTGCCGGGATCGAGCATCTTGTCGATCCGTTCCCGCACCGTGAGCCTGCCGCCTTTGTGCTGACGTTCGACGCGGTCCGGCCCGCCCATCTGCCGCGCCAGCGCCTGCCGCTGACGCAGTTCCGCCAGTTCGGGTTCCCAGCTGTCGGGGTGGGGTTTCGTCTCCGCCGGCTTGGTCGCCGGGGTGTGCAACAGGGCGCTGTCGTCGGGCATGCGTTTCCGTCCTCGGTTCACGGGTTGCCCTCGGCATGGCCCGATTTCTTCCGGGCAGACGGTAGGAAGGATCGCGTTCGGACGCAAATCGCACACCGTCGGGCCCCTCGCATCCCCGCCCCCGACGCGGCATAGTGCCGCCATGACCGACGAACTCCTCTACGATATCCGCGACGGCATTGGGCACATCGTGCTCAACCGCCCGCAGGCGCGCAATGCGCTGACCTTCGCCATGTACGAACGTCTGGCCGCAATCGCCGCCGATCCAGGCGACGCTCGGGCGCTTATCCTGACCGGCGCCGGGGACAAGGCCTTCGCCGCCGGCACCGACATCGCCCAGTTCCGCGCCTTCGCCACCGCCGAGGACGCCATCGCGTATGAGGCGAAGCTCGACCGCGTGCTGGGCGCGTTGGAGCGATGCCCGATCCCCACCATCGCCGCCGTCGCGGGCGCCTGCACGGGCGGTGGGGCCGGGATTGCCGCCGCCTGCGACATGCGGATCGCCGCCGCCAACGCCCGCTTCGGATTTCCGATTGCCCGCACGCTGGGCAACTGCCTGTCGATGGCGAATATCGCGCGGCTGTCCGCATTGATCGGGTCGGCGCGCGTCATCGATATGATCTTCACCGCCCGCCTGCTAAGCGCGCCCGAGGCACAGGCCGCCGGTCTGGTCGGCGAAATCCTCCCGGATCGGGACGCGCTGCTCTCCCGCGCGACCGAACTGGCCAACCTGGTCGCGAGCCACGCGCCGCTGACCCTGCGCGCCACCAAGGAAGCCGTCCGCCGGCTGCGCGACAATCTGCCGCCGGACGAAGACCTGATCCGCCTGTGCTACACCAGTGCCGACTTCAAGGAGGGGATGGAAGCTTTTCTGACCAAGCGCGCCCCGGTCTGGCGTGGCGCTTAGCGCCCGGTCACGTGCCGGAAGACCGCCAACTGGCCGGCCGTGGTCTCATCCCAACTGAACGGTTCCGCATAGGCCCGCGTCGCGGCGCGATCCGGCAGCGGGGAAAACAGGGCCTTTACCCCCGCCGCGATCCCGTCCGGCGTGTTCTCCTCCACGATCAGACCGGCGGCGCGGGTTTGGACAACCTCCGGATTGCCGGGGATGTTGCTCGCGACCACCGGCGTTCCGCAGGCCATCGATTCCAGCAGCACGTTCGCCCAACCCTCCCGCGACGACGCCAGGACCGAGGCATCGGCGGCGCCATACAGCGATGGAAGCTCCGCATGCGGCCGAGCACCGAGCAGCCGGACGCGATCGGCCAGGCCCAGGCGCACGATCTGCGCTTGCAGCTTTTCCCGGTCTGGACCCTCCCCGGCGATCATGAGTTCGAAATCCGGTAGTTGCGTCATCGCCTGGATGGAATGGCGATACCCCTTCCGTTCGATCAGCAATCCCACGGAAATCAATGTCTTGCGGGTCAGGCCCAAGCCGCGGCGCAGGGCGTCCCGGTCCTCGGGCGGATGGAACAAAGCGGTGTCCACGCCGTTGCGCAGCACTGTGACCTTGTCCGGGGGGGCGCCCAACCCGATCAGAGCGTCCTTCAGGGCGGCGCTGACGGTGATCATCGCCGAAGAACCCGCGATGGCCCCCTGAATCAACCGCCGTGGCACGGGATACGCGGAAATCTGCCCAATATCGCTGCCCCGGGCGGTGATCACGACCGGTAGGCCGAAGCGACGCCCCAGCCAAACCGCGGCGACCCCGTCAGGATAAAAATAATGCGCGTCGATGGCATCGAACCGCGCGCCGCTGTCCAGCAGCCGGCGGATCACCGGAACCATCGCGCGATACAAAAGATAAGGCGCGACAGACATGCCGATCTTCGGCAGCACCGGATAGCGCGGATGTGCAACCGCGATGTCATGGCGGAATTCCGCCGCCGGTGCCGCCGCATAACGTGCCCAGTCCCCGAACCGCGGATGGCGGAAAGGGAACCAGGGAACGGGGGCGATCACCGAACTCGTGGCCTCCCCACTGGCCAGCAGATGGCGCAGCCGGTTTTCCACGAACACCCCATGGTTGGGCCGCGCCGCGTTCGGATACAGCGTGGAAAAGGTCAGAAGGCGGATCGGCGGCATAACGGCCGTCGCGAACCGGTCAGGATCCCTTCTTCAAGCTTTCCAGCAGTTGCTCCGCCTCCGTCTTTTCCTTGAACTGTGCCTTGTTCGCGACGACATCGGTCAGAATCCGGATCGCGTCGTCCTTCTTGCCCGTGTTCTTCAAGGCCACGGCGAAATGATAAAGCACACGGGGATCGGTCGCTGCCTCCGCGCTCGCCTGACGCAACAGATTGACCCCGGCTTCGGCGTTGCCGCTGCTGGTCAGAATCCACCCGAGCGTGTCGGCGGTCTGCGCCCCCGGCGCCAGGATATAGGCTTGGCGTGCCAGCGATTGTGCCTTCGGGTCGTTCATCTGCTGATAGACCCAGGCCAGGTTGTTCAACGCCACGGCATCGTGCGGTTTCGCCGCGAGGATGGTTTCGAGATACATTCTGGCCTCGGGCAGCTTGTTGAGCCCGATATGGATCTCGGCCAGTTGCTCCTGCGCCGCAAGATCGTCCTTATGCTGTGCGACCCAGTCGGATAGCGTCTTGATGGCTCCGTCCGGTTCCCGCGCCCGCATTTGCGCCGCGGCGAGACGGGTCGCCAGCGTGTCGGACGGATTTGCCGCCAAAGCCTCCTTATAGGCGGTAACGGCGTCCTGCGGCCGGTTGGCCGCCATGAAGATGTCGCCCTTCAGCGCCCGTATCTGCGTGAACTCCCGGTCCTGGCCCATCAGACGTTCGGCGGTCGCCATCGCGGCCTCCACCCCGGTGGACCGCAGATCGATCATCGCGAGGTCCTGATACAGCTGGTAATTGCGCGGGCTGGCAACGATCCCGGCTGTCAGCAGGCTGCGGGCGGATTCGAAATCGCCCGCCTCGATCTGCAACGCCACCAACTGACGCCGGGCGCCAACCACGCTCGGGTCTTGTTTCAGCAGATCGCTATATGTGTCGCGTGCGTCCTTCTTCTGTCCCAGCGCCAATTGCGCGGCGGCCCGGAGACTCAGGATTTCGGTCGACAGCGCCGCGGCGGCATTCTCGGTCCCGATCAGGTCCAACGCCTTCTGCGGCTCACCCGAACGGATATACAAATCGCCGAGGCTTGTGGTGAAGCGCACGTTTTTCGGATCGGCGCGATGGGCGTTATCCAGCACGATGATGGCCTGAGGCAGACGGTTGGTCTGCGAATAAGCGGACGCCAGCATGGTCAACGCCGGCTCCGACGTCGGTGCCTTGGTCAGGATGTCCTTGAGGTTTTTCTCTGCCTCATCCTGCCGGCCGGTCATCGCCAGAACGCGAATAAGGTTGATCCGTGCCGGCGTGAAATCCGGATATTTCGCGATCAGCGCGTTGAACGTCGCCTCGGCGCCCGCCATATCCAGCTTGGCCAGCTTGAACAGGCCCTCCAGATTGCCGGTGACATCCGTCTCACCCTGCGCGGCCTTGATCTTGGCCATGACACTGGCGGCCTTGTCCATATCGCCTGTCGCCATCGCCGCGAAAAACAGCGTCTCACCAACCGCCGGGATTTTCGGCGCGAGTTCGAGCGTGTGTTCGAGGTCGCCCACGGCGGCGTCGACATCGCCCTGACCCATCCGCACCGCGGCGAGGCGGGTCTGCAACCCGACGTCGTTGGGGGCCAGCGCCTCGGCCCGCTGGAAGTTCACAATCGCGTCGGCCGGCCGATTGGCCGCCGCATAGGCACGGCCGAGAAGATCGTATGCTTCGGCATCCGCCTTACCGGATTCCACGACCTTGGCCAGCGTATCGATCACTTGGTCCGGCCGGCGCTTCACGAACAGAATGCGTGCCAGCACCTTATAGGCCGCCAAATCGTTAGGCGTCTTCGCCAGATATTTGCGCGCGGCGTCTTCCGCTGCCTCGAACTGGCCAAGCTGCTCCTTGACCACGGCCTGTAGGAAGTAAGCCCGCGGAATCCTGGCCAGATAGGATTGGATACGTTGCAGACCGTCGTCCGCGCCCTTGTAATCCTTCGCCTGCGCCCTGATGACCGCGTCGAGATACAGAGCCTGAATGTTGCCCTTTGTCCCCTTCAAAACAAGGTCCACATCCGCTCTGGCCACGTCGCTCTTGCCCAGCGCCAGCGCCAGATCGGCGCGATCCAGATGCGCCTGGGTGATCGAGGGCTGGTCGGCGATCAGCGCATCGAGCACCGCCAGCGCACCGGCGGAGTCCGCCTTCAACCGCAGCAATTGCGATTTCGCCAGCAAGGCCTCGGACGATTTCGGTTGGGCGGTGATGGCACGATCGATCTTTTCCTGCGCACCGGTGAAATCGTTGCGCGACACCGCCAGCCGCGCATCGGCCAACAGCGGTTCCACCGCATTGGGCGCCGCGGCTTCGGCGTCGGCGAAGGATTTTTGTGCGTCCTCGGGCAAACGCAATCCGATTTGGGCATAGCCCCGCGCCACCAGAATGGCGGCATCCAATGAGCCGTCCTTGCCTTCGGGTTTCAGCTTTTCCAGCAATTCGGTGTTCTTGTTCTGCGCCAAAAGGGCCTGAGCCAGCAGCGGCACCGCCTGATGCGCATCGTAACCGCGATCGCGGGCCGCACTGGCCTCGCGTTCCGCCGCCACCGGGTCGCCCAGTTCGATCGCCACCTTGCCGAGCCAATAATGCGCCTCGGCGTTCTGAGGGTCGGAGCGCACGGCGTTGCGCAGATCGATCTGGGCGGATTTCAGGTCGCCCTTCTTTAACGACGCCCGTGCGTTCGACATGTAATCGGCATGCGCGGCGAGGGGCCAAAGGCCGCACCACGCACCCATGACGATCCAGCCCAGAGACCTATAACGCATGACCATGAACCCCAACGACAACGTGAAAAAACTGCTTAACCGGCACTTTCGGCGATTTCCATCCCAGCGTCGGAACCTTTGCCGCCATCCGCTTCGATCCCGTGCGCCTCCAGCAACCCGTACAACGTCGGGCGGCTGATACCAAGCAGGCGAGCGGCCACCGACAGGGTATGGTTGCTGCGCGCCCAGGCGATCTGCACAACCTCCCGTTCGGCGCGAAGCCGGGCGGCGCGCAGGTCAAGATCCGGCGGCGCTGTCTCGGCCGGTGCCAGTTCCATATCGGCCGCATCGATGATCCGGCGTTCCGCCATGACCACCGCGCGCTTCATCCGGTTTTCCAACTCCCGGACGTTGCCGGGCCAAGCGTAGTTCGCCATCGCGGTCGTCGCCGTTTCGGTGAAGCCGCGGATGTTACGCCCGAACTCCTGGTTGAACCGGTTCAGGAAATAATTGGCCAACAGCGCCACGTCGCCGCCACGGTCCCGCAGCGGTGGAATTCGAATGGTTACCGCGTTCATGCGGTAAAACAGATCGCCACGGAACACGCCCTGGGCGATCTTGTCCTCCAGGCTGGCGTTGGTGGCCGATACGATGCGGACATCGACCTGTATCTTCTGGCGGCCGCCGATCCGCTCGACGATCTGATCCTGCAGGAACCGCAGCAGCTTGACCTGGAGCGGGTGCGGCAAATCGCCGATTTCATCGAGGAACAGCGTACCCTTGTGGGCCATTTCGAAGA
>Ga0214182_1000142_pt1 | contig 34599 bp, 16 predicted proteins | sample TroBogEpilimnion_8_FD_153020 | JGI IMG/M metagenome (GOLD analysis project Ga0214182, IMG submission 153020) | Freshwater microbial communities from Trout Bog Lake, WI - 14NOV2007 epilimnion | ecosystem: Environmental > Aquatic > Freshwater > Lake > Epilimnion/Euphotic zone | place: Trout Bog... | reverse complement strand
CCCCCGCCAATTCCCGATCGCCCCCGGCGACAAGGTGCATGTGAGCTTCGCCGGCATCGGGGATGTGGAAACGGCGATGACGGTGTAAGACCTGCCACCGTCATGGTCGGGCTTGACCCGACCACCTCTTCCCAATTGGCCTGAGATGGTCGGGTCAGGCCCGACCATGACGGTTGAACGATAAGGTCCGCCCATGATCCGCGCCCTGCAACTTATCACCGACGGCGAATTGGCGTTGACCGAACGCGAGGCGCCGCCGCCGCCGGGCGCGGGGGAGGTGCAGTTGCGCATTCGCTGCGTCGGGCTGAACCATATCGACGTCTGGGGCCTGCGCGGCATGGCCTTCGCCAAGCGGCTGTATCCGTTGTCGGTCGGCGCCGAAGCCTCGGGCGAGGTGATCGCGGTCGGCGAGGGCGTCACCAATGTCGCGGTTGGCGACCGGGTGGTGCCGTTCTCCGCCTTGACTTGCGGGACCTGCAAAGCCTGCCTGCGGGGGCGCGACAATCTGTGCGAGAACGTGGCCGGCGTGCGCGGCTTCCACGTCAACGGTTTCGCCCAGGACATCACCAACCATCCGGCTCGCTTGGTCGTGAAAATCCCCGACGGCGTCAGCATGGAGGACGCATCCTGCGTCGCCGTGGCCTACTCCACCGTGGAACACATGCTGTTCGACAACGCCCAGCTCGAACCGGGGGAAACCGTGCTGGTGCACGCTGGCGGTTCGGGGATCGGCACCATCGCCATCAAGATCGCCAAATCCATCGGCTGCACCGTCATCACCACCACCGGCTCCGACGAGAAATGCGCCCGCACCCAGTCGGAACTGGGCGCCGATCACGCGATCAACTACCGGACCGACCGGTTCGAGGGCCGGGTCCGCCGCTTGACCGGCAAGAAGGGTGTGGACGTGGTGTTCGAACACGTCGGCGCCGACACGTGGCAGGGATCGCTGCTGTCGATGAAGCGCGGCGGGCGGCTGGTCACGTGCGGCGCGACTTCCGGTCCGACGGGGAGTATCAACCTGATGCAGCTGTTTCAGCAGCAATACCGGATCGTTGGGTCCTTCGGTTCGCCGTTGTCGGCCCTGGCCCGGGCGTTGGACCGGATCGCGTCCGGGGTGCGGCCGGTGATCGATACGGTCTACGGGCTGGAGGATTTCCGCGCGGGGGTGGGGCGGCTGGAACATCGGGATGTGTTCGGGAAGATTTTGGTTCGGTTGTAGGCAAATGCAGCCTCCCCACTCGTCATGGTCGGGCCTGACCCGACCATCTCAGGCCAATTGGATAGAGATGGTCGGGTCAAGCCCGACCATGACGGTATGAGAGCGTTCAAGCGCCAACTGACCCTCTACGCCGACCGCATCGTCGGCCGGTTGGTGAAATGGATTTTCGCCATTCTCCGCCGCCGGGACCCTGATCGCGCCGCCGATTTCTGCGGCGGCGTCGCGCGCCGGATAGGACCCTGGCTGCCGGCGCATCGCATCGGACAGGCCAATCTGCGTGCCGCTTTTCCCGATAAGGACAGCGCCTGGATCGAGAAAACCCTCCGCGAGTCCTGGGACAACCTCGGCCGCGTGGTCGGTGAATATGTGCATATGTCCCGCATCTGGGACTACGACCCCGAGCACCCCAACACCGGCCGCATCCTCACCGACGAAATCCCGATGTTCGAAATGCTCCGCGACGACGGCAAACCCGCGCTGTGTTTCGCCGCGCATCTGGCGAATTGGGAGCTCCCGGCCATCGCCGCCGCCGCGCATGGGCTGCCGTCTGCCGTGGTCTACCGGATGCCGAATAACAAGGCCGTGGCGCGGGAGATCACCCGTATACGCGCACCCCTGATGGGAAGGCTGATCCGTACCCGCAATCAGGCGGCGCTGGAAATGGCGGCGGCGCTGGATCGGGGCGAGCATCTGGGCATGCTGGTGGACCAGCATTTCTCGCGCGGCGTGGACGTGACGTTCTTCGGGCGGACCTGCAAGGCCAACCCCTCGGTGGCGCGTCTGGCGCGGCGGTACGATTGCCCGGTGGTGGGCGTGCGCGTCGTGCGGTTGCCCGGCCGGAAGTTTCGTATCCTGGCGGAGGGCCCATTCGATCTGCCGCGCGATGCGTCCGGGCAGATCGATGTAAAGCAGGCCACGCAAATGATCACCGGCGTGGTGGAGCGCTGGGTGCGGGAAAACCCCGGCCAGTATCTGTGGTTCCACCGTCGCTGGCGGTAACGGGCTAAGTCGTGGGTGGCGGGCCTGCGCCCGCCATGACGCTTTTAAGCGATGCCGCTGGCGTTAGCCCTGCCAGACCGACACGTATTTCGCGGCCTCGGGGCGGGGGATCGGCGACGTGCCACCGACGTTGGTGCCGACATACAGAAAGCCCAGGATTTCGTCGTCCGCGGCCAACCCGAGCGCCACTTTCACATCCGGATCGTAGGCCGCATCGCCGGTTTTCCACATCGCGCCGAAGCCCTTGGCGTTGGCGGCCAGCAGCAACGTTTGCGTCGCGGCGGCGGCCGAGGCGATCTGTTCGAATGCGGAAATCTTGGCCGATTTGTTCACCTTCGCGGCGGTCACCACGATCGTCGGCGCACGCATCGCCTTGGCGCGTTCGCGATCCAGCATTTCCTCCGCCGCATCCGGCATCCGGCGGCGCATGGACTGCGCCATCAGCTCCCCGAACGCAGCGCGGCGGTCGGTATCGATCACCACGAAATGCCACGGGCGCAGCCGTCCATGATCCGGCGCCCGCACCGCGCTTTGGAACATCGCGTCCAAATCCGCCTGGCTCGGGCCGGGCGCATCCAGCTTAAGGGCCGTCTCACGGGTCAGCAGCAGGTCGAGCGCGTCCATTCCTGGTTCTCCCTTCTTGGTTGGTCCGATTTTGGGCCGAACGGCAAGCTATGGCGCGCCCTGGTGGATTCGAACCACCGACCCACAGCTTAGAAGGCTGTTGCTCTATCCAACTGAGCTAAGGGCGCCCGCGGGACAGCTTATCACCCCCCGGTCTTCTTGGCGATCATCGCGACAAGGTCCCCGACGCTCAACAGGCTATCCAGCTCCCGCGTGTTGAACTTGATCTTCCACTTTTCCTCGCTGGCCATGATGATTTCGATCTGTTTGAACGAATCCCACCCCTGCACCTGCTTGGCGGTCAGGGTCGGCGTCAGCTCGATATCGTCACGCATGAAAACATCGTCGAACACTTCTTTCAGCGCCGCGTAAATTTCCGTTTCAGTCGCCATTGTCTCAGCCCTCGGTCACATGGATAAACGTATCCGCCGGCACGAATTCCGCCAGATCGAGCAGGTTTCGGCTGCCCCCCGTATCGTTTGTCGCCGCCACCGTAAAGCCGAGGCGCGCGTAGTGGTCCTTGACCATGCCGTTCTTTTTGGTCGGGATATATTCCCCGACCAGCCGCTTCGCGCCGAGCCGCTTGGCCTGTTCGGCGATCAGGTTCAGCGTCGTCGGCTCCACCTGACGGCCGAGGACGCGGCAGCTCATGAGCCATGTGTCGATCAGGAGGTCTTTGGTTTCCTGCAACCGGCCGATGATAATCGCGATCACGCCGTTGTCGCCGAACCGGTCCAGCAGGCGCAGTTGCAGGCCGAACGCTTCGGGGTCCGCCATGACGGCGAGGATATCCTCATCCGTGTAACGCCGCGTCGTCAGGTTGAACTGGTTGGATTTGTTGATCAATTGCACGATACGCTGCAGGCCGATGCGGTCGAACGGCTTGACGATCAGTTCCATCTCCAGTCCGCGTAAATAGGCCGGCAGATCGGTGGCCGACGCTTTCAGCGCGTCGCGGGCCTTGTTGCCCTGGTATTGGCTGGTGCGTTCGCGGTCTTCGTCGGTGACCGACAGACCCTCGAAATAGCCGGCGTCGGACAGTGCGACGGGATAGCCGACGGGGTCGTCGGACACTTCCGGCACCGCCACCATCGGCAGTTCCTGGCGGACGAGATTCCGCTCGAACGGGTTGTCGTCGATGAACACCAGCGAGTCCAACCCGATGTTCAGTTCCTCGGCAATCGCGCGAATGTTGCCGGCCTTGTCGGACCAGTTGGCGACGAAGCTGGCGATGTCGCCGCGGGGCAGCACCATGTCGGGGTGCTTTTCGAACGGTTCGACGGCGTTGGATTCATCGTTCTTCGAACACACGGCCAGGATGATGCCGCGCCGGGTCAGTTCGCGGCAGTAGTCCTGGAAGGCCACATAGGCCTCGCCGAGCGGGGAGCCTTGGCCGAGGGCGATGCCTTCCATGCCGTCGTCGCCGATCACCCCGCCCCAGACGGTGTTGTCGAGGTCGAGTACCAAGCACTTGAACGACCGTCCCTGCTTGGCGGCGAGCCAGCGCCCGACCAGATCGCCGTACATCGGGCTGGCGGTCGGCGAGACCTCCTGCTTGGAGCGATGCCATAGCGCGGTGTCGTGCCACGCCGTCAAACCGTCGCGGGCGGCGCGGTCGTCGATCGACAGAATGTCGGCGCCGTCTTCCTCCGCCGCCGCGCGCAGGCGTTCGTTCAGGCGCACCAGGAAGCGGTTGCGGGAGCCTGGCAGGCGATGTTCGTTGAGGCCGAGCACGGACAGATGCGCGGGTAAGGCGGCCTGTTGCAGGATGGGGCAGCGGAAGGCGTCGCGGGCGAGGCCCCAGGTCTCGCGAATATGGGACACGGCTTCGTCCAGCGCGGCACTCGCGGTGGGTTCGTCCATGCCGGCGGTGACGCCGGCGGTCAGGTGGTAGGCGTCCAGCGCCAGCAGCACGGCGGTGGGTTTGAACGCGTGCAGGCCGGAGTCCTTGTCGGACAGTTCCTGGAGATATTGGCCGTAATCGGCTTCGTAGGTTTCCACCCAAATGCCGCGGCGCAGGCCGGCGACGCGGATGGCGGGCAGCAGATGGGTCAGCGTGCTGGACCCCAGAACCGCGAGCCGCACCGGCTTCGTCGCCAAGCCGGACGGGCCTGCCGGGAAGACCCGGCGGGCGGCTTCGTCCAGCGCGTTGGTCAGCACGAAATTGATACGGCCGTTGGCCAGCGCGACGGTTTCGTCCCAGGCCTTGGCGGGATCGCCCCCCAACGCCCGCAAGCGCGGCCGCCAATCGGCAATCGGTGGAAGCCAGTGAAGCTCAGTCATGGTCGGGTCCTGAATGGCTGGGGCTAAACCAGAAATGGCTCCCAACGGATGTACTTCAAAATGTACTCCCGGAAGGACCACTCATGGCCGTGCCAACGGTGTATCTGCTCTGGATCATACCATGCCAGTCCAAGCCGCGCAGCAACCAACGGGTGGATCGGCACCATTTCGACGTCCTGGCCGCGGTAGCTGCGCAGCAGGAAGTCGGTTTCCTGTTTCGTCCGCAGCCGATCCGCCGCGGTCAGCCCGTCCGTCCGGTCCAACAATTGCTTCAGCAGATGCCCCACCGGCAACGCCGTCAGGTGGCTTGAGGTGTGGAACAGTTTGCGGGCGCGGAAGTTCGCTTCCACCCAGTCCCAAATCGGGAAATCCGCCAGTGCATCCGTGGCTTGGGCGCGGGTGGCATCGATGCGCAGCCGCCGGTCGAGGTTCGGCATCTTCTCCGAACTGATTTGCATATACCGGTCGAACAGTTCGTCGTCCGGCAGGTCTTCATCGGCCAGCGACGCCGCGATGGAATCGGGCCAGGGGTAGAAGACCTCCGTCCGCACCGCCAACCGCGGATCGGCACCGGTGAATGGCCATAGGCAGAGCATGCTCAGCGGCGGATATTTGACGATCTGGCATCCCGGCGGGATGCGGCTTTCCAGCGCCAACCGGTTCGCGGTGGGTTCGCCGCTTTCGACCTGATTCCAGATGACGCGGACATCGGCGAAGAACGCCGCGTCGAACCGCGTGTCCCAATCGCGTTCGGTCACCAAATGCAGGGCGATGACCTTGATGTCGAATTTTTCTCGCAGACTTGGCAGGTATTGGGCGACGTGCCCGACATGCTCCCCCTGGCAGTTGCCGTAGATCAGGATGGATGGCTTGGCGCCGGATGTCGTCTGGCTCATGGCAGCCACGGGCTCCAGCGGATGTAGCGAAGGATGTAGTCGCGAAAGGTGAATTCGTTGCCCATCATGCGGTAGCGCATGTCCGGCGACCACCAGGCCAATTGAAAATGCCGCGCGATGCGGGGGTGAATGGGCACGGCATGCTTGGAGGCGCGCCAGCCGGACAGCAATCGGTCCAGCGACGCGTACAATGCCTCGGCGTCGGCCGCGCCCATGTCCGCCAACGCGTCGATCAGCCGCCGCACGATCTCCCGCACGATGGGCGTGTCCCGCTCATGCGGTGTGGTGAACAGACAGCGTTCCTGGAAATGCGAGTCGATAAAGGACGCCAATCGCACGTCGCACACCGCGTCGTCGGCCCGCCACCGTGCGAGATCGGCTGCGTAGAGCGCATCGAGGTCCAGTGGGGCGGCTTCGGTCGCCTCCATGTAGGTGTCGAACAGCGCTTCGTCGGTCATTTCCGACCCGGCGAGCACGGCGGCGAACGGATCGGATTCGCCGTAGCGTCCGCCATTATAGACGGGCGGTTCAGGGACCAGACGCGGGTCGCGCCCGTGGAACGGCCAGAGCGACCGAACCGTGCTTGTCGGAAACGTCAGAATGTCGCAACTGGCCGGCAGCAAGGCCCGCACGTCGTTCTTCACCTGAGCGCTGCCGACCTGCGATTCCTCGAAATAGACGTCCACCCGGTCCAGCCAACCCGCCGGCAGCGCGGCACGGATGGTGTCGGCATCGACGCCGACATCGAGTTTTTCCACCCGCACGCGATCGCGCAATGGCGGCAGGTGCTTCACGATCTGGGCGATCTGATTTGCCAGATGGAATCCGATGATGGCCAGTTTCAACGGCATCGTCCGCACGATGACCGGCGGTTTCGGCGCTGGGGCCGGTTCGATTGCCGGCGGCGGAGGTGGTTCCTCCGTTCCGACCGTTTCGGGCATCGCGGCCAGATCGCTGGCCAACAATCCGAAGTTGGGAAAACGGACGACCCCATCCCGCAACACCGACGCGGCGGCGGCGTCGCGTTGCTGCCCGCGCAACGACCGAGCCAAGCCCAGAACGGCGGCCGCTTCATCGGGAAACCGCTGCCGCACGCCTGTGAAAATGCGTTCCGCCGCCGCCGGTTCGCCCTGGTTCAGCGCGAACCAGCCCTGTTCCATCAACGGACCGGGCTCATTCGGGAACCGCTGCACGGCCTCCTTCAGCATTGCCGCCGCACGGTCGGTTTGGCCGGCATTGGCCGCGGCCGCGCCGCCGCCGGTAAATCCGGCGGGATGCGAGGGGAAGCGCGTGCGTATCTGTTCCCAAAGCGCGAACGCTTCTTCGTGCCGATGCCCGTGCGTGGCGAGCCAGGCGAGCTCGATCCAAGGCTCCAGGCGATCGGGGAAGCGCGCGTTCGCGGCCTGCCACCGATCCTGGGCGGCATCGCGGTCGCCGCGCCGTTGCGCCAACCGGGCATATTCCATCGCCGGATCCGGTAAATCCGGGAAATGTGTCAGCGCGAGGCCCAGAAGCTCCTCCGCCGCGGCGGGTTGTTCCGCTTCGCGGAGCGCGCTGGCGCCGTGGACATAGGCATCCAACAGGTCCGGTGCGTGGGTACGGACCACGTCCCAACGCGCCGCCGCGGCGGGCCAGTCGCGTCCGATGTGCGCCACCCAGGCATGGTCGATGCGCAGATGGCGGTTGTCGGGGAAACGCTTCAGCGCGGCGGCCAGCACCGCGTCGGCCTCGGTGAAACGGCCGGCTTCCCGCAAAGCGAGGGCCTGTCCGGCGATGGCCTCGATGTTGTCGGGATAGCGTATTGCCACCGCGTGCCAGCGTCGTGCGGCCTCCGTCCAATCGCGGCGGGCCGCGGCGAGCTGGGCGTATTGCACCATCGGCGTCGGGATGTCGGGGAAGCGCGCGACGGCCTCGGCGAGCACGGCATCGGCTTCGTCCAACCGTCCGGCGTCGCGCAGGGCCGCGCCGCCGCCGGTATAGCCGATCCAGTTGTCCGGATGGCGGGCTCGTATGCGGTCCCAATGCTGTATCGCGGATGCCGGATCGCGGCGGGCCAGGGCAAGCCACGCCCGTTCGATCGCCACGGACGCTTCGTCGGGGAAGCGGGTTTCGGCTTCGGCCAGAAGCGCTTCGGCGGCGTCCAGATCGCCGGCTTCGCGTAGGGTGACCGCGGCGGCGGCGTAACCGACGGGATGTTCGGGAAAAGCCGTGCGTACACGGGCCCAGCGTTTGGCCGCCTCGGGCACGTCGCGACGGCGGTGCGCGATCCAGGCACGGTCGACCGCGACCTCGATCGCCGCCGGGAATCGCACTAACGCGGTGTCCAGAAGCTGGTCGGCCTCATCGAACCGACCGGCTTCCATCAACGCGAAGGCGGGGCGCAGAAAAGGAAGCGGGGATGCGGGGAAACGCTCGCGCAGGCCGGCGTAAAGGGTCAGGGCGACTTCGAGATCGCCGCCGGACACGGCCGCCCACGCCGCGTCCAGGCCCTGCTCCAGCGTGCCGATCGATGGTTCGGCGAGCGCCGCGTCCTGCATTCCGATCTCCTGCTCGGCGGACCTGTCTACCCGGCCGCCGAGCGGGGCTTCATAACCCGATGCGGGGTTGGTTCGCCAGAGAGGCGCGCGGGGGCGTCAATGCCCGGCATTCGCGCCCGAGAAATCGGGGGCGGCCAGACCGGACGCTTCCAGCTGCTTCACCAGCGCCGCTTTCAGCCGGTCCAGACCGGCGTCGGTGGAGGCTTCGCATCGCGCGACCAGCACCGCCTGGGTGTTGGAGGCCCGCAGGAGCCACCAGCCGTCGGACGTCAGTACGCGCACGCCATCGGTTTCCGAGACCGAGGCGCCTTCAGTGCGCAGCCGGGCCGCGACTTCCTCGATCACCGTGAATTTACGGCGGTCGTCGCAGTCGAACCGGAGTTCCGGGGTGTTGATGACCTGTGGCAGCGCTTTGCGGACGTCGGACAGTTTGCCGTCCATGCGGGCGACGATGCCAAGGGTGCGGACGGCGGCATAGAGGGCGTCATCGAAGCCGTACCAGCGGTCGGCGAAGAAGATGTGGCCGGACATTTCGCCCGCGAGCGGCGATCCGGTCTCCGCCATTTTGGCTTTGATGAGCGAATGGCCGGTCTTCCACATCAACGGCTTGCCGCCGGCCTTGCCGATTTCGTCGAACAGGACCTGGCTGGCCTTCACGTCGGCGATGATCGTGGCGCCGGGATGGGTGCGCAGGACGTCGCGGCCGAGGACGATCATCAACTGATCGCCGAACAGGATTGCCCCGGTGTCGTCCACCAGCCCGATGCGGTCGGCGTCGCCGTCGAAGGCGATGCCGATATCGGCCTTTTGCGCGTGCACTTCGGCGATGAGTTGTTCGAGGTTCTTCGGCACGGTCGGGTCGGGGTGATGGGCCGGGAAATCGCCGTCGATCTTGCCGTTCAGCACGGTGTGATGGCCGGGCAGGCGCTTCACCAACTGCATCAGCACATCGCCCGCCGACCCGTTGCCGTTGTCCCACACGACTTTCAGCGCTCGGTCGCCGCCGTCCCAGTCCTTGGTCAGGCGTTGCAGGTAGTCCTCGGCGATGTCCAGGGACCGCTCGCTGCCGGTGGTTTCGGCCACGACATCGCCGGTCGCGGCCATGATGCCGAGGTCCCGGATTTGCGTGCCGAAGAACGGCTTGCGGCCCAGCATCATCTTGAAGCCGTTGTAGTTCGGCGGGTTGTGGCTGCCGGTGACCATGATGGCGGCGTCGGTGCCCTGGGTGGTGGCGGTGTAATAGAGCATCGGCGTCGGGCCGAGGCCGATGCGCACCACGTCCATGCCGCTGGCGCGCAGGCCTCGGACCAAGGCCGCTTCCAAGGAGGGGCTGGAATGGCGGCCGTCGTAGCCGGTGGCGACGGATTTACCGCCGGCGCGCGAAACGATGGTGCCGAGGCAGCGGCCGATCGCGAAGGCGTCGGCCTCATGCAGGGTTTGTCCGACGATGCCGCGGATATCGTATTCGCGCAGGACGGTCGCATCGAAATTGTCGGAGAAGGGCATCGGTTCAATACTTCTTCAAGAAGGCGCGGACGGCATCGGCCAGATCGGGGCGGGCGAGGGCGAAGGCGATTTGCGCTTCCAGGAACCCAGCCTTGTCGCCGCAGTCGAACCTTGTGCCTTCGTAGCGGAGACCGTGGAACGGTTGCGAGCCGATCAGCTTGGCCATGCCGTCGGTGAGCTGCACTTCGTTTCCGGCGCCGCGTTCCATCTTGGACAAATGGCCAATGACCTCGGGCATCAGGACGTAGCGGCCGATGATCGACAGGTTGGACGGGGCGTCGGCGGGGGCGGGCTTTTCCACCAGACCCTGGACCTCGACTAGGCGGCCGTCGTCGGTGCCGGTTTTCAGGATGCCGTAACGGTTGGTGTGTTCGCGCGGGACTTCCACCACCGCGACCACGTTGCCGCCGGTTTCCTGATAGGCGTCGGCGAGCTGCTTGAGGCAGGGGGTTTTCGACAGCACCAGATCGTCGGGCAGCAGGATGGCGAAGGGATCGTCGCCGATGAAGGCGCGGGCGCACCAGATCGCGTGGCCGAGGCCGAGCGGGACCTGTTGGCGGACGGTGACCATGGAGCCGGGTTCGACCTGGGTGCCTTTCAGGGCTTCCATCGCCTCGACGCGGTTGCGCTGGCGGAGGGTGGCTTCGAGTTCGAAGGCGATGTCGAAATGTTCCACCAGCGCGGTCTTGCCGCGGCCGGTGACCATGCAGAATTGTTCGATGCCGGCGGCACGGGCTTCCTCGATCGCGTATTGGATCAAAGGCTTGTCTACGACGGGCAGCATTTCCTTGGCCATCGCCTTGGTGGCGGGCAGGAACCGCGTGCCGAGGCCGGCCACGGGCAAGACGGCTTTGCGCAAGGGCTTTTTCACGAAAGTACTCCGATGGCGTGCGAGGCTTTGAACCACGCGGGCTGGGCGGAATTGTGGCAACCGAAGGGTTTTTCAGCACACGCGACGGCGAATGCCTTCTTTCAGAGAGGTCGAGAAGAAATTCATCAACAGGCCGATGCGGCAGCCGCTCAGGCGGAGATAGGTCAGCAGCTGCGCCTCGTGGACCGGCAGAATGTGTTCGACGGATTTGATTTCCAGCAGAACGGTCCCGCCAACGACGATATCGGCGCGATAGCCGCACGGGAGGCGGATGCCGTCGTATGCCAATGGTATCTCGACTTGGCGGGCATAGGGCAGATCGTTGACTTCGAATTCGTGGCACAGGCAGTGCTCGTAGACGCTTTCGAGCATGCCGGGCCCCAGTCGGGTGTGTACCCGCATCGCCAGTCCGATGATCTGGCGGGTGAGGTTGGGGTCATGGGTCAGGGTCATGCGGGCATGATCCCAGAATAAGGTTAACAGAGGGTTAACGGTGGCTGGAATTTTTGCGTGGATGTTGGTCAAGCGGACACGGAGTTACGCGGAGTGCGCACGGAGTTGCACGGAGAAGCGATTCTGGCGCTTCGCGCGGGTTCGGTCCCGCAGCTCGTGGCCCAGCGCGAAGCGCAAAAAATTGCTTCTCCGTGCAACTCCGTGCGCACTCCGCGTAACTCCGTGTCCGCTTGCTAGCCGTAGAAGCCCAAAACTCCGACCTATCCAAGAAGCACATCCCGCGCCTGATTGATCCGCGTCGCCAACCAGTCGGACCCTCCATGATCGGGATGCGCCGTCCGCATCAACCTGCGATGCGCCTCCCGGATGTCCGCCTCGGTTGCGCCTGGCTTCAGGCCCAGCACCTCGTATGCCTCCCCCCGCGACATCGCGCCGCTGTTGCGGGGCGGCGGGCGGGCGCGGAAATCGAATGTCGGGCCGGCGCCGGGGGGCTGCGCGCCCTTCCATTGCTGCCACAGCATGGGTCCGAACAGCAGGGCCATGCCGATGGCCAGCCCCTCCCGCCCGGTGAGGATCAGCAGCAGTGCCAGGCTCAATCCGCCCAGTGCCAGCAGCCAGGCGCCCAGCGACTTGACCGTTTTTACCGATGCCTGCTCGAACGCCCGCAGCCCGCCCAGGAAGACGAACAGCGCGGCGGCGCCGAGTAGGAGCCACAGCATCATCCGGCGTGTGCCGCCAATGCCTGCGCCTCGACCACAGCCAGAGCGCTGAGGTTGACGATGCCGCGCGCGGTCACGCTGGGGACGACCACGTGGATGGGCTTGGACATGCCCAGCAGGATCGGTCCCACCGGCAACCCGTCGGCGGCGGCTTTCAGCAGATTGAAGGAGATATTGGCGGCGTCCAGCGTCGGCATGATCAACAGGTTGGCCGACCCGCCGAGGCGGCTGTCCAGCACCGCCTTGTCGCGGATCGTCGCGACCAGGGCCGCGTCGGCGTGCATTTCGCCGTCGATCTCCAAGCCGGGTGCGCGTTCCCGGATCATGCCCAGGGCTCGGCGCATTTTGCGGGCGGACTCGCTGTCGCTGGCACCGAAGCTGGAGTGGGAGATCAGGGCTGCTTTGGGGACGACGCCGAAGCCGCGCACCGCCTCGGCCGCCAGCAGCGTCATTTCGGTGATTTGTTCGGCCGTGGGGTCCACCACCATGTAGGTGTCGCAGATGAACAGCACGCCGGTCGGGATGATCAATGCCGACAAGGCGTAGACGCGGTTGACATCCGAACGGCGGGGGATGACGGGCAGGATGTATTGGATCTGCCGCCACCAGTCCCCGGTGCCGCCGCAGATCGCCGCATCGGCCATGCCGGCGTGCAGCATCATCGCCGCCGCCACCGACCCGCGGGAGGCGACACGGCGGGCGGCGGCCTCGGGCGGGATGCCGCGGCGGCCGGCGAGGCGCTGGTAATCGGGGATCAGCGGATCGAACACGTCGTGGTCGCGCGCCGGGTCGAACACCTGCACGGCGCCGCCGAGGTCCAGGCGCAGGCCCATTTCCTTCACCTTCGCGGCGATCCGGTCGCGGCGCCCGAGTAGAATGGGGCGGGCGATACGGTCGTCGATGAGGGTTTGGGCGGCGCGCAGGACGCGCTCGTCTTCCCCTTCGGCGTAGACGACGCGTTTCGGGTCGCGTTCGGCGGCGACGAAGACGGGGCGCATCAGGCCGCCGGAGCGGAAAACGAAGCGTTCGAGGTCGCGGTGGTAGGCGTCGAAATCCTTGATCGGGCGGCGGGCGACACCGCTTTCCATGGCCGCTTTGGCGACGGCGGGGGCGATGTCGAGAATCAGGCGGGGGTCGAAGGGCTTCGGGATGATGTAGTCCGCGCCGAACACCGGGGCCGATCCGCCGTAGGCCGCGGCCACGACTTCGCTGGCTTCGACGCGGGCGAGGTGGGCGATCGCCTCCACCGCCGCGATCTTCATCGCTTCGTTGATGGTGGTCGCCGACACATCCAGGGCGCCCCGGAAGATGAACGGGAAGCACAGGACGTTGTTGACCTGGTTGGGGTAGTCGCTGCGGCCGGTGGCGACGATGGCGTCGGGGCGGGCGGCTTTGACCAGGGCGGGATCGATCTCCGGGTCGGGGTTGGCCAGCGCCAGGATCATCGGCTTGTCGGCCAGCAGGCTCAGCCATTCCTGTTTCAGCACGCGCGGCGCGGACAGGCCGAGGAACACGTCGGCGCCCGGCAGCACGTCGGGCAGCGTCTGGGCGTTGGTGGCTTTGGCGTAGCGCGCCATGTTCGGCAGCATGTTTTCCCGGTCGGAGCGGATGACGCCCTTCACGTCGGTCAGCGTGACGTTCTCGACCCGCAGTCCCATGGAAACCAGCAGATCGACGCACGCCAAAGCCGCCGCGCCGGCACCCGAGGTGACCAGTTTCGCGTCTTTCAGTTCCTTGCCCTGCAGCAGCAGCCCGTTGCGGACGGCGGCGGCGACGGTGATGGCGGTGCCGTGCTGATCGTCGTGGAAGACCGGGATTTTCATCCGCTGGCGGAGCTCGGCCTCGATGGCGAAGCATTCCGGGGCTTTGATATCCTCCAGATTGATCGCGCCGAAGGTCGGTTCCAGGGCCGCGACCACGTCGCAGAAGCGTTTCGGGTCTTCGGCATCGACCTCGATATCGAAGACGTCGATCCCCGCGAATTTCTTGAACAGGACGGCCTTGCCCTCCATCACCGGTTTGCCGGCGAGCGGGCCGATATTGCCCAGACCCAGCACGGCGGTGCCGTTGGAGATCACGCCGACCAGATTGCCCCGCGCGGTGTAGTCGTACGCGGCATGCGGGTCCGCGACGATGGCGTCGCAGGCGGCGGCCACGCCGGGGGAGTAGGCAAGCGACAGATCGTACTGCGTCGCCATGCGTTTGGTCGGCTCGACCGACAGTTTTCCCGGCCGCGGCAGGCGGTGGTAGTCGAGCGCGGCTTTACGGAAATCTTCGTCCATGGGGTGGGGTCGCGCCTTGTTGTGTCGAGGGGAACATGGCGGCTGGGCGGGGCGGTTGCAATCGTTGAATGGCGCTCCGCCGGTGTGGTATCGAGGCCCCGTGATGGAGGTTCGTATGGACGTGCAAATCGCCGAAACCGAACAGCGGCCGGTCGCCACACCTTCGCACGTGCTGGAGGAAGCATTGGCTGGGCGGGACGACCTCACGCACGCGCGCGGTGTCGATGCGAAGGTCGTACTCGCGGATATCGACCGGAAGCTGGCGGCGTGGCGAACGCGGCAGCCGACGCCATAAATTCACGACATGGTCCGTGTCGGTTCGACGGCTCAACGGCAAATCGACGCGCTGGTTGAATACTACCTGCACCTCGAACGGCCCGCGGCTGTCGCGAACCTGCGGACCGCAATCGAACAAGCGATTGAACGTGTCGAACGAGGCAACGCACGTTCCCGTTCATTTCCGTCTGTTTATCGTGAACTCGTGCCGCTTGGAATGTCGTGGATCAAACAGCACGTCTATTGGTTTGGTTACGGTACTGCGTCGGACGGGGTCACCACGATAGCCAATGTTTTCCATGAGCGGGCTGACATTCCCGGACGTGCCGAACTATTGGAGTAAAAAAAGCACATAGCGAAACGGAAGCCGGTGCGAACGAACGAGCAGCGCGCTCCCTTACCCCACCGCCCGAATCACCGCATCGCAAATCCGCTCCACCGCCGCATCGTCCAGATCCGGATGGATCGGCAGCGCCATGATCCGGGTCGCCAGATCCTCCGACACCGGCAAAGCCGCGCCGTCGTGCGCATCCCGGTAGGCCGGCTGAAGATGCAGCGGCCGGGGATAGTAGATCGCCGTGGGCACCCCGTCCGCCCGCAGCGCCGCCTGCACCGCGTCCCGCGTGGCACCGTCCTTCAGCAGCACCGCGTAAATTGCCCAGGCGCTGGTGCTGTCCGGCACCCGCGCCGGGATCGTGACCGCGTTGCCCAGGCGGGAATCGTAATAGCGCGCGATCTTCTCCCGCGCGGCGAGTTCCTCGGGGAACACGGTCAGCTTGGACAGCAGCACGGCCGCCTGCATCGAATCCAGGCGACCGTTCATGCCGGTGCGCAGCACCTCGTAGCGGGTCGGTCCCTCGCCGTGCGTGCGCAGGCTGCGGAACAGGGCGGCGCGTTCGTCGCTTTCGGTGAACATCGCGCCGCCGTCGCCGTAGGCGCCCAGGGGTTTGGACGGGAAGAAGCTGGTGGCCGTCGCGTCGGCCTGCGACCCCAGCATCTTGCCGTGCAGCGATCCGCCGAAGCTCTGGGCGAGGTCATCCAGCGTGAACAACCCCTCCCGTGCCGCGATCGCCGACAAGGCCGGCCAATCGGCGGGTTGGCCGAACAGATCGACCCCGATCAGTACCCGAGGCTTCAACACCCCGGCCGCGCGCACCTCGGCGATGCGCTGTTGCAGATGCGCGGGATCGATCTGGAAGGTGCGGGGATCGACATCCACGAACACCGGCGTGGCGCCGAGCACCAGGGGCACTTCGGCGGTGGCGGTGTAGGTGAAGGCGGGCAGGAAGACAGCATCGCCGCGGCCCACGCCTTCGGCCATCAGCGCGATCTGCAGCGCGTCGGTGCCGGAGCTGACCGCGACGCAGTGCTTCGCGCCGCAGAATTTCGCCAATGTTGCTTCGAGTTCGGCGACTTCCGGTCCCATGACGAACTGGCAATGCTCCAGGACGGCGTCCAGCCGGCGGCGCAGGTCCGCGGCGATGCGGGCCTGCTGGGCCTTCAGGTCGAGGAACGGGATGGGTTTGGTGGTCATGGGGACCTCATGAAAAGCAAACCCGTCATGGCCGGGCTTGACCCGGCCATCTCAGGCCAATGGGAAAGAGATGGCCGGGTTAAACCCGGCCATGACGGGTGGGGAATCACGCCCGAACCTCGCCGGACGACCCGTCCGCGTTGTGTTCGAATTCCGGGATCAACCGCCCCAGCAGCGCCAGCGCCAGTCGCGGCTGCCCCGCGCGGCAGGCGGTCGCGATCTCATCCAAAGAACGCCCGACAATCGCCGGATCGGCGGTGCGCGGCGATGCCATCAGCAGGCCGGGATGGCCGGTGGGGACCGGCGGTTCCTTGCCGTGGAACAGTTCCTCATACAGTTTTTCGCCGGGGCGCAGGCCGGTGAACCGGATTTCCACGTCTTCCTCCGGCCGCAACCCGGCCAGCCGGATCATCTGGCGGGCGAGGTCGACGATCTTCACCGGCTCCCCCATGTCCAGCACGAAGATTCCGCCGTCGTTGGACAAAGGCAGTTCCGCGCCGCCGACCCGCAGGACGCTGGCTTGCAGGACCAGACCCACGGCCTCCCGCACCGTCATGAAATAGCGCTGCATGTCCGGGTGCGTGACGGTCAGCGGCCCGCCGCGCGCCAATTGGCGCTGGAACAGCGGCACCACCGACCCGGTGGAGCCCAGCACATTGCCGAACCGCACGGTAATGCAGCGCATGCCGGTGCCGGTCTGGCGTGCCTGAATATCCAGCCCCTGGCAGTACATCTCCGCCACCCGCTTCGACGCCCCCATCACGCTCGTCGGGTTGACCGCCTTGTCGGTAGAAATCAGCACCATCGCCAAAGTTCCCACCGCGCGCGCCGCATCGGCGACATGGCGGGTGCCGGCGGCGTTGGTAAGGAGGCCTTCCAGCGGGTTCGCCTCCACCATCGGCACGTGTTTCAGCGCCGCCGCATGGAACAGCAGCTCCGGCCGCACGTCCTCGAACACCGCTCGGATTCGGGCCTCATCGCGGATGTCGGCGATCAGGGTGCGGCGGGGGACACCAGGGTGGGTTTCGGCCAGTTCCAGATCGATCTGCCACAGCGCGAATTCGCCGTTGTCGATCAGGACCAAAGACGCCGGCCCGAACGCCGCGACCTGACGCGCGAGTTCGCTGCCGATTGTGCCGCCGGCACCGGTAACGATCACGCGGCGGCCTTGGATCAGCCGCGCCATCCCGTCGCGGTCCAACGGGACCTGGGCGCGATTGAGCAGATCCTCGATGGCGACCGGCTTCAGTTCCAGCCGCTGATCCTTATCCGCCCCGGTATTGCTGTCCAACGCTGTCGGCCGCGGCGCGCGCCGGACCCGCAGCCCGAAGCGGTCAGCCTCCGCCAGCACGGCGGTCAGCAGCGCGCCGGTCGGATCGGGGGAGGCGATGACCAGCATGTCCGGCATGCGGCCCTCGCCGCGCAGCTGTTCGAGCACCGCACCGGCATCGGCGACGGAGCCTAAAATCGGGAACCCCTGAATGCGCCGGCCGGTCAGCCGCGCGGTCGGCGCCAGCAGCCCCTCGACCTGAAACGCTCGGCGGCGGTCTTGCGCCATGGCGCGGAGGAACAGATCGGCGTCCTCGCCTTCGCCCACCAATAGGATGGAGGCCGGGTTGGCCTCAGGCGGATGCCCGGCGGCCCGCAGCCGCATACGGCGGTAGAACACGCGCGGGGCGCCGAGCAGGACGAGGAGCGTGAAGGCGTGGACGACGGGGAAGGCGGGGTTGGCGGAGGCCGCGCCGCCCGCCAGCGTCATCAGCGCGAACAAGGCCGCGCCGGCCGCGCTGCTGGCCGCGACCGTCAGAAGGTCTTCGATCCCCGCGAAACGCCAGTACTGGCGCGACAGGCGGAAGGGCAAACCGGCGAGCAAAAGCGCCACCGCACCGGCCGGGATCAGCCAGAACGGCGCGAAGGCGTGGCCGGACGGATCCGCGATCCACCGCGCCACCGGAACCGCCATGGCCGCCAGGAGCGCATCCAGGGCGACGTTGACGGCAATACGAATCAGCGAGCGTGCCGCGGGCATGCGGTCGCTATAGCCCACTGCCCGCGCGCGTCATACCCCACCCGACCGGGCATGGGCCGGCTGTTAACCATTCGTTAAGAAGTTCTTCTTTCGTTCATGAAAATAACCGAAAAAAAGGCCATTTTCGGGCGCCGCGTAAACCTTTCGTCAACCTTTGGCTGCCACACTTCCTGTCAACCGGCAGACAACCCCACGGGGGCCGGTGCCGCACTTCTCAGGCCAGGCAAGGAAAAACCCACCATGGCAACCATGACGGTCGCTCAAGCGCTTGTTTCCACCGATACGAACATCACGATCTCCGACACCCCCGTCAACATTGTCGCCGCGCTGTCGAATGCCGCGTTGATGGCGCGTGTCAGCCAATTGACGATGAACGGCAACGGCGGGATCTGGGCGTCGGCGGCGACAGAACTCGCCGGTCTGGGAAGCCTTTTCAGCACGGGCGGCTACCGTCTGCTGGTGCGCGATACGGTCGCCAATCTGCTGGACCCGGATTATGCCGCCGGTCTGGCGCTGGGCACGGCGTACAGCTTCTACGACAATGCCGCCAACCTCTTGACGGTCGCCGCCACCCCGTTCGGGGAGGGTGCCTTCAACGCCGTTTTGTCCGCCAGTGCCACCTTGAGCCTCGCGCAGTTGATCGCGCTCGAAACCATCCCGTCGCTGTCGGTCCTGGCCGGTCAGTCGATCACGCTGGCCGACAGCGCCGCGAACCTGCTGGCTCTTACGCCGCAGGAAACCAAGCCGGCCATTCGATATTATCAGGTCACCGTCGATTCCACGGTCGACATCCCCAGTGCGACGACCCTGACGCATTTGCCGCACTTCTCGGTCGCGGCGGGCGCGACGCTGACGGTCGCGGGCACCTTCGCGATCATGACATCGCCGGCCGAGGCCGCGATCCTTGGCGGGTTCGCCGCGGTGCCGGGCGTTGCTCTGCAGATCGCCGACAGCCTGACCACATTGTTGGCCAATGCCGGCACCATCGCGGCTTTCGCGCAAACCTATCCCGGTGCCAGCACGGCGATGGCGGATTTCGAAACCATTTCCGCCGCCCGCCTGTTGTCGGCGTCGGCACTGCCCAATTTCACGGTGGCGGCTGGCGGCGGCTTCGTGCTGGCCGACACCGCCGCCAATCTGCTGGCATTGCCGGTATCGCTCACCGGGATGGCCGTCACGGTCGAGCTGACCGCCAGCGCGACGGTCAGCGTGGCGCAATTGGCGACTCTCGCCGCCATGCCAGCCTTTGAGCCGGCCGGTGGCGTGGTGCTGACGGCGGAGGACACGCTCGCGGCCCTGAATGCGATGACGTCCGCCGAACAGGCGGCGGCGAGTGCCGTTGTCGTGCAGGATACGGTCGCGCATTTGCTGGCCGCGTCCGGGCTGCCCGTGGGAACGGCGGGCGTGGCCGCGCTGCTCGATGGCGGCACCTACACGGTGGCACAGGCGCAAGCGCTGTTGGCGCTGTCGGGCAGCCTGACACTGACCCCGGCCGGATCGGCGACGAGCCTGCATATCGCCGACACCGGCCAGCACCTGACCGCGGCGGCATCCGCATTGGCGATGTTGCAACAGGACGGGCCGGTCACGCTGACGGCGACCGACGGGGGCACCTTCTTCGGGTCGGTGCTGTCGGCCGTGCAGGCCGCTTCCTATACCGGTTCCACGGCTGGACTGTCCGTGACCGACACCGGCCCCAATCTGACCGCGTTCGCCAGCGCGGTGTTCGGCCGCGGCTTCACCGGCATCACGGTTTCGTCCGGCGTATTCGTCGGAACCAAGGCGCAGCTGCTCGACCCCACGCTGCATTTCGCCCATCTGAGCGCGGATGGCATTGTGGGTGTCGCCCTTTCGCAGCCCAGCGCCCAGCTCATGGGCGCCACGACGGCGTCGGTCGCGCAGCTCATCGCCATGTCGATCCTGCCCAATTTTTCGCTGGCGAGCGGCGCGACGCTGACCGTGAACGACACGCTCGCGGCGTTGATCCCGAATGCCGGACTGATCGGCACATACGCGACGGCGGTGGGGGTGACGGATTCCGAAACCGTGACCGCCGCTGGGGCCGCTGCCTTGGCGGCGATCCAGACCGCGGTTGGGGCCGCGCATTTCAGCCTGAACGGGCACATCGTGACAGTCGGCGACGACGGCGCGAACATCGCCGCCTCGGCCAACGCGGCCGGGATCGCGCTGGCGGGCAGTGTGACGTTATCTGTGCCGTCGGTCGTCACCGCTGCCCAGGCCGCGACGCTGATCGGGTTGGGTTCGGTGTTCTCCCCCAACGGCATGGGGCTGACGGTGCAGGACACCGCCGCCGCTTTGGCCGCCTTGTCCGCATCTGTCCTGAACATGTGGCACGCGCAGGTGCAACTGACGGCCGACGCCACGCTGAGCGTTTCCGGCCTACAGGCGCTGCTGGGTTTCACCGGGTTCTCCGCCGGCACGCACCAAATCGGCCTGTCCGACACCGCGGCGAACCTGCTGGCCTCGGGTGCCGCCGCCGCCGAGGCCGTGGCGAGCACCGTCGCATTGTCGCAGCCCGCGACGGTCACGGTCGCCCAGGCCGGCGCGTTGCTGGCGCTGCACGGGTTCTCCGCCAACGGCCAGTCCGTGACGATCGCCGATACGCCGGCGCATCTCGCCGCCATGGGACCGGCGGCGGCCTCCCTGGCCGGTGCCGAGGCACTGGTCGCGCGCACCAGCGGCAACGCCGCCGATTACACGATCTCCGCCGCGCAGTTCGCCACCCTGCAGGGGCTGAGCAGCCTGTCGGTCGGCGGCTTCGCCAACGCGATCGCCGTGACGGATACGGCCGCAGCGCTCGTCGCGCTGGCGCCTTCGGTCGCGAACCCGGCAACTGGATCGCTGGCGAGCCATGTCGTGCCGGTGCTGTCCGCCGATGCCACGGTATCCGCCGCCACCGCCAACACGCTGGCGCATATGGCGAATTTCGGCCTGGGCGGGCACGTGCTGACGGTCCTCGACACCCCCGCCGGGTTGCTGGCGTCCAGCGTGACCGCCGGCCTGTCGATCGCCGGCAGCGTCGGCATTGTCGCGCCCGCGACCGTCAGCGCCGCCGCCGCCAACGCCCTCGCCGCGTTGCCGGGGATCGCTGCCGATGGCTATCCGCTGACCGTCGCCGATACGCCCGCCCGCCTGCTGACCTTGACCAGCGGCGCCCTCGCGCTCGCGACGCAGGAGCAGATCGTGCCGCCGAACGGCCTAAACGCCGCCGGTTTCACCCTGACCGAGGCGCAGCTCGTCGCGCTGACGCAACTCCCCAACCTGGTATTCTCCGGCCCGATCTCGGTGGTGGATACCGCCGCGAACCTGGTGCTGCTGGAGGCTATGTTCGCCGCCGCCTCCCCCGGTTCCGCCTTGCTGGCCGCGCAGGGCGCAAGCCACGCGACGTTGTCGGCGGATGCCACGGTCTCGGCGGCATCGATGCAGGCTTTGGCGGCGCTGCCGGGGTTCGCGACCGGCGGGCACGTGTTGACCGTGTCCGACACGCCCACCGCGTTGCTGTCCGTGCCGGTCGGGGTCCTGGCTCTAGCCGGCACGGTGACTCTCACCGCCACGGGCGCGCCCTGGACCCTGACGGCCAGCATGGCCGAAACGGTCTCCAGCCTGCCGCATTTCGTCGCGGGCGCCGGCTACAGTGTGTCCGACAGCGTCGGCAACCTGCTGGCGCCGGCCAACGCGGCGGGGCTGGCGGATGCGGCCGCGGTCAGCCTGAGCAACGACGCGACCGTCAGCGCGGCGCAGGCCATCGCGCTGCATAACATCGCCGGTTTCACCGTCGGCACCCACCGCCTGACCATCGTCAACGGCGCCGTCGGGCTGACGTCGCTGGATTCCGGCACCGCCGGCATGGCCTTCGCGATCGACATGTCGGGCAATGCCATCGTCAGCGTCGCCCAGTTCAACACGCTGGAGGCGCTGCCGAATTTCAGCAAAAACGGCGCGACGATCACCGTCGCCGACACCGCGGCCAATCTGCTCGGCCTCACCGGTTCGCTGTCCGCCATCGACGCCACCGTCCTGTCTGCCCCGGCCACCGTGACCGCCGATCAGGCCGAAACTCTCAGTACCCTGCCGCACTTCTCCGCCGCCGGCCTGAGCGTTGCCGATACCGCCGCCAACCTGCTGCGGATCGCCTCCGGCAGCCTGCCCGCCGACTGGGCCGGGGAGTTGCTGGCCGGCAGCGTTTCGCTCACGGCCAACGCCGTTGTGACCGCCGCGCAAGCGGCGCTGCTGGCGCAATTGGGGCCGAGCTTCGGTAATGGCGGCCACTCTTTGACGGTCGCCGACACCGCCGCCAACCTCGCCGCCGGAGCTGGTACCGGCAGCATCGCCAGCCAGATTACCGGCTACAGCCTGAGCGCCGCCGCGACGGTGTCCGCCGCGACCGCGGAAATTCTCGCGGGGCTGCCCAACTTCAACGCCAGCGCCGGCCTGACCGTGTCGGACTCGGTCGCCAACCTGTTGGCGCCCGCCAACGCGGCCGGCTTGGCGGATGCGACAGTCGTGACCATCGACGCCAACGTCACCGTCGCCGTTTGGCAGGCCACGGCGCTGCACGCGATCGCTGGCTTTACCGCCGGCTCGCACACGATTGTCATCGCCGACAATGCCAAGGCCCTGGCGACGCTGGACTCCGGCACCGCCGCGCTGGCCAGCGCGATCGATCTGGCGGACAACAGCGTGGTTTCCGTCGCGCGCCTGCACGCGCTCCAGGCGCTGCCGAATTTCAGCACCAACGGCAACGCGCTGACGGTATCGGATACCGCCGCGAACCTGCTGACGCTGGTTGCCGGCGGCATTTCGCCCGCGACTTCGGCTGTGCTACAGGCCAACGCTACCCTGACCGCCGCGCAGGCGGAGTCGCTGACGACACTGCCAGGCTTCGGTACCGGAACGGCGCAGATCGCGATCTCGGACAGCGTTGCCAACCTGCTGCACATCTCCGGCACCGGGACTCTGCCCGACGACTGGGTCGGCGAGCTGGTCGCCACCACCATTACCCTAACCGGCAACGCCACCGTCACCGCCGCCCAAGCCGAAGAACTCTCCACGCTCGGCGGTCGTCTGATCCTCGGCGGGCACACGCTGACCGTCAGCGACTCCGCCGCCAATCTGTTGAATCCCGCCGATACCGCCGGGCTGGCGCTGGCATCCGGTGTCACCCTGTCGGGCAACGCCACCGTCACGGCGGCGCAGGCGACGGCGCTGGCCGGGATCGCCGGGTTCGCCAAAGCCGCGAGCATCGTCACCGTGTCGGACACCGCCGGGAATCTCGCGCTGCCGGGTAACGCCGTTGGCATCGCGCTGGCGGATCATGTCCAACTGAGCACCGCCGCATCCTTGTCCGTCGCCGCCGCCGAAGCTCTGATCGGGCTGGCCAACTTCCAGACCAACGGCACCGCCGCCCTGACCATCGCCGATTCGCTCACGCATCTGCTGGGCATCGGCGCCGTGACGCTGACCCATAACAACGCCATCCTGCAGGCCACCGCCATCGGCCTGTCGGAGGATGCGACCGCGACCGTGGCGCAGATGAACGCCCTGGCCCTGTTGCCGGAATTCGGTCGCTTCGGCCTGAACGGCCACGCGCTGACCGTGATGGACTCCGGCCGCCATCTGGCCGCCTACACCGTCAACGCGGGCGCGGTGCCGACCGAAATCGACCTGATCGGCGACGCCACCCTGACCGCCGCGCAAGCGAACCATCTCGCGGCCCTGGGCGTCATCGTCGGCGACAACGTCCTGACCGTCGCCGACACGCCCGCCAATCTGCTGAGCGGCGCCAACGCGGCCGGGATCGCGCTGGCCTCGGTCCTGACCCTGTCCGGCGATGCCACCGCCTCGGCCAGTCAGGCCACGCTGTTGTTCGGCAACCCAGACTTCAACACCGGCGGGCATGTCCTGACGATCCAGGACACCGCCGCCAACCTGCTGGGATTGAGCGCCGGCATCGACACGCTGACCGGCAGCCTCGCTTTGGTCGCGTCGCAGACGGTGGATGTCGCCACGCTGCTGGGTCTGACCGAACTCGGCACCCGTTTCTCCCTGAACGGCCATACCCTGACCGTGGCCGACACGGCCGCCCATCTCGCGACCTTGAACACGCTGGAGACCCATCTGGCGGCCGGCGAAGTGCTGAATGCCAGCGCCACCGTCAACGCCGCGACCGCCGAGGCCCTGGCGGCCTTGCCCAATTTCTCGCGGACGGGCGGAACGACCCTGACCATCGCCGATACGCTGGCAGCCCTGTCGGCGCTGTCCGGAGCGGCCCAGGCCATCGCCACGGCCGAAACTTTAACCCCTGGCGCGTCCGTCACCCTGACCGTGGCGCAGGCGCACGGGCTGGCGGCGCTGAACGCGTTCTCCAACTCCGGCGCCACCATCGTGGTCAGCGACACCGTCGCGCACCTGAACGGCGGCGGCTGGCAGTCCGTCGCCACCGGCTACGACGTGACCGACAGCGTCGCCCATATCGTCGCCAACGCCGGCGCCCCGCTGCTGACGAACGCCGCGTCCGTGGTGTTGGCCGGGGATTCCGTCATCGACACCGGCGCCGTCGATACGCTGGCCGGCATCGCCAATTTCACCCGCGGCACGGCCGAGCTGGTCGTCGCCGACAGCCCGGACGCCATCGCCGACCACGCGACGGCCATCCTAAGCGTGGCGAGCGCCGCGCGAATCATCTCCTCCAGCAGTCTCACCGCGGCGCAGGCCGAGGCACTGGTGCCGCTGGCCAACGCCTCGGCACTGACCTTCTCCGGCAGTAACCATCTGGTCGTCGCCGATACCTTCGCGCATCTGTCCGACGCGGCGAATGCCGGCGGTGTGGCCCTGGCGAGCGTCATCGACGTGACCGACACCGCCGCCCATCTGGTGACGGCGGCCGCCCATGATTGGGGCAGCATCGCGCCGTTCTACATCCTGACGGCCGGGGGTACCGTGACCGGCGCGCAGGCGACGGTGCTGGCGGGCCTCGGGTCGCACTACAACAACAGCGGCTTCACCCTGACCATGGCGGACACCGCCGCCAACGTCGTCGCCAACGGCGCCGCACTGACAACGCTGGGGATCGAGGCCGCGGTCGCCGACAGCATCGCCAATATCGACGCCGAGGTCGCCGGCCTCCTGGGCCTGGGCGGGCATTTGGCATCGGTTACGCCCACCGATACCGGCGCGGTCTCAGCCGATGCCGCGGCCGGGCTGCACAGCCTGGTGGCGGTGCTGGCCGGGTCGCCTGTGAATGTGTCCGACACCGCGGCGCATGTCGTCGCCGACAGCACGAATCTGCTGGCGCTGGGCGCGCATCTCGGCACGATCGCCTTGACCGACACCAACCCGGTCGCGGTCGCGGTCGCGACCGGGTTGATCCCGCTGCTGGCCGATCTGGCCGGCGGCACCAGCCTCGATGTCACCGACACCGGGGCCGCCATCGCCGCCCAGGCCACGGGACTGGCGTCGCTCGGCACCGATCTCGGCACCGTCGCTTTGTCCGACGGCACCGCGACCGACGCCGCCACCGCCGCCGCTTTTGTGCCGGTCCAGGCGCATCTGGGCAGCGGAGTCCAACTGAGCGTCACCGACACCGCGGCCAACATCGACACCGCCTCCGCCGGCCTGCAGACCCTGATCGGCGATTCCCGCATCTCCGGCATCGTCGCCGCCGACGAAACCGTCGGGCATATCGTCGCCCACGGTTTGGCTTTGGTGTCCCTGGGCGCCACCGCCACCATCTCCGACACCGCCGCCCATGTGAACGCGGCGCTGGACGGGCTGGAGGCGATCCACGCCGTCGTCACCGCCATCGCCTTGACCGACGGCACCACCCCGACCTTGACCATCTCCGTCGCCCAGCTCGGTGCCGACCATGCGGTGCTGAACGCGATTACGTCCCCGTTCCACCTGACGGTCAGCGACACCGCCGCCCATATCCAGGCCGATCTGACCGGCGGCAGCTCCGCCATTCTGTCCGATCTCGCCAACCTCACCGGCATCGTCGCCAGTGACTCGGGCACGGTAACCCTGACGGAATCGCAGGTCCTCGTGGCCGGCGTGGACGACGGCGCGGGGTCCGCCATGGCGCTGTTCAGCGGCGGCACCCTGGTGGTGACAGGCGTCGCGGCAGCGGATGCCGGAACGATCGCGGGGCTGGGTGTGCCGCCCGCCAGCATGACCATCGCCGACACGGCGGCGCATATTCAGGCCGATCTGACCTCCGGTTCCTCGGAACTGGTCGCCGAACGTGCGCTGATCTCCGCGATCGCCGTGACCGGCGGCGGTGCCATTTCCCTGACCGAGGCGCAGGCCACCGCCGCGCATGTCGATGACGGCGCAGGGTCGGTGTTCGCGAAACTGACGGGTGCGACCCTGACGGTGACCGGCGTGCCGGTTGCCGACATCGCGACGGTCGCCGCCCTGCCGGTCGCCCCCACCGCCATCGCGGTCAGCGACACGGCCGCCGCTATCCAGGCCGACCTGATCGCGGGCGGCTCGCACATCCTCGGCCACCAGAGCGCGATCGCCAGCATCGACGTTAACGACGCCGGCACGATCGTCTTCACCGTCGCGCAGATCGAGGCTGCCGGCGTCGAGACCGCCCTGGCGAAGACGACCGGCGAAACCCTGGTCGTGACCGGCGCCGCCGTCGCCGATCTTCTGACCATTGCCGGCCTGACCGTTGTCCCGTCGTCCATCGCCGTCACCGACACCGCCGCGCATATCCAGGCCGATCTGGCATCGGGTTCTTCCGCGATCCTGGCGGAACGCAGCCTGATTTCCGGCATCGCGGTCACCCCCGCCGGCACCGTTACCCTGACCCAGGCGCAGGTTTTGGCCGTGGGCGTGGACGATGGCGCCGGCTCCGCGCTGGCACTGACGACCGGGGCGACCCTCGTGGTCACCCATGTCGACATCGCCCACATCGCGACCGTTCTCGGACTCGGAATCCCCCCCGCGTCCATCGCCGTGTCCGATACGGCGACCGATATTCAGGCCGACCTCGCCTCCGGGGCTTCGGTTCTGGTGGCCAATATCGGATCGGTGACCGGGATTACGGTCAGCGACTCCGGCACCGTCTCCTTGACCGTGGCGCAGATCGAGGCCGCGGGCGTGGACGACGGCGCCGGTTCTGTTCTGTCTGCCATGACCGGCGGCACGATCGCCGTGACCGGCGCGGCGGTGTCCGACATCGCCACCCTGACCGGGCTGGGCGTACAGCCGCACACCATCGGCATCGGCGACAGTGCCGCGGACGTGGACGCCGATCTGACCTCCGGCGCCTCCGATATCCTCGCCCATCTTGCGAAGATCGGCGCCATCGCACTGACCGACGCGGGCACGCCGGCGTTGAGCATGACTCTGGCGCAGTTGGCCGCCAGCCACGCCGCGCTGGCCCTGATCGACACGCCGTTCAGCGTGGCGATCGCCGACACGGCGGCCGATATCCAGGCCGATTTGGCCTCCGGTTCCTCCGCCCTGCTGGCCAATCTGAGCACGATCTCTTCCATCGTCGTCAGCGACGCCGGCACCATTGCCCTGACCCAAACGCAGGTGTTGGCGGCGCATGTCGACGACGGCGCCGGGTCCGTGTTTTCGCTCCTTACCGGCGGCACGTTGACCGTGTCCGGCGTGACGGTGGCGGAGATCGGCACGATCCTCGCTCTGCCCTTCGCACCCGCCAGCATCGCGGTCAGCGACACCGCCGCCCACATCCAGGCCGATCTGATCGCGGGTACGTCGGCCATTCTGGCCAATCTCGGCACGTTCACCGGGATAACCGTCAGCGACTCCGGCACCATTCACCTGACCGAGGCGCAGATCGAAGCGGCCGGCGTGGACGACGGCGCCGGGTCCGCCCTGTCGCTGCTGAGCGGCGGAACCATCGATGTCACCGGCGTGCCGGTCGCCGATATCGGCGCGGTACTCGCCCTCGGCGTGCCGCCCGACACCATCCATGTCAGCGACACCGCAGCCGACATCCAGGCGGACCTGACCGGCGGCGGTTCCGTCCTGCTCGCCAACCGTTCGGTCATCGCCGGCATCGTCGTCAGCGACAGCGGCACGATTACCCTGACCGTGGCACAGGCCGAGGCGGCGCATGTCGATAGCGGCGCCGGCTCCATCTTCTCCAAGATGACCGGCGAAAGCCTGAGCGTGACCGGCGTCCTGGTGTCCGACATCGCGACGCTGGAGGCGCTGTCGGTCCCGCCGTCCAGCCTGTCGGTGTCCGACACCGCCGCGCATATCCAGGCCGATCTGGCCTCCGGCGCGTCCAGGCTGGTGGCGAACGCGGCGACGATTTCCGGGATCGTGGTCAGCGACGCCGGAACGATCACGCTGACGCAATCCCAGGCATTGGCGACGCATGTCGATGACGGCGCGGGGTCGGTGTTCGCCCTGCTCTCGGGCGGGGACCTCGTGGTCACGCATGTGACGACAGCGGAGATCGGCACCGTCCTGGCGCTGCCCTTCGCGCCCACGACCATCGCGGTGTCCGATACGGCGGCGCATATCCAGGCCGATCTGGCCGGCGGATCGTCGGCCATTCTGGCCAATCTGGCGGATATTACCGGCATCGCCGTCAGCCCCGCCGGCACCGTCACCCTGACCGAGGCCCAGCTACAGGCCGCGGGCGTGGACGACGGCGCCGGATCGGCACTGGCGAAAATGACCGGCGAGACGCTGACGGTCACCGGCGTGCCCATCGCCGATATCGGCACCATGCTCGCTCTGGGCGTGCCGCCCTCCGGCATCGCGGTGTCCGACACGGCTGCCGATATTCAGGCCGATCTGACTGGCGGTTCCTCGGTACTGGTCGCCCACCGTTCCGCCATTTCCAGCATCGTGGCGAACGACTCCGGCACGATTACCCTGTCTGTGGCGCAGATCGAGGCCGCGCATGTGGACGACGGCGCCGGGTCCGTGTTCGCCAAAATGACCGGTGAGACCCTGCATGTCACCGGCGCCCTCGTCTCCGACATCGGCACGCTCGGCGCCCTGTCGGTGCCGCCGACGGGCCTGTCGATCAGCGACACGGCGGCGCATATTCAGGCCGATTTGACCTCCGGCTCGTCGCAACTGGCGGCCAACCTGTCGCTGATCGGCGCGATTACCGTCAGCGACGCCGGCACCATAACCCTGACCGCGACGCAGCTTCTGGCGGCGCATGTCGATGACGGGCCGGCGTCGGTGCTGGCGCTGACCAGCGGTGGATCGCTGGCGGTGACGCATGTCACGGCGGCACAACTGCCGGTGATCGGCGCACTGACGGTGGTGCCGGACAGCTTCGCGATTACCGATACCGCTGCCCATCTGCAGGCCGATCTGGCGTCCGGCTCCTCCAAGATCCTGGCTTATCTCGGCGCGATCTCCGGGATCGCCGTCAGCCCCGCCGGCACGATCACCTTGACCGAGGCGCAGGTGCTGTCCGCCAGCGTGGACGATTTCGGCGGATCGGCGCTGGCGAAGATGACCGGCCTGACGCTGCACGTCAGCGGCGTGGCGGTGGCGGATATAGGCACCGTCCTGGCGTTGGGCGTGCCGCCGTCGAGCATCGCGGTGTCGGATACGGCCGCCGCCATTCAGGCCGATCTGACCGGCGGATCCTCGGCGATCCTGGCCAACCTGTCGTCCATCGGCGCGATCGCGGCCAGCGACTCCGGCGCGATCTCCCTGACCGTCGCGCAGGTGGAGGGCCAGCATATCGACGACGGCGCCGGGTCGGTGTTCGACAAGCTGACCGCCGGCACCCTGACGGTGACCGGCGCGGCGGTGTCCGACATCAACACACTCGCGGCGTTGAGCTTCCGGCCGGCCGAGGTCGATGTCAGCGACACGGCGGCGCATATCCAGGCCGATCTGATCGCGGGCGGCGGGTCCAAGCTGATCTCCCACCAGGCGCTGATCGGGGCGATCGCCGTCAACCCGGTTGGCACGATTACGCTGACGGAGACGCAGCTGCGTGCCTCCGGGGTCGACGACACCATCCACTCGGCGCTGGCGAAAATGACCGGGGAGACCTTGGCGGTCACGCATGTGCTCGCCGCCGACGTGGGACTGGTCGCGGCGTTGCGGGTCGCACCGACGCAGATTTCCGTCACCGACACGGCGGCGCATATCCAAACCGATCTGACCTCCGGCTCGTCCGGCATCCTGGCCCATATCGCGGCGATCTCAGGCATTACCGTCAGCCCCGCCGGCACCATTACGTTAACGGCGGCGCAGGCGGAGACGGCGAACATGGACGACGGCGCCGGGTCGGCGTTCGCGCTGATGACCGGCGCCACGCTCCATGTGACCGGGGTCACCGTCGCCCAGCTGCCGGATATCGCCGGTCTGTTCGTGACGCCCGCCAGCATCGCGATGTCCGACACGGCGGCGCATATCCAGGCCGATCTGGCGGCCGGCGCATCGTCCGCCATCCTGGCGAATATCGGCCTGATCGGCGGCATCGCCGCCAGCCCGGCCGGGACGATCACGCTGACCGACGCCCAGGTGCGGTATGCCGGGGTGGACGACGGCGCCGGGTCCGCGCTGTCGCTGATGACCGGGGAGACGCTGGTGGTTACCGGCGTGCCGGTCGCGGATATCGCCACGATCATGGGCCTCGGCGTCGCGCCTTCGCACATCACCGTGGTGGACAGCGCGGCCAACTTGATCGCCGATCTGACCGGCATGTCCTCCGTCGTCGCTGCCAACGCCGGCGCGATTGCCTCGGTTACGCCGACCGACGCGACGCTGGCCGTCGCTGATGCCACGGCGTTGTATAACGCGCTGCTGGGGGTCGCGACGCTGAACGAGAGCGGGCTGACCATCGCCGGCACCGCCAGCGCGTTGCTGACGGCGGAAGGCAGCATCCCCGCGATGTTGAGCGCGGCGCAGGCCGTGACGATGACCGGCAATCCCACCGGTCTGACGGCGGCGCAGGCGACCACTCTGTCCGGCATAATCGGCGGCCATCTGGCCGGGGGGCAGACGCTGGGTGTCAGCGACACCGCCGCGCATCTGCTGGACAGCGCCAATGCCGCCGGCATCGCGCTGGCGACGACGGTGCAACTCAGCGCGGGGATCCTGACATCCGCCGCCTACGCGACATTGCTGGCGGACCTGCACGGCTTCACCGCTGGGGCGGCGATTACCGTCGCCGACACCGTCGCGCATTTGCTCGACCCCGCCAACGCCGACGGTCTTGCCGCCGCCAGCACCGTGGAAGTCGCGGCCGATGTCACCGTCTCGGCGGCGCAACTGACATCCCTGAGCGGCATCGCGAACTTCGCCACCGGCGGTCACGCGATTACCGTGGCCGACACCGCCGCCGCCATCGCCGGCCTGAGCCAGCCGGCGCTCGGCTTCTCCAGCCTCGCCGCGGTGACGGATACATCCGCGAACGTGTCCGCCAGCCTGAACAGCCTACAATCGGCGGTCACCGGTCACAGCCACGCGCTGTCCATCGCGCTGAGCGACGGCGTTGCGCACACTTTGTCCATCACGGTCACCGCCGCCACCTACGGCGCCGATGCCGCGACCATCGACACGATTACCACCGTCGGAGCCGTGCGGGTCATCGGCACCGCCGCGCAACTGGCGGCGCTGTCGTCCAGCCTGGCCGCCGATACGGTGGTGGGGGAGGTCGATGTCACCGACTCCGCCGCCAACATCCTGTCCAACCTGACGGCGCTGAACGCGATCGGCGCGAAGTTCCTTTCGGCGACGGTGACCGACGCGACGCTGAATGCATCCTATGTGTCCAGCCTGCTGACCATCCCGAACCTGCACGCCAGCAGCTTGACCATCGCCGATACCGGGGCGCAGCTGGCGGCGACCATTCAGTCGGGCGGTGCCTCGGCGCTGACGTTCCTGAACGCGCATACGGTGCAGTTGACGGCCAACTCGGTGGTCACGGCATCGCAGGCTCTGTCGCTGGAATCCCTGACCGGCCTGCAAAAAGGCGGGTTCACGCTGGTGGCGTGGGATACCGCGTCGCATCTGACCGACAGCATCGATGGGTATCTGGCGGCGGTCAGCGCCGGGAGCATCGACGGGGTCTATCTGAAGACCGTCGGCGGCACCGCGACCGTTTCCGCCAGCACCGCCGCCGCGTTGTTTTCTATTCCCGGGTTCAGCAAGAACAACCCGGACACATCAACCAACACGCTGACGGTGCAGGATACCGCCGCGCATCTGGAAAGCGCTTTCGCGTCGCTGAACGCCCACAAGGCCGCGGTGTCCGGCATCGTGGTCAGCGCCAGCACCACCGTCACCGACGCGGTCTACGGGGACCTGCTGACATTGGGCGCCACCACGGCCTTCGGCGCCAACCTGACGGTGCGCGACACCGCCGCCAATATCATCGCCAACGCACCGTCCCAGGTATCCGGCTCCCCCAGCCTGACGCCGACCACGTGGTCGCTGTCCGGCAGCGCGACGGTGACCATCGCCGGAGCCGCCTTCCTTGGCGGGTTGGCCGGGTTCAGCCCCGGAGCCTCCACCCTGACCATCGGCGCCAGCGGCTCCGCCACCGTCGCCCAGGCCAATCAGCTCGGCAGTCTCGGCGCCACGTTGCATCTGGGCGGGCATACCGTGGGGGTCGCCGGGTCGGTGGCCACGGTGTCCGGCCTGAGCGGTGCGGCCAAACCGATTGTGACCACGGCGATCACCGACACCTTCGCCAACATCGCCACATTGTCCATCGCGTCCGGCCTGCTGACGGGCACGCTGACGATCACCGACAGCGCCTCGCCGACGGTCGCCCAGGCCAACGCCTTCCTGGCGCTGCTGCTGGCCGGCGGCAACGGCGGCATCCCGATCGCCAACGTGTCCTTCGGCGGCCATACCGAGGCGATTACCGACACGCTGGCGAACATCCAGACCATGACCGGGTCGGCCGGCTGGACATCCAACGCCGCCGTGCACGCCGACTTCTCTCTGGTGGTCGCCGACACCGTGGCCACCTTGATAAACCCCGCCAACACCACCGCTTTGGAGGCGATGGCCGGCACCACATTGTCCAGCAACCAGACGACCACCGCCGCCAACGCTGAATCCCTGGTCAACCTGTCCAGCAGCATCCACTTCAGCCTGGGCGGGCACACGATCGCCATCCAGGACACCGCGGCCAATATCCTCAATCCGTCCAACGCGGATGGGGAGGCGTTGGCCACCGCCTGGAACCTCTCCGCCAACGACACCGTCGCGGCGGCGGACGCGGAAACGCTGCTGACCTCGGCGAAATTCAGCGTCAACGGCCACACGCTGACGATCTCCGACAGTTCCGACAATTTGCTGGACGGGGTACTCAGCGGCGATATCGCGGGCTTCGCGGGCGCATCCCATGTGCATGTGCAACTGGCGGGGCCGGAAACCCTGGACGCGCAAACCGCCGCCGCCCTGGTCGCCCTGCCGGGCTTCACCAACAACGGCGATCTGAGCATCCAGGACAGTTCCGACTATTTGCTCAACGCCGCCAACCACGCGGCCGAGGTCGATGCGACCAGCGTCACGTTGGTGGGCGACGAAACCGTGTCGGTCGCCACCGCGACGGCGCTGGCGGCGGTGCCGAATTTCAGCCTCGGCAGTGCCACCCTGCATCTGGCGTCGAACGACTATGCCAACGCGGCGGCGGTGACGGTGCTGGCGGATTTCGGCTCCGGCTTCGATCCGAACGGGCATACCGTGACGCTGACGCAGGACGCCTTGTCGCTGACACCCACCGAATACGCGGCGGTGCAGTCGGACAACATCGTGCTGAACGGGCACGCTTTGTCCGCCCTGGCGACGGGGATCGTCGTGACCTCCGGCGGCGGCAACGTGCATGTGTCCGGCAACGGGGTCGATGGGGCGACGTTGAATGTTTACGCCTCCTCCGGCGCATCGCTGTCGCAAACGCCGGGTGTCAGCGCCGCCTTCACCGCCAGCGCGTCGGAAGCTTCGATTGGCAACGGTGTCGTGGTGACGGAAACGGTCGGGGCCTCGGCCGCCACCAGCGAGTCGGCGCCGATCGTCGCGCTGGAGCAGACGGTTCTGACGTCCGCCGCCACCGCCGACAGCGCGACCTTCGCGGGGTCGGGGTCCGTGCAGGTCGGGGTTGGGCAATACGTCAATGTCTACACGACAGCGACCGCCCCGGCGGCGCCGGCCAATCCGGTGTTGGTCTACGACGCCACGGCGCACACGCTGTCGCTGGACATTACCGGGCACGCCCCGCTGGTGCTGGTGACGCTCGGAGCGGCGACGCATCCGGCTTCGTTGGATCCGTCGGAGATCGTCGTGAAGCACTTTAGCTGACGGTTGAGCGAGAACTCCCCCTCCCCTTGCGGGAGCGGGGGCGGGGGAAGGGGGAAGAGCCGGCACCGC
>Ga0214182_1000136_pt1 | contig 35412 bp, 37 predicted proteins | sample TroBogEpilimnion_8_FD_153020 | JGI IMG/M metagenome (GOLD analysis project Ga0214182, IMG submission 153020) | Freshwater microbial communities from Trout Bog Lake, WI - 14NOV2007 epilimnion | ecosystem: Environmental > Aquatic > Freshwater > Lake > Epilimnion/Euphotic zone | place: Trout Bog... | reverse complement strand
GTATCGGAGGTCATACGTGCCGTGCTGACGACCATGAGCGAAGACCTAACGATCCACGACACTGCCCTGCTTCTGGAAGTGGAAGAGTTGGGGCGTACCATCGCCAACGCCAAGATCGAAATCGCGGCGCTGAAAGTAGACGACATCAATGGCAGCCATATTCCGTTCGCGACCGACGAGTTGGATGCGATCGTGTCGCATACGGCGGCCGCCACGAACGCGATCCTAGAAAGTTGCGAAACCCTGGACAACGTAGCCGCCACCGCGACGGGCGCAATGGCGGCGAATCTTCAAAACGCGACCACGCGCATCTACGAAGCTTGCAGCTTCCAGGACATCACGGGGCAACGAATTACGAAGATCGTTGCCACACTAAAGACTATCGAGGACAAAGTCGCGCGCATCATCGCGACGTTCGGCCCGAAGGTCGCCGATATTCCGACGGCGCCAAAGCCGGAACTGACTCCGGGGGAGGAGCTTTTGAACGGTCCGCAGCTACCGCGCGAGGCCATGGATCAGTCGGATATCGACAAACTGATGGCCAGCTTCGATTGAAACACGCCGCTTTCATCTGGTTCGCGGTAGTACTGGCTGGCCCCGCCCTAGCGGGCGACGGCCCACCAGCAGTATCGGTACGCTCGGGCAGTCATCCGAAATTCGGACGGGTCGTATTCGACACGCCGCCGGACGCAAGCTACAAACTGCGACGCGATGGCGAACGGGTAACCATCGAATTCCTGGCACCGACGATTTTGGCGGCAGCACCATCCGCGCCCAGGAATATTCTGTCGCTACGGACCGAAGGCGCGCAGGCCACCTTCGTTCTCACACCGGCTACGAACCTGCGGGAAGCGCGGCTAGGCGGACACGTTGTGATCGATATACTCGATCCGGACAGCCCATCGCCACCGGCCAAAGCCAAATCCGCCGTTGACGCTCAGACTATGGTCAGCCGTGCTCAAGACAAGCAGCAAAAGCCGCGCCTTCCTGGCACCACAGCAGGCGCGGTTTCACGCGATGCCCGTCGTTCTCAGGAGCAGGCACAAACCATTCCCGACAATCCGACCGAAAAGGCGCACAAAGCCGAGGCCGTTGACTCTCCGGCACCAACCGAAGGCCATGAAGCAGCGGAACATTCCGCAGCGGTGGCTGCAACGCCACCGAGGGAGACAGACAGATACGTATCCCACGGACCGGAGCAACAAGTGTCCACGGCAGCGAGAACCGCCAACGCCATTCCGACCCCGGCACCATTCCCTATTTCCCCCGAGGGCGCGGCATTCACCGTGCCATTTGGGCCGCGCGTCGGCGCGGCGGTCTTTCGACACACCGGAACCTTTTACGTTGTGTTTGACCAACGCCGCAGCATCGATGTCTCTGCTTTGCGAGGCAGCCCGCTGTTCAAAGACGCCGCGGTGCAAGAGCTACAGACCGGGACGCTGATCGTGCTCAAACCGCCGCCCAGCTGGGGCGTTGCACTCTCGAAACTGGGTGCCGGATGGAAGATCGCAATTCAACCGGAAGTCAAAGCCGCCCACCTGATCCCCTTCTCACCCAAAGACGGGCGATTGGAGTTGCCGGCGGATGCGCCCGGCACAGTTGTGAGTATGGCCGACCCGACGACCGGAGCTTCCTTGCTGGTCGGCACAATGCTGGCTCCCGGGCAGGCCATGTTGTCAGGCCGGAAAGCCGCCGAATTCTTAATGGTGTCGGCCGTTCTGGGCGTCGTGGTGGAACCGATTGCCGACAACGTAACACTTCGTACCACTTCCAGCGGTTTCGTTCTCAGCGGCGGTTCGGGCGGTTTGGCACTCACCACACCCACTCCACAAACGACCGCTTCGGCGGCGGCGGCACATCTGACCCGACGTTTCAATATCCCGAACCTGCCGACCGATGCACTGGCTCGGCGTCTGTCTCAGGGCATCGCCGATGCCGCCGCGACGCCACCCCTTGCGCGTGCACCGCAACGACGTGCGGTCGCCAGTACAATGCTGGCCTTGGGCATGGGTGCAGAAGCGCAGGCGCTGCTTCTCACTACGGCCGCCCTGGACCCCAAGGAGGCGACATCTCCTGATACGATAGGCCTTACGGCTATCGGGGCCATGCTGGCCAACCGTTTCGCCGATGCCCAAGGCATCGACGATGACCGACTGACCGGAACCGACGACGTGGCCCTATGGCGTGCTGTTAGAGATGCCGCGACCAAGGAAGATTCGCCATCAGCCGCGGCTGTATTCGGGGCGACCGCGCCGCTCATTTTGCTTTACCCGCGCGGCGTTCGAGAGCAAATTCTGCCGCTGGCGGCGGAAACCATGGTGTTGGGCGGGTCTGCGGCCGCTGGGAAACGGCTAATCACCCTCGCTGGCGATGACCCCGGCTTAGGATTCGCGAAAGCTCTGTCGAAACAGGCCGACGGCGACGTGCCGGGCGCCTTGGCGATGCTCGACGCCCTCGCTGCCGGCCATGACCAACGGGACCGCGTTCGGGCAGCGACACGCGCGATTGAGTTGCGATTGGCCGGCGGACAGTTGGACGCGGGACGGGCTGCTGATGCGATGGACAAATTGCGGGTCGCCTGGCGGGGTGACCGGCGGGAACTGGCATTGCGAGAACGGATCGCCGACTTAAGGCAACGTGCAGGCAACTGGCGCGCCGCGTTGGGCGAGCTCCGCGTGGCGGAGAAGGAGTTTCCCGATCATGCAGCGGCGGTGCATGCGCATCTGATGGGCATGTTCATCACAATGCTGTACGGCGATGCGATAGATTCGCTGGAACCGCTGGAATTGGTCGCGTTGGTGGATGAGAACGCCGATCTGTTCAAGACGATGCCCGACAATCCGGAACTGACGGCACGTTTGGCCGATCGTCTGTTGGCGCTCGACCTTCCATCCCGGGCAGCACCGTTGCTGGAAAAGCTGGTATCCACAGCTCCATCTCCGGTCGATCGGGCTGCTTTCGGTGCGCGCCTCGCAGAATTGCGGCTAAATGAGGAGGATGCTCAGAGTGCGATTGCTGCCCTCGCGGCATCGGCAGCTTCGGAGCTCGACCCCGCGTTGGCGGAGCGGCGGGCAACCGCGTTATCAGCCGCGAAGGCTCGTCTTCACGATACCGGTGGGGCCATTCAGGCGTTGGAAGGACTGAGCGGCCTGAGCGCCGACACAGCGCGGGCGACAATTTACGAACAAGCTGGGGACTGGCAGGGTGCCACGGCAGTGTTGGTGAACGCCGTCGGAAATTCGCTGCCCGAATCGGGCGCATTGACGGAACCGCAATTGCAGTTGGTTTTACGTCTGGCCACCGCCGCGGAACGGGCGGGCGACCGCAATACCCTCAGCGCGCTTCGCGCTACTCTGGATACCCGTTTAGGTTCGAGCGCCGCGGCCGACACGATCCGGCTTTTGACCGCCGAACCAGTACGCAACACGTCCGATTTGCCGCGATCAGAGCGCGAGCTCGGGCTGGCGCACGCGGTTCCGGCGGCGGCCACGGCGCTCAAAGCGCGGTAGCATGGGGCACCCCACACTTTCGCGCCCCCGTTATGCGATTTTTTGTGCACCCGGGGCATAATAACACTTGCGCTCCCCCCCCCTTTTCACCATTTTCCGCCGCCTTGGCCCCAGGGGACCGTGCCGGCTTAGCCGATGCGGTCCAACAGGCCGTCTACTGGTAGGAAGGGGTACGCTATGAACGCACTCAGCCCACTGGGGATGGTCTCGGATTTCCCGAGCAGCAACCAGTCGTCGTCCGATCTTGCTCGGGCAAATGTGGAAGAGAGTACGGAAGCTCAAAAGGACTACTTCGTCGAAAAGGACGGGGTGAAGTTCGCGGGTACGCATCTGTTGATCGATCTTTGGGGCGCTACGAATCTGGGCGATCCCGCGCATATCGATCGCGCGCTGCGGGAAGCCGCCGAAGCTGCCGGTGCGACGATTCTGCATGGGCATTTCCATCATTTCTCGCCCAATGGCGGCGTCAGCGGTGTGCTGGTGCTGGCCGAGAGCCACATCTCCATCCATACGTGGCCGGAACGGGACTTCGCCGCGATCGACGTGTTCATGTGCGGGGAGTGCAATCCGTACAAGGGCATCCCAGCGTTGAAAGAGGCGTTCAAGCCGTCCTCGATCAATCTGGGCGAACAACGGCGCGGGTTGGTGGTCTAAGCCACCTATATCGTCATGGCCGGGCCTGTCCCGGCCGTCTTTTTCTCATTGGCCTGAGATGGCCGGGTTCTGCCCGGCCATAACGGGGGACGCATGACAACCGACAGCTGGATCAACGAATCCCTCTATCCCGACTGGGGCCAGCGCTTTCTGGTGACGCGCGAGCTCGCTCGGGTGAAAAGCGACTTCCAGGATATCGTGATTTTCGAAAGCTCCTCGCACGGGCGCGTTATGGTGCTGGACGGGGTCATTCAGATCACCGAACGGGACGAATTCGTTTACCAGGAAATGCTGACGCATGTGCCGCTGCTGGCCCACGGTGCGGCGGCGAACGTGCTGATCATCGGTGCGGGCGACGGCGGCGTGCTGCGGCGGGTGCTGCAACACAACAACGTCAAACGCGCCGTCATGGTCGAGATCGATGGCGAAGTGATCCGCCTGTGCAAGGAATTCCTGCCTGGGATCGCCGGGGATGCCTGGAACGATCCGCGCGCGGACGTGATTGTCGGCGATGGCATCGATTACGTGAAACGCGCGCCGAATGCATCGTTCGACGCGATCATCGTCGATTCCACCGATCCCATCGGCGTGGGAGAGGTGCTGTTCACCGACGAGTTTTACAGCAATTGCGCACGCATCCTGACGCCCAGCGGCTTGATCGTGAACCAATGCGGCGTGCCCTTCATGCAGGCCGACGAGCTGCGGGAAACCAGCGCCCGCCGTAAGCAGTTCTTCTCCCATGTCACGGCCTATGTCGCGGCGGTCCCGACCTATGTCGGCGGCTTCATGACGTTGGGCTGGGCGGCGAAAGATGCCGGCCTGACCTCGGTTTCCGTAGCCGACATTCGCGCCCGGGCGGCGGCGGCGGGAATTCTGGGCACCACACGCTACTGGACGCCGGAGATCCATGTGGGTGCGTTCAACCTGCCACCTTATATCGGGCAGCATTTGCCGGGGTAATTCGATGACCGAGAACGTGGTTGTGACCCGAGACGGCGGGGTGATGGAAATCGTCTTCAACCGTCCGGAGAAGAAAAACGCCCTAACCCGAGCCATGTATGCCGCGGTGGTGGACGCACTGTCGGCCGCGGATACCGATCCCGAGGTCAGGGTCGCCATCCTGACGGGCGCCGGAGACATCTTCACCTCCGGCAACGACATCAAGGATTTTCAGGTCCGCGCGGCGGCCGGCAACGAAAGTCCCGCTTCGCCGTTTCTAACGGCATTGTCCACGATGCAAAAACCGCTGATCGGGGCGGTGAACGGCGCGGCCATCGGCGTCGGCACGACGATGCTGGCGCATTGCGATCTGATCGTGGCATCGCGCACCGCGCGATTCGTTATGCCGTTCACCAGCCTGGGCTTGGTACCGGAAGCCGGCAGTTCGTTGCTGTTCCCTCGCCTGCTGGGCAACCAGCGGGCAAGTGCGCTGCTGTTGTTGGGCGAACCCCTGACGGCGGAAGCGGCACTGGAATGGGGCTTCGTCAACCAACTCGTCGAACCCGAGGCGCTGATGGATACCGCGCGCGGCCTCGCTCGGCGGATGGCAGCGCTGCCGCCGCGGGCCGTGCGTCAGACCAAACACCTGATCCGCCACGGTGCCCCGGACGTCACCGCACGCATCGCGGAAGAACTGGTCCTGTTCCGCGAACGCCTGTCCGCCCCCGAAGCCGCGGAAGCGTTCGCGGCATTCGTCGAGAAGCGGAAGCCGGATTTTTCCCGGTTCGGCTAGGCCCGGTTACGAGTCGACCAGTTCGTCCTCCTCCATCGCCGGTGCCATGTCGCGCCGCCGGTTCATCCGGTGCGTGATGGCGGCCAACGGGATGGGGAAATGCAGGGCCACGGTGGTGCCCTCCCCAGGCCGGACATCGATGTGCATCGAGCCCCCCTGCAGCGCGATGGTTTCGCTGACCCCGCGTAACATTGCCTCTCGCGCGGTCTTCGGCGTGGCGATGCTGTCGTCGGTCACCGCGATGCGCACCCGCCCCGCTTGCCGCGTGGCCGCCAGCAGGACCCGCCCGCAGGAGGGATCGCGTAACGCGCAGCCGACCACGTCGGTCAGCGCGGCGCGCAACGAGGACCTGTTGGTGCGCAAAGTCAGTCCTTCCCGGACCGCGAACTCCACCCGCGCGACACGAGGCGCGGCTTCCCCCAACGCTTGCGCGGCGGCGGTGCGCAGTTCGGTATCCAGAACGACATCGGGTCCCTAGTTCGAGATGTCCGTAACCCATGGAGGATAGGCGTACCGTCGCGCCCGCTGTCGCGACCGGCCGACTGCGAGAACCAACCCGTTGGCGCCGACCGCGGCGAACAGGGAAACGAGGATCGTTCCGGTAACATACAATGGCAGGGTACTCCGCGTTGCGAAGCCCCTGTCCTAAAGCGCAAAGGTTAACGAGAGATGAACGCCACAGACGATGGTGTTCAGGTTTTTCCGGGATAATCGGAATCCGTCAAAAACGGATATGGCCCTGGGAAGGCCTCGACATAGACCATGTGGGATACGATCCCATCCTCCGCGGTCCATCGGTGCAAGTGGAACGCGGCGGGCTCGAACAGGAATGCGCCGGGATCGTTGGGATCGAGGGTGAACTCCACCTGATGCGCGACCGACGGCCCAACCGACGCAATCGCATGCGCGACCCGACCGAAGATCGGACGGTGATGATGGCCGCACACGATGCGTTCGACCTGCTTGTGGCGCGCGATCACCGCGGCGAAGGCAGCGGGGTCGCGCAGGCCGATCTGATCCATATGAGCGATGCCGCACCCGAACGGCGGATGGTGCATACCGATCAGTGTCGGTTTGTTCGGCGCCTCCGCCAGCGCCCGGTCGAGCCATTCCAGCTGCTCGGGGCGTAGCTCGCCGTGACCGGCACCCGGCACGACGGTGTCGAGCATGACCAGCCGCACCGGATAATCGTTCACCGCGTATTGCAGATACACCGGATCGGCGGATGGCCCCGGCAGGGCCGCGCGAAGGTTTTCGCGACGGTCGTGATTGCCCGGCACCAGGAAGACCGGGACCGTCAGATGCGTGCGGATCAGGCGGGCGAGATTGGCATATTCCGCGACGCCCCCGACCTCTGTCAGATCGCCCGTCAGGATCACGACGTCCGGCGCGGGCCGCATGTCCGCGACACGGCGAAACGCACGCTCCGTCAGCATGTTCGTTTCCGACACACGCGACGCCGCCACGCCGGGCGCGCGCACGTGCAAATCGGTCAGTTGACAGATCAGCATGGCACGCTCCTTATTGCGGCAGTTTCAGCGCGGTTTGTTCGACGTAGGGACGCAGCAGCGCCTCGGCTTCCTTTTGCGCCTGCGCCATCGCGGCCTCCGGCGTGGCCTTGCCGGACAGCACCGCCTGCACGCCGTCTTCCATCGCCTTGCGCACGCCGACGACGTTGTAGGTCGCGAACCATCCGCGCGCGTAGGCGAGCTGATCGAGCGCCACTTTCGCGTCCGGGTGTTCGGCGAGGTAGGTTTTCATCTCCGGCAGATCGTAGGCGGCGATGCGCGGGGCGAAGTAGCCGGTGAAACGGCTCCAGCCGCCGGCGATTTCCGGGCTGGTGAGCCAGTTGATCAACGTCCAGGCGGCGGCCTGCCGTTCCGGGGAGTTGCCGCGCGGAATGATCAGGCTGGCCCCGCCGATCGGGGCGGCGTTGACCAGTTGGCGCGGCAGGAACGCCACCTTGTAGGGCGTTTTCATGTTGTCGCGGACGAAGGACAGCGACCCCGTGGACAACAGCATCGTCGCCGTCCGGCCCTGGAAGAACGCGGTCGTAACGGCGTTGGCGTCGCTCACGCCCTCCGGCATCACCTTCCAGGCATGGATGAATTTATCGACCAGCGTCACAGCACCGACGGTGGACGGGGCGGTGTAATAGACCTCCCCGCCGTAGCCGGGGTTGTAGTACTCGCCGCCATTGGCCATCGCCAAGCCGCTGACGATCCAGCCGAGGTAGTCATAAGTACCGGGGAACATCACGCCCCAGCGCGTGGTCTTGTCGCCTTCGCGTTTGGTCAGCTTCCGCAGCGCGTCCACCCATTCCTGCCACGTCGCGGGCGGGTGTTCGGGATCGAGGCCGGCATCCTTGAATGCGTCGACGCTGTAGTACATCAGCGGGGTCGAGTTGTGGAACGGCACCCCGTAGACGTGCCCTTGTTCCATCGCGTTGATCCGCAGCGCCGGCCAGAAGCGGTCCATGAACTGCGCGGGCGTTTGCCCCTTGGTTTCGGCGCCATTGGCGATGATGGAATCCAGCGGGATCGCGTCGTCGTTGATCGCGTATTCCCGGACGAAATTGGCGCTCATGATCACCGCGCCCGGCGATTTGCCGGCCTGGATGGCCGCCCGCGTCTTCAAGTTGGTGTCGTCGTAGCTGCCGGTGTAGACGGCGGTGACGTGGATGTCGGGATGGGTAGCGTCGAACTGCTCGATCAGGCGCTGCATCTCATTCGCCAGCTTGCCCTGTACGGGCACCGGGAAGAACAGATCCAGTTCGGTAGCCGCCTGAGCGGCCCCTGTTATCAAGGTCATTGCCACTGTGGCGACGTGCAGCAGGCGCATGGGAAACTCCTGGTTATTTGATGCCGGAGAAGGTGAACGACGAAACGAACTGGCGCTGGAACGCGACGAACGCGATCAGCAGCGGGGCGGCGACGAAGAAAGTACCAGCGGCGATGACGCCCCATTCGGACCCCGCCTCCGCCCCGGCGGTGAAGCTGGCGAGGCCGACGGTCAGAACCTGTGTGGATGGCGAAGACGTCGCCATCAGCGGCCACAGGAACTCATTCCAGTGCGAGGTGACCGAAACGATCGCGAAGGCCGTGAGCCCGGGACGCGCCAAAGGCAGCAGGACATGGACGATGATTTGCAGGCGGGATGCGCCATCGACCAGCGCCGCTTCCTCGTACGCCGCCGGCAGGGTGCGGAACGTCTGGCGCATCAGGAACACCCCGAAGGCCGACGCACAGTAAGGCGCGGCGACGCCGGCCAGCGTGTCGTACAAGTGCAGCGCGACCAGCGTGCTCAGGTTCGGCACGATCAGGATCGGCGGCACCAGCATCAGTTGCAGCAGGAACGCGTAGAACAGCGCATCCCGGCCGGGAAACCGCATGCGAGCGAAGGCATAGCCGGCGAGGCTGACGGTGACGCACTGCACCGCCAGCAGCCCGCCGCAAAGCAAGACGGTGTTGAGGTACCACAACGGGAAATGGCCGGAGCTCCACGCATCGCGAAAATTGTCCAACCCGAACGGACCGGCGGGCAGCAGGGACGCGATGTCCACGGCCCCTGCCCCGCCCGGCCGCATGCTCGCGACGGCCATCCACAGAAACGGCACCGCCCACAATACCGCCGCGGCGGTCAGCAACAGCGGCCAGAAGCGGCTAGACCTCATGATGGATGCCGCGTTCGAGGCTGCGCAGCGACACGACCGACAGCGCGAACAGAAACCCCACGCTGACGACCGTCGCCGCGGAGGCCAAACCCACATCGTAATTCTGATGCGCCTGCTGATAGATGTAGAACAGCAACATCGACGTCGCGTCCGACGGGCCGCCCTGGGTCATCACGATGACATGGTCCACCTGCGTCAGCACATTCAGCAGCGCGATAATCAACACGAAGCTGCACGTCGGCCCCAGCAACGGGAGGGTGATGCGCAGGAACCGCTGAATGGCGTTGGCGCCGTCGATTTTCGCGGCATCCAGCAGGTCCTGCGGAATGCCAGCGAGACCAGCCAAGAAAAACAACATGTAGTAGCCTGTGTTTTTCCATACCGTGATGGCGACGATCGAACCCAATGCCACGGACGGATCGCCCAACCAGTTCGTTTCGGCAATTCCGAAGTACGCGAGATAATGGTCCAACAAACCCGCGTTCGGCAGGAAGATAAAAACGAACAAAGATGCCGCGGCGACCAGCGGTATCAGCATCGGCATGGCGATCGCGGTGCGCAACGCGCTGGACAGCCGCGTCGTTTCGCTCAACCCGACCGCGAACCCCAGTGCCAGCACCAAGCTCGGCACGATCGTACCGGCCGCATAAACAAGGTTGTTGCGAACGGCATGCGCGAAATGCGGGTCGGCGAACAGCCGCGCGAAATTGTCGACACCCCAATGGGCCGCGCCCTGGAAACCCTTCACGGTCAATGAACCGAACAGGACCTGAACGACCGGCCAGTAGGTGAAGGTCAACAGGAAAACAGCGGACGGTGCCAACAGGGCATAGGCTGCCCATGCCGTCGGTATACGTCGGCGGTCCGCGACGATGGACGGCGCCAGGGACGCCAAATTCGGTGTGGTGCTTGCCGCGCTCATACCCCCCGGCTGATACCGGGGGGACCCCGCATGTAATGTGTCGGTTTAGCTACCGTACGATGACAACCGGTCAGTGGTTGTTCCGGCTCTCCCCCCGCGTCTCGATCACATTGAGATACAAGGTTGCCGGTTCCAGACACGCCCCGGTGCCCATCTGCCCGACCATGGAGCGATAGATCTCCTCCCAAGGCGTTTTGCTCAGCAATTCCGGCGCCTTGTAGGCGGCGCGACGGGCGGCCAGTTCGCCCTCCGGCAGCACCACATCCACCTTCCGCGTGTTCAGATCGATGCGGATCGTATCCCCGGTTTTCAGCAAAGCGAGGTTGCCCCCGATCGCGGCCTCCGGCGAGATGTTCAGAATCGACGGCGAACCCGAGGTGCCGGATTGCCGCCCGTCGCCCATGGTCGGCAACGTCATCACGCCCTTTTTCATCAGATAGGCAGGCGGCTGCATGTTAACGACCTCGGCGCTGCCGGGATAACCGACCGGGCCGCAGTTGCGGATGATCAGGACCGATTGTTCCTGGATATCCAGTGCCGGATCCTCGATCCGCTCGTGGTAATCCTCCGGCCCCTCGAACACGACGGCCTTGCCTTCGAACACGTTGGGACGATCCGGGTTCGACAGGAACCGGGACCGGAAATCCTGATCGATAACGCTGATCTTCATCACCGCGTTGTCGAAGATGTTGCCGGACATGACGACATAGCCAGCCGCTTCCTTCATCGGGTTGGCATAGGAGCGAATGACCTCTCGGTCGCCGTCCGCCACGCCGGCGAGGTTCTCGGCGATGGTCTTCCCGGTCACGGTCATCGCGCCGGCATTCAGTTTCCCCGCGCCCAGCAGTTCCTTCATCACGGCCGGCACGCCGCCGGCGCGATGGAATTTCTCGCCCAAGAAGCGCCCCGCCGGCTGCACGTCGCACAGCAACGGCACCGACGGCCCGAGCCGCTGCCAGTCATCCAGCGAATGGTCCACACCCATGTGCCGGGCGATGGCGACCATGTGGATCGGGCAGTTGGACGACGCACCCAACGCCGCCGCCGCGACCACGGCATTCTCGAAAGCCGCCTTGGTCATGATGTCGGACGGGCGGAGGTTTTCCTTCACCATGCCCACGATCCGCCGCCCGGTTTCGAACGCCATCCAGCCACGCTCCCGGTACGGTGCCGGAATGGCGGAGCAACCCGGCAATGACATGCCGAGCGCCTCGGCGAGACCGTTCATCGAGGAGGCGGTGCCCATGGTGTTGCAGTGCCCGACAGACGGCGCGGACGACGACACCATTTGCATGAACTCGTCGTAGCCGATCTTGCCCTCGGCGAAGAGTTTGCGGCCTTCCCAGACGATGGTACCGGAGCCGGACAGGCGTCCCTGCCACCAGCCATCCAGCATCGGACCGCCCGACAGCACAATGGCGGGGATGTTGACCGTGGCGGCGCCCATCAGCATGGCGGGCGTGGTCTTGTCGCACCCCGTGGTCAACACGACGCCATCCAGCGGATAGCCGTGCAGGATTTCCACCAGCGACAGATAAGCGAGGTTGCGGTCCAGCGCCGCTGTGGGGCGTTTGCCGGTTTCCTGGATCGGATGAACCGGGAATTCCAGCGGCACCCCGCCCGCGTCGCGGATGCCGTCGCGGATACGCGATGCCAACTCGATATGATGCCGGTTGCAGGGCGACAGGTCCGATCCGGTCTGCGCTATGCCGATGATCGGCTTACCGCCGCGCAGTTCGTCCGGCGTGATGCCGTAATTCATGTAGCGTTCGAGGTACAACGCCGTCATCGCCGGGTCGGCGGGATCGTCGAACCACCGGCGGGAGCGGAGGCGTTTGTCCGGCTGGCTGTCGTGCTTGCTCATGCGTTTTCTCCCGATGCGGTGGCCCAGAGTTGAACGCGGGTTCGGCGCGAGTCAACGGCGATCGGGTGTCGCGATCCGCGCACATAGGCTCGTATGATATTTGACATTATTCCGTCAGTTCGTTAGGAGGCTGGCGGTTTTTCCGATGGAGCCCCCCATGCACACCATGAAACTTTCGTTCCTCGCCGCCGTTGGGGTCGCTGTCGCCAGCTTCGCCGCCCCCAACGTCGCGTTCGCTAACGACGCCGATTTCGTCCTGAAAAACCGCACCGGTTACCAAATCGACGAAGTCTATGTAAGCCGCCACTCCAGCGACAGCTGGGGCAAGGACATCATGGGCTCGGGTTCGCTCGAAAACGGACGCAACGTGAAGATTACCTTCCCGCATGGTAATGGCGCCTGCCATTTCGACATAAAGGTGAAGTACGAAGACGGCGACAAAGCCGAGTGGGGTAACGTGGACCTCTGCCAGTACGAGGCCATCACCTTGTTCTGGGACCAGAAGAATCAGGTTACCCGCGCCGAAGGCGAATAATCGCCAGCAACCGGGGTTCGGGTGACACGCCCCCGGCGGCGCCTAAGAACCCCGGATGCAAGCCCCCGTCCCCACCGTATCGCTGTTTTTCCGGCTCACCTTACCGCTGTCCTGGGTCAACGTCGTAAACCAGGCGTCGCGAGCCTTAATGGCGACCATCGGTCCTGTTCTGGCCCTTGAATTCGGGCTCTCTGCCACCGAACTCGGTCTCCTCTCCGCGACATTCTTCGCGTCCTACGCCATGGCGCAACTGCCGGCGGGACTTGGGATGGACCTGTTCGGCGTCCGCCGTGTTCAAATGGCGCTGGTGTTGGTCGCCGGAATCGGCTTCGCCCTCAGCGCGCTGTCTTCCTCGATCCTTGGCCTTGCACTGGGCCGCTTCGTCACCGGCTTCGGTGTCAGCGTCGGCATGATCGCGATGCTGACCGCGCACACCCAATGGCTCCCCCGCCACAAGGTCGCCGGCATGACCGGCTTGGGCGTCTTCGTCGCGTCCTTCGGCGGCATGGCGGCCACACTGCCGGCGCAACAACTGCTGCCGTTTACCGGCTGGCGCGGACTGTTCTGGATCCTCGCCGCCATCTCGGTTCTGGTGTCGGTCTGGATCGGCGTCAGCGTCCCCGAGCGGCCGGCCCCCATGGCCCCCAAACGGGGCCTGATGGCGGAGATCGTGGAATACGGCCGCATCGTCCGGCACCCGATATTCGTACGATGCGCCCCGTCGATCATGTTGTTGTCGGGCCTGAACTTCACATACGGCAGCCTGTGGGCCGGCCCCTGGCTGCGCGATGTCGGACATTTCGAGGGCACACCGCGAGCATGGCTGCTGATGTGCTTCGCCGTGGGCATGACGTCCGGCAGTCTGCTGACCGGCCAAGCGGCGTCCTGGTTTACCCGCCGCGGCCACGACCCCATGCTCATTCCCGGTATCGGTATGGCGGGGCTTTGGATCGCGCAATGCCTTCTGATCCTGCTTCCCTGGCATGGCGCCGCGGCGATCGGCACGCTCTGGTGCGTGTTCGCTTTCGTCAGTTCGTCCGGCCCTTCGGCCTATGCGGCACTGGCGCAGCGATTTCCTGCGGAAATCGCGGGGCGGGTTGGCACGCTGATGAATTTCAGCATGCTGCTGCTGGTGTTCGTGTTGCAAAACGCCATCGGCTGGGTACTGGACCTCTGGCCCCGCACCGCATCGGGCGGATGGAGCGCTCCGGCCTACGGCTGGGCCATGGGTCTGTCGGTGGTGGCACAGGCCCTGTGCGCGTCCTGGATGCTGTGGCCGCGCGGAGACAAAGGTGCTCAATCGTCGCGGTGAACCCGTTCCATCCGCTCGTGCCGTTCCTGCGCCTCGATCGACATCGTCGCGATCGGCCGAGCCTCGAGACGACGTAGGCCGATGGGTTCACCGGTTTCCTCGCAATAGCCGTAGCTGCCATTCTCGATCCGCTGTAGCGCCTGATCGATCTTCGAAACCAGCTTTCGAGCCCGATCCCTAGTTCGCAATTCCAGCGCTCGGTCGGTCTCCACGCTGGCTCGGTCGGTGATATCGGGTTCCAGAATGCCACCTTCGGACAGGCTAGCCAGAGTCCCGTCGGCTTCACGGATCAAATCCATGCGCCAACGCAGCAGTTTCTGGCGGAAATATTCCACCTGAAGGGGGTTCATGAACTCTTCATCGTTCATGGGCCGATAATCCGGGGGCAGACTCACCATCATTCTTGCTGATCCCGCCATGTTCGTTGGTCACGCGTCGTACGGCTGTTCATGGCATCGCGCTTCGGAGTGGCGCTCGCACCTTGAACGGGCGGGCTTATAGCGGCGTGCTTCGCCCAGGCCAAGGGGACAAGGCGCTGTTTCAAACGCCTGCAATAAAACGATTATCGTCGTACCAGTTCTACGCGCGCGCGCAGGCGGACGGCGGCCAGCAACCCGGCGAGCCCACGCGAACCGCCACGAGGCATAGCATCCGTCATTTCCGCGAGCCGGCCCAGCGCGGAAGCCGGGTCGCCGAGACCCAACATTGCTCGCTGCAAGGCCGTCAATTCGGAGAGCATCGCCCCGACCTGGCGATGGACCGGCGCGTCGTCCGGAGTCTCAGTCGTGGCATTGGGCATGGGCGGTAAGTCGCCCACCGTCGTCGGACCGCCCAGCAACGGCGCGCGGTGGGCACGCGTGTCCTCATGATGCAGCACGAAACCAGACCCAGTTGGGGACAGTTTCCGTGTCCGGGGACCAGCCAGACGGGTTGTTCGAACAGGTTCCACATCCGTCATGCGATGTCTCCTTCGTTCCGACCGGCATATTTTGCCGGCACCTCCGGCACGAAACAGGCGCTTTTTCTCGCCCGGTGCGTGGCACGCGATTTGCTGTGCGTAAGCCGAGAATGCCACGAAACCCTTAATAAAGTGTTAACGTTCCGATGAAATCGTGTCCCGGACCACTGATTATCGTGCTGCTCGCCCTTCTCGGCACCTGCGTGTCGCCGGCGGCGGCGCAGGTCCGGATCAAGGATATCACCGATGTCGAGGGCGTACGCCAGAACCAGCTGATCGGCTATGGCCTGGTCGTCGGGTTGAACGGAACGGGCGACAAGCTCAACAACAACGTCTTCACCCGCGAGTCGCTGATCGGCATGTTGGAACGGCTGGGCGTGAACACTCGCGATCAGGTCACCAACCTTTCTACCAAGAACGTCGCGGCGGTGATGGTCACCGCGCAACTGCCGGCTTTCGCGCGCAGCGGCAGTCATATCGACATCGCGGTCTCCGCGCTGGGCGATGCGACCAATCTGACTGGCGGCACCCTTCTGGTGACGCCCCTGCTGGGCGCTGACGGCGAGGTATACGCCGTCGGACAAGGTCCGCTTTCCAGCAGCGCGGTCTCCGCACGGGGTGCCGCGAGTTCGGTTACTCGCGGCGTGCCGACATCTGCCCGCATCGCGAACGGCGCGACCGTGGAAAAGGAGGTCGCCTACCAGCTCGACAAAGCCAATTCGCTGCGCCTCGGACTGCGGAACCCCGATCTCACGACTGCTCGGCGGATCGCCACCGCCATCAACGGGACCCTGGGGTCGCCGATCGCACGTGCGACCGATCCCCGGACCGTCAGCATCGCGCTGGCATCCCGCGACCTGATCGACACCCTGGCCGCCATCGAGAACCTGCCGGTTGTTCCGGACAATGAGGCACGGGTGATCGTCGACGAAGCAAGTGGTACGATCGTCATGGGCGCCAATGTGCGTATCAGCACGGTAGCGATCGCACAGGGCAATTTGACCATTCGCGTCACCGAGACGCCGCAAGTGAGCCAACCCGGCGCATTCTCGAACGGTACCACCACAACGGTTCCGCGCACCCAGATCCAGATCGACGACCAGCACGATCGCAAACTCGGCATCCTGGAATCGGGCACGACGCTGCGCGATCTGGTCGCCGGTCTGAACGCACTGGGCGTCGGTCCTCGCGATCTGATCAGCATCCTGGCAGCCATCAAGGCTCAGGGCGCGCTGCATGCCGATTTGGAGATCCGTTGATGCACATTTCGCCTCCCGCGAACGTTCCGTCCGCACCAGACGAAGCCAAGGTCCGAGCGACGGCACAGTCGTTTGTCGCAACGGCCATCGGCGCGTTGCTCGCACCTATGTTCGAAACCGTCGACACCGCCAAGGGCATGTTCGGTGGCGGCGCCGCCGAGGAAACATGGAAACCGATGCTGATCGCCGAGTTCGGCAAACATATCGCCGCCCAAGGCGGCTTCGGCCTGACCGAACAGGTCACCGGCGCCATGCTGCGCATGCAGGAAACCCACTCAACGCGAACCATGAGGTCCACACGATGACGCCCGCCCCCCTCGCCGTCACGATCCAACTCGTCGACATCCTGGCACGAGAAAATGCGGCGCTGGATGCCATGGACCTGTCGGGCGCCATTGCCCTGCTGCCGGCCAAACGTTCGGCGCTGGAAATTCTCCGGACTACCGATACCGCTGGGCTGCCTGCCGACCAGCGTCCGGCGATGGAGGCCGCACTAGGCAGACTTCGCAGGTTGGTAGGCGAGAACCGTCGCCTACTGGAACGTGCGCTTCACGCGCAAAGCCGGGTCATCGCGATCGTCGCCAGCGCGCTGCCGCAACGCGAGGCCCAAACGCGCTACCCGCGTGCGCACCAACGTTCCGCGGCGACACGGCCAACCGCCTGGTCGCTCGTCGCGCGGGCCTGACCGTGCACCGCGCTTCCAGACAGGGGCGCGCCATGTTAGTGGCCTCTCATGGATCGGCCGCACTCGGATCTCGCCCCTCAACCGGACAGTCGCTCCTCGACGGATGCGGGTGAGCCTCTTTATGGACCGCTGCTCGCCGCCCCCACAGCGCCGGACGGCTGTTTTCTGATCGGCCGGGCGGCGCAGTCGCTGGATGGGTATATCGCGACGCGGGATGGCGAATCCTCTTGGATCAGCGGGCCGGAGGACCGGACTCATACGCACCGCTTACGCGCGCTGTGCGATGCGGTGGTTGTCGGATCCGCGACCGTACGCGCCGACGATCCGCTACTGACCACGCGGATGGTAACCGGTGCAAATCCCGTTCGCGTCGTCCTGGATACGGATCGTCGCCTTTCCTCACACTACCGTGTGTTCAAGAGCGGCCCGACGACATTGGTATTTTGTGCGCCCGATGCCCCCGGCGACGCGCGTGTCGGCTGCGCAGAAGCCGTCCGGGTACGCCGTGGCTCGACCGGACTGGACCTTGAAGCCATCATCGAGACACTCGCGCGGTTGGGCCTACGACGAATCCTGATCGAGGGCGGTGGCATCACCGTCGCCCGGTTTCTCAAGGCTGGCGCTTTGGACCGGATGCATGTGACCGTGGCACCCCTGTTGATGGGCGGCGGGGTTCCGGCCTTTGCATTGGCCCCGGTCAACCGCTTGTCCGATGGCCCGCGCTTTTCCTGGACGGCGCACAGCATGGGGGCGGACATCTTGCTCGATATCCCGCTGACGCGGCGGATATGACCCAAGCGCGTGCGTTTTGGACGATCGGTCCCGGCGTCGGGGCGATCCGGACCGAGACACTCTCGACATCCGACGGGTTGCTGGTGCGAACCATTGCGACCGGCGTGTCGCGCGGAACGGAATCGCTGGTGTTCGCCGGGCGCGTACCAGCCAACCAGTTCGAGGCAATGCGCGCCCCGCTGATGGCCGGAACATTCCCCTTTCCGGTGAAATACGGGTACAGTGCGGTTGGCCGCCTTCCGAATAACGATCGGGTGTTTGTTCTAAATCCGCATCAGGACGTGTTCTATGCGCCCCCGTCCATGTGCGTGCCCGTTCCGGACAGGGTGCCCAGCAACCGGGCCGTCCTGGCCGCAAACATGGAAACGGCGCTGAACATTGCCTGGGACGCCGCGCCACTTGCCGGCGAACGTATTCTGGTCATCGGCGCCGGCGTGGTTGGGCTGCTTGTCGCGTCGTTGTTGGTGCGAGTACCCGGAACATGTGTCGCCGTCGTCGATCTCGATCCTGCGCGCGCTGCTTTGGCGACACGCTTCGGCTGTCGCTTCGCGTTGCCGTCCGATGCTCCACACGAGCAGGAGTTGATCGTCCACGCATCCGCCAGCGAGGCGGGACTGCGGCTCGCTCTGTCCCATGCAGCGTTTGAGGGGCGAATTGTCGAGGCGAGCTGGTATGGCGACCGGGCACCGTCCGTTCCGCTAGGCGAGGATTTTCATGCGAAGCGTCTGCGCTTGACGTCATCTCAGGTGGGATCGGTCGCGGCGCCAATGCGCGGGCGGCGGAGCCACGGGGAACGGCTCGCCATGGCGCTCGATTTACTCGCCGATCCCACCTATGACGCCTTGCTCGAAGGCCCCACCCCTTTCGAGGCGATGGCGACCGCCATGCCAGCCATCCTCGCACCCGGTGGCCTTTGCCACGTTATCACCTATGGATCGGACCCATGTTCAGCCTGACCGTCTGCGACCACATCATGATCGCCCACAGCTTCCAGGGCGAGGAATTCGGCCCGGCGCAAAGGATGCACGGCGCGACCTATGCCATCGAAGCGGAGTTTCGCGCGCCCGCACTGGATGCGCATCAGTTGCTAGTGGATATCGGGCTTGCGAAAACCGTGCTGCGGGCGCTGTTGGAGCCGATCGACTATCGCAACCTGGACGAGCTCCCCGCGTTCGCGGGCAAGAACACCACGACGGAATACGTGGCGTTTTACATCCACGGTTTGCTGGCCGCGGCGTGCAAAGACGGCCGCTTGGGCGAAGGCGGCCGCTCGGTGACCGGCTTGAAAATCCTGCTGCGGGAGGCGCCGAGCGCCTGGGCGGCTTATGAGGCTGCGATTTAACGACCAAGTCCAAGAAACAGTGGGGAGTTTGCTTCCCAATCGGGTTCGGTTCGGTCTAGATATCGGACTCTGGTAAAGGGACTGGGGCATGAGTTTCCGGCAGGACGTCAGAAAACGCGCGAGGGCGGCTTTGACACCGGCCTTGTTCCTAAGCGTTGCCGCCTATTTCGGGTGGAACGTGACGCAGGGCAACCATGGCCTGCGGGCCAATGCGGAACGCCAGGACATGCTGCGCCAAGTGCGTCAGGATAACCTTTCCGCCCGGACGGAGAGGGATGGCTGGGCACGCAGGGTCGCCGGTCTGCGGGCGAACCACCTCGACCCCGACACTTTGGATGAGCGCGCGCGCGCCATGATCGGCTTGGCCGACCCTGCCGATGTGGTCGTGCAATATGCCGCCAAGGACAATTTGTTCGCCCAGGAATGACACCGCTCGGGCGTTCCAACGCGGCGCTCCGATGCCATGATCCCCGCCGATTTGCACCAACCACTCGCTCGAAGTGATCCCCCATGACTGCCGTGAACGCCAATATCGCCTCCCCCCGCATGCTGCTCGTCGCCGGCGGCGCGGTGAAGCAGGTCGCCGACGTCCTGGCCAAGTTCGGCTTGTCCCGGCCGCTGGTCGTGACGGACCCGATGATGGTGAAACTGGGATTGGTCAGGGCATGCCTGGACCCGCTGGAGGCCGCCGGACTGAAACCAGCCGTATTTTCCGACACCGTGCCGGAACCGGACGACACCGTGATCGAGCGCGGGGTCGCGGCGATGAACCAGGGTTCCTACGACTGCCTGATCGGCTTCGGCGGCGGCTCCCCCATCGACACCGCCAAGGCGATGGCGGTTCTGGGTCAGGGCGGCGGCAAGATGCGCGACTACAAGGTGCCGTTCGCTGCCGATTCCGCGGCAATGCCGGTCATCGCCATTCCGACCACCGCCGGCACCGGCAGCGAGTGCACGCGTTTCACCGTCATCACCGATCACGAACGCGACGAGAAGATGCTGATCGCAGGCTTCGGCTGTCTGCCGCTGGCGGCGATCGTCGATTACGAACTGACCTTCTCCGTCCCGGCGCGCACCACGGCCGATACCGGTATCGACAGTTTTACCCATGCGCTTGAAGCGTATGTTTCCAAGCGTGCGAACCCATTCTCCGACGCTTATGCGCTCGCGGCGATGGAACTAATCGGGCGCAACCTGCGCACAGCCTATGCCGAACCGCGCAACGCCGCGGCACGGGAGGGGATGATGATCGGCGCCACCCAAGCCGGGCTGGCGTTCTCCAACAGTTCGGTCGCGCTGGTGCACGGGATGTCCCGGCCGATCGGGGCGCATTTCCATGTGCCTCACGGATTGTCGAACGCCATGCTGATGCCCGCGATCACGCGATTCTCGTTGACCGGTGCACCCGCGCGTTATGCCGAGGCATCGCGCCGTGTGGGATTCGCGGAGCAAGGTGACTCAGATGCGGTGGCCGGGGCGAAACTGATCGCCGGACTGGAAGCCTGGAACAAGGAACTGAAAGTGCCCACGCCCGCCGATTTCGGCATCTCGGAAGCCGATTGGACCGGGAAAATGGAGCTGATGGCGCAACAGGCCCTGGCCTCCGGCAGCCCGAACAATAACCCGATCGTCCCCGACGCGGCCGAGATCGTGGCGTTGTACCGGGAAGTCTGGATCGGCGCCGCGAGTAACAGGCCGGCGCGATGATCGCCGATGCACTGCGCGCCCGCGCCCACCTTACCCTGACCGAGGCGACGATCCCGGAACTGCCGAACCACTACCGTGGTAAGGTCCGAGACAATTACGATCTGCCGGACGGGCGGCGCATTCTGATCACGTCGGATCGCATCAGTGCGTTCGACATCAATCTGGCCTCCATCCCCTGCAAGGGGCAGGTGCTGACCCAAACGGCGCGCCATTGGTTCCAGGCGACGGGCGATATCTGCCCGAACCATGTGCTCGAATATCCGGATCCCAACGTCGTCATCGGCCAGCGGTTGGAGATTCTGCCGGTGGAGATCGTCGTGCGCGGCTACCTCGCGGGTACGACCGGAACTTCGATCCTGCCGATGTACAAACGCGGCGAACGGACGCTTTACGGTGTCACAATGCCGGACGGCATGCGCGACAATCAGATTCTGCCGCATCCGATCATCACACCGACGACGAAGGCGGCCGATGGCGGTCACGACATGCCGCTGACGTCCGAGGAAATCGTCTCCGGCGGCATATTGCCGGCATCGCAGTGGCAGGCAGTGACGGAATACGCGCTGGCGCTGTTCGCCCGCGGCCAAGCGATGGCGGCGGAACGCGGCCTGATCCTGGTGGACACGAAATACGAGTTCGGCACTGACGCCAACGGCAAGATCGTGCTGGCGGACGAAATCCACACCCCCGACAGCAGCCGCTACTGGTTCGCCGATTCCTACCCCGCTCGGTTCGACGCCGGGGAGCGGCCGGAGAGCTTCGACAAGGATGTCATTCGTAGTTGGGTGGCGTCGCGGTGCGATCCCTACAAGGACCCGATTCCGGAGATTCCGGCGGAGATCGTGCTGGAAACCGCGCAGGTCTACGTGGCGGCGTTCGAACGGATCACAGGCCGGACATTCGACTACCCCGACGCATCCGAACCTGTTTTGGATCGCATCAGGCGGAACCTGCGGGCGTATTTCTGACGATCAGCCGAACGCCGGCGTGTCGTTCCAGGCATTGAGCCAGATCGGCACCGCCTCGACGGGCAAAGGACGGGCGACAAGGAAACCCTGCACGGCGTCTACGCCTATGGTCCGCATTGCCTGCCATTGCTCCACGGTTTCCACACCCTCGGCGACCACGGCCATGTCGCGGGCGTGGGCCGCGTCGATCGTCGCGCGGACGAAGGTCTTGACCGCCGCGTTTTCCTCGGTCCGGCGCACCAAACCCATATAGAGCTTGATCGCGGTGAACGGCAATTCCAGCAACGGTGTCAGGCGCGGGACGGCCGGACCGACATCGTCGATCGCCACCTTGTAACCCCGTGCGCGCAGCCATTCGAGGGATACCGCGAGAGCGCCCATATCCTCGGCCGGGCGGCTTTCAGTCAATTCCACGATCACCTGTTCGGCCGCGATCCCGGCCGCGGAACGCTGTTCCTCCAACCGATCCAACGCCGCGCGGGCAAGAATAACGTCCAGCGGGAAATTGATGGTCACCCGAAGGTTCAGGTCTCTGAGTACCGGCCCCGCGATATCCGCGAATGCGTGGCGTGAGACGATCTCGGTCAGTTGTGCCGCGAGACCGGCGTCCTCCATCTGCGGGACGAACCGGTCGGGCGCCAAGGTACCTCGCGTGGGGTGGTTCAGGCGGGCCAGCGCCTCGACCGCGTAAAGCCGACGGTCCGAGATCGCCACGATCGGCTGATAACGAGTTTCGATCATCGCGCCGGCCAACGCCTCGCGCAGTTCACTTGGGAGCACGGCCCCCTCCTGGTCGGGGTGAGGGGTTGGTCGAGCAGCCAGAGCTGCTCGTATTGCTTGGGCGGTTCGGGTCGCAATCATGCCGGTGCCACGCGGGACGTCGGATAGGGCGCCAAGAACCAGCATCTCGGTCGCGGACCCGGCCGGTTGAGACGTGACATCGGCCAATGCGCCAATCAAACCATCCGCACTTCCAGGTTCGATCAGCAAATGGGAGTAACGGAAACCGGAACCGCTCAGTCGAGCCAGCGCGCCGCTTGCGTCGCAGGACGACAATCCTCCGACCCCGAGTCCGAGGCTCGACGCGGCGTCCGAAACCGCGTCGGACCAGCGTATATCGCGGGAGACCAACAGCACATTCAGGCTGTTGCCGGAACTTGGGCTAGTCCTGGGACACGGGATGGCTTCGAGCATGCGCTCTCTTAACCGAGCTGCCGCTCATACGCGAGAGGAATCCCGTATTTGAGGCATTGCGTCATGCGAAGGACTGTTACCCGAGTTTGAAGGCCGGCTTCCGCTTTTCGACGAAGGCGGCCATGCCTTCCTTCTGGTCGGGCGTGCCGAACAACGACAGGAACAGGGCCCGTTCATGCCGGACGCCTTCGACCAGGGTCGTCTCGTAGGACCGGTTGACGGCCTGCTTCGCGAACTGCACTGCGACTGGGGACATCGACGCGATGCGTTCAGCGATCTTGAGCGCTTCGTCCAGCATGGTGTCGGCGGGGAAGACGCGGGAGACGAGGTTGGCGCGTTCGGCCTCGGCCGCATCCATCATGCGCGCGGTCAGGATCATGTCCATGGCTTTGGACTTGCCGACCGCGCGGGTCAGGCGCTGGGTGCCGCCGGCCCCGGGGATAACGCCGAGGTTGATCTCGGGTTGGCCGAATTTGGCGGTGTCGGCGGCGACGATCATGTCGCACATCATCGCCAGCTCGCAGCCGCCACCGAGGGCGAAGCCGGCCACCGCGGCGATCACCGGCTTCTTGACCTTCAGGACCGATTCCCAGCCGGCGCCGATGAAGTCTTCCATCATCGCGTCGGGGTTGGTGCGGTCGCGCATTTCCTTAATGTCGGCGCCGGCCGCGAAGGCACGGTCGCTACCGGTAATGACGATGGCGCCGATGCTTTTGTCGGCGTCGAAGGCCATCAGCTGCTCACCTAGTTCGCGCACCAGCGCGTCGCACAGCGCGTTCAGCGCGGCGGGGCGGTTGAGGCGGATCACGCCGACGCGGCCCTTGGTTTCGACGAGGATGTTTTCGTAGGCGGCCATCGCTGATGCTCCCGGGTTGGTCGCGGCGGTTCTAGCTAGCGCTGCACCTTGGGACAATAGAAGGTGCTACGACCGGACTGGACGATGCGTTGCACGCCGGCGCACGTCTCTCCGCCGGAGCAGCCCGGGCAAGGCTCATTCTCCCGTCCGTAGACCTTCCAGGCGTGCTGGAAGTAGCCGAGTTCTCCGTCGGGCTGCACGTAATCGCGCAGGCTGGAGCCGCCGGCCGCAATCGCTTCCTCCAACGTCGCCTTGATCTCCGGCACCAGCCGCGCCGCCCGGGCACCGGCCACGGTATGAGCGGAACGGCGGGGGGAAATTTTGGCGCGGAACAGAGCCTCGCAGACATAGATGTTGCCGAGACCGGCGACGTTTTTCTGGTCGAGCAGGGCGCTTTTGATAGGTGTTTTCTTACCCTCCAGCGCCGCCGACAAGGACTTCGCGCTGAACGCCGCGTCCAGCGGTTCGGGGCCGAGGCCGGACAGCAGGCGGTGGTCGTCCTCCGCGTCCGATCGCACCAGATCGATGGAGCCGAAGCGGCGCGGATCGACGAAGCCGACGCGCCAGCCTTCGTCGGTTTCGAGCACGACATGCTCGTGCAGGGTTTCCTGGTTGGGGCGGTTCGGGCCGATCAGCATACGGCCGGACATGCCGAGGTGCAGCAGCACCGAATCGCCGCCGTTCAGGCGCATCAGGATGTATTTGGCGCGGCGGCGGAAACTGAGCACTTTGGCGCCGGTCAGGCGCTCGGCCAATTCCGGCGGCATGGGCCAGCGCAGGTCGGGGCGGTTGACGCGGGCGCGCACGATCGTCCGCCCTTCCAGGCGGGCGGCGAGGCCGCGCATCACGGTTTCGACTTCGGGGAGTTCCGGCATGACCGCTTCACGCTATAGAGTGCGGCCATGAGCGACAACCCAGCCCCTGCATCGCCCCCCATGTCGCCGGAGATGGCCGGGTCAAGCCCGGCCATGACGGGTATGGCAGATTTCGGCTTCCGCCGCGTGCCTCGCGCCGAGAAGGCCGGCATGGTGCGCGCGGTGTTCGAAAGCGTCGCGCCGAAATACGACTTGATGAACGATATCATGTCATTGGGCGTGCACCGCATCTGGAAGCGAATTTTTGTCGGCGATCTGGACCCGCGACCGCACCGGGAGTTGCTGGATCTCGCCGGCGGGACCGGAGACATCACATTCGGCTGGCTGGGCCAAGGCGGCGGCAAGTCGGTGCTGTCGGACATCAACGCCGCGATGCTGGAAGTCGGCCGAGACCGGGCGTTGAACAAGGGGCTGGTGGGCGACGTGTCCTTCCTGGTCGCGGACGCCGAAAAACTGCCGCTGCCGGATCGCTGCGTCGACCGGGTGTCCATGGCGTTCGGGCTCCGCAACTGCACCGACAAGGATGCTGTCCTCGCCGAGGCTCGGCGGGTGTTGAAGCCGGGCGGGCGGTTTCTGTGTCTGGAATTCTCCAAGGTGCAGGTGGCGGCGTTGCGGCCGCTGTACGACGCTTGGTCTTTCCAGGCCTTGCCACGAATCGGACAGATGGTTGCCGGGGACGCCGACAGTTACCAATATTTGGCGGAGAGCATCCGCACCTTCCCGGATCAGGACCGCCTCGCCGGGATGATGCGGTCGGCTGGATTGTCCCGGGTGAGCGTGCGGAACCTGTCGGGCGGCATCGCGGCGATTCACGCGGGGTGGCGGTTATGAAACGCGTTCTGTTGATCGTGTCCGGCGGTATCGCCGCGTTCAAAACGCTGGAGCTGATCCGCCTGCTGCGGAAAGCCGGCTACGGCGTTGCTTGCGTGACGACCGAGAACGCCGAGCAGTTTGTGACCAAATTGTCGTTGCAGGCGTTGAGCGAGAATAAGGTTTATTCCGATCTGTTTTCGCTGACCGACGAGAGCGAGATGGGGCATATTCAGCTCTCCCGCTCGGCCGATCTGCTGGTGGTGGTGCCGGCGACGGCGAATATTCTGGCGAAAATGGCGGGGGGAATCGCGGACGATTTGGCCTCCACCGTGCTGCTGGCGACCGACAAGCCGGTGCTCGTGGCGCCGGCGATGAACGTGCGGATGTGGCTGCACGCGGCGACGCAGGCGAATATGAAGACCTTGGCCGCACGGGGCGTTCAAGTAGTCGGCCCGAATGAGGGCGCGATGGCTTGCAACGAATTCGGGCCGGGGCGCATGTCCGAACCGGCGGAAATTTTGGCCGCCATTGAGGCGCTCTTGGCGCCGCGTGACCAACCCTTGGCCGGACGCCACGTCATGGTGACCAGCGGTCCCACGCATGAGCCGATCGATCCTGTGCGCTACATCGCCAACCGATCCTCCGGGCGGCAGGGCCATGCCATTGCCGCGGCGCTGGCTGAGCTGGGCGCGCGGGTGACGTTGGTCAGCGGGCCGGTGACGGTGCCGGACCCGGCGGGCGTGGCGGTCGTGCGGGTGGAAACGGCGCGGGAGATGCTGGATGCCTGTCTGGGCGCGCTACCGGCCGACGCGGCGGTGTTCGCCGCTGCTGTCGCGGATTGGCGGGTCGCGAACGCATCCGATGGCAAGATCAAGAAGAAGCCGGGGGCCGCCGCGCCGGGCCTCGATCTGGTGCCGAACCCCGACATTCTAGCGACGATCGCCGCCGCGGGGCCGAAGCGCCCGCGCGTGGTGGTGGGGTTCGCGGCCGAGACCGACGACCTGCTGGCCAACGCGGGCGAGAAACTGGTGCGCAAGAACGCCGATTTCATTGTCGCCAACGACGTGTCGCCGGAGACCGGGATCATGGGCGGGACGGAAAACGCGGTGCAGTTGATCTCCGCCGCCGGTGTCGAAACGTGGCCGCGGCTGGCGAAAGACGCCGTTGCCCGCCGTCTGGCGCTGCGCATCGCCGAGGCACTGCGCTGACCGGCCCCATTACCGCTCGGCGACTGACGCCGGACGATCTGCGGGCCTACCGGGACCTGCGTCTGCGCGCGCTGCGAGACCATCCCGATGCGTTTTCCAGTGCCTATGAGGACGAAGCGGTAGAGCCGCTGGACTTCTTCGCGCGGCGGATCGGGACGCCGCCCAGCGGAACGTTCGGAGGATTTTCCGGGGCGACTCTGGCCGGCATCGCCAGCCTGATCGTCCCCGACAAACTGAAAATGCGCCATCGCGGCGAACTGGCGGGCATTTACGTGGCGCCGGAATACCAGCGTAGCGGCATTGCCCGGCCGTTGGTACAGGCCACGATCGCGGCAGCGCGGGACGCCGGGGTGGTGTCGTTACGGCTGACGGTGAATACGCGGAATGTGCGGGCCGAGCAGTTTTACCGCACGTTGGGTTTCCGCTCATACGGTGTCGACAAGCGTATGGCACTGATCGGGGGCGTCTATCACGATGCGACGATGATGGGGTTGGAGCTGGATTGAATACAGTTGTATGTAACGGGTGGAAATCTTGCCGTTGCGGCTCTTTTTTTCTTCGATCGTCAATCTTTTGTTAACCTTTTTGTGTTGAATGGGGCCGGACCGAGCGATAGGAGAGAGAAGGTGGCTTTCGCATTCGACACACTCGCGTTTGCCAAACGCCTGCGGGGCGGTGGCGTCCCGGATACACAGGCGGACGTCCACGCGGAAGCCGCTCGGGAGTTTATCATGGCGGAACTGGCGACCAAGAGCGACCTGGAGGCTGTCCGGCGGGAGTTGAACACCAGTATCCAAAGTGGCAGGAAGGACTGGGAGGCCAGCATCGCCAGCGTGCGGGAGGAAATCAGGACCCTCCGCAGGGAAGTGATGGCCAAGTTCGAACATACGGAAGCACGCATGACGGTCCGCCTCGGAAGCATGATCGTCGTGGCGACGGGTATACTCGCGGCCCTTATCAAGCTTTGATCCGCGCGTTTCCGCATACCTTGATCCCGGGTCGTCAGTCGGCTGTCCGCATGTAGTGGTCCTTGTACCTCGTCCGTAGCGTCGTTTTTTGCAGCTTCCCTGTCGCAGTGTGCGGCAACTCGTCGACCACCAGTACCTCGTCCGGCAGCCACCATTTGGCGATTTGGCCTTCGTAAATCTTTAGCACCGACGCTGGATCGACCGTCGCGCCCGGTTTCGGTACGACCAGCAGCAGGGGCCGTTCGTCCCATTTCGGATGGCGCGAGGCAATGACCGCGGCTTCGATCACATCCGGGTGCGACACAGCGATGTTTTCCAGCGCGATGGAGCTGATCCACTCCCCGCCCGATTTGATCACGTCTTTCGACCGGTCGGTGATTTCCATGAACCCATCGGGCGAGATGGTCGCAACATCGCCGGTAGCGAACCAGCCGCCCGTTTCCAGCGCCGAGCCGGGCTCGTCGCCAAAATAGGCGCTGGCGATCCAGGGACCTTTCACCAGCAAATCGCCGAAGGCAGAACCGTCCCATGGCAACTCGTTGCCGTCGCCGTCGACGATTTTCATGTCGATCCCCGGCAGGATTCGGCCTTGCTTTAGGGCGTGCCGCAGTGCGTCGGCGCCGGTCAGGCCCTGCTGCGCTTGCTTGGGGGAGTTGTAGGTGCCGACCGGGCTCATTTCGGTCATGCCCCAGCCTTGCTCCACCGCGATGCCGTACTCGCCGCCGAAGGCTTCCACCAGCAACGGCGGGGTCGCGGAACCGCCTGTCATGATGCGTTTGACCGTGGTCAGACGTTCGCCGGAGGTGCGCAGATGCTGCAACAACCCCATCCAGATCGTCGGCACGCCGCAGGTCAACGAGACTCGTTCCTCGTTCAGCAGCCACGCCAAACTGGCGCCGTCCATGAAACGGCCGGGCAGGATCAGTCCGGCGCCGGTCATGGCGCAGGCATAGGGGATGCCCCAGGCGTTAACATGAAACATCGGCACCACCGGCAGAATGCGATCCACCGCTCGGGCGCACAGCACGTCCGGCAAGGCGGCGGCGTAGGCGTGCAGATAGGTAGAACGATGGCTGTACAGAACCCCTTTCGGACGCCCAGTCGTGCCGGAGGTGTAACACAAGGCGCTGGCGGTGTTTTCGTCGAAATCGGGCCAGACGTAATCCTCATCCGCGGCGTCCATCAGCGAGTCGTAGCAGTGCAGGCGCATGCCGGCGGCCAGCTTCACCTCCGGCATCGCAGCGGCCTCGCACAGCATGACCACGTCGCGGACGCAGTCTTTGACGCGGTCGGCAATGGCCTCGATCACCGGAACGAAACTCAGGTCCACGAAAAGCACTTTGTCCGCCGCGTGGCCGGCGATGTAGGCAATGTCGTCGGCGTGCAGGCGCGGATTGATGGTGTGGCAGATCGCGCCCATGCCGGGGGCGGCGTAATAGACCTCCAGATGCCGGTAGCCGTTCCAGGCCAGGGTCCCGACGCGATCCCCTTGCCCGACCCCGAGGGTTTGCAGCACCCGCACCAGTTGGCGGGAGCGGCGTTCGACATCGGCCCAAGTATAGCGATGGACGGTGCCGTCATGGGTCCGCGACACGACTTCCCCGCCGGCATGATGGCGCGCGCCGTGTTTCAGAATTCCTGAAATAAGCAGGTTCTGGGACTGCATAAGGCCGAGCATGACGGTGCTTCCTTGGCTGGGCGTTGTCGCCGCGTTGTTCCGGGGCGATGATAGCGCGGTGCTTGAGCAGGAGGAACAGCGTATGCAACCCACGATGATTGTGACCGGTGGCAGCCAGGGGATCGGCGCGGCGGTGGCCCGCATGGCCGGCGCACGCGGCTACGCGGTGGCGCTGACCTATCAGTCGGCGCGCGATCGTGCGGACGCCGTGGTGAAGGAGATCGAGGCGGGCGGCGGCAAGGCCATGGCGATCCAGGCGGAAATGGCCGACGAAGCATCGATTCTGTCGCTGTTCGACACCGTGGACCGCGCGTTCGGACCGGTTACCGTGCTGGTGAACAATGCCGGCGGGCCCGGCCCGGTGTGCAAGATCGACGGCATCACCGCCGAGGCTTTGGACAATGTGCTGACTGTGAATGTCCGCGCGCCGTTCCTGACCACGCGGGAAGCGGTGAAGCGGATGGCGACCGACAACGGCGGCAAGGGCGGCGCGATCGTGAATATTTCCTCCCGCGCGGCGGAGATCGGCGGCGCGAACGAGTGGATCCACTACGCCGCTTCGAAGGGCGCGGTGGACAGCCTGACGATCGGGTCGGCTCGGGAACTCGCCCCGCGCGGTATCCGCGTCAACGCCGTTTCGCCCGGTTTGATCGAAACCGAGCTTCATGCGCGCGCCGGTCTGCCGGACCGGTTGGCACGGCTGGTCGGCGGCGTGCCGATGGGGCGGACGGGCAGCGCCGATGAGGTCGCGACGGCCGTGCTGTGGTTGGCATCGGAAGAGGCGTCCTACATCACGGGGATCATCGTGCCGATTTCCGGGGGGCGTTAGGGCCCCCGGTCAGCGCTTCTTCGCCCGCAGGCGTGCGATTTCGGCCCCGATCATGCGGGTGGGTTCCTCGTGTTCGTAGGCGCGGGCCAGAGAACGGATGCCGGCCTGGATGGCGTCGTTCACCGGCATCGCCTCCCATTCGCGAATCAGCTCCTTTTGGGTGCGAATGGCGCGCGGGCCGGACTCGACGATCGCGTGCACCCATTGCTCCACCGCCGCGTCCAGATCGGCGGGGGCGACAAGCTTTTCCACCAGGCCCCATTCGAACGCGGTGCGGGCGTCGATGTTGTCGCCGGTGTAAAGCAGCACTTTCGTCCGTCCCCAGCCGATCAGCTGCGGCAGCAGCGCCGCTTCCACGACCGAGGGCACACCGATTTTCACTTCCGGCATGCCGAACATGGCATTGTCGGACGCCACGCGCATATCGGCGGCGGCCATGACTTCCAGGCCGGCCCCCAGGGTCCATCCGTTGACCCTGGCGATGACCGGCACCGGCAGGTCGCGCAACACTTTGCTCATGTGATGCACGCGGGTGATGAAGGCGCGCGCGGTGACCGGGTTCAGTTCGCCGAGTTCGAAGATGTTCGCGCCGCCCATGAACGCGCGGTCGCCTTCGCCGGTAATCACCAGAACCCGCAACGTCGGATCGGCGGCCAGATCGGATACGACGGCGATGAACTCGCCCATCGTCGCCATGCTCAGGCTGTTCAGCTTCCGGGGGTTGTTGATGGAGACCGTGACGACGCCGCGCGCATCGCGACGGACCAGAACGGTGGACGGTTCGGACATGGGGCGCTCCTCGGTTGCCGATGAGAAATTCCAGTGCCACAGTCGCCGGCAACGCACAAACAATGGGGGAAACGATGACCAAGAAGCTGCGCCTGGGGGTGGTCTACGATTTCCGCAATCCGCCGGAATCCGGCATGCGCACGCAGGACCTCTACGCCGCCGTCATGGAGCAAGTCACGTGGCTCGACGCGCTCGGCCTCGATCTTGTCTGGTTCACCGAACATCATTTCGTCGAAGACGGGTATTTGCCGTCCTGGATCCCCGTTGCCTCGGCCATGGCGGCACGGACCAAACAGATGCGTTTCTCCTGCGACGTCTGCCTGCTGCCGTTCAACCACCCGATCCGGCTGGCGGAGGACTTGGCGGTGCTGGACAATCTGTCCGGCGGGCGGGTCGAGATGGGCGTCGGCATGGGCTACGCGGCGCATGAGTTCCGCGGTTTCGGCTTCCCGCAATCCCGCCGCCTTTCGTTGACGGACGAAGGGCTGGAGGTGCTGACCCGAGCGTTCACGGGCGAGAAATTCAGTTTCACGGGGAAACGGTACCAATTTCAAGATGTCAAAATAACGCCCGGATACGTTCAGGCGGGCGGGCCGCCACTCTGGGTTGCATCTCTAGCAGAACCCGGCGCGGCGCGCGCCGCTCGGTTCAATACCAATCTGCTGCCGCAGGGGCCGCGCAGTCAGGCGCTCGATCCCTGGCGCAAGGCGCTGACCGACAGCGGGCGCGATCCGGCCGATTACCGCGTGGGCATCATCAAATCCTGCCTCGTGACCGACGATCCCGAACGCGACTGGCCGGCGGTGCGGGATGGCGAGCGCCGGCGGATGGCGGTTTACAACCAGTTCCGCGCTGTCTCAGGCGGGCATGGTGGCGTGTCGGGGATTACGGAGGAAGCGCGCATCCCGCAGACTTGGGTGGTTGGCGATGCCAACCATTGCGTCGCGGAACTCGCGGCCTTCATCCGGGAATACGGGCTGACGGATATCGTCACGTGGGCGGTGCCGCCGGGACTGCGACCGGACCAGATGGCGCCCAGCCTGGAGCGGTTCGCCCGCGATGTCGCGCCTCGGTTGCGGGCATTGTTTCCGGGATAGTCTGCCCCTGAGGTGTTATTTGAGCGATTGAGTTTATCCCTGGTTGCAAAGAACAGCCCTTGACTCTCGACTTTGTTTTTCCGACTTTCGAAGCAGGCCCGGGGCGGTTCAGCGTCAAAATCAGCCGGTTACAGGATAACGCGCGTCTCCCGGGCAGGGGGCAAATAAAATGGGTACCAAAATGTTGGGGATGGCCGCGTTCGCGGCAATGGCGGGTATGCTGATCGGCATCGGCCCGCTCAAGGCCGATGTACGAATGGATACGGCCACGAATACCGCGCTCGCCGTGGGACAAGCGATCGGCGCGGCATCGGCGTGCCCGGATATTCCGCGGCCGCGCGTCAAGGCTTTGACGGATCGTTTCCTCGAAGCGACCAATAAGTTCGCAGCGAAACCCGAGGAAGCCGGTTCGGTGACCGGCACCTTCGAACAGGGGGTGTTTTTCGGCGGTTTGGCGGTGACAGGGCGGCAAATCAGTTGCCGGAACGCCGACCGCGATCTCGCGGATTGGGAAAGCCTGACGACGCCGCTGCTGCCGCCTTCGGGCGGCACGGCGACAGCGGCACCGGCCGCCGCGCCGAAACCGGCGCCGCAAGTCGCCGCCGCGGCGCCGCCAGCGCCACCCGCGCCGGCGCCCGTCGCGCCATCCCCGGCGCCCGCGGCGCCGATCGTTGCCGCGGCTCCCGCCGACCCGAACGATCATGGCGTCACCGACCGAGAAGTTCGCCTGGGAATCGTGGCCCCCTTCTCCGGCCCGGCGGCCGAGTTGGGGAAACAGATGCGGATCGGCATCGAGACAGCGTTCTCGGCCACAAACGACGCCGGTGGCGTTAACGGGCGCCATTTGAAGCTGGTTGCAGCCGACGACGGCTACGAACCGGCGCGCACGCCGGATGCCATGAAGCAGCTGTTCGAGCAGGATCGCGTTTTCGGTTTCATCGGCAATGTCGGTACACCAACGACCGCCGCGGCCCTGCCGTATGCAATGTCGCATCGGGCACTGTTCTTCGGCGCTTTCACAGGGGCACCGCTGCTGCGGAACGATCCGCCGGACCGTTATGTCTTCAACTACCGCGCCGGTTATGGCGAAGAAACCTACAGTGTCGTTCATTATCTGGTGAAGGTGCGGCGCTTGCGGCCGGAACAGGTCGCGGTATTTGCGCAGCAGGACGGTTACGGCGATGCCGGATTCGAGGGCGTCGCGACGGCGATCCGCACGCTCAGTCCGGCTGGCGACAGCAGCGGTATTCAGCGGTTCGGTTATCAGCGCAATACCGACGACGTGGACGCCGCGATCGCACAGTTGGTCCAATATCAGCGACAGCATGCAGCGTCGCCGATCAAGGCCGTGGTCATGATCGCCACCGCGAAGGCCGCGACCGCCTTTATCGGCAAGACGCACGACCGTTTGCCGAACCTGATTTATACCAATGTCTCCTTTGTCGGCAGTACCGCGCTCGCGCGTTCTCTCCTGGCGCTGGGGCCGAAATACGCGAACGGTGTGATCGTCACGCAGGTCGTGCCTTCGGTGGACAGCTACGCCAGCGTGGTGCTGAATTACAAAGCCGCCCTGGCGAAATATTTCCCCGGGGAAGCGCCCGATTACGTGTCGTTCGAGGCGTATCTGGATGCGAATCTACTGATCGAGGGGCTACGCCGAACGGGGGTGCAACTGGATACGGAACGGTTGGTGGCGGCGTTGGAGACGATGCAGGATTTCGATCTGGGTGTCGGCCCGCATGCGAAGTTCAGCAGCGAGCAGCATCAGGCCCTGCACAAGGTCTGGGGAACCCAAATCGACGACGCCGGCCGGTTCAAGGCGATTGCCCTGGAATAGGGGCGAGCAGTTCCACAAGCGCCTCGGCCGCGGCCTCCGAAGGGGTGCCGTGGGCGGGGTGCAGGGAGTCCAGCACCGGCCGAAAGGCCGCGACCTGCGCCGCGGCGGCGGCCGGGTCGGTCAGCAGGGCGTTGAGCGCCCGCGCCAATTTTTCGGGCGTTGCGTCTTGTTGCAGCAGTTCCGGCACGACTTCGGTGTCCGCCAGCAGATTTAACAAGCAGGCATATTTCACCCTGGCCGTACGGCGGACCAGCCATGCCGTGACCGGATTGCCCTTGTAGGTGACCACCATCGGCACGCCGGCCACCGCGAGTTCGAGCGTGGAGGTGCCGGATTTTGTCAGCGCGGCGTTGGACGCGGCGAAGGCGTCGAATTTTTCCGTTTCGTCGGTGATCAGGATGGGTTCGACCGGCCAGCCGGACGTGCCGGTGCGGACGGCCTCGGCAACGGTTGGGGCGATCGGGACCACCGGTACGACGCCAGCCGGGAGGCGCGCCAGCGTGGCACCCAACACCGGCAACAGGCGGGAGACCTCGGTGCGGCGGCTTCCGGGCATGACCGTCAGCACCAGGGCATCGGGGGCAATGTTATGACGCGCGCGAAAGCGGGTGCCGTCGCCCGCACCGGCACCGCTTTCAAGGACCGGATGGCCGGTGAACACGGCGGGCAGGTTGTGGCGGGCGAAGAACGCTGGCTCGAACGGGAGAAGACAGAGCAGCCTGTCCCACAGGCCGGGGAAATGCTTCACGCGCCCTTCGCGCCACGCCCAAACCTGCGGCGCGACGTAGTGCACGCGTTTCAAACCGAGCGGCGCGATGGCGCGCAGGATGCGGAGGGAAAAACCGGGAGAATCGATCGTCACCACCAAGTCGGGGCGACGGGCTTCGATATCGGCGATGGTTTGGCGGATGCGACCGCGCAGTTGGAGGAGGCGGGGGAGGACTTCCAACAGGCCCATCAGCGCGAGGTCGCGCATGGGAAACAGCGATGTCAGGCCTTGCGCCGCCATGCCGGCGCCGCCGATCCCGGCGAAAGTCGCATCGGGTCTGGCCGCCGAGATGGCGCGCATGAGCCGGGCGCCGAGAATGTCGCCGCTTTGCTCGCCGGCAATGATGTAAATGAGGGTCATGCGGCTGGTATAACCGCGATCCCGGCTGGCGTAACGCCAACCGGGGGACGTGAGCGATCAGGCCTTCTGGAGATTGACCGCGGAGCTTTTGCCCTGCTGGCCCTTCTCGATATCGTAGCCGATCTTCTGGCCTTCGGTCAGCGACATGCCGGCCCGTTCCACGGCGGAGATGTGCACGAACACATCCTTGGAGCCGTCGTCGGGCTGAATGAAGCCGTAGCCTTAGA